>Ga0101941_1000178_pt1 | contig 150299 bp, 154 predicted proteins | sample DewCreD2012metaG_3_FD_75242 | JGI IMG/M metagenome (GOLD analysis project Ga0101941, IMG submission 75242) | Hot spring sediment bacterial and archeal communities from British Columbia, Canada, to study Microbial Dark Matter (Phase II) - Dewar... ... | reverse complement strand
AAGCTCCTGAAACGCCTCAGCTACGGGTTCCGGAACCGCCACATGTATGTGCGAAAGATGCTCCTAGGCCTCGTCCCCTTGGCTCTGCTCCTCTCCCCACCACACTTATTGACCTAGAGCCGTTTGGGCCTTGACAACATCTCCTGGAGTAGCTATGCTAACCGCTACACAACTGAAGACGCGCACCGTTCGAAAGGGCAAACCCGCGGTAACGCGGGGACGCAAAGCCGACGGGACCTGCAGCAGCAGCAGGTCGGCCGGGTTGCCGAAAACGGGCGATTTCGTTTTTCGGGGCCTGCGTCCACGGTGCGCGCAGGCCTTTTGCGTGGGACGCGTGCGCCGGGCCGGAAGCGCGCGCGTGCGGACCCTACCCCCCGAGGTCCGCGCGGCGCGCTTCTGCCCGGCGTGGCCTTCTCCCACCGCCCAGCTCGACCACCCCAGCGATCGCCTAGGGATCTTCGGGGACCGCGCTCTCCTCCGCTTGGGGGCTCCTCCCGGACAAGCTCCTACGGCGCGGCGAGGCCCACCGACGCCGGAGTCTGGCCGCTACAGGACCGGTCGGGTTCCGGTGCGGCCGCCGGGAAGCCCCAGGCCGGGCCCTGCAGGTGGCGGGTCCGGGCCAGGTCCGCCAGGCCTCCCAGGGAAGCCCGGAGCACCACGTCGAAGTCCACGTCCTCGCCGCAGTGCCTGCGCACCCGCTCCACCAGGTCCGCCACCGCGGACGGCAGGGCGACACCTGTCCACCCGCAGCTCTCCGCGGTCCGCAGGTCGGTGCGCAGGACCAAGGCAGAGCTACCCCGGTACAGGTCCGCCACCCGGTCCACCGCCCAGCGAGGCTCGCCCCCCAGCACCACGGCTCGAGGCCGCAGGAAGTCTGGAACCGCGAACCCCCGCCGCAGCAGGAGAGGGTTCGACACCACGCCGAAGGAGAACTCTGGCCCGCGGAGCTCCAAGATCTGCCGGCGCAGCCGATCCGCGGTCGCAAGCGGCACAGGAGCCTGCAGGGCCACCACCAACTCCGGCTCCGCAAAGGCCAGGACGTCGGCCAACTCAGGGACCTCGTCGGGGTGCGCGCCCACGCACACCAAGTTGGCTTTCAGCGACGCGGGGTCGCTGGTTACTTCGAGCCACCCACAGCCCATCGCCTCCCGGAACCGTGCCTCCAAGCCGGGCTCAAAGAAGGGAAGCCTGCCCTCCCGCAGGGCGAGGTAGCGCGCCCGGTCCACCTCCAGCGCCAGGACCCGACGCTGTGGGCCCGCAAGACAGCTGGCCACGACGAGACCCACGCCCCGTAACCCGACCACGGCGACCGCTTCCGCAACCCGCACGCCGCACCTCCTCGGTGGCTTACGGGAAGCAACTTCCGTGCCGCAGTCAGGGTCCAGGCCACACGCGCCGTCCTCCCGCGAGCACCAAGGCGGGCGTGTGCCCTACCAGGACGCACAGGTCCGCCCGGCTGCCGGGCCTCAGGACCCCTCGGTCCAATAGCCCTGCAGCCCGCGCAGGCGTCGCGGTGGCCATCCGCACCGCGTCCAGGAGAGGCACGCCCCAGCGCACCGCGTTGGCCACCGCCTGGTCCATTCGCAGGACACTGCCCGCCAGCGTCCCGTCTGCGAGCCGCGGCGCGCCGTCCCGGCCGACTTCCACCTCCTGGCTCCCGAGCGTGAACCGACCGCTCCCGCAGCCCGCCGCGGAGATGGCGTCCGTGACCAGCGCGAGGCGGCCTGCGCCCAGCACCCGGTACGCGAGCCGGAAGAACGCGGGGTGGACGTGCACCCCGTCCGCCACGATGCCGCAGACCCACGCGCCCTCCTGCAAGGCCGCGCCGGCCAGGCCCGGCTCGCGGTGGTGCATAGGCCGCATGGCGTTGAACAGGTGGGTGACCATGCGAACCCCCGCTTGGAACGCGTCTTGGGCTTCTTCGAACGTAGCGTCCGAGTGTCCCGCGGAGACCACCACGCCCCGTTCGAGGAGCCAGCGCACCAGGTCGTGCGCGCCCGGCAGTTCAGGCGCCAGGGTGACCAGTCGCAGGAAGCCGCTCATCCCCCGATACAGGTCACGGACCTCGGGGTCCACAGCCGCCCGGACCCACCTCGGGTCGTGGGCTCCTCGACGGGCGGGGTTCAGCACCGGTCCCTCGACGTGCAGTCCTGCCACCTCAGCTCCGGCCTCCGGCGCCGCCCGCTGCAGCACCCGGCAGGCGGCCTCGGCCTGCTCTGGCGGCGAGGTGACGAGGGTGGCCAGGAAGGCGGTGGTCCCCGTGGACGCCAGGTAACGCTGGGCCCGCGGCAGCGAGCTGGCGTCGCAGTGCAGGAAGTCCACCCCCCGTGCCCCGTTCACCTGCAGGTCCACGAAGCCGGGTATGAGGACGCCGTCGGGGTAGTGCTGGTCGGGCCGGGGCGGAATCCCTCGCCCCACCTCGGCCACGCGGCCTTCCTCCACCACCACGTACCCTGGCGTGAACTCCTCGAAGGGTGTGAGGACCCTTCCGGCGGCGACGATCACGTCCGTGCCCCCGCCTGCGGCAGGCGGACCCGCGGCCGGCCTCGGGCGCGTTGATGCCCAGCCAGCACCCGCGCCGCGGCGCGTACGCTGTACGGGTCGGGGCTACTGGTCGCCACGTACGTGTCCACGTGCGGCAGGCCTGCCAGTTCGTACGGGCTGCCGAGGCCCACCACCACCAGCCGCGGGCCGAAGCGGTGGGCGAGATCCCTCAAGACCTGACTATGGCCTCCCTTCCACGCCAGGCTCGCCACCACCACCTGTTCCCAGTTCAAGTCCGGGAGCGACGCCGAGGGGCATTCCTCCACCGGACCCCAGCACGCCTCGAGCGCCCTTGCCAGGGAAGCGCGCTCCCCGTACGGGTTGAGCTCCCAGCCCAGGTGGATCACCGCGGTGTGGCCGGGACGCAGCGGGAGCCGGCCCGCGCGGTCCCGGAGGATCGCCACCGCCGCTTCCGCCACCTGCGTGGCGAGCCCCGCGTGGGCCTGCCAAGGCGGGCGAGACGTCCGGCTGAGCGCGTCCTTGAGGGCCAGCACCCGGGCGAGCGAGCGTGCGAGCGCGCTCGGCTTCAGGTCGCCAGCGCGGGAGGCGTCCCACGACCGGCACAACATCTCCCACTGCGCCCGCTCGCCCCCGCAGGCCAGCACCACGTCTGCACCTGCACGCAGCGCCTCCACCGCGCTCGCCGGGCCCCAGGCGTCCCACACCGCCCGCATGGCCAGGGAGTCGGTGAACACCACGCCAGAGAAGTCGAGCTCCCCGCGCAGCAGCTCGCCCAGCACGCGGGGCGACAGGCTTGCGGGCCGCGCCGCGTCGAGCGCCGGGTACAGGACGTGCGCCACCATCACCGCGGGCGCGCCAGCCTGAAAGGCGGCGCGGAACGGGCTCAGGGCGTGCCGTTCCAGCCACGGGCGGCGGCGCCGCACCACGGGAAGCGATTCGTGGGAGTCCACGTCTGTGTCCCCGTGCCCGGGGAAGTGCTTGGGGACCGCCACCACGCCCGCGGCGGCGAGGCCGCGGACGAACCGCGCGCCGAACTCCGCCACCACGGACGCGCGGTCGGAGAACGCCCGCGGGCCCACGATGGGGTTCCGGGGCTCGGTGAGCACGTCCAGCACCGGCGCCAGGTTGACCCGGATGCCGACCGCGGCCAGCTCCTCCGCCTGCGCGTGTGCGACCGCCTCGGCCCACTCCGGCCGGCCCGCAGCGCCCAGCGCCATGGCGCCCGGGAAAGGCGTGAACCCCTCCACCAACCGGCTCACCACGCCGCCCTCCTGGTCCACGCAGATCAGCGGAGGCGGTAGCCCGCAGTCCTCCGCCAGCGCTTCCAAATCTGAGGTCAGGGACGCGACCTGCGCCGGGTCGCGCAGGTTCTCGGCGAACAGGACCACGCCTCCCACCCGGCCCTCGCGGAACAACCGCTCCACGGCCGGACCCGCGCTGGCCCCGCGGAAGTCCACGACGAAGTGCTGGCCGATCTGGTCCTGGAGTGTAGCCCCTCTCACCACCGCGCAACGACGCAGAACCCAGAGGTCTCGAACGCGCTCATAGCCTCGAGGACGCGGTTCACCTCTTCCAAGGCCACGGTCTGCGCGACCAGCCGGCGGGGGTTCAGACGGCCGGAAGCCACCAACCCCAGCAGGCCCGGGAACCCCCATCCCGGGCAGCCCGCGCTCCCGAGCCAGCTCAGCTCCAGCAGCACCATGCGGTCCAGCGGCAGGGAGACCCTGCCCTGGTCCTCGCGGCCCGTGAGGCCCACCTGCACCACACGGCCCCCGCGGCGGACGGAACGCACCGCCTGCTCGGCGGTCTGCGCCAGGCCCAGGGCTTCCACGGCCACGTGCGCGCCCTGTCCGTCTGTGAGCTCGCGGACGCGGCGCACGGGGTCCTCTGACCCGGCGTCCACCACGGCCTCGGCGCCTTCCTCCAAAGCGCGGTGCAGGGCTGCGGCCCGCACGTCCACCGCCACCACGCGGCCGCCCACCGCAGACGCCACCTGCACCGCAGACAGCCCGACCGCGCCGGCTCCGAACACAGCCACCCACTCCCCAGGACGCAGCGCGGCCCGGTTCACCACCGCGTGGTAGGCGGTGGTGTACCGGCACCCGAGGCTGGCGGCGGTCACGAAGTCCACACCGTCCGGCAGCCTCACCAGGTTGGTGTCCGCGGCAGGCACCCGCACCCACCGGGCGAAGGCACCGTCCAGGTCCACGCCCAGGACCCCGCGCTGCGCGCACAGGTTTGACCGCCCGGACTTGCACAGCTCGCACCGGCCGCAGGCCACGCGGAACGGAGTGGTCACCCGGTCTCCGGGTCGGTACAGTTCCACCGCCTCACCCACCGCCTCCACCACCCCGGCGAACTCGTGCCCGAGCACCCGCGGGAGCTTCGGCCGGACACCCACCCAAGCCCAGTCCCCGCGCCACACGTGCCAGTCGCTGCGGCACACCCCGCAGGCCTCCACGCGCACCACGGCGTCGTGCGGCCCGGGCTGCGGCTCGGGGACGTCGCGTACGTCCAGCGGGGCGTTGAACTCCACCAGCAACGCGGCCTTCACCGCCACCTCCCCTTCCCCCGTGAGGGTACCGGCCCCCGCCTCGGTGCGCCAGCCGTCTTCACGCCAGCACGAACCGCACCGGTTCCCCGGGGCGCTTCTGCGCGAGCCGCGGGAGGTCTTCCTCCAGCACCACCGCCAGCACCGGGTAACCGCCCGCAGTCGGCCCGTCGGGCATGAGCACAATGGGTTGTCCGGAAGGCGGCACCTGGACCGCGCCGACGGCCATCCCCTCCGACAGGATCTCTCCGGCGCCCGCGTGCCCGATGGCGGGGCCCTGGAGTCGGTAACCTGAGCGGTCGCTGCGCGCGGTCACCACGTACTGCGCACCCAGAAGGTGTTCCAGCGCACCCGGGGGAAACGCGTGCGGGTGCGGTCCGGGCAGAACCCGTACCGGCCCTTCGGCCACCTGGCACCCGCGGGCCGGCACTCCGCCCACAGGCCGACCCTGGCGGAGCACGTCGCCGCGTCGCAACGGGCACCCTCCCAGCCCCGACGGCACGTGCGTGCTGCGGCTTCCGAGCACCGGACTCCTCCCGACCCCGCCCCCCAACGCCAGGTACGCCCACGCTCCCGCCCGGGGCGCACGGAATCGCAACACCTGGCCCCGCCGCAGCCGCACCGCCGCACCGTTCGGGACTGGCCGGCCGTCCACCTCGGCTCCGAAGTCCGCACCGAAGAGCGCCACCTCAACGTCCACCAGCGCCTGCAACGTCGGTGCCGGCCAGGTGAACTCCAGGCCCGCGCACTCCGGCGGGTTGCCGACGCAGGCGTTGGCGGCCTCCAGCGCCCGGGGGTCCATGGCACCCGACGGAGGTACCCCGTAGCGCCGGTATCCTGACCTCCCGAGGTCCTGGACCGTGGAGAGGAGGCCGCCGTCCAACACGGCCAGGGCCGGGGTGCCGTCGGAGTCTTCCGCCGTGCTCGCCACCGGGACTTCCCAGTCGGCACGCTCCACGGGCACGAACCGGACGCGGTCGCCGACCTCGAAGCGCGCAGGCGGCTGGCGGCTCGGGTCGAACAACCGGAGAGGGGTGCGGCCGAGGATGCGCCAGCCGCCCGGAGTACTCGAAGGGTAGATTCCGGTCTGCCGCCCGGCCACCGCCACCGACCCGGCCGGTACCCTGGGCCTGGGCTGCGGCAGCCTCGGCACGGCGATGGCCTCCGGCACGCTGCCCATGTAGGGGAAACCTGGCGAAAAACCCAGCATGTACACGAGGTACTCCACCCCTGCGTGCAGACGCACCGCCTCCGCCTCGGAGATCCCGGCCCAGCGCGCCACCTCTGGCAGGTCAGGGCCGAACTCCCCGCCGTACACCACGGGGACCTCGTGCAGGCGCCCCTCCGGCAGCGCCGAAGGCTGCGGCTCGGTGAGCCACGCACGGACCTGCTCTCCGCTGACCTCCTCGGGGTCGTAGAACACCAGGAGCGAGGCGTACGCGGGAAGTGTCTCCCGCACACCGGGGCGTTTGCGCACGTGTCGGTCCATGGCGAGCACCTTCCCCAGCAGGGCCGGGTCGAGACCGGTACCGACCCGTGCGAGGAGCGCGCGGCGGCCGAAGGGCAAGATTTCCAAGGCTCCCCCTCATACACAGGTCGCGCGGTGCAGGAGGGACACGGCCCGGCCCACGCCCAGGCGCTCGTCCCGGAAGGACCCTTGAGTCAGGGGGACCGGGGCCTCAAGAATCGCGGAGCGATTCTTGGGGTGGTCTAGGGTGGGCCGTCGCCCAGGTACACGCGCGGCAACCGCGCGCCCAGGCGCGTCACCACCTCGTACGGAATCGTGCCGCAGATGCCTGCCAGCTCCTCCGCGGGCACGTGGGGCCCTACCAGCTCCACCTCGTCCCCCTCCTCCACCTGCACGTCGCCTGCGTCCAGCATCGCGAAGTCCATGCACACCACTCCGGCGTAGCGCACCCGGGAGCCGCGGACCCAAGCCCACCCGCGTTCCCACACAGCCCGGGGCAGGCCGTCGCCGTAGCCCACGGGTACCGTGACCACATTGGTCGCAGCCGCTGTGCGGTACCGGGCCCCGTAGCTGACCGCTGTCCCTGCGGGGACGCGCCGCACGCGCACCGCGCGCGCCACGACCCTGAGGGCCGGCCGCAGGCCAGGAGCCGCCGCGGCGGGGCGAAGGCCGTAGAGGGCCAGGCCCACCCGTACCAGGTCTAGGTGGCTGTCTGGCAGCGCGAACGTGGCCGCGCTGTTGGCCGCGTGCACGAAGGGCGGGTGGTGGCCGCGGGCCCGGAGCCGCTCCACCACGTCCAGGAAGGTCCGCAACTGCGCCTGGGCGAAGTGCAGGTCGCTGTCCGCGGTGGCAAAGTGCGTGTAGATCCCCTCCAGGTGCAGGCCCGGGGTGGAGGCGACCCGGTCCGCCACCTCCAGGCACTCCTCGGGGCCGAACCCCACCCGCGTCATCCCCGTGTCCACCTTCAGGTGCACCGCCACCCCCACAGGGGACAGGGCCCCGGCCCGCTCCACCGCCCGAAGGCTCAGCCCGGAGAAGACGCTGAACGACACCCGCTGTGGAGCCCCCAACGCTACCGCCTCCGCGGGGCTGTAGCCGAACACGAGGACCGGGACGTCCAGCCCGGCCCGCCGCAGCTCCACCGCCTCCTCTGGCCGCGCCACCCCCAGCCACGCGGCGCCGGCTTGCACTGCCGCGCGCGCCACGGGGACCGCGCCGTGGCCGTAGCCGTCCGCCTTCACCACGGCCATCAGCTGGGCCCCGCGGCGCAGCACCCCGCGCACGGTGCGCACGTTGTGGCGGACCGCCTCAAGGTCCACCTCAACCCAGGCTGGCTGCATGCAGATACGCGAAGGGTTCCTTGGCGCGTCCGGCTCGGACTCGCTGCATGGCCTCCGGCAGCCGCTCCGCCACGTCGTGCGCCAGCAGGCCACGGTCGCCGAGGGTCTCGGCCAACAAGTCCGCCGCCAGGCCGTGCAGGTAAGCTGCGACCCACGCGGCCTCGAAAGGCACGAGCCCTTGGGCGATGAGCGCGGCCACCACACCCGTGAGCACGTCGCCCATCCCCCCGGAGGCCATGCCGGGGTTGCCGGTAGGGTTCACCACGAGACGTCCGTCCGGCGCAGCCACCAGCGTGCGTGCGCCCTTCAGCAGCGTCACAGCACCTGTGAGGCGAGCGGCGGACCGGGCCACCTCCAACCGGCTGCGCTGCACATCCGCGGTGGGGATCCCCAGCAGCCGCCCCAGCTCTCCGGGGTGTGGGGTTGTCACCACCGGTGCCGCGGCCTCCCGCAGCAGCGCGTGGTGGCCGCGAAGGACGTTCAGGGCGTCTGCGTCCAGCACCAGGGGCCGGTCGCACTTGCGCACGACGCCTGTCACCACCTGGGCCACCCCCTCCGTGGTGCCGAGACCCGGCCCCAGGGCCACCACGTCCGCGTCCTGCGCGTACTCCAGAACCCCCTGGAGCGCCGAGCTGTCGAGGGCTCCGTCGCGTTCAGGCAGCGCCACCGGCATGTACTCCAGCGCCGCCGCGGCCACCGCGGGGAAGATGCCCGCGGGGACCGCGAGCCGCACCAACCCGGCACCGGACCGCAGGGCGCCGAGGGCGGCCAGTTTCGGAGCGCCCGAAAAGCGAGCGGAGCCTGCGACCAACAACACCCGGCCGTACGTGCCCTTGTGGGCCTCGGGGGCGCGGGGCGGGAGCCTGCGGGCGACCTGGGCGGCGGTGGCGACCTCCGTGGGCAGCGGCACGTCCATCACCAGCTTACGCGGGATCCCGAGGTCCGCCACCACGACCTCTCCCGCGTAGGCGGCGCCCGGGTACACCAACAGCCCCACCTTCGGGAGCGCCATGGTCACCGTCACGTGCGCCCGCACGCACGGCCCTTCCACGCGGCCGGTGTCGGCGTCCAGGCCCGAGGGCACGTCCACGGCCACCACGGGCAGGCGGCTCTCGTTGACGGCCTCGATGGCGCGGGCCGAAAGCCCCATGGCCGAGCCGCGGAAACCCGTACCGAAGATGGCGTCCACCAGGACGTCCGCGCCGTGGCCGATGGCGCGCACCGCGGTGTCCACCGCGCCCACCACGTTGTCCACCTCCACCCCCGCGGCCCGCAGCGCCCGCAGGTTCGTGGCCGCGTCCCCCTGGAGATCCTGGTCGCGGGCCAGCAGGTACACGCGAACCCCCAGGCCGGCGTTCGCGAGGTGCCGGGCGGCGCACAGGCCGTCGCCGCCGTTGTTGCCCTTCCCGCACACCACCGCCACCCGGTCGCCGCCGCGCTCCCGCAAGAGGCGCCAGGTCACCTGCGCCACCGCGCGGCCTGCGTGCTCCATGAGCAGCAAGGTGGGTAGCCCCGCCTCCTCCGCGGCGCGCCGCTCGATCTCCCGCATCTGCTCGGAGTTCGGCAGCCTCACCGACGGGCCTCCGCCACCGCCACCGCCGCGGCGTAGCCGCGGGCGTGGGACAGGCTCAGGTACACCTCGTCCACGCCCGCCGCCCGGGCCACCTGCGCCGCCCCTCCGTGCAACCGCGCGACCGGGCGCCCGTTGCCGTCCGAGACGATCTCGATGTCAGAAAACCGGAGTCGGCCCCACCCCACGCCCAGCGCCTTCATCACGGCCTCCTTCGCCGCGAACCGCGCCGCAAGGCGCGCTACGCCCGCACGCCCGCCCGCCCGTTTGCGTTCGGACGGCGTGTACACCCGCGCGAGGAACGCCTCCCCCCACCGGCGCAGCGCGCGCTCGACCCGCTCCACCTCCACCACGTCCACCCCGACCCCTACGACCACCTACGTCTCCCCCTCGGGCGGCTCCGCCTCCTCCAGCAACATGACCGGGATCCCGTCTCGCACGGGGAACCGCAGGCCACAAGCCGAGCAGACCAACCGGTCGCCGACGGGCCGCACCGGCGCGTGGCACGCGGGGCAGGCCAGCAGCTCTACGAGGGCGGGGTCCAGACCCCCGGGCGTCCCGTGCACGCGCACAGGGTTCGCCGCGGGGGCCGGGGATTCCCGCTACTCCACCGTCACGCTCTTGGCCAGGTTGCGGGGCTGGTCGATGTCGTGCCCCCGCTCCCGGGCCACCCAGTAGGCCAATAGCTGGAGGGGCACCATGCTCACCACGGGACTCAGGAAGTCGTGGGTCCGGGGCACGCGCAGCACCCGGTCCGCGTGCTTTTCGATCTCCGGGTCGTCCTCGTAGGCCACGGCGATCACCCGGGCGCCCCGCGCCTTGACCTCCTGAAGTCCGGAGATGGTCTTCTCGTACACGTGCCGCTGGGTCAGCACCACCACCACCGGGGTACCAGGGGTTACCAGGGCCAGGGTCCCGTGCTTGAGCTCGCCCGCGGGCATGGCCTCCGAGTGGATGTAGGAAATCTCCTTGAGCTTGAGGGAGCCCTCCATGGCCACCGCGTAGTCCAGTCCGCGGCCGATGAAGTACACGTGCTCGCAGGATGCGATCTCCCGGGCCAGCGCCTCCACGGGTGCCGGGTGGTTCAGGACTTCCTGCACCTTGCGGGGCAGGAGGGTGAGTTCCTCCACCAGGTGTCGGATCGCCTCAGCCGCCAGCGCGCCCCGAAGCCGAGCCAGGTGCAGGGTCAGGAGGATCTGGCCCACCAGCATGGTCAGGTACGCCTTGGTGGACGCCACGGCGATCTCCGGACCGGCCCGCGTGTAGAGCACGTCGTCGGCTTCGCGGCTCAGGGTGCTACCCACCACGTTGGTCACCGCCAGCACACGGGCACCCCGGGACCGGCACAGCCGCGCCGCGGCCAGGGTGTCCGCGGTCTCCCCGGACTGGCTGATGGCCACCACCAAGTGCCCGGGCTCCACCAGGGGGTCCCGGTAGCGCAGCTCGTGGGCGTAGTCCGCCTCGGTGGCCACGCGCAGCACCCGCTCGAACAGGTAGCGGCCGACCAGCCCCGCGTGGTAGGCCGTCCCGCAGGCCGTGATCCAGACCTTCTCCAGGCTCCGGGCGAAGGCTGCGTCCAGGTGCACGCCCTCTAGGGTGACGGAGTCCGGGCCGTCCAGCCGGCCCATGAGGGTCTCCTGGAGGGCTCGCGGCTGCTCGTAGATCTCCTTCAGCATAAAGTGGGGGAAGCCGCCGCGCTCCGCCTGCTCCGCGGTCCACGTCACGTGCAGCCGCTGCCGCGCCACGGGTCGGCCCTCCAGCGTCTCCACCCGCACGGCGTCCCGGGTCAGGACCACGAGCTCGCCGTCCTCCACCACCAGCACGTCCCGCGTGTGGGGCAGCAGGGCCGGGATGTCGGAGGCGAGCAGCATCTCGCCCTCGCCGAAGCCCACCACAAGGGGGCTGATCATCCGCACGGCCACGATGCGGCCGGGCTCGTGGGCGCACAGGACCACCAGGGCGTACGCGCCCGCGGCCCGCGACACCGCCCTGCGGGTGGCCTCCACGATGTCCCCGCGGTACTCCTCCTCGATCAGGTGCGCCAGCACCTCGGTGTCCGTGTCCGACCGCAGCCGGTGGCCGCGGGCCGCCAGCTCCTCCCGCAGGGGCAGGAAGTTCTCGATGATCCCGTTGTGGATCACCACGAACCGGCCCGACTCGTCCGTGTGGGGGTGGGCGTTGGTGTCCGTGGGCTGGCCGTGGGTGGCCCACCGGGTGTGCCCGATCCCCACGGTGCCGGGCAGCGGCTCCCGTTCCAGCATCTCCCGCAGGCGTGCCAGCTTGCCCGCGGCCTTCCGCACCGCCACGGTGCCGTTGTGGGCCACCGCCACCCCTGCGGAGTCGTAGCCGCGGTACTCCAGGCGCGCGAGGCCGTCCAGCAGGATGGGAGCCGCCGGCCGGTCTCCGATGTACCCCATGATGCCGCACATACGCGTCTCCTCGTGTGGCCCCGAAGTAGAACCCGTCGGGGCTAGATGGCCGCCTTACTGGCCGGCGACCGCCGGCTCTGGCTCCCGCCGGACGGTGAACTCCTTGTCCAGCGCCTCCAGGCGCGTCACGATGCCCCCGTACTCCAGCTCGGACATGGGGAGCATGGCAGGCCCGAAGAAGCCCTGCTTGCGCATCTCCAGGGCCTTGGCTGCCACCTGCTCGCGCACGGGGGCCCAGAACGGGTCTGCAAACAGGTCCGTAGGCTCGGTGAAGCGGCCCTCGTGCACCGAGAAGGCCAGCCCCGAGACCATGGGGCAGCAGAAGAACGTGCTGGCCGGCGTGTTGATGGGCACCGGCATGAGCGGCAGGTTGTGGCTGCCCCGGGTGTCCCCGGCCACGAAGGGTGCGAGGGCGAAGGGCGGCCCGAACTCCTCGGTGGCGGGGAAGATCTTCTGCACCCGCACGATGGCCACCGGGTCGTCCTTGCCCACGTAGCGTCCCGCGATGTTGCGCAGCCGGGTGGTGGAGACCGCCGCCGCCTGCTCGTGCGGGTACTTGCGGGACCAGATGGACTCGATCACGTACCGGTGGGTGTCCCGCAGCAGGGCGGCGATGTCGTACAGCCGGTCGGGCGCGTCCAGGGCGATCACCCGGTCGCCCTCGGTGTAGTCCACGTCCATGATCCGGAACCGAAACCCCTGGTGCAGCTCCGGAGACAGCAGCAGACCCGAGGAGTACATGGGGTCCGCGAACGCCAGGTACAGCGGGAGGTTGAACGCCCCGGGCTCGGTCTTGTCCGCGGCGAACACCACCACCGCCTCGTTGGGCCGCTCTTCAAACTCCATCTCCGCGGCCGCGGGGCCGAGCCCGCGCACGTTCCCCGAGAACGCGTCCTTGAGCAGGTCCTGGCCCGCGCCGTACAAGCCCTGCCGTTTGGCCACCTCCGCCCCCGCACGGAAGGCCTCCCACGCCAGGGCGTGGACGTCCCGGTCCCCGACCCCACGGCGGTGGGACAGGATCAAGCACACGTCGTCGCCCGTGTGGGTCACGTAGGCGTCCACCAGGAGTCGGCCCCTCTCGGGCAGCACCCGCTCCCGTACCGCCTCCAGCAGCTCCCGGCTGGGCAAGGTGTGCCCGCCCACGCTGCCCACGTCTGCCTTGATGACGCTCAGGGTGGTCCGCATGGTCCTCCTCCTCCCGTGGTGAAATGCACTCACACGCCCGCCCCGGGCCAAAGATCGAGCCCCGAGACGGTCCGCATCTGACTAGGCAAGGGAAGCCCGCCGCGCGTAGGTGGGACGCCCTGCGCGACGATCCGAGGTCTCTGACCGTACCGGCCAGCAGCCCTTTGTCCCGGGGTCACCCCCGGGCTTTGTCAGCTGCCTTTTGCTTACCGGATGGGCTTCCGGAGGCCCGCCGGCCGGGCCTGGGGTCACCCGCCGAGCAGGAGGCAAAGCCTCCCGTCGAGATCCCCCTCCTCGTCAACCCGCAAAAACGCTGCGGGTCCTGGCGCTCCGACCCACCTCAGTCCCCCTCTCACCTCCCTCCGGCTTCTAGCCGTTGTGTATCAGACCCGCGCCCGCGCCGCAACCCACCAGGTGACCGAACCGGGTACGTCCGAACGGTTCGCCACTCGCGCCGGAGGAGGGCCTCCGCCCTGTCCCGGCCGGTGAACTGAGGCGTACGAGGGGGAGGACGCCTCAGGAAGCGGCCTGCCAGGCGCGCCGGACCGCGACCGCCACCAGGCCGAGCACCACGGCCACCAGGTTGACTGCGAGGTCTGCGACCTCTGCACCCCGGTAGGGGAAGAACGCCTGTACGCCTTCGAGCAGCACCCCGTACAGCCAGGCGACCGCCGCGGCCCGGGCCCACGGCAGGGTTCGGCTCAGCAGGACCGTGAGGACCGAGAAGCCCACGAGATGGTACAGCGTGCCTCCGGGCTGGAACCCTGAGGGGCCCAGGGGCGGCAACAGCCCGCCCACCCCGATGGCGGCCATCCAGGCCAGGGTCATCACGCGGTCACGGTCCACCGGGGGATTCCCGCGCGGCCTTTCGGACGCACGCCACCAGCTCTTCCGCGAGCTGGTGCGCGCGTTCCGCGTCCTCGTGCTCGACCATCACCCGGACCACAGGCTCCGTGCCGGACGGCCGGATCAGTACCCGGCCCCGACCGCCTACCCTCCGCTCAACGTCCTCTACCCGCTGGCGTACCGTGGGGTGGTCCACCACCCGGTCCCGCGACCGGCCCGGCACCGACACGTTGCGCAGCACCTGCGGGTAGCGGGGCACCTCGCCCACCAGCTGGCTGAGCGGCTTCCCGCTGTGCACCATGGCGCTGACGAGCTGGACCGCGGTCAGCAGCCCGTCCCCCGTGGTGCTCAGGTGGCGGAAGATCACGTGCCCGCTCTGTTCCCCTCCTAGCGTCGCCCCCAACGCCTCCATGCGCTCTAGCACGTACCGGTCGCCCACCGGCGCGCGCACCACCTCGATCCCCTCCGACCGCAGGACCCGCTCGACACCCAGGTTCGTCATCACGGTGACCACCACCACCGGAGGCTCCAATTGGCCCTGCGCCCGCAGGTGACGCGCGCACACCGTGAGGATCAGGTCCCCGTCCACCACCTCCCCGCGCTCGTCCACGGCGATCACCCGGTCGGCGTCGCCGTCGTGCGCGAAGCCCACGTGGGCCCTGCACTCCCGTACCGCCCGTCGCAGCGCCTCCGGGTGGGTGGACCCGCAGCGCACGTTGATCCGCGCCCCGTCCGGCTCGTCGTGCAGCGCGACCACCTCGGCACCCAGCAGGGACCACAGCTCCGGTGCCACCCGGTAGGCAGCGCCGTAGGCGCAGTCCACCACGACGCGCAGGCCCGGCACCCGGGGCGCGTGCCGGACCAGGAACCGGAGGTAGCGCTCCTCGGCGTCCACCAACTCCGAAGGCACCCCCACCTCCACCCCCACGGGGCGGGGCGCGGTGTCCTGCAGGGCAGCCTCGATGGCCTCCTCCACGGCGTCCGTCAGTTTGCGGCCGTCCGCGCCGAAGAACTTGATCCCGTTGTCCTCGATGGGGTTGTGGGACGCGGAGATCACCGCGCCCGCGCTCGCCCCGACGAGCCGGGTCAAGTACGCCACCGCAGGGGTGGGCACGACTCCTGCCCGCACCGCGCGGGCGCCCGCAGAGCACAGGCCGGCGACGAGCGCCGCCTCCAGCATGGGCCCGGACAGCCGGGTGTCCCTGCCCACCAGGAACGAGCCCCGCGGCCCCAGCACGTGGGCCGCGGCCCGGCCCAAGGCCAGGGCCATCTCCGGGGTCAGGGTCTCGTTGGCGACCCCGCGCACACCGTCCGTCCCGAACAGGCGGGCCAACTCTACCTCCGACGCACCGTCACCGACACCTCCGCGGGGTCCAGCCAGGCCACCACCACGCCCTCCGGGACTTCCAGGCGCACCGGCAGCCTCAAAGACCCCGTCTCCTGGCCCGTGAGGGTCACGTACGCCTCCACCTGGTCCGCGCGCAGCCGTTCCACCGCCTCCTTCGGCCCCACCACGGCCACTCGCACCGCAGAGGGTTGCAGTGCCACCTCCAGGGCAGGGTTAGCGCCCCGAAGGCGGACCACCACCGCAAACTCCCGGGAGACAGGGGTTGGCAGTACCGCCACGCGCACGGACACCGTGGCCCCCTCGTCCGCCCGGACCCGGGGGGGTAGGCGGAGCCGGACCCTGCGCCTTACCTCGCCCTCCACAGCGCTCACGTCCACAGGCTCGGTGAGCACGACGGACAGGTTCACCACCGCGTCCTGGGGGCCCCGTACCGTCACCACCGACGGCGCGGCCTCCACCAGCGCCACCGACAGGCCAGGCGGAGGCTGGCCGGTGACCGTAGGCACCACCGGCACCGTCCGCGTCAAGGTGCCTTCACCCACCGGGACCGTGACCTGTACGTTCTGCGGCTGCACCGCAAGGCCCGCTAGCTCCGCGCCGCTCGCGTCCACCACCCTTACCCGCAAGCTCTGGGTCAGAGAGGCACGTAACCCGCTCACGTCCACCGCTACCCACGCCCGCTGCACCTGCTGGACGAGGGAGCGCGGGCCCTGGACCGCCACGCGGCCTGGCTGCACCGAGGGCTGTCCCACGACCACCCCGGGCAGCGGGCTGCCCTGGAGGACCACCTCCACCGGCACCTGACGGCGCGCCACCGCGTCGACCGACACCACGACCTCGTCCGGCTCCAGGGAGACGACCTGGACTCCAGGAGCGGGGATCTGCGCCCGCACCGGCACCCGGTACTCCCCCGGCTCGGTGACCTCGCTGAGGTCCACGTACGCCTCCAGGGAGTTCGTGCCGAGCTCTACCATGGCCGACCTGGGTCCGCGCACCCTGGCCTCCACCCGCGAGGGCAGCCGCAGCACCTGCAAGCCGGCGGGGAGACCTCTTGGCCGCAGCTCCGCGGCCACGGTGCGTTCCACCTGCGGGTTGCGGTCCGCGCCCACCATGTACCACAGGGCCACCGCCACGGCCAGGGACAGGACCCGGTACAGGTTTCGCTCACGGGTCCGCACCCCGCACCCCCTATGCCCCGCGCCGCCACGGCCACGGCGTGGCGGTGCGCGCAGGGGTCGGGGCGAACAGCCGGAGTAGTTCTGCCCGAAGCTCCTCCTCGCTCAGCCCGCGGCTTAGGGTCCCGTCCCGGGCCAGGGACACCGTCCCCGTCTCTTCCGACACCGCCACGGCCACCGCGTCCGTCCCCTCCGTGATCCCCACCGCGGCGCGGTGTCGGGTCCCCAGGGCGCGGCTCAACAGGGGGCTCTCGCTCAGGGGAAGGACACAGCCTGCGGCGAGCACGCGGTTGCCGCGCACGATGACCGCCCCGTCGTGCAGGGGGGTGTTCGGGTGGAAGATGTTCAGCAGCAGCGGCACGCTGAGCAGAGCGTCCAGCCGGACCCCCGTCTCCGCGAAGTCCCCCAGGCCCGTCCGCCGCTCGAGCACCACCAGGCCGCCGTGCCGGCGCTCCGCCAGGACGCGGGCGGCCCGGGCCACGTCATGCGCCAGGCGCAACGCCACCTCCCGATCCAGAGGACCGCCAGACCACAGGAACCGGCCCCGGCCGATCTGCTCGAGGATCCGCCGAAGCTCCGGCTGGAACAGGACGAGCAGGGCCACCGGGATGATGGCCCCCAGGTAGCCGAGGATGGCCCGCAGCGTGTGCAGGCCGAGCGCCGTGGCCGCCGCGTACGCTACGAACAGGACCGCCATCCCCTGCACCAGCTGGACCGCCCGGGTGCCCCGGATCAGCATCATCAGCTGGTAGACCATGAACGCCACGATGGCGATGTCCACCAGGTCGTTGGGCCGGACGGCTACGGGCAGCGACATCGGCTCACTGGATCTCCCTCTTACAGAACGAGGGCCAACAACGCCTTTTGCACGTGCAGCCGGTTCTCCGCCTGGTCGAGGACCACGGACTGGGGGCCGTCCAGCACGTCGTCGGTGATCTCCTCCCCCCGGTGGGCAGGCAGGCAGTGGAGGACCACCGCCGCGGGGTCGGCCAGGGCCAAAAGTGCAGCGTTCACCTGGTAGGGACGGAACCGGGAAGCCCGCTGCTCCCGCTCGGACTCCTGGCCCATGCTGGTCCAAACGTCGGTGTAGACCGCGTGCGCGCCCGCCACCGCGGCGCGGGGGTCGGTGCCGACCTGCACCGCCGCCCCGGAGCGTGCCGCGGCTTGCCGGGCCGCCTCGATGACCGCGGCGTCCGGGCTGTAGCCCGGCGGGGTGGCCACATGCACCGAAAGCCCGACCTTGGCCGCGGCCAGCAGGAAGGAGTGGCACACGTTGTTCCCATCCCCCACCCACGCCACCCTCCGGCCCTGAAACCCACCCAGCTTCTCCTCCAGAGTGAGCAGGTCGGCGAGCGCCTGGCACGGGTGCTCCCGGTCCGACAGCGCGTTCACCACGGGGACCGGAGAGGCGTCCACCATCTCCCGGAGCGTGTCGTGCCGGTACACCCGGGCCACCAGCCCGTCCACCCAACGACCGAGGTTGCGCGCCACGTCCGCGGCGGTCTCCCGGACGCCGAGCTGGACGTCCTGGGGGGCCAGGTACACCGCATACCCGCCGAGCTCGCGCACGCCCACCTCGAAGGTGACCCGGGTCCGCAACGAAGGTTTTTCAAACAGCAGGGCCACCGACTTGCCCCCGAGCGCCGGGTGCGCCAGCCCTGCCCGGCGCTCCCGCTTCAGGTGGCGGGCTAGCCCCAGGACCTCGCGGACCTCCTCCGCCGACAGGTCGTCCACGCTCAACACGTCCCGACCGCGCAGTCCCATGGTCCCTCCTCAAGACGACTTCTGCGGCTGGATCACCCAGTCCTGTGGTGCGTCAGCCCGTGGTCTGCACGCCCGCGGCAATACCGTTCACCGTGAGGCCCACCGCCTCCCGCACCCCGGGGTCGTCCGGCGCTCGGCGGCGTTCCCGGAGGAGCCGCACCTGCACGTGGTGCAGCGGGTCCACGTACGGGTTGCGCAGGCGGACCGACCGCTGGAGCACCGGCGAGTTGTCCAGCAGTTCCCGCTGGCCCGTGACCTCCAGGACCCAGCGCACCGCCCGCTCGTACTCCTCCCGGATGCGGCCGTAGACGCGTTCGCGCACCCCGTCGTCTTCCACCAGCTCCGCGTACAGGCGGGCGATACTGAGGTCCGCGGTGCCCAGGCTGATCTGGGCGTTGTCCACCACCGACCGGAAGAACGGCCAGCCCGCGTACATGGCCCGCAGTTCGAGTATCCCCTCCGGCTGGTCCCGGACGAATCCGTCCAGCGCGGAGCCTAGGCCGTACCAGCCGGGCAGGTTGGTGCGGGTCTGGGTCCAGCTGAACACCCAGGGAATGGCCCGCAGGTCCTCGACCCGCATCGTACCGGTGCGCGCCGCGGGGCGGGACGCCATGTTCAGCCGGGTGATCTCGTGGATGGGTGTGGCCTGCGCGAAGTAGGCGGGGAAGTCCGGGTCCTCGTACACCAGGGCGCGGTACGCGCGCCGGCTGCGCTCGCTGAGGTCCTCCATCACCGCCTCCCACCGGGCGAGCTGTGCGGGGTTCGGGCGCGCCGCGGGGCTCAGGCCAGCCCGCAGGAGGGCGTGGGTGAGCTGCTCCAGGTGGCGGTGCGCGATCCGCGGGTTGCCGTACCGGCCGGCCAGCACCTCCCCCTGCTCGGTGACCTTCAGACCGCCCTCCAGCGCACCCGGCGGTTGGGCCAGGATGGCACGCTCCGCAGGGCCCCCGCCGCGTCCGACGGCACCCCCTCGGCCGTGGAACAGGCGCAGGGTGCAGCCGTGGCGGCGGGCGACCTCGGGCAGGAGCTTCTGCGCCCGGTGCAGGGACCAGTTGGCCGCCAGGTAGCCGCCGTCCTTGTTGCTGTCGGAGTAGCCGAGCATGACCTCCTGGCGGTCGCCCCACGCGGCCACGTGGGCCCGGTACGCGGGGGTGCGGAGCAGCGCCTCCAGCACGTCCCCGCACCGGCGCAGCTCCTCGATCCGCTCGAACAGCGGGACCACGTGCAGCCGACTCGCCACCTCGCCTGCCTGCCACCGGTACAGGCCCACCTGCGCGGCCAGCCACAGCACCTCCAGGACGTCGCTGGCCGCCTCCGTCAGGCTCACGATGTAGGTGCAGCACGCTTCCTGCCCGAAGCGTTCCTGCCAGCGCGGGAGAGCCCGGAACAGCCGCAGCACCTCCGCGGCCTCGGGGTCCTCCGGCTCGGCGCGCACAGGAGGGGACTGGAGCAGCCGGCCGAGCAGCGCCGCGCGCTCGGGCTCTGGCAGGCGCAGGTAGTCGTCCACCACCCCGGCCCGCTGCAGGAGGTGGGCCACCACCCGGCCGTGAACGCCACTCTCTTGCCGGAGGTCCAGGCTCGCGAAGTGAAACCCAAAGGTCTCCGCGCGGACCACGAGGTCCTGCAGCCGCCCGCGGGCCACCCGGACCCCGCGGTTTTCCTCCAGGCTGCGTCCCACCTGGCGCAGGTCTGCGACAAAGGCCGCGGGGGTGGCGTAGCCGCCGGGTCTGCGGTCCAGGGTGCGCCGCAGCCGCTCTTCCACCACGCGCAGCTTGCGCCGGTACGGCTCCGAAGGCGGGGGGAAGTCCGGGTCCTCCAGGAGCGCAGGGAACTCCGCCGTGGCTTGGTCGACCGACGCCGCGAGCTCCGCGGAGACTCCCACCTGGCGCGTGGACACGCTGAGCTCGCGGCGGAGGGCAACCACCTCGTCCAGGTACAGGCGCAGCACCCGCTCCCGGTGCAGCTCCAGGGTGCGCTCGGTGACCTCCACGGTCACCGAGGGGTTGCCGTCTCGGTCTCCGCCCATCCACGACCCGAAGCGCAGGTAGGGGCGAACCGCCCGCGCCGCCTCCGGCGCGTAGTGTTCCACCGCTTCCTGCAGGTCCCGGTACAGCACCGGAGCGACCTGCCAGGCACTGCGTTCCAGGTAGTACAGCCCGCCCCAGACCTCGTCGAGGGGCGAAGGGCGCCGGGCGCGGACCTCGTCCGTCTGCCACAGTGCCGTGATGCGGCCGAGGAGGGCATCCACGGCGCGCCGCCGCGCCTCCGGCGTGGCTTGGGGGTCGTCCAGCCTCACCACCAGGTCCCCGATCGCGCGAAGGTGGAGCAGGACGGTGGCCCGCCGCGCCTCGGTGGGGTGTGCTGTGAACACGGGCCGCAGCTCCAGCCGGCCCAGGAACTCCGCCACCGCGCCTGCGGACACGCCCTCCTGGCGAAGGCCGGCCAGCGCGGCGGCGACGGAGTCGGGCCGGGGGGCAGGCTGTCCACGCAGTTCGCGGTCCCGGAGGGTGCGCAGCCGGTGGTGCTCCTCGGCCAGGTTGATCAGGTGGAAGTACAGGGTGAAGGCCCGCACCACCTCCCGGGCGCGGGGCAGGTCGAGCGCGTCCACCAGGCTCCGGAGGGTGCGGTGGGCCTCTCGGGACGGATCTGTCCGGGAGGCGATGGCCCGCCGCCGGATTTGCTCCACGCAGGCCAGAAGCTCAGGGCCGCCTTGTTCCTGCAGCACCTGGCCCAAGAGGCTGCCGAGCAGCCGCACGTCCTCCCGCAAACGCTCGATGGGGATCCGCACGCCTTCACGCATCCTTGGGTTTTGATCAGCAGGGTAGCGTCCCGGCTCTCGGACGTCGAGGGGAAAACCTTCAAGGGGCCGCGCCCAGGCGGGCCAGGAACTGTTCCACCTGCCCTCGGGTCGGCAGGGCCGCGGTGGCTCCGAGCCCGGTGGTGCTGAGCGCACCCACGGCGTTGGCGAACTTCGCCGCCTCCGCCAGGGGGCGCCCAGCCAGCCACTCCACCGCGAACGCGGCGTCAAAGGCGTCTCCCGCACCCGTGGGGTCCACGGAGGCCACAGGCCATCCGGGAGCCGCCACGCCTTCCCCGTCCCGCGTGGCCACCCGGCAGCCACGCTCACCCAGCTTCAGCACCGCGACCCGCGCGCCCAACTCCAGGAGGCGATCCAGGACCGCATCCTCGCCCGCCTCCCCGAACAGGAAGCGGGCATCCTCCGCGCTGAGGAAGGCCAGGTCCACGAGCGGGAGGGTCTCGCCCACCCAGGCGCGCAGCTCGGCGGCCGACGCGAGCTTCGGCCGCGCGTTCACGTCGTAGCTCACCCGTACCCCGAACTCCTTCGCCGCTTCCACGGCCGTACGCGCGGCCTCCCGGGCGGAGGGGGAGATGGCCTGGGTGATGCCGCTGGTGTGAAGGAGCCGGGCAGAACGCAACAGCACCTGCGGGACGTCCTCGGGCCCGAGACGGCTCGCCGCGGACCCCGTCCGGTAGTACGTGAACTGGCCCGCTCCGTCGGGCGCGAGGAAGTAGATGCCCGTGGGCTCGCCGGCGCCTACGCGTACGTGCGACACGTCCACGCCCTCCTCGGTCCACATGCGCAGCAGGGCCCTCCCGAAGGCGTCGTCACCCACCCGGGTGACGTAGGCCACCTCGGCGCCGAGCCGGGCTGCTGCCACGGCGAAGTTGGACGTGTCTCCGCCGAACCCCCGGCGGAACTCCCGCGCCTCCTCGAGAGGCCCTCCCACCGCCGCGAGCTCCACCAGCGCCTCTCCCAGCGCCACGACGACTGCCACGCGTCACCCTCTCGGCCCGCCGGGCCAGCCCATGGCCCGGGAGATCTGCTCGGCGGCCTCCCGCACCGCGGGTCCCAGCTCGCGCCGGGCACGCTCCAGAGAGATGGTGGAGGCCGAACCGGAGACGCTCACCGCACCCGCCACCCGGCCCGCGTGGTCGAAGATGGCCGCGCCCACGCACCGGATCCCTTCCTCGTTCTCGACGTTGTCCACGGAGAAGCCCCGGGCGCGCACTGCGGCCAGCTCCTGCAGGAGCCGCTCGGGGTCGGTGATGGTGTTGGGCGTGCGGCGGGGTAGCCCGTGCCGCTGCACGATCTCCTCCACTTGGCTCGCAGGCAGGTGGGCGAGGATCGCCTTGCCCAGCGCGGTGCTGTGGGCGGGCACGATGCGTCCCACCATGGACGCCATCCGCAGCGGCCCCGGAGACTCCAGCTTCTCCACGTACACCACCTGGCCGCCTTCCAGGACCCCCAGGTGTACCGTCTCGCCGGTACGGTCCCGCAGCGCCTCCAGCACCGGACGCCCCACCGTCCGCAACTCCAACTGCCCCAGCCGCCGGGCGGCGAGCCAAAGCACCGCGGCGCCGATGGTGTAGGACCGGCCGTTCTGCGCCACCCACCCTTCGGCGCAGAGGGTCTCCAGCAGCCGGTACACCGTCGGCCGCGGGATGCCCACCGCCGCCGCCAGCTCCGCCGCGGACAGGGGGCGGCCTGTCTCTCCCAGCGCCCGCAGCAGCGCAGCAGCCCGCTCCAGGGACTGCACACCCTCCCGACCCGCGAGCTTCTTCTTCACGCAAGAGCCTCCGGAGCCCGCAGCCCTACCGCCCGGGCCACTTCCTGCAGAGCCAGGACGGATTCCTCAGGTAACCCCACGCCCATCCTCCGGGCCTCCGCGTCCCGTCGGTGCTCCATCTCACCGGGCAGCCACACGCGGTCGAACCCTTCGGCGGGCGGGAGGGCGCGGACTTCGCGCACGAGCCGGTCCACGCGCTCGCGCAAGGTGCTCAGGCCGCAGAACGCGTCGGGCCAAAGGGCGACCATGAGGTGCCCCACGCCCTGCGGCCGGTCCAGCTCCTCGTACAGGGGAGTGATCTCCGGGCCGGAGCCCGCGCCGGTCAGCAGGCCGGCCAAGACGTCCACCACCAGGGCCAGACCCGACCCCTTCGCACCGCCGAAAGGCAACAGCGCCCCTCGCAGCGCCTCGTGCGGGTCGGTGGTGGGCCGGCCGTCGGGGCCGAGGGCCCACGTGCGCGGGATCGGCTCGCCGCGCAGGGCCGCGGCCCGTACCCTGCCGTGGGCCACCTCGCTCGTCGCCATGTCCAGCACCACCGGAGGCTCCTCACCCCCCGGGATCCCCACGCTGATCGGGTTTGTGCCGAAGTAGCGCGTCCGCGCGCCGAAGGGTGCCACCTGGGCGTCCGCGTTGGACAGCGCGACCCCGACCGCCCCCCGCGCCACCGCTCGGAGCGTGAAGTACGCGAGCATCCCGCAGTGGTTGCTGTTACGCACCCCGACGGCCCCGACCCCGTAGCGCGCCGCCCGCTCCACCGCCAGGTCCATGGCCCGGGCCGCAGCCACGACCCCGAAGCCGCTCCCTGCGTCGCACACCACCGCAGCCCCTGCGTCGTGGACCACCGAGAGATCGGCCCCCGCGCGGATGGAACCAGCCTGCAACCGCTTGAGGTAGACGGCGCTCCGTACCACCCCGTGGGAGTGTACGCCCCGCAGGTCCGCGCAGACCAGGGCGTCTGCCACAAGCTCCGCTTCCTCCCACAACGCCCCGCCGCGGTGCAAGGCTTCGGCCACGAAGGAGCGGAGCGCACCGGGCGCGTAGCGGCCCATCAGTCCATCCATGCCCCGCCGTTCACGTCCAAGGTCTCCCCCGTAATGAACCCTGCCCTGGGTGAGGCCAGGAACGCCACCGCCTCGGCCACCTCCTCCGGGGTGCCGAGCCGTCCTACCGGGATCCCCTCCAGGATCCGGGCACGGCGCTCGGGCGTCCACTCCGCGCTCATCTCCGTCTCGATGGCATGAGGGGCCACCGCGTTGACCGTGATGCCCCACGGCGCGAGCTCCCGGGCCAGCGTCCGGGTGAGGGCCAGCAGGCCGGCCTTGGAAGGGCCGTAGCCGGGGGCCGAGGCGATGTCGCCCATCTTACCGGCGATGCTGGACACGTTCACGATGCGCCCCCAGCCTGCCCGCTTCATGTACGGTGTCGCCGCCCGGCAACAGTAGAACGCCCCGGTCAGGTTCACCGCCAGCACGTCGTGCCAGTCCTCCAGCCGCATGGTCTCCAGCGTGCCCCGGCGGATGATGCCCGCGTTGTTCACGAGCACGTGCAGCCCGCCGAACGCCTCCGCGACCGTGCGGCACATCCCCTCCACGGAGTCCCAGCGCGTGACGTCCGCGGGAATCGCCACCGCTTGTCCCCCACAGGCCCGCACCTCGGAGGCCACGCGCTCTGCGGCGAGGCCGTCCAGGTCGTTCACCGCCACCTTGGCCCCGGCCTGCGCCAGGCGCAGCGCCACCGCGCGGCCGATGCCACGCCCCGCTCCCGTCACCACGGCGGCACGTCCTGCGAGCTCCACCGCTTCACACCTCCTGCGGACGGAGGAGGGCTTTGATGGCACGCCCGCCCTCCGCCGCCTCGAACGCCTCTTCCCAGCGCCAAAGCGGCAACCGAAGGTCCAGGAGCGGGCCGGTCCGCACGCGGCCTTCCGCGAGCAGCCGCAGCGCCAGCACCCAGCTGCTGTGCCGGCTGCTGAAGGAGAACTGGACGTCCAGGCCCTTGAACAACGCCACGTCCCACGGAAAGCTCACTTCCCTCTGGCCTGTGACGCCGAGCTCGCAAACCCGCCCCAGCCGCCGCGCCAAGTGCGGTGCCAGGGCCACGGCGGCCGGCGACCCCGAGGTTTCCAGCACCACGTCCGCGCCCTCCCCGTCCGTCAGCTCCGCCACCCGTGCCACAGGGTCTTCCCGACCCAGCTCGATGGGGATCCCCCCCAGCTCCCGGGCCGCAGGGAGCCGCCGCTGCGCGCTGCGCGGCGTTCCCACCACGGCCACCCACTGGGCCCCGCAAGCCCGCGCCACCTGCAAGCACAGGAGCCCGATGGGGCCCGGGCCGAGCACCACCACCCGCTCCCCGGGCCGCACCGCGGCGCGTTCCACCACCGCGTGGACCGCCACCGCCGTGGGCTCGGTGGCCGCGGCTTCCTCGAACGACAGGGGGTCGGGGATGCGGTGCAGCAGCTCCGCCGGCATGACCAGGTAACGGGCGAAGGCACCGTCGCGGCCGATGCCCGGCGCGCGCTTGTGCGGGCAGATCTGCCGATTGCCCGTCCGGCACAACGAACACCGCCCGCACGCCCCTGTGCTGGTCTCGGAGACCACCCGGTCGCCCGGGCGGTAGCCCGTCACCTCCGGCCCCACCTCCGTCACGACGCCTGCGAACTCGTGGCCAAGCACCACCGGCGGCCAGTAGGGGTGCCGGTCGTGGTAGATGTGTACGTCGCTCCCACACACCGACGCCGCCTGCACCTCGATGAGCACCTCTCCACGCCCGGGCCGCGGCTCCGGGACCTCCCGCAGCTCCACCAAGCCCTCCCCGCGCCCCGTCTTCACCAGCGCCCGCACCGCGCTCACCCCTTCACCGCGCCCGCCGTCAGGCCCTGGACGAACCACCGCTGCAGGGCCAGGTACAGCACGATGCTCGGCAACCCTCCGATGAGAGCCCCCGCCATCAGCTCGGGCCAGTTCACGTAGAACTCCTGCACGGTGCGGGCGATGGCCAGGGTCACGGTCACCATGGACTCGCTGTGGGTGAGGGTCGACACCCACAGCAGGTCGCCCCACGCGAGCAGGAACGCGAACAGCGTGGTGGCCACCAGGCCCGGGAGCGACAGCGGAAGCACCACCCGGGCGAAGATCGCCAGCCACCCGCAGCCGTCCACCCGGGCGGCTTCGTCCAGCTCCCGGGGCACGGAGTCGATGAAGCCTTTCATCATCCACGTGGCGAACGGGAGGCAGATGGTCAAGAACGCGATCACGAGACCGGTGCGGGTGTCGTAGAGGCCCAGCGTGGTCAGGACTCGGAAGTACGGACCCACGAGGAGCACGCCGGGCAACATCTGGGTCGTCAAGATAAAGCCCATGAGGAAGCTGCCCGCGCGCAGCGGGAAGCGGGAGAACCCGTACGCGGCCAGAGCACCGAGCGCGCTCGACAGGACCGCGGTCCCGAGGGAGATGACCGTGCTGTTCAGAAAGTACAGGCCGTAGTTCTTGCGGGTCCACATGGCCACGAAGGCGTCCACGGTGGGCCGTTCGGGCCACCAAGTGGACGGGATGCGCAGCGCCTCCTGCTCGGTCTTCAGCGCGGTGATCAGCATCCAGGCGAACGGGAACAGCACGTACAGCCCGAGCAGGACCAGGCCTGCGGTGACCACGGCCGTGGGCCAACGGCGCCGCACCTCACTCCTCCCGCATGATCATCCGCACGTAGGGTAAGCTCACCACGAGGAGCAGGGCGGTCATGGCCACGGCCATGGCGGACGCGTACTCGAACCGGTAGAACTGAAAGTACTGCTTGAACACCTGCGTGCTCAGCACCTCGGTGACCGTGCCCGGGCCGCCGCCCGTCATAGCCTGCACCAACCCGAAGCGCCGGACTTCCCAGATGGTGTCCAGGGCCAGGGCCACCACGAGGACCTTGCGCAGGCCCGGCAACGTGACGGAGCGGAAGCGCGCCCACGGCCCGGCGCCGTCCAGGCTTGCGGCCTCGTACAGTTCCTGGGGGATGCTCTGCAGCCCCGCCAGCAGGATCACCATCACGAAGGGGAAGCCCCGCCACACGTTGGCCAGCAGGACACTCAGAGGCGCCAGGGTCGGGTGCGTGAGCCACTCCCAGGGCTGGGGGATCAGCCCCGTGGCCATCAAGAGGTCGTTGAGCAGGCCGTACAGGGGGTTGAGGATCCACTTCCACACGATGCCCGCCACCACGTCTGGCACCACCCACGGCAGGAGGACGATGACCCGAAAGGCGCCGCAAGCCGGAACGGCGCCCGCGAGAGCCAGGGCCGCTCCTAGCCCCAGGAGCAGGTGCGCGGCCACGCTCCCGGCCACGAACACCGCCGTCTGCCGAACCACCTGCCAGAACAGCGGATCGCTGAACAGCTGCCCGTAGTGACCGACCCCCAACCGGCCGTCCGGGAGGCTCAGGCTCAGCCGGAAGGTGGTGAGGGCCGGGTACACGAGGACCGCCAGCAAGACGAACACCGCGGGGGCCACGAACAGGTAGCCCGCCAGGGCACGGCTAGCGCCGTGCAAGGATTCCCTCCACCCGGGTGTGGGCGTCCAACAGCGCCCGTTCCCACGGCTTCGCGCCGGTGATGGCCTCCTGGAGGGCGGTGGCAAAGGCGTCGAAGATCTCCGGCCACTCCTTGATCTGGGGTTCCAGGCGCGCGTGCTGGAGCTCCTGGACGATCACCCGGGAGAACTTGTCCATGCGGACGAGCGGGAGGGTGTTCACGTCCCTTCGGGACGAGATCACCCGGTTGTCCTCGAAGAATTTCTTTTCGGTGTCCTTGCTGGTCAGGAACTTGATGAACCGCCATGCGGCGTCCGGGTGCTGGGTGTGGGGGCTCATGATCCACCCGGACAGCCACGCGGCCGTGATCCGCCGGCGGCCGGCAGGCACTGGGGCTGCCTCCAGGACCTCGGCGGCGTTGAGCTGCGGGTTGATGGCGTTCACGATGGGGTAAGTCCAGCCGGAGCCGATCTTCATCGCCACCCGGCGGTGTGCCATCTGGATCCGGACGTCCTGCGGCCCGAACGTGGTCACCCCGGGCGGCGTCACCCGGTCCACCGTAGCCAGCTCCACGATGAACCGAAAGGCTTCCCGGAACTGCGGGGTGTTCATGGCGGACCTGCGCCCGTCGGGCGTGAGGAAGTCCGCACCGAAGCTCCACACCATGGGCAGAATCCGCAAGGGAAGTCCCGGGTTCTTCGAGGCGGGTATGCTGAACCCCCACTGGTCCACCCGCCCGTCCCCGTCCGTGTCCCGGGTCAGCCGCCTGGCGTACTCCCGGAACTCCTCCCACGTGCGGGGTGGACGGTTCGGGTCCAGCCCCGCGGCGCGGAACAGCTCGCGGTTGTAGATGAGCACCATGGACATGTAGTCCCCGGGCATGGCCAGGAGTCGGCCCTTGTAGGTCAGGGACTTGATGGGAAACTCGTACCAGCTCTTGAGGAAGTTGGGGCCCTCCTTCTCCACGAAGGGTGTCAGGTCCGCGGCGCAGCCCAGCTCGAAGAACATGGCCAGCGAGAAGTTGTGCAGCTTCACCACGTCGGGCATCCGCCGCGCCGCGCACTCCGCCTGGTAGCGAGCTTCCTTCTCCGCGTAGGAGATCGGCTCGGGGCTGATCCGGATGCCCGGGTTGCGGCTCTCGAAGATCCGAATGGCCTCCCGCAGAGAGCGCCCCCACACGGTTTCCACGAGGTGCCAGTTGGAGAACCGAAGCGTCACCACTTCTCCTGCGCGGAGGGCAGGAGCCAACCCCCACACCAGGGCGACCGCCACTCCCACCAGAACCGCCCGCCGCATCTCAAACCGCACGGCCCTCACCTCCCGTCCGCAATACGGACTTCGTGTCCATGTTGCAACAACTCATACGCCGCCACTGCCCCCCTCTCCTTCCGGCCCCCTCACCCCTCGCTCCCCCGCAGCACCTGCGCCACCAGGTACCGCTGCAGGAGCAGAGTGATCAGGACCACGGGAGCGAGCGTGATCAAGGACATGGCCGACAGCGACCACCACTCGATCCCCTTCTGGGAGTGTTGGGCCGCGATCAGGATGGGGAGCGTCCGGGCCCGGTTGAAGGTCAGGACCAGGGCGAAGAGAAACTCGTTCCACGCGAACATGAAGCAGAAGAGGAAGGTCGCCACCAGCCCCGGCAGGGACACGGGCAGCAGCACGTGGACGAGCGCCTGACCCCGTGACGCGCCGTCCACCCACGCGGCCTCCTCTACGGAGGCGGGGACGTGGCGTAGGAAGTTGTACATGAGCCACGTGGCCAGGGGCAGGTTGAAGGCCACGTAGACCAGCAGGAGGCCGGTCCGCGTATCCAACAGGGCCACGGTGCGCAGCATCAGGAACAGCGCCAGGGCGGTGACGATGGGCGGCATGAGGCGTTGCGAGACCATCCAGAAGAGGATGTCCTCGTTCGCCATCGGCCCCAGACGCACCCTGGCCCGCGCGAGGCCGTACGCAGCAGAGGCTCCCAGGGCCATCGCGAGCAGGCTGCTGGTCCCCCCCACGAGCACGCTGTTGAGCAGCGGCCCGCCCACCATCTCCCCCTCCGCGCCGGCCGCGAGGCGGGTCCAGGCGTCGGCAGTGGGTTGGAAGTCGACCCAGGGGACGAAGGTGGGCCCCTGGTGGATCGCCAGCGCGTCCTTGAAGGAAGCCGTCACGAGCCAGTAGAGGGGGAACGCCACTACGAGGGACCACAGCCCCAGGAGGCCGAGGGCGAACGGGGAAGCGGAGCGGCGCCTCACGGCCACGCTTCCCGCAGCCTCACCCGACGGGTGAGCCCCAGTGCCGCCCAGGCGGCGCCCCCGACCAACAGGAACAAGGCGAGGGCGATGGTCGCGCCGTAGGCCAAGTCGAAGGCGTGCAGCCCCACGTAGTACGCGTGCAGGGTGAGGCTCTCCGTGCGGGTCCCGGGGCCGCCGCCCGTAACGATGAAGATCGTGTCCACGATCTTGAACGCCTCCACGGCGCGGAGGAACCCGGCGGCCACCAGGGTCGGCACCATCCAGGGCAGCACCACGTACCGGAGGAGCTGGCCCCTCGAAGCGCCATCCAGCTCCGCGGCTTCCACCACCTCGTCGGGGAGGGCCTGCAGAGCCGCCAGGCAGACGACGAACACGAAGGGAGTCCACTGCCAGACGTCTACCAGGATCATGGAGAAGAGCGGCACCAGCCCCGCGCTGACCCATCCCACCGGAGGCAGCCCCACGGCCCGGAGCAGGGCGTTGAGGGGGCCGATGGTCTCGTTCAGCAGCATCCGCCACATGTAGCCCACGGCGATGGGTGTCAGGGACATGGGGATTAGAAAGAGGACGCGAAAGAGCCCGGCCCCCTTGGGCGTGGTATGGACCAGCAGAGCCAAACCGAAGCCCAGCACCACCTCCAGGCTGACGGCACCCGCTACCAGCGCCGCCGTGTTGGCCAGGGACGTCCAAAACCTCGCGTCGGACACGAGGCGTTCCCAGTTCGCCAGCCCCACAAACGACAGCTGGAGTCCTCCCACCAGCGACACGCGGCTGAAGCTGAGCGCGACGGTGAACAGGAACGGGAAGACGGTGAACAGGAGGAGGAACACCACGGCCGGCAGGACGAACGCGTTGCCGTCTGCGGTGCGCGGCCGCGCGTCCTGGGGTGCCACCCGCCCGAGATTCGCCCCCGTGCCCGCCTCGACCGGCGGGCACGGGGGCTTCGGCTCACTCTGGGAGCCCCAACCAGGCACGGTAGAGCCGCCGCTGGCGGTCCCGACCGAGCTCGTTCGTGATCCGCTCCCACTCGGCGGCAGCGGCGTCCAGCGCTTGCTGGGGCGTGGCCTGACCCGCCGCCGCCCGGGCCAACTGCGTCTCCAGGGCGTCCAGGTACCGAGCCTGCCCGGGCAACTTCAAGTCGAGCTGAGCATTCGGGTGTGAGAGCGAACGCTCGATGGCCGTAAGGTAGGAGGACAGGTCGGGCTCCACGAACCCGAATCGGCGCCAACCTTCCAGGTTTCGGAAGTGGGAGGCCCGGAAGGGGTTGAACCCGGTCTCCGACGTGGTCACCGCCACGTAGCTGTTCTGCGGGCTCGCCAGGGTGCGACAGAAGTCGTACGCTGCGCTGGGATGGCGCGTGGTCGCCGCGACCCCGCACACCCATCCCCCAAAGGCCAGGTACGGTGCCACGTTCGGCCGCGAGAGCCGGGTCCAGCTGCGGGTCCGGTAGTTGTAGACTTCCAGAGACCCCGGCAGCACCACGGTCCCCACGCGGCCCTTGACCACCGACTTCGGGTCGGTGCTCCCCACGATGCCGGTGTCTCCCCAGTCCTTGGCGAGCACCGCCACGCCCGCGGCGAACTGGGATCGAACGTCTCCGGAGTCGAAGTTGATCATGCCCGGCGGGCCCAGGCGCACCAGGCGCGTCCACTCCTCTAAGGCCCGCACGAAGCCGGGGTTGTTGATCTGCGGCCGCATGGTGTCGGGGTCGAAGAACAGACAGCCCTTGAGGCCCGGAGGGCAGACGTACGGAGCTGCGTGGGACATGAAGAACCAAAAGGCTTGGCCGCCCCTTCGGAACGCTTCCAGGACGCCGTACCGCCGACGGCCGTCGCCCGCCCAGTCCGTCCCCTGGAAGAACTCCGCAATCTCCCGGTACTCCACCCAGGTCTGCGGGGGCCGCAACTCCCGCCCGAAGCGCCGTTGGAACTCCTGTCGGTGCCGAGGGTTGCTGAGGACATCGCGGCGGTAGTACACCAGGTGCACGTCTCCGTCCACGGGCAGCCCGTACAGCCGTCCGCCCCAGTTCACGGTCTGCTGGTAGGTGGGCAGGATGTCGTCCCACTGGAGACCGCGGTCGGCCCGCACCCGCTCCGTGATGTCCAAGAGGTAGCGGTTCCCCGCGAAGTCTCCCATCCACGCCGACGCGAAGATCAGGACGTCGAACCCGCCTGCCCCGAGGGTGAAGCCGGACATGATGCGCTGGTACAGCTCGCCAAAGGGGGTCGTCACCAGGTTGATCCGTCCCCCGGTCCGGCGCTCCCAGGCCGGTCCGAACATCTGCACGGGCTTGGCGATGTACGGCGGGCTCTGCGTGATCACGGTCAGGGTAACCCCCTCGTACGGTCGCTGGGTGGCCCCCCAGGCCGGCAGAAGTGAAAGGCCCACGAGCCCGAGAGCTCCCAAGGGCTTCCACCACGACGCGCTTCCCCGCATGCTCCCCCTCCTCTCGTCTTGCGACATTCGCCCGCACCTAGCGGGCGGTGTAGCCTCCGTCCACCATGAGCGCAGATCCGGTGACGAAGCGGCTTTCGTCACTGGCCAGGAACACCGCCGCGCCCACCACGTCCTCCGGCTCCCCGATGCGGCCCAGGGGAATCGCCTGTTCGACCTGCCGCACGTACGCTTCGGGGTCCGGCTGGATGCGGGTGAAATCCTCCAGCATCGGCGTCCGGATCATGGCGGGGCAGACGGCGTTGACCCGGATATTGTGGCGTGCGTAGTCCAGGGCCATGTTCCGGGTCAGGGCCAGCACGCCACCCTTGCTGGCGTTGTACGCCGCGTTCTCCATGAGCCCGATGACGCTCGCGATGGAGCCGATGTTGATGATGCTCCCTCCGCCCCGCGCGACCATATGCGGGATGGCCCACTTGGAGCACAAGTACACGCCCGTCAGGTTCACGGCCAGCACGCGGTCCCAGTCCTCCTGCCTCGTGTCCGCCACCGACCCGCGAAGGGTGATCCCAGCGTTGTTCACCAGGACGTCGATGGAGCCGAACGCCTCCACGGTCCCCTCCACCATCCGCCGCGCCTCGTCGGAGCGGCTCACGTCCCCCGGTAGGAACACGACCGGGCCGAGGGCCAGGAGCTCGCCGCGCGTCCGCTCTCCGAGCTCGACGTTCACGTCCCCTACCGCCACCCGCGCCCCTTCCCGCAGGAAGCCCTCTGCGATGGCGCGCCCGATGCCCGTAGCGCCCCCGGTGACCAGTGCAGACTTGCCGGCCAGCCGCACCGCGCTTCCTCCTTGAATGCCGAGTGTCCGTGACTCGGACAATATGTTCTTGTCACGGACGTGACGTTCGCGGGACACCACCTGAACTCCTCCTCAGGAGCTAGCAGCCAGCAGCGCCGTCACCTCTGTCCGGAAGGGCATGACGGGGAGCGTGCCGACCCGGGTGGTGGCGACTGCGCCCGCTGCGTTGGCGAACCGTACGGCCTCGCGGAGTGGCATGCCCTCCGCCACGGCGACGGTCAGAGCCCCCATGAAGGCATCGCCAGCCCCGGTCGTATCCACCGCTCGCACCCGAAAGCCTGGCACGAGCGCTTCCGTCTGAGCGGCACACAGGAACGCGCCTTCGGATCCCAACCTCAGCACCACAGCCTCCGGTCCCCGCCCCAACAGGTCTCGGGCCGCGCGGCGGACGTCCGCGTCGGTGTCGATGGGGTATCCCGCGAGCCCGGCCGCCTCCTCTCGGTTGGGAGACAGAATCGTGGCGCCGCCCCACACCTCGGGTCCGTACGGGCGCGCCGGCCCGGTGTCCACCAGGACCGGAATCCGGTGGGCTCGCGACAGCTCGACCGCGGCGCGGACGCATGCCGCGGGGACCTCGAAGTCCACCAGCACAGCCCGCAGAACGCCCAGGTGTGGGCCCAACGCCGCTTCCACGTCGTGGGGGGTGAGGTGGTCGTTGGCGCCGACTGCGACCAGGATGGTGTTCTCCCCAGTTTCCTCCACGAGGATCACCGCCGCTCCTGTCTGGGCGTGCGGCGTCACGCGGACACCCTGGAGGTCCACCCCTTCTTGTTGCAGTGCGTCCATCTCCTGCCGGCCGAAGGCGTCGTCTCCCACGCAGCCCACCAGCAGGACGTCGGCCCCCAGCCGGCGTGCCGCCACTGCCGCGTTGGCCCCCTTTCCCCCCGGGCCCACCTGCAGCCGCTCCGCCAGGAGGTTCTCGCCCCGACGAGGCAGGCGTGGGGTCAACACCGTGAGGTCGACTACGAGGCTCCCGACGACCGCGATCTTGACCGATTGCATGTGCCCCGCAGTCGCTAGACCATCCCGATCTGGGTGTTCGCGAAGATTTCTCGGACAGAGCCCTAGCCGGCGGTCGTCCGGCGCTCTGTGAGGCCCGCGCGCACTGCCTCCGCGGCGCGGCCCGCGCCGGCTGCCAGCACCCGGGCGTCCGAGCCCAACGCCACGAACCGGAAGCCCTGCTCGATCCGCTTCAGGGCGTCCTCGGGACCCGTGCACATGACCCCCGCAGCCTTGCCGTGCGCCTGCGCGGCCTCGAGGACCCGGTCCACCGCCCTCCGGAACGCGTCGGATTCCAAATCCCGCCACCGGTTCAGGTTTGCGGACAGGTCGTTGGGCCCCACGAACAGCACGTCCACGCCGTCTACGGCCGCGATGCGGTCCACCCGCTCCACGGCCTCCACGGTCTCCACCTGGCAAGCCACCAGGACCTCGCGGTTCCAGCGGGAGAAGTACTCCGGCAGGGTGGCCCCGTAGCCGCTCGCCCGCGTGCCCGCCACCCCGCGGATCCCTTCAGGCGGGTACCGGCAGGCTGCCACCACCCGGGCCGCCTCCTCTTCCGTGCTCACCAGCGGAACCACGACCCCGAGGGGGCCCCGGTCCAAGGCGCGCTTGAGCACGGGAGCCTCCCCGGAGGGCACCCGGACCAGCGGGACCACCGGGCTGCCGCGCAGCGCCCTCAGCATGTCCTCCAGCCGCTCCCACCCGATGGGGCTGTGCTCCAGGTCCACCACGAGCCAGTCCAGGGGGAGCGCGGCGAAGATCTCCGCCACGGACGGGCTCGGCAGCGTGAGCCAGTAGCCGATCGTCACTTGCCCTTCCTGTAAAATGCGCTTGACCCGGTTCTCCAACGCGGTCCTCCTCCTGAGGGTGTCGTCGCTCTTGCTTCTGGGCGGCGGGTCCAGGGTCCTCTCGACCGCAGGCCTTGCGCGTCCGCCGTCGCGCCCGCGTACCCTAGGGGGCGAGGCCAACTGGAGGGATGTCCGTGGCAGCACGCTGGCGAGTCCTCGCAACTCCCCGGTCCTTCTTCGAGGAGGGTCGCGACGCGGTAGAGTGGCTGACCCAGGCCGGGGTGGAGGTGGTCCCGTCTCCCGTGGACCGTCCTCTGCAGGAGGACGAACTCGCGGCCCTGTTGGGCGAAGTGGACGGGGTGGTGGTTGGGGTGGACCGCATCGGGCGCCGCGCGCTCGCCGCGGGCCGGCCCCGGCTGCGGGTGGTGGCGCGAAACGGCATCGGGGTGGACACCGTGGACGTGGCCGCGGCTACGGAGCTGGGCGTGGTGGTCACCAACGCGCCCAGCGTCAACGCGGACAGCGTCGCGGACTTCACCTTCGCCCTCCTGCTGGCCCTGGTGCGCAGGGTGGTGGAGGCCGACCGTGCGGTGCGCGAAGGGCGCTGGCCTCGCCTCGTGGGGGTGGAGCTGCGGGACAGGTGCCTGGGTCTGCTGGGGTTCGGCCGCATCGGCCAGCGGGTGGCAGAACGTGCTCGCGGGTTTGGGATGCGCACGGTGGCCTACGACCCCGTGCCGGACCTCGCGGCGGCGGAGCGGCTCGGCGTGCGCCTGGTGAGCTTCCCGGAGGTGCTGGCCCAGGCGGACTTCCTCAGCCTGCACTTGCCCCTCACCCCGCAAACCCGCCACCTCCTGGGCGAGGAGGAGCTGCGGTGCATGAAGCCCGGGAGCTTCCTGGTGAACACCGCCCGGGGCGGGGTGGTGGACGAGGCCGCGCTCGCCCGCGCCCTCAAGGAGGGCTGGATCGCCGGGGCGGCCTGCGACGTGTTCGACGAGGAGCCGCCGCGAACGTCGCCACTCCTCCAGGCACCCAACGTGCTCCTCTCTCCCCACATGGCCTCCCACACCCGCGAGGCCATCGCCCGGGCTTCGCGGGTCGCCGCGGAGAACGTGCTGGCGGTGCTTCAGGGTGGCCGGCCTCCCAACGCGGTGAACCCCGAGGTGCTGCGCTAGCCGCGGGCCCGGGCAAGCTCCTCCCACAGGCTCCGCGCCTCCACCGCCGCCCGGTACGCCCGCGCCAGGGGTCCGTACCGCCGCGCCCGCTCCGGGACCGGGAGGGAGCGGCGCTCCACCCGAACGAAGCGTGAGACGGCCTCCTCCCAGTCGGTAAAGACGCCGACGCCGTAGCCGGCCAGGATCGCGGACCCCAGGGCCGCGGCCTCGGTGAGGTTCAGGCGCGCGAACGGCAGCTCCAGCACGTCGGCCTTGATCTGGTTCCAAAGGTCGCTGCGGCTGCCGCCTCCGACCACACGCACCTCGCTGAGGGGCAAGTCCGGGACGAGCGCCCGCGCGGTGTCCAGGTACACCCGGTATTCGTACGCGACACCCTCCAGCAGCGCACGCCACAGGTGTCCGGGGCCGTGGCTCCACGTCAGCCCCACCCACGCGCCGCGGACGTCGGGCTCGCTGGGGCACACACGGCCGCCCAGGTGCGGCACGAACACGAGCCCCTCGGAACCGGGCGGGACGCGACCGGCGAGCTCGTCCAGCGCCGCGTAGTCCCAAGCTCGACCCGGTGCCACCTCCTGCAAAAGGTCCCGCCACCACCGCAGGTTCAGGCCCCCGCCGTTTACGTACCCGATCAGGTACCAGCGGCCCGAGGGGACCGTGCGGGCGCACAGCACCGTTCCGGCCTCCGCGTCCGGGGCGAAACGGTCCACGCACACGGCCAGCACGGAAGCGGTCCCCGCGGCGTCGTACCCCTGGCCCGGGCGGAGGACCCCGGCTCCCAACATGGCAGCCGCCTGGTCTCCCGCACCGGCGACCACCGGCACCCCGGCCCGCAAGCCTAGCTGTGCTGCCGCGTCGGGGGCCAAGCGCCCGACCACCTCCCAGGGCTCCACGATCCTGGGCAGCCGGTCCGCGGAGACCTCGAACAGGCCGCACAGCTCTTCGGACCATGACCCGCGGCGGGTGTCGGCCAGACAGGTGAAGTGCAGGTAGGTGGGGTCGATGAAGGCGTCGTCGCCGGACAACCCGGCGAGCCGCATGGTCACGTATGCCGCGGGCATCACGAACTTGTGGATCCGGGCGAAGGCTTCGGGCCGCTCGTGGCGCCACCACAGGATCTTGGGCCCGTGGGAGTACGTGGGGGGCGCTCCGGCGTGCTCGCACACCGCCCGGGCGTGCGCCCGCATCCGCTCCACGTACGGCGCGCAACGCGTGTCCAACCACGAGTCGTACGGGATGGCCGCGCGCCCCGCGCGGTCCACGGCGGTCAGCCCAGCCATCTGGCCGTCCACGCAAAGCGCCGCCACGGCGCCGGGGGCGAGGGCGGCCCGTTCGACGCACGCGCGCACCGCGCGGACCACGGAATCCAGCATCTCCTCGGGGTCCTGCTCCACGACCCCGGGGGCCGGCTGGATCAGCCGCGAGGGCTCCGTGGCCTCGGCCAGGATGTGGCCGTCCTCCCGGACCACCACGGCCTTGGTGGCCGTGGTCCCGAGATCCACACCGCACAGGTGCACCGGCACTTTCAGCCGCTCCCTTCGAACCGCGGGCCGTCCTCTCCCGCCACCACCCGCACGCCGAACCCGGTGCGCCCAACGGTCTCGTAGTCGTGACCTGCGTCCGCCGGGTACACGTAGAACAGCACCAGGGGTTCGGAGCCCGTGTTCACGCTGCGGTGCGCCCACCCGGGGGGCACGTACACCACCGTGCCCGGCTCCACGCGCTCCACCCGTGCGTGACCGTCTGGGTCGCGCAGCACCAGGGCCCCCTCGCCCCGGAGCACGTAGTAGACCTCCGCGGTCCCCCGGATCCGGTGGTAGTGGCCCCGGGTCATGAAGTACTCCCGGCCCACCCGACCCGGGTACACCCGGGTGATCCCATAGCGCAGGTGGCCCGGGTCCTGCGGCACCGGCGGTTCGTAGGTCTCGTACACCGGCGGGTCTCCGGCTCGCACCAGCGCCTCCAGGGCGTCGGCGTCTTCGAAGACGCCCCGGAGGTCGCTGGCGCGGCGCACATGGGCTGCGACCCCCACGAGGCCAACCGGTTCGGTCACCGCGTGCCGCCACGGGTCCACGCCAGCCTCACACCAGGTCCACGCGGACGTGCTTGGTCAACAGGTACTCTTCCAACCCCTCGTGGGAGAGCTCGATGCCGAACCCGCTCTCCTTCCAGCCGCCGTACGGGAACGGGACTTCTCCGCCCACGACGTTGTTCACACCCACCGTGCCGGCCTCCAAGCCCTCCGCCACCGCGAAGGCGGTGCGCAGGTCCCGGGTGTAGACGTACGCCAGCAGGCCGTAGGGGCTGTCGTTCGCGAGCCGCAGGGCCTCCTCGAGGTCTTCAAAGGGCATGATGGGGGCGACCGGGCCGAAGGTCTCCTCCCGCATGACCTTCATGGAGTGGTCCACGTCCACCAGGACCGTGGGGGTGAAGAAGTATCCGCGGGCGAACCCTTCGGGCCGACTGCCCCCGTACACCGCCCGCGCGCCCTTCGCCCGGGCGTCCTCGATGTGCTGCACGGTCTTCTCGAGCCCTTCCCGGGTGGTCATGGGCCCCAGGTCCGGATCCTCCAGTCCCGGGCCGATCCGCAGTGCCCGGGTGCACGCCACGAAGCGTTCCACGAAGGCCTCGTACACCGACCGGTGGACGTACACCCGGTTCACGGCGTTGCACACCTGCCCCATGTTGCGGAAGGCCCGGTAGCTGGCTCCCCGGGCTGCCGCGTCCAGGTCCGCGTCCGGGAACACGAGGAGGGGACAGTGTCCGCCGAGCTCCAGGGACACCCGCTTGAGCCCGTCCGCGGCCATGCGGAGGATCTCCTTGCCGGTCTGGGTCTCTCCTGTGAAGGCGACCTTGCGGATCCCCGGATGCCGCACTAAGGTCGCCCCCACTTGGCCTCCCGGGCCGATGACGCTGTTGACGACGCCCGCGGGCGCGCCGGCGTCCACGAGGCACTCCAGGAAGCGGGACACCGCGAGGGGCGTGCGAGAGGGCGGCTTGACGACCACGGTGCAGCCGGCGGCCAGCGCCGGCGCGACCTTCCACGCCAGGAGCAGCACCGGGTAGTTCCAGGGGCCGATGGCCGCCACCGGTCCCACGGGCTGCTGGATCACAAAGCTCCTGCGGTTCGGCACGTCCGTGGGGATCACCCGCCCGAAGATCCGGCGCGTCTCCTCCGCGTAGTAGTCCAGGGCGTCCGCGCTCGCCTGCAGCTCCCCGCGGGCGTCCTTTAACGGCTTGCCCTGCTCCAGGGTCAGCAGCCGCGCCAGGCTCTCCTGCCGCTCCCGCACGAGCTGCGCTGCCCGTCGCAGGAGCCCTGCCCGGTGGGAAGGCGCCGTCTGGGACCAGCGGGGGAACGCGCGGACCGCGGCCTGCACCGCCGCGTCCACGTCCTCCGGCCCCGCGACCGCGGCGGTGCCCACCACCTCCTCGTCCGCAGGGTTCACCACGTCCAGCGTCTCCCGACTCTCGAGCCACCGACCGTCCACCAACAGTCCGACCCGCTCCATTCGCACTCCCTCCGACGTCACGAGCTTTCCCAGGGGAGCACTACCGCCTTGAGCACCTGCCGCTGCTCCATCCCGTGCAAGACGGCCTCCAGCCCCTCAAGGCCGACCCGGTCCGTGAGGATGCGCCCGAGTTGGGGACGCAACCTGGGCAGCATCCGGAGGGCCCGGCGGTAGTGCTCCACCGTCTGGCCGGTGCTGCCCGTCACCAGGAGCTGCCGGTAGTGGATCCGGTTCGTGTCCACCGACACCACCCCCGGGGAGAGGAGCCCCGCGAAGAGGTGCACGCGACCGCGCACCGCCGCGCAGCGGACGGCCTGGCCCTGGGCGCTCGGGCTTGCGGCGGTGGCCACCACCACGTCGAAGGCGTCTTCCGAGGCGTCCAGCTCCTCGGGGTGCAGGGTCCGGTCTGCTCCCAGCTCCCGCCCCGCCGCCCGGCGGTCGGGGTGCGGGTCGGCCACCACCACCTCCGCGGCCCCGCACTGCCGCGCCACCAACGCGTTTAGCAGGCCCATGGCACCTCCCCCGAGCACCAGCACGCGGTCCCCCGGCCCGGTGCGGACCAACTCGTGGGCCTGCAGGACGCACGACAGCGGCTCCGCCAGAGCCGCTTCCTCGAACGGGATCCCCTCGGGCAACGGGACCACGTGACCCCGCCGCACCGCCCGAGCCGGTACCCGCACGTACTCCGCGAAGCCGCCGTCCATGGTGATCCCAAGCGCCTCGGCCCGTGGACAGAGCGCGTCCAGACCCCGGGCGCAGACGGCGCACCGACCGCACCCCACGTTGGGCACCAAGCCCACGCGGTCGCCCACCTGCAGCTCGTCCTCCGGGGCCCGGACTTCGACCACCTCACCGGCCACCTCGTGGCCCAACACCCGCACGACCCCCCTCGGGACGCGGGGATGTTCTCCGCGGGCGATCTTCCGGTCCGTGGCGCACACGCAGGCCGCGCCCACTCGGACGAGCACGTCGCCTGGCTCCAGAGCCGGGAGGGGCACCTCCTCGACCCGCACGCCCAGACCCGGGGCGCACACAGCCGCCCTCACGGCTCTCCGCCTCCGCGCCCGACGAGCTGCGGCTGCCCGGACCGGGCGGACTCCACCGCCGCCAGGGCGGCCTCCAGGGCCCGGAGGCCGTCCAGCCCCGTCACCTCGGGCGTGCGGCCTTCGCGCACACACTGGAGGAAGTGCCACATCTCCGCCCGGTACGCTTCCTGGAACCGGTCGCGCCAGCTGCGGAAGGTGTGCTGCACCACGCGGCCGTCGCGGGTGACCTGGGTGTACGTCCCCGGTCCCACGGAGCCCACGGCCAGCATCCCCTCGGTGCCCAGGACCTCCAGCCGCGCGTCGTACCCGTAGTCCACCGGGCACGCCCCCTCCACGCTGCCCAAGGTCCCGTCCTCTAGCTCCGCGGTGACCAGGGCGACGTCGTAGAAACCCGGCTGCTCCACCGCCGCCTCCGTGGCCTTCCGGACCGCCACCCGCGCGAACACGGACCGGAACTCGGACCCCGACAGCCACCGCAGGGTGTCGAAGTCGTGGCTGCACACCTCCGCGAGCAGGCCGATCCCCTTCGCCGGATCCCAGGCCCACCTGGGAGGGAGCCCGGGCCCGCGGGTGATGGACCGGACGAACACCAGCCGGCCCAGCTCTCCGGACGCCACGCATTCGCGCGCCGCTCGGAACTCGGGGTCGAACCGGCGCATGAACCCGACCTGCAACACCACCCCGGCCCTGCGCGTGGCCTGGAGCATCTCCTGGGCTTGTGCCAGCGTGAGGGCCAGCGGCTTCTCGCAGAACACGTGCTTGCCTGCGTCCGCGGCCAGCACCACCGCGTCGCGGTGTGCGAAGGTGGGCGTGGCCACGCAGACTGCGTCGACGGCGGCGCGTTCCAGCGCTTCCTCCAGGCTCCGGAAACCCCGAGCTCCGAGCTCTGCGCACGCCCGGTCGCGCGCGGCCCCCTCCTCGTCCACCACCGCCACCAACTGGGCTTCGGGCAGGCGCACCAGGTTGCGGCCGTGCACGAGACCGGCACGGCCCGCACCCACGAGGCACACGCGGACGCGCTCCACGGGTCAGCGGCCTCCCCGCGAGGCCTGAGAACCCCCTCGCGTCCGGGCTGGGCAACTAGAAGGGCCCACGGCTGTCCAGACGGGCTTCCAACGCCCGAAGCCACCCGAGGCCGCGCTCCGCGTAGGCGTCCCGCAGCGCCGCACACCGGCGCGCGCGGATGGCCACGTCCACGTCCGGCACCGGCGGGAGGGGTTCCAGGATGAGGTACCCTTGGAACCCGACCTCCTGGAGGCTCCGCAAGATCCCACGGAAGTCCACGTGCCCCTCTCCAGGAGGACCACGGTGGCTGTCCGACACGTGCAGGCTGGTCAGGCGGCCCCCGACGCGCCGCACCGCAGCCGCGGGGTCCGGCTCCTCCAGGTTCATGTGGAAGGTGTCCAGGTGCACGCCCACCCAGGGCGAGCTAACCTCCTCGACGAAGCGCAGCGCCTGCTCCGCGGTGTTGAGCAGGAAGGACTCGTAGCGGTTGATGGGCTCCACCGCAAGGCGCACGCCGCGCTCCGCCGCGAACCCAGCCGCGTCCCGGACGGACGCCACCGCCAGCGTCCACTCCCGCTCCACCAGCGGCCACCACGTTTCCGGGTCGCCCGCCCACTCCACGGGCGCCCGGCGGGGGACCGACGCGGGGACGAGCAGCACCTGCGGCGCGCCCACGGAGCCGGCGAACTCGACCAGGCGCCGAACGTACGCCACGGCTCGGGCCCGGACCTGCGGGTCTGGGTGGGCCAGGTCGCGTTCCTCGGTGGGCCAAGGGAACGTCCCGGTGATGGAGCACACCTCAAGCCCGTGTCGGTCCGCGAGGGCGCGGACTTCCCGGGGGTCCTGTCGGTCGGGTTCGGCTTGGATCTCGACCCCCTGGTAGCCCAGGCGGCTGAGCCGCTCGAAGGTCACCGCCAGGGGCTCGTCGCCGTAGATCCAGTTGCTGACCGCGTACCTCACCCGCCCCGTCCTCCGCCCCAGGCCACGAAGCGCCGCCAACGCCACTGGTCCAGCACGACCACGGCCACGATCATGGCCCCCATGATCACCCGTTGCCAGAAGGCGGACACGTTCAACAGGTTCAGGCCGTTGCCGAGCACGCCCATGATCAAGGCCCCGATCACGGTGCCGCCCACGCTGCCGACCCCGCCGAACAGGTTGGTGCCGCCCAGCACCACGGCGGCGATGGACTGCAGCTCCATACCGTCCCCCATGAGGGCGTTCGCGGAGTTCAGGCGGCCGGTGAGGACCAGCCCTGCCACCGCGGCCAGAAACCCCGACAGCATGTAGCCCGCGACCTTCACCCGGTCCACGTCGATGCCGGACACGCGCGCGGCCTCCCGGTTGCCGCCGAGGGCGTAGGTGGCCCGTCCCAGAGGCGTGTGCTGCAGCACCAGGTAACCCGCAGCGGCCGCCAGCAACGCCACGAGCGCCGCCACCGGAATCCCCAGCAGGCTCCCGCTCCCGAGCCAGATGATCTCCTCCGGCAGGTAGGCCCGGAGCTGCGTCGCGGTCAGGTGGGAGGGCACGGGCAGCCCGCCGGTCAGGATGAGGGCTGCTCCCCGGGCGGCGGACATGGTCCCCAGGGTGACGATGAAGTCCGGAACCCGGCCCTTCGTGATCACCACCCCGTTCACGAAGCCCACGGACGTCCCCGCCGCCAGGGCCAGCAGCACCCCTACCCACACGCTCTGTCCCCAGTACGTGACGGCCACCGCGGCCAAGCATCCGGAAAGGGCCATGGTGGCGGCCACAGAGAGGTCGATGCCGGCACCGATCACCACCACGGTCTGGCCCACGGCGAGGATGGCCATGGCCGCGGTCTGCTGCAGCACGTTCCGGACGTTGCCCCACGTGAGGAAGTACGGGGCCGTGAGCGACAGGTAGACCACCAGCAGCAGGAAGACCAGAACGGGCCCGCCCCGGATGAGCAGCGGCTCAGCCAGGCTCCGGCCGAACTCCCTGGAAGGGAGTTCAGCCCGCGCGGCTTCCGGTACCGAGACGTCGCTCCTCACACCCCCACCTCCGTGAGCTCGGTGGCCGCCCGCAGGACGTCTTCCTGGGTCGCCCGGCCTCGCGGGAACTCCGCGGTGACGCGGCCCGCCCGCAGGACGAGGATGCGGTCCGCCACGGCCAAGAGTTCCGGGATCTCAGACGAGAGCAGGAGGACGCCCACCCCCTGGCGGACGAGGTTTCCGAGCAGGGCGAAGACCTCGCGCTTCGCGCCCACGTCGATCCCCCGGGTGGGTTCGTCCAAGACGAGGGCGCGGACCCCGCTCGCCAACCACCGGGCCAAGACCACCTTCTGCTGGTTGCCGCCGCTGAAGAGGGAGACGGGCCGGTCCAGGTCCGGCGGGTGGACACCCAGCTCGCCCACCAGCCGGTCGGCGCAGGCCCGCTCCGCCTTGCTGTTCAACAGCCCCAACCGGGTGAACCGCCGGAGGCTCGCGAGCGTCACGTTGGGCGCCACGGGGAGCGCAGGGACGAGACTCTGCCGCCGATCCTCGGTGACGTACCCCAGACCGGCCCGGACCGCGTCGCCGGGGCTCCGCAACGCCACCGGGCGTCCCTCGACCCGCACGGTGCCCCGAAGGATCGGCTCGAGACCGAACAGAGCCCGGGCGAGGGTTGTCCGGCCGCTCCCCCGCAGCCCGAACACCCCGAGGACCTCCCCCGCACGAACGGTGAAGCTGACGTCCGCCAGACGGCCCGCCCACAGGCCCTGGACCTCCAACCGCGGCGGCCCCAACGCGGCCTGCGCCTTGGGGAACCGGTCGCCCAGGGTCCGCCCGACCATACACCGCACGAGCTCCTCCTCGTCCACCTCGCCGACTCGGAAGGTCCCCGCGGCCTGTCCGTCGCGCAGGACGCTCACCCGGTCCCCGATCTGCGCCACCTCCACGAGCCGGTGGCTCGTGTACAGCACCGCGAGGCCGCCATCCCGCAGGTCCCGCAGCACGCGGAACAACCTCTGCCGCTCCGCCTCTCCCAGGGCCGAGGTGGGCTCGTCCAGGAGCAGGATCCTCGCGTTCAGGCTGAGGACCCGGGCGATCTCCACGAGCTGCTGCTCGGCCAAGGACAGGCTCCGCACGGGACGGTCGAGGTCCAGGTGGACCCCGAGGGCGTCCAGCGCCGCCTTCGCGGTGCGCCGCAGGGCCCTCCACTCCACCAGACCGACCCGTCCGCGGGGCCACTGGCCGAGCGCCACGTTCTCGGCCACCGACAGGTCCGGGATGAGGCTCAGCTCCTGGTGCACCATCCCGATGCCGAGCTGCCGCGCGTGCCACACCCCGCGCAGCTCGACCCGCCGGCCGAAGACGTGCATCTCACCGGCGTCCTTGGGCACTGCCCCGCCGGCGATGCGCAGGAGGGTGCTCTTGCCCGCGCCGTTCTCTCCCAGCAGGATGTGGATCTCCCCCGGGTGCACTTCGAGGTCCACGCCCCTCAGCGCCCACACGCCTGGGAAGGCCTTGTGCACGCCGACGAGGCGGAGGGCGGGGCCTGGGCTACTGGGCGGTGTAGCCGCCATCGACGGCGAGAACGGCACCGGTGGCATAGCCGCAGGACTCGGAGGCGAGGAACACGATGGCTTCCGCGATCTCCTCTGCCCTTCCGAGCCGGCCCAGGGGACGGATGGTCTCGAGGCGCCGGCGGGCGGCCTCCGGGTCGGCCGCCCGCCGCACCGCCTCCTGCACCAAGGGGGTGTCCGTAGTCCCCGGGCACACGCAGTTCACGCGGATCCCGCGGGCAGCGAGATCCACCGCGAGGCTCTTGGTGAACATGACGAGCCCTGCTTTGGACACGTTGTAGGCCAGCTGCCGGGGGATGGCCACCAGCCCGGCCTCCGACGCCACGTTCACGATCACCCCACCGCCTTGCCGCGCCATGACCGCGGCCGCGTGCTTCGCACACAGGAAGGGACCGGTGAGGTTCACACGGAGCACCTCTTCCCACAACGCCAGGTCGGTCTCCAGGAGGTCGCCCTGCCGATACACCCCCGCGTTGTTCACCAGCACGTCCAGCCGCCCGAAGGCGTCCACCGTGGCGCGCACCGCGCGCTGCGCGCCGTCTGGGGTGCCCACGTCCACCGCGACCGCGATGCCTTCCGCGCCGGCTGCCCGTACCCTGCGGAGCGTCTCTTCGGCCGCCTCGGCGGAGCGGCTCACCACCGCGACCCGGTTTCCCCGGGCCGCGAAGGCCAGGGCCGTCGCCTGGCCGATCCCCTTGCCAGCGCCCGTCACGAGCACGACCGGTGCTTCCACGGCGCCCTCCCGCAGCGTCCAGACCACCCCGGTCCTTTCATTTCGAAGCGTTCTCGGACACGCGCCTAGCGCACCCGGGCCGCCCGCTTGATGGCTTCCCAGTCGATGGGCTCGAGCTTCGGGTTGGGGTAGAAGAGCTGGTGGTTGCCCCGGTACACGGTCCGCGGTCGGATGTCGAACACCCGGGGGACCTGCTGGCCCAGGGCGAGCATCACGCCGAACTTCGTCCCGTACCAGCCCCACTCCGGGAACCCGTGGTGGGTCTCCGCGACGATCTTGCCCTCCCCGATCCGGGCGGTGGACTCCGGTGTCACGTCGTTGGTGAAGATGGCTACCTTCTCGTCGCCGACGCGCGGCCCCTCCTGGGCCAGCTCCAACCGCCCCACGGCCTCCGCAGCCAGCATGGCACCGAGCCCCATCTCGTTGGACGCCGCCCAGATGGCGTCGAGCCCGGTGGGCCAGCGGGTCAGGTAGTCCTCCGCCACCCGCCGCCCCTTCTCCCGGTTCCAGTCCGCGGGCTTGATGTCCAGGATCCGGATGTTGGGGAACGCGGAGACCACCTTGCGGAACCCGTTCACCCGCGCGGTGGAGAAGAAGCCACCCGCGATCCCCTCGATCACGCCCACGTTCACGCGGATGTCCCCGCGGTTCTGGAAGGTCCGGTACACCTGCTGCCACCAGGCGAGGTCCAGGTACTGGTCCTGCCGCACGGCCACCCGAGATCCAGCGCCCAACACCCCCGGGCCGCCGAAGTAGTCCACCAAGGAGTACGCGGACACCATGGCCGCCACGGTGTTGTCGAACCCAATGTAGGAGGCCACCTGGACCCCGCGGATGGGCTCCAAGAGGTTCACGATGATGACCGGGATCCGGGCCGCGTTGGCCTTGCGGATGGCGGGGATGATGACCTCCACCTCGATGGGCGAGATGGCGATGACGCTGCACCGCCTCTGGATGAAGTCTTCGATGATCGCCACCTGCGTGGCGAACTCTGTGTGGGCCGCGGGGGCCCGGCTCACCACCTGGACCGGGATCCCGTGCTGCCGCGCCTCTGCCGCGGCCTTCTCGAAGAAGTCGGTGGCGGTCTTGAAGACCCCCGTGATGTCCGGCGGCGTCCAACACAACGTGATCCGCTGTGGGAGCCTGGGCGCTGCCTCGCTCCCGACCCCCGTGGGGCCGAGCACTCCGAACGCGACAACCACCGCCGCGACCAGCATCCACCTTCGCATGCGCACCCCCCCTTCTCGTGTGCTGGTGTCCTGGCACCGCGTAGTCCCGGCTCTCACCCCCTCGCGCGTCACCGCTCCAGACGGATGCGGTACCGGTAGCGGTCTGCGGGGTAGAAGCCCTCCACGTACTCCACCGCCCGGCCGTCCTTGGCGAACGTGCCACGGCGGATGATCAAGACGGGTTCTCCCTCCTCGATGCCGAGTTCGGCGGCGGTGTACTCGTCTGCCACTCCCGCCTCGATGATCTGCACCGCCTCGCCGAGCCGGATCCCGTACTTCCCCTCCAGCAGCTCGTAGAGGGAGCCGGAGAAGTCCTCCCGCGGATCCACCCCCAGGGACACGGGCAGGTACGAGACCAGCAGGACGACGGGTTGACCGCTGGCGCACCGCACGCGCTCGATCCGCAGGAAGGGTTCGTCGGCAGGAAGGCGCAGGGTCTCGCGCACCCGGCGGGGCGGTGTTTGCACCACCTCGACCTTGGTGCTCCGAGTAGAAGGCTCAAGGCCCACCGCGCGCATCTCCTCGGTGAAGCTCAGCAGGCGGGGCAGGGGTTCCACGATCTTCGGAGGCGCCACGAACGTCCCTTTGCCTTGCTTGCGGATCAACAGGCCCTCCATGACCAGCTCCGACAGGGCCTGGCGGACCGTGGCGCGGCTCACGCCGTAGATCTCCTGAAGCTCCGGCTCTGAAGGGATGGTCGAACCGGGGGGCCACTCGCCCGCTTCGATCCGGCGGCGGATGTCCTCCCGGACCTGGTAGTACAGCGGGATCACGCTGTGCAGGTCTACCCGCGCCATCCGATCCCCCCAAAAGACCTGACGTCCAGACGATAGGATGTCCGTATGAGTCACTGCAAGCGACCCTTTGTTCGATTTGGGTCGTCGCTAGGTGCCTTTGCTGGTAACCCGACTCTTGAGGTGGCTTAGTCCCCGTAGTAGATGCGGATGGCCTCGGGATCCCAGATCTCCAGGGGGTCCCGAGCCGCAGGCGCGGGCTCGCGGATGCGGTGGTAGGCGCCCGCGAAGAACAGGAGCGGTCGCAGAGGCGCCTGAGAGCGGTGCAGGGCTACGACTCTACCCAAGAACAGCCGGTGGTCCCCCGCCTCCACCACCTGGTGCCGGGCACAGCCCACGCTCGCTAGACATCCCTCGAGCCGTGGCCCTCCAACCCACGGCTCCAGGCGGTACGGCGGGGGCTCGGCGGCCTGCCACATGCCGGCGAAGTAGCGCGACAGCGCCTCTTGGTCCTCGGCCAGGATGTTGAGGGCAAACCCGGCCGCCTCCTCCAGGAAGCGGTTCATCCGGGCGCCCTTCCCGACGGACACGCAGACCAGCAACGGGTCCAGGGACACGGACATGACCGCGTTGGCCGTCATAGCGTGCACCCGAGCGTCTACGGCCGCGGTCACCACCGCGACCCCGGTGGCGAACAGGCCCATGACCCGCCGGAACTCCCGGGGGTCGGGGGCTGGCGGTTGCGCGTCAGTCGCGGACAACCGGGGCCTCCGCCGGCAGGGCGGGAGCCTCTCGCTCCGCCCGCTCCAGGAACTCCCGGACCCGCTCCATGTACGGCCGGCGGTCGTAGCTCTGGAACATGGCACCGGCCATGCGCACCGGGTCCCCGAAGAAGAAGCGTTCGTACAGCACCTGCCGGGAGCCGAAGGCACTGAGGGCGATGTCCCAGGCGAGCCGGAACAGCTTGATGCGGTCCACCGCGTCCGCCCGCGCCGCCTGGTAGTACCGCCGGATCTCCGGGCCCATGGGCCCTCTGAGGTCCTGCTCCGTGGGGATGGCCATGAACCCCGAGGCCCCCAGCTGCTGCAGGATCTCCACTAGGCGCGGGTACGCCCGCACGTACAGGTTCCGGGCGGCGTCCAGCGGAGGCCACGCGGGCTGCAGCACGCCCCAGCGGTTGGGCTGCGCCTCCACCTCGCTGGCCACCAGAAACGCCCGCATGGCCTCCAGGACCACGATGATCTCCGCGATCTTCTCGTGGACGTGCTGGAACCCCTCGATGGCGATGGTGTCCACAATCAGGGAGGCCACCCCGAGCAGGAACTCCGTCTTCGCCACGTTCTTCGTGACCACCTGGTGGGCCATGAAGGCCACCGCCCCCGTGGCGGCGAAGGCCCGGTTGCACCGGTCCACGTCCCGGAGCAGGAACACCCGGTCCCACGGCACCCGGACGTCGTCGAACAGCACCACCGCGTCCATCTCCTCGAAGCGGCTCCCGAGCGGGTGGTCGAAGGGCGAACGTCCGTAGTCGAAGGACTCGCGGCACTGGAACTTCAACCCCGGGGCGTCGCACGGCAAGGCCACCGCGAAGGCGTACGGCGCGTCCTCCTCGCCGCTCTTCAGCAGGGTGGAGGGGAAGACCATGATCTCGTCCGCGGTGGGCAGCGTGGCCAGCATCCGCGCTCCGCGCAACACGACGCCCTGGGCGTCCTCGCGGACCACCCGGCAGGCGAGGTACGGGTCGGCTTGCTGGCTGGGTCCCACGGACCGGTTGGCCTGCGGGTTGATGAGGGTGTGGGTCAGGCACAGGTCGCCCTCCCGCACGTACTCGTAGTAGCGCCGGACGTTCTCCCCGAAGCGAGGATCCAGCTCCGCGCAGTAGTCCGCGGCGGAGGCGTACCCCACCAGGGCCCGGTTCAGGTAGTCGGGGGTGCGGCCCATGAACCCGCCCGAGTAGTCCGCCCAGCGCTTCATCATGCGGCGGGTCCGAACCAGGTCGTCCACGGTGTTCGGGACGAGGAACGAAAGGCCCACGGGCTCGCCCGTGGCGGGCGAGGGGTAGGTCATCTCGTCCCGCAGGGCCGGGTCGTGCTGCAGGTCGTACAGGGCCGCCACGCTGCGGATCACGTTGCGGAAGGCGGGGTGCTCGGTCGGGTCTTCCACCCGTTTCCCTGCGTACCACAGCTCCCGCGGCCGGCTGCGGAGCCCCTCCAGGTACTGCGCTCCGGTCCTCGCTCCCATCTCGACCCCTCCCCGAAGGCCCACCAGCACCCTACCACCAGCTACCGGGGTGGCGTCCAGGCGGACTAGACCCGCCCGGTGCCAGGGCTTTCCGGGACAGGCTCCCAGTCCTCCTCCGCCACCACCGGGTTCTCCAGGGTCCCGATCCCCTCCACCTCCAGCCGCATCACGTCTCCGGGGTGCACGGGTGCCACGCCGCGCGGGGTGCCGGTGAGGATCAGGTCGTCGGGCTCCAGCGTCATGATGGACGAGACGAAGGCCACCAGCTCCGGTACCCGCCACACGAGCTGGGCGGTGACACCCTCCTGCCGGAGCTCGCCGTTGACGTAGGCCCGCAGCCGCAGCCGGTGCGGGTCTGGGATCTCCCCCTCCACCACCCACGGCCCCACGGGGCCGAAGGTGTCGTATCCCTTGGCCCGCACCGGAGGCCGGTAGAAGTTGCCCACGAAGTCGCGCACCGTCACGTCGTTGGCGACGGTGTAGCCGCGGATCACCTCGTAGGCGTCCTCTGGCCGCACTCGCCGGCACCGGCGGCCGATCACCACCGCCAGCTCCACCTCCTGGTGCAGGTGGCGCACGCCCCGCGGGTACAGGACGGGAGCCCGGTGCCCCACGAGGCTGGAGGGGGGCTTGAAGAACAGCGCGGGCTCCTCAGGCGTCCGGACGCCCAGCTCGTCGGCGTGGTCTGCGAAGTTGAGCGCTACGCCCACCACCTTGGTGGGGACCACGGGCGGTAGCCAAGCCACCTCCTCCGGTGCGTACCGCCGCCCCGCGGCGTCCAGGAGCCACCCGTCCCGGAACTCGCCCTCGTGCAGCCGGCCCGCGGCCGCAAACCGTACCCGCTTCACCCGGCCACCTCCCCTCCACCGGGCAGCAAACCGTACTGCGCCAGGGTGTCGCGGATCCGCCGCCGGTTGACCTCCGAGGGCAGGACGAGGGGCAGGCGGATCTCCGGGGCGATGCGGCCCATGAGGCTCAGGGCGTACTTCACGGGTCCCGGGTTGGTCTCCACGAACAGCACGTCGTTGAGGGGGAGCAGGTGGTAGTGCAGGTCCACGGCGCCCTGCACGTCGCCCGCCTGCCAGCGATCGTACAGCTGGCTGCACAGCCCGGGGACCACGTTCGCCGTGGCGCTCACGAACCCCGCCCCGCCGATGGCCAGCACCGGGTAGCACAGCAGCTCGATGCCGCTGAACAGGAGGAAGTCCCGGCCGCACGCCCACAGGACCCGGTTGGTGTGCTCGAAGTCCCGGTTGGCTTCCTTGACGCCCACCACGTTGTCGCAGTCCCGCCGCAGCCGCGCCAACGTCTCCACCTCCAGGTTCACCGCGGTCCGGCCGGGGATGTTGTACACGATGACTGGCAACCGGGTGCTGCGGGCCACGGCCCGGAAGTGCTGGTACAGCCCCTCCTGGGTCGGCCGCACGTGGTAGGGGACCACCACCAACAAGGCGTCCGCGCCCACCCGCTCCGCGAACTGCGCGAGCTCGACCGTCTCGCCGTGGTGGTTGCTCCCGACCCCCGCCACCACCGGGACCCGCCCCGCCACGGTCCGCACCGCCAGCTCAATGACCCGCTTGCGCTCGTCCACGGACAGGGACGTGGGTTCGCCGGTGGTCCCGCACACGGAGATGCCGTGGCTGCCGGAGGCGATCTGCCACTCGATGAGGCCCCGCAGGGCGTCCTCGTCCACCTCTCCGTTCCGAAAGGGCGTGACGAGGGGCACGATGGACCCGCGCAACCGCTCAGACACTCCGACCTCCTCCCACCGCCACGGCGCTGGGGTCCGCAGCGCGCGCGTCCCAGCGGAGGTAGGTCTGCAGGGTCCGCAGCTTGTGTTGCCGTGCGAAGGCCTCCAGCCGGCTGGGCGGGGCTCCCCGTTGGATCAGGTCCAGGAGGCGGTCGTGCTCCCGCACCGACTGGAGGCCCCGCCGCGGGATGAACGGGAACACGCTGCGGCGCACGGCGTCCAGGCGCTTCCACGCCGCGTCCAGGAGCTCCACCAGGTACCGGTGGCCGCAGGCCGCGCACAGGGACCGGTGGAAGCGGCGGTTGAGCCGGTCGAAGGTCCGGTAGTCTTCCGCTTCCGCGGCCCGCTGCATGTGGCGGTTCAGGGCCCGCAGGCGCTCAAGCGCGTGGGCCCCGATGCGCGGTCCGGCCAGGGCGGTGGCCCACCCTTCCAGCACCGCGAGCACCGACAGCGTCTCCCCGTAGGCCCGCAGGTCCACCTCCGCGACCCGGGCGCCCACGTGGGCCTGGTACGTCACCACCCCCTGGGCCTCCAGCTGCCGCAGGGCCTCCCGGATGGGCGTGTGGCTCATCCCCAGCTCGCGGACCAAGGCCTCGATGGTGATCCGCTGCCCCGGCCGGTACTCCCCTCGGAGGATGCGCTCGTGGATCTGCCGGTAGGCTTCCCGGTACTTGACGCGGGCCGGGCGGTCGTGCCTTGACAACCCCATGGGAATCCTATAGGATCCTCGCCGTCCGGCGGGCGCGTGTCAAGCCGCCCGCCGGTGTCGCTCCGGTCGGGGTGGGGATGCCGGAACGGCCCAACGTCGTCCGCGCGGGGCACGCGGTCCTGTACGTCACGGACCTGGACGCCTCCCGTACCTTCTACGAGGACTTGCTCGGCCTGCATCCCGTCCACCGCACCGCGGACGCGGTGTACCTGCGGGGCTGGGAGGAGCGGGAGTGGAGCCTGGCGCTGCGGCGTGCCTCCGCAGCCGGCGTGCGCCACCTGGCCTTCAAGGTTTGGGAGGAGGCCGACCTGGACCGCGTGGTGGCCCTCGCCCGCCGCCTGGAGGTGCCCTGGCGGGAGGAAGAGGAGTTCGACCGCCCGCGGATGGTCCGGGTGCAGGACCCCTCGGGGTTTCCGCTCGCCTTCTACCGCCGGGCGGGCCGTTACCCCTCGCGGCTGCAGGCGTACCACGAGTACCGGGGCCCCGGGCTTCAGCGCCTGGACCACTTCAATCTCTTCTGTCCGGACGTGCCGCGCGCGCTCGCCTTCTACACAGAGGAGCTGGGCTTACGCCTCACGGAGTACACCGTGGACGAAGAGGAGCGCGTGTGGGCCGCCTGGCTGCAGCGCAAGGGCAACGTGCACGACGTGGCCCTCACCACGGGGGCCGGGCCCCGGCTGCACCACGTGGCGTACTGGGTGCCCGACCCCCTGGCGGTCCTCCGGGCCGCGGACATCCTGGCGGCCGCGGGCCACCTGGAGGCCCTGGAACGGGGGCCCGGCCGGCACGGGATCAGCAATGCCATGTTCCTGTACCTCCGGGACCCCGACGGACACCGGGTCGAGCTGTACACGGGCGACTACCTGACCGTGGACCCCGAGTTCGAACCCGCCCGCTGGCACCTGCAGGACCCCCGGCGGCAGACCCTGTGGGGTCAGCGGGCGCCGGAGAGCTGGTTCCAGGAGGGGAGCCGGGTGGAGGCGTTCGGCGGCGGGTGGGTGGAGGTGGCGGGGTGAGCGCGCAGGGCCCGGCGGCCGGCGCGCGGAACAAAGCTCCGAGGGGGTGATTCCATGAGCAACCGGAAGTGGGCGGCAGCGGGAGCCTGCGTCCTCGCGCTGGTGGCCCTGGGGTTGGCCCCGCTGCGTGCGGCCCCCGCGCGGGTCGGCGTTCCGTACCGCATCGGGTTCGTGGCGTCCATCACCGGTCCCGGCGCCAGCCTGGGTGTCCCCGAGCGCGACGTGGCCAGGCTCCTGCAGGAGCGCCTGAGCCGCGAGGGCGTCGTCGGTCCGGACGGCGTGCGGCACGAGGTCCAGATCCTCGTCCACGACGACCAGAGCCGGGCGGACGTGGCTGCGAGCCTCGCGCGCCGACTGATCGAGCAGGACCAGGTGCACGTCCTGGTGGGCACCACCCTCAGCGGGCCGAGCCTGGCCATCGTGCCCATCGCCACCGAGCTGCGCACGCCCAACATCTCCATGGCCTCGGCCCGGGCCATCATCGAGGACCCGAACACCAAGCGCATGCGCACGTGGATCTTCAAGCCGGTACCGGAGAACCTGCACTCCGCCGCCAAACAGGCGGAGTACCTGAAGGCCGTGGGCATCAACCGCGTGTGTCACCTGTACGAGAACACCGCCTACGGCCAGGACACCTTCGCCAGCGCCCAGCAGGAGTTCCCCAAGGCCGGCATCCGGATCCTGTACGGCGACTCCTTCGACCGGTTCGCCACCGAGTTCCCCCAAGTGACCCGGGTGCGGGCGAGCGGATGCCAGGCGGTGGTGATCGGGTCCATCCCGCCCGCCGCGGCGGTGATCAACGTGGCCGTGGCGGGCCGGGTGGGCCCCCGGAAGATCGTCCACGGGCACGGCGCGTGCAGCCCTGACCTCATCCGCACCGCGGGGGCCGCCGCGGAGGGGACGGTGATGCCGTGCGGGAAGATCCTGGTGGCGGACCAGCTGCCGGCCAACGACCCGGTGCGGCGGGTGAACCTGGAGCTTGTCGCAGAGTACGCCCGGGTGTCCGGGGGACAGCCCATCAGCACCTTCGCGGGCCACGCGCACGACGCCCTGCAGTGGGCGGTCCTCGGGCTGCGGACCGTACCTGACGGCCAGCCTCTGGCCCGCATCCGCGAGCTCGCGCGCGACGGCATCGAGGGGATTCGGAACTACGTTGGCACCCACGGGGTGATGAACTTGAGCCCGGACGACCACCTGGGGTTCAACCCCCGTGACTTCGTGATCGTCACGGTGCAGGGCGGCCGGTTCGTGCTCCTGCCTCCGGACCGCTGGAAGTAGGCGGGCGTTGGCGGACCGGCGCGCGACCCCGGAGCTGGTGGGGCAGCGGGTCGCAGCCGCCATCCCCACACCCAGGCCTGCGGCCCGCCGCCTGCCTCCGGCGGCACTGCTGCTCGTCGGCGCGGTGGCCCTCCTGGTCCTGGCCGGGCGTCGCCTGGGCTACGGGCTTGCGGAGTACGCGCAGCTGCTCGTGGACGGCCTGGCCACCGGCTCCGTGTACGCCCTGGTGGCCCTGGGATTCGTGGTCGTCTACCGCGTCAGCGGCGTGATCAACTTCGCCCAGGGCGCCTTCGTGATGCTCGGCCCCATGCTGTGCATCAGCCTGCTCGGCCCGCTGCCGGACACCGCCGCCGGACTCCTCCTCGCGGCCCTGGTGGCCACCGCCGCGTGCGCGGCCTCGGGCGCTCTCCTCCACCGCCTCGCCCTACACCCGCTGCGCGACGCAGCCCCCCTCGCCCGGATCATCGTGACGGTGGGCGCTTACGTGTCCATCCAGGGGATCGCGCTCAAGGTGTGGGGGCCGCGCCCGTACGTCCTCCCCGCCTTCACCACCCTCTCCATGGCGGACCGGCTGGTGGACGTGGGAGGCGTGGTGGTGCAAGCCCAGAGCCTGTGGGTGTGGGGCACAGCCCTGGTGACCTTCGCGGCGCTCGGGGCGTTCTTCGAGGGGACGGTGGCAGGAAAGGCCATGCGGGCGTGCGCGGTGAACCGGACGGCGGCACGGCTGGTGGGGATCCAAGTGGACCGCATGGGCACCCTGGCCTTCGCGCTTGCCGCCACCCTGGGGGCCGTGGGCGGCATCGTGCTGGCGCCCTCCACGCGTCCCACGTTCGACATGGGCCTGGAGCTGGGCCTCAAAGGGTTCGTGGCGTCCATCGCGGGTGGGCTCGTGAGCTTCCCCGGCGCGGTGGCCGGCGGGATCGCCCTGGGCGTCCTCGAGAGCTTGTGGGCCGGCGTGGTCCTCGCCGGGTTCAAGGACCTCTTTGCGTTCGCCATGCTCGTGATCCTGCTGCTGACCTTCCCGCGCAGCCGCGCCGCCTCGGAGGAAAGCGCATGACCGCGCGGCTGCGCTCCCCCTGGACCGCGGTGCCCTGCGCGGTGGCGGTGGTGGCGGTCCTGGACCTGGTGGAGCCCTTCGGGGTGAGATTGGGCCACCTGATCGGCGGGCTGCTCACCGCCGACCTCGCGGTACGGGCGGGGCTGTTCACCATCGTGCTGGTGGGCCTCAACCTCCTCATGGGGTACGCGGGCCAGGCCTCCCTGGGTCAGGCGGCCTTCTACGGGATGGGCGCCTTCGCCTCCGCCATCCTGACGGTGCGCGCCCACGTCTTGGGCATCCCGCCGGAGGTGGTGTCGGCGTGGTGGTGGCCTTGGGTGGTGATGGTCGCGGCGGCGTGCGCGGTGGCCGCGTTCGCGTGGGCCGTGGGGTGGGTGATCCTGCGGCTGCGCGGACACTACCTGGCCATGGCAACCCTGGGCCTCGGAATCATGGTGTACATCGTGCTGCGGGAGAACCTGGGCATGCCCCACCTGAACCTCACGGGCGGGTTCGACGGCATCGTGGGCGTCCCCCGGCTGCGGCTTGGGTCGGCGGCCCTGTGGCCTGTCGGCGTGTACCTTTTGGTGGTGTGGGCCGCCGCGCTGGCTTGTGTCGCCCTGGGGGAGAACGTCGTCCACTCGCCCGCGGGCCGGGCTCTGCGCGCCATCCACGGGAGCGAGGCCGCGGCGGAGAGCGTGGGCGTGGACGTGGGCGCTTTGAAGGCGCGGATCTTCGCCCTGAGCGCGGGTCTGGCGTCGGTGGCCGGGAGCCTGTACGCCCACTTCCAGGCAGCGGTGGTCCCGGACACCTTCGGCTTCGTGCCGTCCCTGGAGCTGGTGGTGATGTCCGCGGTGGGCGGCATGCGCACCGTTTGGGGCGCCCCGCTCGGGGCGACCGTGGTCCTCCTCCTCGAGCAGCTCTTACGCACCCACCTGCTGGGTTTGGTCCCCGCCGTCTCCGGGGAGCTGGAGCCAGTAGTGTTCGGCGTGCTGTTGATCCTGCTCATGCGGTTCCGTCCGTCCGGGCTGGTCCAGGCCGCGCCCGCTCCTTAGGCCGTGGACGCGCTGTTGGAGGTCCGGGAAGTCACGAAGGCCTTCGACGGCCTGGTGGCGCTGTCCGGGGTGAGCCTGCGGGTCCGGCCCGGGCAGATCAAGGCCCTGATCGGCCCCAACGGCGCGGGCAAGACGACCCTGTTCCACATCATCGCCGCAAGCCTCGCCCCCACCTCGGGCGACGTGGTGTTCGCAGGACGGTCGCTCGTCGGCCTGCCAGCCCACCGGGTAGCCCGCCTGGGGATCGCCCGCACCTTCCAGAACGTCCAGGTGTTCCCGGGGATGACGGTGCTGGAGCACGTGCTGGTCGGCTTGCACCAGCAGGCACCCGCGAGCCTGCTGAGCGCGGCGTTGCGCACGCCTGCGCTCCGGAGGGCGGAGCGGCGCCTGCGGGAGGAGGCTTGGGCCCTGGTGCGTTGTCTGGACCTCGAGGCCTGGGCGGAAGTCCCTGCGGAAGTGGTCCCCTTCGGCCTGCTGCGCCGCGTGGAGCTCGCTCGGGCACTAGCGACCCGTCCGCGCCTGCTGCTGCTGGACGAGCCCGGTTCCGGGTTGAACCCGGCAGAGAAGCAGGCCTTGGCCTCGGAGCTGCGGCGGGCTCGGGACGAAGGGGTCACGGTGTTCCTAGTAGAGCACGACATGTCCATGGTGATGGAGCTGGCGGACGAGGTGGCGGTCCTGGATCAGGGCCAGCTGATCGCGGAGGGCCCTCCCGCGGAGGTCCAGCGGGATCCCCGGGTCGTGGCCGCGTACCTGGGGGAGGAAGACGGTGCTTGAGCTGGAGGGCGTCAGCGCGGGCTACGGCCGGCTGGTGGTCCTGCGGGACGTAGACTGCGCGGTTCCCCCGGGAGGGGTGGCCGCGGTGATCGGTCCCAACGGGGCGGGCAAGACCACGCTGCTGCGGGTGATCTGCGGGCTCGTCCCGCCGTCCAGCGGCCGCGTGCGGCTCGGAGACCTGGACATCACCGGCTGGCCTCCGGAGCGGGTGGTGGCCTCCGGGGTCGCGGTGGTCCCCGAGCGCAGGCAGCTGTTCGGCGCCTTGCGGGTGGAAGACAACCTCCTCCTCGGGGCGTACGTGCGCATGCGGAGGGAGAGCCGCCGGGCGATCCTGGAGGACCTGGAGCAGGTGTACGCGCTCTTCCCACGGCTGCGGGAGCGAAGACGGCAGGTGGCGGCCACGCTGTCGGGCGGAGAGCAGCAGATGCTCGCCATCGGCCGCGCCCTCATGGCCCGGCCCCGGGTACTCCTCCTGGACGAACCGTCTCTGGGGCTCGCCCCCATGCTGGTGCGCGAGGTGTTCCGGGTCGTCCGCGACCTCCGGGCCCGCGGCTACACCGTGCTTGTCGTGGAGCAAAACGCACACCAGGCCCTGCGGGTAGCCGACGTGGCGTTCGTGCTGGACGGCGGCCGAATTGTCCTGCGGGGTTCAGGCCCGGAACTGCTGGCGCTGCCCCAAGTCCGCGCCGCCTACCTGGGCGCGGTGCGGTAGTCGGCTGCGCGGCCCTCCCCGCACCCTGCGGGCCGCGTTGCAGCCCTGGACCGGCACAGGAGTGCACGCACCGGCGCCGGTAGGGGTCGGTCGGGATGGTCAGCTGCGGGGGTCAGTACCGAAACGGGCCCGCAGGCGCTCCCGGTCCACCACCACCTGCACGTGCCGGCCCTCCCCGATCTGCTCCCGCTCGTTGTGCGCGTGCACCCGGCAGTACACCCTGCGTCCTTCCACACGCTCCAGGGTGGCCCGGACGACCACGCGCATGCCCACCGGCGTGGGCGCCTGGTGCACCACCTCCACCGCGTAGCCGACCGCGTCTTCGTGCGGCTCCAGGTAGGGCAGGATCAGCTTGCGGCTGGCCTCCTCCATGTGCTTCACCAGGCTCCACGTGCTGTACACGCGGTGGACCAGGCCCAGCTCGTCGAAGCGGGCCACCATGGAGTCGTCCACCACCACGGACACCTCCGCGGCCGCCCCCGGCAGAAGCCCCGGCTTCATCCCTCGTCCGGCTCCAGGTCCACGAACCGGTGCCCGTCCCGCTCCGACACGGCGCCGAGACGGAACCGCACCGGATACCGGAAGGCAGGTCCGTCGTACACGAAGGTGTGGTACTCGCCTGCCTCCCCGCACGGGTCCGCGCCGCGGGCTTCCACGGCGCGGACGAAGGCCAAGTCCAGCTGCGCTCCCACCCACTCGGGCCTGCCCTGGGACAGGTTCACGGACGTCACGACCGCGCGGTAGCCGCGGCGGACGAACTCCCGGACCAGTTCCCCAGGAGGCTCGCCCCAAAGCGGTTCCACGTGCTCGAGCCCCCGGGCACGGGTCCGCTCCTCGTACCAGGCCCGCACGTCCTGGAGGTGGATGTTCCCGAACACCACCACCCGCGCGCCCGACGCCGCCACCGCGTCCAAGGCGGAGTGGAAGGCGGCCTCGAACCCTTCCGGGCCTACGGCCCGCTGCACGCAGCTCAGACCTAGTGCGTCCGCCTGCCGGGCCACGAGCTCTGCCCGGACGCCGTGAAACCGGACCCTGCCCGAGCTCGCCTCGTACAGGTTCACCAGCCACCGCACGTCCAGGCCAGCGCCGCGCGCGCGGTCCAGGGCAAGGGTGGAGTCCTTCCCACCGGAGCCGACGAGCGCCGCGTACGGCCCTACAGCCATGCGTCCAGCCGCTCCCGCTCGAACGCCCGCTTCTCGGCCCAGGCCTCCGGACTGGGCGGGCTCACCACGACCTCGGGAACGGGCTGGGCGAGGAACCGCCCCTGCACCTTTGCCGCACGTCCCCCCCCGACCTCCACGAAGCAATATCCCGAGCCGTCGAACTCCACCGCTCGCCCTCCCAGGCGGAGCTCGCTCAGGATCCACGAGGCAGCCACCCGGCCCTGCGCCTCGGCGAACACCCCGGCTTTGGGCAGCGGCATGCCGTTCGCCATGGGGATCTCCACCACGTCCCCCACGGCGAAGACGCGCTCGTCGCGCGTGCGCATGGTCCGCGGGTCCACCCGCACCCACCCGTCTGCGAGGCCACTCTCCCGCACCACCGCGGGGGGCTGGTGCGCGGGGACCGCGAGGAGGTAGTCGTACGGCAGTTCACCGCCCTCGAACACCACACGGTCCGCCTCCACCCGTACGACCTTGCGGTTCGGCTCGAAGTGGATTCCCTTGGCCTGGAGCTGGCCCTCCACCGTCGCGCAGCCCGCAGGCCCGGCCACGGGCAGGGAGCTCGGCTGGGGGGTGAACACCCGGAGGTCCACCGACTCCCGCACCCCGCGCCGCCGCAGCAGGTCGTCCAACAGCATCGCCGCCTCGTACGGTGCCGGCGGGCACTTGTACGGCAGCCCGAGGATCCCGACCACGAGCCGGCCCCGCGACAGGCCCTGCACCTCTGCGGCCCGGCGCTCCACGGCGTCGGGGTCGTACAGGTTGAACGCCCGCGGCAGACCGGCCACCCGGTCCGGGCGGGGTTCCGCGCCCAGGGCCACCACGAGGAAGTCGTACGGAAGCTCGGTGGTCGTGGTCCGCACACGGCGGGCGGTGAGGTCCACCGCCACGACCTCGTCGCGCAGCCACCGGGCCCCGTGCCGCTCCAGCCCCTTGCGGCTGCGGGTCCCGGACGTGGGGTCTTCGAGCCCCACGAGCGTCCACAGCTTCCGCAGCCCCATGCGGAAGGTGGGAGCGCGGTCCACCACCCACACCTCGTGCCCCGCTGCCGCGGCCGGCGCGAGGGTGGCGGCGGCGCTGAGGCCGCCAAACCCTCCACCCAAGATGACCACCCGTGCCATGTCACCACCTCGCTGTCCCCGTTTTCCACACCGTCCACAGTGGGCGAATGTGCGTTGCGCGGAGGAACTTTCCCGATTGTCACGGACCGCTCCTCGTGCTAGTGTACCCCTTGCCAGCGGATGCGCAGCGCCGAGGTGGGAGTGAGGTGCTCCGAAAGGAGTGACCCGGCCTAACTCGGGGCCAGCGGCCGCTGGCGTTTCTCTTTCTCCCGCCTCGGTGTATCCTCACGGGAGGATGGACACTTCTCTGGTGGTCGCTTCGGGTCGCCGGCGCCGTACGGTGCCGGTGCGGATCGGGACCGTCACCGTGGGCGGTGGCGCACCGGTGGCGGTGCAGTCCATGACCAACACGGACACCGCAGACGTGGACGCGACCGCACGGCAGGTCCAGGAGCTGGCCGAAGCCGGCAGCGAGCTCGTGCGCATCACGGTGAACACCGAGGACGCCGCCCGGGCCGTTCCCCGCGTCGTGGACCGCCTGCGGGAAAGCGGGGTGCGGGTACCCGTGGTCGGCGACTTCCACTACAACGGCCACCTGCTCCTCACCCGCTTCCCCGACTGCGCCCGCGCCCTGGACAAGTACCGGATCAACCCCGGAAACGTGGGGCCCGGAGGCCACGACGAGAACTTCCGGACCATCGTGGAGGTCGCCCTGCGGTGGGACAAGCCCGTGCGGATCGGGGTGAACTGGGGGTCCCTGGACCCCGCCCTGCTCACGGAGCTCATGGAGGCGAACGCGCGACGGCCAGACCCCGAGGACGCCCGGACGGTGACGCGCCGGGCCATGGTGGAGAGTGCCCTGCGTTCGGCCCGGCTGGCGGAGGCCTTCGGCCTTCCCCACGACCGCATCGTGCTGAGCGCCAAGGTGAGCAGCCCGCCGGACCTCATCGAGATCTACCGCGCGCTGGCCGAGCGGTGCGACTACCCCCTGCACCTGGGCCTCACGGAGGCCGGGCTCGGGACGAAGGGGATCGTGGCGTCCACCGCGGCGCTGGCCGTGCTGCTGCACGAGGGCATCGGCGACACCATCCGGGTTTCCCTCACCCCTCCGCCGGGTGGCGACCGGACAGAGGAGGTACGGGTCGCCCAGCAGATCCTGCAGAGCCTCGAGATCCGCACCTTCTTCCCGCAGGTGACCGCCTGCCCGGGCTGCGGCCGCACCACCAGCACCTTCTTCCAGGAGATGGCCCAGCGGGTCCAGGACTACCTCCGCAGCCGGATGCCCGAGTGGAAGGAGCGCTACCCGGGGGTGGAGGAACTGCGGGTGGCGGTGATGGGCTGCGTGGTGAACGGCCCGGGCGAGAGCCGCCACGCGCACGTGGGGATCAGCCTCCCCGGAACCTTCGAGGAGCCCAAGGCCCCCGTGTACGTGGACGGCCGCCTTCTGACGACCCTGCGGGGGGAGCGGATCGTGGAGGAGTTCTGCGCCCTGGTGGAGTCCTACGTGGCCGCCCGCTACGGCGCCGCGTCAAACCGAACACCTTGACAACCGCCCCCGGCGTGGTATCGGTGGAAGGGGAGGGGCTTCCCTCCCGACTCCTGCCCGGAAAGGGGGTGACGGCAGATGGTGTGGGCGAACTGGGTCAACGCCCTGGTGGGCGTGTGGTTCGTGCTGTCGCCGTTCGTCCTCGGCTACTCCGCGGACGCGGGGCGGACCGGGACGAGCATCGTGGGCGGTCTCATCCTCCTGATCCTCGGCGCGTGGGCGGCCAGCAACGAGGAGATGCGCCGCAAGGTGTGGATCCAGTACCTGAACGGCCTCGTGGGGCTGTGGTTCGTGCTCAGCCCCTGGGTCCTGATGTTCACGGCGGATCCCGCGGCCATGTGGACCTCGTTGGTGGGTGGGGCCATCGCGGTGGTGCTGTCCGCGTGGCTCGCCTTCGGCGTGCTGCCCAAGGAAGCCGCCACCAAGTGAAGGTAGGAGGGCGTCCTGGCGGGCGCCCTCCTACCTTCCCCCTGGACCTCCAAGGTTCCCTATGGTAGGATCCGGTGCCATAGAAGCCCGGGAGGCTCGACATGCAGTCGTTGCTGTACGCCACCATGCTCCTATTTGCCTGGAGCGTTTCGCTCACCCACCTCTCGCTGCACTTCCTCCAGATCCCCGAGGAGGATCGGCTTCTGGCGGGAGTGTTCATGGGAGCCGCCTACACCCTGTTCGGCGTCCCTTTCACCGGGTGGGTCTAAAGTACCCCGGTCTCCTTCGCGGGCTCTTCCGGACAGGCTCGTAGGAACTGTCCCGCAAGGCCCGGCCGACAGATGGACCGGGGTGGTCTAGGGCACCCGCCGCAGCTCCGAGGGCGGCACCCCGAGCTGCTCGGCCACCGTCACCCGGTCGAAGTAGATGCGCTCGCCCGCAAACTTGCCGTGCTGCGGGTCCCACGGGAAGTGGATCACCACAGGTAGCCGCACGGGTCGGCCCGTGGGAGGCAGGCCCAACCACGGGCCCCGGTGGGTCCCCCGCATCTCCGTGACCTCGATCACGCCCTGGGGTCCCACCACGATGTCGCTCATGTGAAACGTCACGTCCGGGAACGCCCCGAGGAACGTCAGGTAGAAGTCCCGGGCTCCCTCGTGGCCCTCCCAACGGTGGCCCGTGGGCACGAGCTCGTACACGCAGTCCGGGGAGAGGGTGCTCAGCAGCCCCGCCAGGTCTCGAGCGTCCTCGGCCTTGGAGTGGTGCACCCACAGCGCCCGGATGGTCCGGTAGAGCTCGGGCGTGACCTCCCACTGGAGCTGCTCCTGCACAGTGGCGCGTCCCATGGTTTGCTTCCCTCCTCGTGCGTTTTCACACCGACCGCTGCGTGCGGCTCCTGCCGTCCGCGGGTGCAGGGCTGACCAGCAGCTTGTCGATCCGCGGGCCGTCCAGGTCCACCACCTCGATCTCGAACCCGTGGACCACCACGCGGTCCCCCACCGACGGGATCCGACCCAGCAGGTGGAGCACCAGTCCTGCTACGGTGGCGGCGTCCTCCGCGGCCACGTCCTCCTCCCGGAGTCCGAGCTGCTCCAGCAGCTGGTGTAGGGGCAGGCGGCCGTCCACCAGCATGGAGCCGTCGGGCCGCACCACCACCGTGGGCTCCTCCTCCCCGTGTTCGGAGGGGATCTCGCCCACGAGCTCCTCCAGCAGGTCCTCCAGCGTCACCCAGCCGGCGGTCCCCCCGTACTCGTCCAGCACCACCGCCGCGTGCTGGCCCGTCTCCTGGAACCGACGGAGCGCGTCCAACACGCGCACGGTCTCCGGAAGCGCGAGGACGGGCCGCATGTGCGACCGGACAGGTCGGTCGGGGTCTGCGCCCACCAGGTCTCGCGCGAACAGGACCCCCACGATGTGGTCCAGGTCGCCCTCGTACACCGGGAACCGGGAGTAGGTCGTCTCGCGGATCCGCTGCACCGCAGCCCCCACGGTGGCGTCGGCCGGGATGGCCACGAGTTCCGTCCTTGGGGTCATGACCTCTGCCACCACGCGGCCCGTGGCCTTGAGCACACCCTCCAGGACCCGCGCGCCCTTCTCCTCGATCAGCCCGGCCCGCAACCCCTCTTCCACCAACCCGCCGAACTCCTCCACGGTGAGCCGCCGCACCGTGGGGCCCCGCTGCCCGAGCAGCCACAGGACCACGTTCACCGCCGCCGCCAGGACCGCGGCCGCCGGGGACACGAGCCGCGCGAACGCCCCGACCGCCGGGGCCATACGGCTTGCCCAGTCCTCCGCCCGCGCCAGGGCGATCCGCTTCGGCACCAGCTCTCCCAGCACCAGGGACGCGAAGGTCACCGTCACCACCACGGTCCCCACGGCGAGGCTCCCTGCGTAAGGCGCGAGGCCCGGCCAGCCCCGCAGCACGCTCGCGAGGGGTTCGGCCAGCCGCGCGCCCGAGTACACACCCGCCAGCGTGCCCACCAGGGTGATGCCCACCTGTACCGCGGCCAGGAAGCGGTCCCGGTGCTGCACCAGCTCCAGCGCCGCCTGCGCCCCGCGGTCGCCCTCCGCCTTGCGGCGCTCCAGGACGCCCGGGCGGGCGGTGACCACGGCCATCTCAGCCGCGGCGAACAGTCCGTTCGCCAGGACCAGGGCCAGGACCACCGCCGCTTCCCAGTACCACGCCACGGCCTCTCCTCCCCGAAGCGCTCACCGGACCGGGCTTGGCGGCAGGTAGGGCTGCTGGAACAGCACGCCCGTCTGCCCCACACCCACGGCACCACGGTAGTTGGGGAAGGCGGTCAGCCAGACCTCCATCCAGAACTCCTGCCGTGCCCCGTAGTAGGTGGCGCTGGCAGCCCAGCAGCCGTCGTAGTAGGTGACCCGGACCTCGTCGTGCACCACCACCCCTCCGGGGGGGAAGTACGCCGCGCGGTAGCCCACTTCCCACTGCGCCGAGAGCCGGGCCCGCACCGAGAGCTCCGCGGACTGGAGCTGGCCCAGCACGGGGTCGGCGGAGGCCGCGGCGGTGACCAACCAGTCGGGGAACGGGAGCCAGTCCACCCGTAGGGTCAGGAGGTCCGGCAGGCCCGTACGGAAGTTGAACCCCCCTGCGAGCTCCGCGCCGAAGAACCCGGTGCGGTAGGTGAGGCCAAAGAGCACGTTGTGGATCTGCGTGAGCTCCCGGTCGAACAGGAAGGGGGTGGTCCCCGCCTGCTCCTGAAAGTTGTAGCTGAGGCGCCCCGACCACGCGTCGCTGAACCGGTGGTTGGCGTTCACACTGAGCGTCGCCACCCCGCGCAGGTCTCCGCTCGTGTAGTACGAGCCCCGGAGGCTCAGGCGACCGTCCAGGGTCGTGGCTGGACCCGCGGCCCAGGCCCCGGACACCAAGCCCTGCAAGTCCAGCCGGAGGGCAGCCACCTCCCCCAGGCTGCCGTCGGGCCGCAGCACGTTGCGCTCCGCGAAGTAGCCGACCCCCGCGGTCCACTGGACCAACAGGGTGGCCTCGCCCCACCGAAGCGGTTGAGCAAAGCCCGCGGCCACCACCTCCGGCAGGCGCGAGAGGGAATAGAATCGGTCGTCCGGGAACCCCTCCCCGTCCAGGTCGAACCGGTGCTCGGCCACCAGCTGCAGCGTGAAGCCAGGTCCGAAGTAGCTGAGGTCGAGGCGGGGGGTCGCCTCCAGGTCCGCGCCGGCCGCGAACACGTTTTGGAAGTACGGCACGTCCAGGCGGCCCCGCAGCTGCGGGCCCAAGGACCGCTCGTACAGCGCCCGCGCGGACAGGGACTCGCTCTGGAGCACCCCCCCTTCGGACCGCGCGTAGGTGGCGAAGAGGTTTCCGGTCTGCTCCAGGTCCCGGAAGAGGAGGTCCGCGCTCGTGTAGAGGTTCTGGGTCACGGACCCGTCCGCGGCCTGGCGGCGGAACAGGTCCGAGAACACCCCGACTCCGAACCCCCCCCCGAAGTCGTGCCGGTGCGCGAGCCGCAGGCGGACGTCGGCGCCGCCCGTCTGCCGGTTGCCCAGGCCGTAGACGAAGTAGTCGCCCTCCCCGCGGTCGTACCGCCAGATGTGCTCCACGCCCGCGCCCGCGCCCACGCGTTCCATCCAGTCCAAGTAGACGAACCCGTAGTGCTGGTCGTTCACAAAGTACGTGGCGGACGTCTTCACGAACCAGCCCTCGACCTCGTTCCACCCCACCACGGGCAGGATCCGCTGTTGGCGTGGCTCGCGCAGGAACAGCACGAAGAAGGGCAGGGTCAGGACTCGCCGCCCGAACAGGAAGAGGGACGCGTTGCGCAGCACGATCTTGTCCTGCGGGACGAACTCGATCTCCTCCGCGGCGAGCTTGTACGGCGTGGTGGGGTCGTCCAGGTCGCACGTGGTGAGCTCCGCGTCGTGCAGGCACACCCGCTGCTGGACGTTCCCTTCCAACCGACGGGCGCGGAGCTGGATGGGCTCGAGAGCCCGGGGGTCCAGCCACCGCGTCTCCGCCCGATCCAGGCTCCCGAACCGCGTACGGAAGTTGTACGTGAGCTGGTCCGCGGTGACCGTCTGGCCCGCCTCGCGGAGCACCACCCGGCCCCGCGCCACCAGCTCCCGCGCTTCCAGGTCCAAAAAGACCTCGTCCGCCTCCACGGTGACGTCTCCAGAGGTGATCACCACGTTCCCGCGCGCGTAGGCCTGGTTGCGCGCCCGGTCCACCCGCAGGAAGTCCGCGCGCACCCGGATGGGGAGCTCTTCCTGGGCGGCCGAAGGAGCGCGGAGACCCCAGAGGAAGACCAGAACCGACGCGACGGCCGCGCCCAGGCGCCGCATGGGCCGGGTCACGGCCGTACGGTGAAGGTGGTGTCCACGGCGCCGTACGCCTCGAAGGTGTCCTCCTTCAGCGACACCACCACCCGCTGCGCCTCGAGCCAAGAACCGTCCTCCCGCTCGAGGCGCACGCGCCGGCCGCTGAGTACGATGCGGCCCTCCTGGTCGTCGTACTCCGCGCGCTCTCCGGTGGCCGACCGGCCCCGCTGGGTCACGCGGACGGAGCCTACGGCGAGGGCGTTGCGGCTCCCGAGCTGGACCACCACGCGCTGCGCCTCCAGCACCGCGGGGCTGGACAGCGCTTCTTCCTCCTCCCGCGACCGGGGTGGCCGCACGAGCCGTTCCCGGAGGAGCCACTGGCCGCTGGTCTGCTCGAGCCGCACCCGTCCCACTAGCTCGATCCGATCCTTCGACTCGGAGTACGTCCCCTCGTCCGCCCGGGCCCGCTTGTCCACCTGCTCCAGGCGGACGTCGCCCTCCGCGGTGGCCTCCTCGGTGCGCGCCCACTCCACCGTCAGCCGCCGGTCCGCCCGCAGCACGGTGTCCTCCTTGCTGAGGGCCGCCAGGATCCGGTCTCCCTCCCGCCCCGGGGGCGGCGGCCCTCCCTTGCGGACCCAGCGGGCCGGGCCCTGGACCTCGGCCCGGCGGTTCTGCAGGTCCGCCCGCAGCCGCTCCCCGTCCAGCGTCCAACGGTCGTTGAATAAGCGCACCTCTCCTTCTGCGAACGCCACCCGTTCCCGGTGCAGGAAGCGCAGGCTCCGCGCCCGCAGCCGCGTCCCCTCCTGTACGACCTCCACCCCGCCCTCGGCGGTCGTCACCTGCGGGCCGATCTCGTAGCGCACCGAAGGTGCCAGCAGCTCCACGTCCGGCTGACGTACGCGGACTGCGCCCTCGGCCCACGCCACCCGGGTGAGCACGTGGTAGACCAGGACCTGGCAGGTGATGGTGGTCTCGCCCACCTGCAGCCGGACGTTGCCCCGGGCCTCGAACACGCGGTTCTTGGCGTCGTAGCGGATGCGGTCGGCCTGCAGCCGGCCGCGCCCCCCTTCGGGCGGTACGGGTGGCGCCTGAGCCACCGCGGGCACCGCCATGGCCACAGCGGCGGCTACTGCGAAGAAACCGGACGCCCTCACGGGTTCCGCCCGGGCGTGGGCAGCGACCGCAGGTCCAGCACCACGTCCACGTCTCCTTCCATCTCCACGGTCTGGTCCAGGACGAACAGCCGCAGGGTGCGGGCGCGGGCACGGTGACCGCCGAGCTGGAACTCCACACCGCGGGGAAACGCCAGCACCGCGCGGTCGTTCCGGTACACCATGTAGGAAGCCCGCAGCCAGTCTCCTCCCGAGGAGGTCACCTCCACGTCCCCGGTGGCTTCAAAGTTCTGGGTGACCCGGTCGAACACCACCCGTTCCGCCCGCACCCACAGATACGGCCGGCCGTCCCGGAGGACCTGGGCCCGCCGCACACCTTCCAGCTGGGCCCGGCGGAAGTCGGGGCTGACCCGCGCCCGCTCCGCCCGCAGCTCCACCTGCTTCTGGCCTCGGTGCCGCACCACCACCCGCGCGCCCTCCGCCTGGAGCTGCACGGGGCCGGGCGTCTGGCTCGGCGCAGGGGGCAGCTGGCCCTGCGTGGCCCACCAGAAGCCAAGGCCCAGGAGGGCGCACCCACCGGCCACTGCGGCGCCGAAGGCCAGACGCGACCACCGGAGCCCGCGCACGGTCCCTCCTACAGCGCCCTGGCCGGGGCGGTGGCCCGGCGGTTCGCTCCGGGCCACCGGATCGGGGACTGCAAGCCCTCCACGCGCAGGTACAGCAGCAGCCCGGCTGCGAGGAACAGCAGGTTCGCCGCCCACGCGGCGAGGAACGGGGGGAGCGCCCCGGCCCGCCCCCACGCCCGGGAGGTGGACATGATCACGTAGTACACGAACACGAGAAGGATGGCCGCCCCCACACCCGTGAACCGCCCGCCCCGGGCCGCCTCCAGGCTGAGGGGTGCCGCCAGGATGGCGAACACCAGCACCGCCGCCGGTGCGGCGAACTTGAAGTAGTAGTCCACGGCCATGGGCTGCGGGTCCACGCCGCTGCGGCGCAGCTGCTCCAAGTGGGCTCGCAGCTCCGCGGCGGACATCTCGTCCGGCGTGCGCTGCTGGATCAGGAACCCCTGCACGTCGCCTTCCACCCGGATGCGGAAGTGGCGGAAGCCCGCCTCGTACGCGGTGAACCCGTCCGCGTCCAGGCTGCGGACCACCCCGTCCTCCAGGTCCCAGTACCCCTCCCCGAAGGTGGCGCGCTTGGCGGTGATGAGCCGGGGGAACTCCCCGCCCAGCTCGTACACCATGACGCCCCCGAGCACCCGGTTCGTGTAGTCCACGTGCCGCACGTAGAAGTAGCGGTCTCCCGGTCCCCGGAAGAACACGTTCTGCTTCACGTTGGGGAAGATCTCCCGGAAGATGGACCGACGGATGAGCTCGTCTGCCCGCTCGTTCGCCCACGGCGTCACGTACTCGTTCACCGCGAAGGACGCGCCGGAGACCGCGAGGGCGAAGGCCCAGGTGGGCGCGAACACCCGCGCCAGGGACAGCCCCGCCATCCGCATCGCCACCAGCTCGCTGTCCTTGGCGAGCCGTCCCAGGCCCAGCAGGGACGCGAACAGCATGGAAACGGGAAAGGTGATGACCAGGATGTGCGGCATCTTGAAGAACAGCAGGCGGACCAGGTCGCCCACGGCCACCTGCCCGCGGGCCAGGTACTCGGCCAGCACGTACAGGATGTCGCCCACCAGGATGACGACGAAGCCCCCCACGCCCATGAGGAAGGGGGGCAGCAGCTCCCGCACCAGGTAGCGGTCCAGGGTTCGGATCAACCGCGCCTCACCGCCTGCGGTTCGCCCACTCCGCCCGCAGCTGTTCTGGGGTGGTGGCCTCGAGCGACCGCTGGACGAACTGTGACAGGTTCACCTCCCCGCGCTCCAGGGCGGGCAACCGCGCCGCGAAGTGCCGGACCAATAGGAACCCTTGGGCGAAGGCCGTCTCGACGGCGTCGTTCTGCTCCTGGGGTCCGGGGAACAAAAGCCGCGCCTCCAGCGCCCGCACCAGGCTCTCCCGTACCACCTCGGGCCACGATCGGAGCCCGCGGGCCTGGGCCACGTCCTTCACCAGCTCGTAGGCGGCCTCCAGGCGCTGCGCCGCCGGCTCTGCCGCGGCCACCGCGGGCACCACCGCGGCCCGCAGGAAGGCGCGGAGCACGCCCCGCGTGTTCGGGCCTGCGGACGGTCCTACCACCACGTGCAGGACCCCCTCCGCGGAGAAGGACTCCACCGAGTCCCGGGGGCCGAGGAGGTTCGGCACCACCACCATGCGGGCGAACGGAAGGCTCGACAGCCGCAGGTAGGCTGTGGCCTGGCGCAGGCGCTCCTCCAGCCCGTCGCGGTAGTGGGCCGCCTCGCGGTCGTGCTCCTCCCGCGCCCGCGCCCAGAGCTCCCGACCCGCAGCGGCGTACAGCTCCCGGACCAGTTCGTCGAGGCCCCTCAGCCGCGCGGGCGCGGACTCCGCAGGCGGGGACGGCGATGTGGCAGTGGGCGCGGGGGAAGCTGCGGCCCGGGGGGTCGGGGAAGCCCGCGAGCCCGCGGCCGCCTGCGGGCCTGGGGTCGGCTCGGGGACGGGGATGGGGGAGGCGGCCAGGCGCAACTCCCCGTCGAGCCAGAACGCGAACTCCACCAGGTCTCGAGCGCTCACAGGACGGTCGGCGAAGAAGGCCCGCAGGCGCCGCGCGATCTCCGGCGCCTGGCGGCTCGCCTGGTCGCGCGCAGCCCGCTGTTCCTCCGAAAGGGGCTGCAGCACGCGCTCCGGCGCCCCGACCACCCAGGCGAGGGAGGCGGCGTACACCCGGACGTCCGCGGCTGCGCTCAGCCGGTTGCGCAGCTGGTTCTCCACCTGCGCCGCCGCCTGCACCACCGCACCCGTGCTGAACGTGAAGCTGGTCGTCCCGGTGAGGCTGTTGCCGGCTCGGTCCCGGCCGGTTACGCGGACCGTGTACCGGGTGTTCGGCCGCAGGTCCGCGGGCAGGAAGGTCAGCACCCGGTCCCCGTCCGACCACGTCCCCGCACCCCACAGGAGGCTCGGGGTCGCTTCCAACTGGACCGAGCCGGTGGACATGGGCTCGCTGAAGGTGATGGTGATGCGGGCGTCCTGCACGTCCTCCGCGTTGTTGGCGGGCTGGGTGGACACGATCTGGGGTGGGGTGGTGTCCGTGGCCGGCGACCGGAGTAGGTTGGACTCCGCGCAGCCGGCGACGAGCGTGCACAGGACGATCCACCGGAGCCAGCGCACCCTCCTCCCTCCCTTCAGGGGACCTGCACGCGCAGGGTGAGCGTGACCACGTCGTAGTCCGCAGGCGCGTCGCCCTCGGGGTCCTGGAACTGCCGGTACAGCTCCCGGCTGGGGTCGAACCGGACAAAGCCCAGCGCGTCCCCGCTCCCCGCCCCGAGGGCGTCCAGAACCCGGTAGCCGCGGTCCGTGGTCACCACGTTCACCTTCAGGGCGCTGTGCAGCGCTCCCAGCAGCGTCAGCGGGATCTCCGCCTGGAACGTCCGGCCATCTGCGGCCAAGCTCGCCCGGGTGTACGGCTCGGGCGGCAGGGTGAACCGGAACAGCAGCGGCGGAGGGTCCGGGACCCGCACCGCGGCGAAGAAGAACCGCCGCCGCTGCAGCAGCAAATAGTGGCTCCAGTTGCGCCCGTCCGGTTCAGGCCCGGAGAGCAGGTGCGGGGTGGTGTTGAACGCTACGTAATAGTTCCCCGCCTCCGGGCCGTCCTGGAGCCGGCCGGCTACGGTGACGGTCACCACCAGCACCCGCGGGTCCACCACCGCGGCCTGCGCGCCGAAGGCTGCAGCGAGTCCCAACGCCAGGCTAGCCCACGCGATCCAAGCCCTCACAGACTCCTCCCCGACGCTCCGCGCCTCCCGTCCCGGCGCACACCCCTAGTATCCCCGACCCCCTGACGCCCTGTCCTGCCCGGATGGGGGCGAGGCGAGCCACCCCAGTAGCCACCCTGCGGCCCCGGCCACCAAGCACGTGCCCGTCCACATCTGCGCCGACCATCCCAGACCTGCGACGTTGCGCAGCGCGAACCCCCCGCCCGTCCCGTACAGCACGTCCACGGCCCCCAGCTGGGCCACCACCAGAAAGCTCGTGGCCGCGTACGCGAAGCCCACACAGGCAGCCAGCACGGGCAGCTCGCGGCTTTGCCCCCTCCGAAGGCGGGCCGCCAGCAGGTCTGCGACCAGGCCGGTGGCGCACGCCGCAGCCACGAAGGCGAACTGCTCCCGCAGGCTCGCCACCAGCGTCCCGTTGAGCCCCACGAGGACGGTGAACGCCCCCGGGGGAAGCGGGCCGGACCGCAGCAGGGCCACCACGACCCCCGCCACCAGAGACGCCTGCAGGACCAAGCTCGCCAGCCCGACGGCTTCGCCGAAGTAGAACAGCCCGTACCGGTACGTTTGCAGGCCGGTGCGCAGGAAGCCCGCGGACGGCCAGGGGTCCACGTACGGGTGCAGGAACTGGGTGAGATACGTGAACGTGGACAGCACCAGGAGCCCTCCCAGGACGCGCGGCCACCCGGCTGCGGCCGCGGACCACGCCAGCCACACGAGGGCTCCTGCCTGCAGCAGGGCAGGGGGTCCCACGAGACCGGGCAGCGACTCCAGCCGCAGGAAGCTCGTCCCTGGCGTCCGCGCGGCCCCTGAAGCGGTCCCCCAGAGCCAGGCCGCCACCGCCAGGAGCGCTGCGGCCACGTCGTACGCGGTCTGCGGGGGTGGTTTCTGGCCCCCGATCCGGAACCTGGCCCACCGAAAGAGGGTCGAAAGCGCGGCGCCGACGAGCCCCAGGAGATACGGGAGGTGCCAGAGGCTCAGCCCTGTCGCGAAGTGCGGCGGTCCGGCCCGGCTGCTGCCGGGCCTGGGGAACACCGGCGCGTCGGAGACCAGGTGGTTGTGCGCCCAGCCGTCGGCGTACAAGCCGACCACGGCCAACGCCAGCCACCCCAGCGTCCACGCGGCCCGGACGGTGGGAGGCTCCGCCGCGGGCGCCCGTGGCGGTGCCGCCAGCATGGTCTAGTCGAACCCCCAGGAACTCACGCGCCGCGGGGTCACCTCGACCACTACGCTCCCTGGCGGTTCCACCGCGGCGTCCTCCGGGTACTGGGGGTACTTGCGGTACAGGAGCGCCCGGACCCTCCGGAACAGCGGCCCGGACCGCACGACCCGCGCGGTCCCTTCCACCAGGACCCCGACCAGCCGGCTCCAGTCCTCGGTGTACACGTCCACCACCACGCAAACCCGCGGGTTCTGAAGGAGGTTTCGTACCTTGCGGCTCGTCCCTTCCGTGGCGAAGTACAGCTTTCCGCCGACCCACACGTGGCACACCGGCACCACGTGGGGCCGGCCTGAGCGGTCAGCGGTCGCCACCCGGCACACCCGCTCCCGCTCCAACAAGCGCACCAAGTCCTTCCTGAGCCGCACCCAGACTGTCAGATTCGTCAGGCTGGGCTCCAACCCTTCGCCATGCCGTACACTGGACCGCGTGAGGGCGTTCGTCACGGGTGCCACCGGGTTTGTGGGCAGCCACCTAGCGGAACGCCTCTTGGCCGCTGGGTGGGCGGTCCGGGGACTGGTCCGGCCAGGGCGGGAGGCCGCGCTGCCTGCAGGGGTCGAGCCGGTGCGGGGGACCCTCGACGACCTCCCGGCCCTGCGGCAGGGCTGCGCCGGCTGCGAGGTGGTGTTCCACGTGGCGGCGGAACTGGACGGGGACGCGCCGCGGGAGCGGGTGCTGCACGTCAACGTGGGAGGGACGGAGAACGTCCTGCGGGCCGCCGAGGAGGCGGGCGTACGGCGCTTTGTGTTCACCAGCTCGGTGGCGGTGTACGGCGAGTCGGCCCCGGAAGCGGCGGGGGAGGACACGCCCCTGCGCCCCACGGGCGTGTACGGGGAGTCCAAGGTGCTCGCGGAAGACCTGTCGTTTTCGCACCACGCGCGCGGACTCGTGGAGGTAGTGGTGCTGCGACCCTGCTTCGTGTACGGCCCTCGGGACCGCCGCTTTACCCGCACCCTGGTGCGGGTCCTGCGGGGCGGCTGGTTCCCCGTGGTAGCGGGAGGGAGCGCGCCCCTGGACGTGGTGCACGTGGCGGACGTAGTGGAGGCCCACCTGCTCGCCGCTGTGAGCCCTCAGGCGGCAGGCCGCGCGTACAACGTCACCGACGGCGCCCGGCGGACCATCCGCGAGCTCCTCCGGATCGCCTCCCGCGCGCTCGGCGTGCGGGTGCGGGAGATTCCGGTACCTGCGTGGGCCGTGGGTCCTGCCGCGGTGACCCTCCGGGGGCTGGCGCAGCTGTTCCGGGTGCCTGGGGCCCACCTCCTGAGCCCGGGAAACCTGCGCGCCATGCTGGCGCCACACCACTTCTCCATCGCCCGGGCGCGGGCTCAACTCGACTACGCGCCGCGGTACCAGGCGGAGACTAGCCTACCCGACGTGCTCGCGCGGCTGTCCTGATGCCCTGGGAGCGCTACCGGGGTGCTCTGCCCGAGTGGGAGTCCTGTGAGGCGGCGTGCAGCACGCCCGCGCCCAAGGCGGTCCGCCTCTTCCCGTCGCGCCTTCCGGAGTCGGAGTTGCTCCGGCGGCTCGCCGCCCAGGGGTTCGTCCTGGAACCCCTCCCGTTTCCCCCGTCCGTCTACCAGGTCGTCTCCGAGCCGTTCCCTGTGGGGAAGACCCTGGAACACTGGCTGGGCTACCTGTACGTGCAGGAGTCCGTCATGGCCCTCGTCGCGCACGCGGTGACGGAGGACGCCGACTTACGGCTCGTCCTGGATCTGTGCGCGGCGCCCGGCGGCAAGACGACCCACCTGTCGGAGCTCATCCCCCACGGGACCGTGGTGGCTGCGGACACGAGTCAGCGCCGGCTGAGGGCGTTGGGCTCGAACCTCCACCGCACCGCCCGGCTGAACGTAACCGCCGTGCGAGCGGATGGCCGCACCTTCCCGCTCGGAGCCACCTTCGACGCCGTCCTGGTCGACGCGCCGTGTTCTGCCGAGGGCAACGCCCGCGACGACCCACGGGTGGTACGGGACCTCCCCGTGGCCACCCGCCGGCGGCTGTGCCGGCTGCAGGAGGCCCTGCTGCGCCGCGCGGTGCAGCTGGTGCGACCGGGCGGAGTGGTGGTCTACGCCACCTGCACCTTCGCCCCCGAGGAGAACGAAGCCGTGGTGGACCGGGTGCTGGCCGCACACCCCGACCTGGACGTAGAACCCCTCCACCTGCCCGCGCCTCACGCGGAGGGCGTCGTAGAGTTCGCGGGCCAGCGCTACGATTCGCGGCTGCGGCACGCGTGGCGGGTGTACCCACACCACCTGGACTCCGGTGGGCTGTTCCTCGTCCGGCTGCGGCGTGCGGGCGGGGAGCAGGCGGAGTGGTCCGAGCCACCCCTGGTCCACCCCGCGGCGCGGCTGTCGGAGGAGGAAGCGCTCCGCAGGGTCCGGCGCGCCCAGGCCATGTTGACCGACGAACTCGGGGTGGCCCCCCAACACCTGGAGGGCCTGCGCTGGATGGCCGCGAGCAAGCACCTGTGGCTGCACCGGTGTGCGGCCTGGCCCGCGTCCCGCTGGAAGCCCACACGGGCCTGGGAGCTCGCAGGCTGCGGGCTCCGCGCGTTCGCCCGCTGGGGAGCTGGCGAGGAACGGCCCACCAGCTGGCTGGTGCAGTGGTTGGGCTGGCGCGTGCAGCGGCGGATGGACCTGGAGGCCGAGCAGTGGGACCGCCTCCTGTCCGGCCAGGTCCTCCCGGTTTCCTCGGAGCCTGGGTTCACCGCCCTGACCTTCGAAGGGGAGGTCCTGGCGGTGGGTCTGGTGCGGGAAGGCCGCCTCCGGCACCTGATCCCCGCGGACCGGGCGGAGCAGCTCCGGGAAGCCCTCCACCGGAAGTGCGGGCCCCAGCTGTCCGAGTGAGTCGCTCACACTCCCCGCCTGACGGCCGCTGCCTACGACTACCTGCCACTCCGAGGAGGAGCTGCGGGAGTGGGCCGAAAGAGTCCACAGCCTGGCCGGCGGGGTGGAGAGGCTCTTCGTGACGTTCAACAACTGCACCCGGGGACAGGCGGCGGTGAACGCGGCGAGGATGGTCGACCTGTTCGCGCAGCTGGCGTAGCTTCTCGGCCGCAGGAGCCCTACCCTGCGAACACCGGCGCGAGCTCCAGCTCGAAGCCAACTAGCTCCGGGCCCAGCGCGACCCGCTCCGGGTTCTCGTGCTTCTCAGGTTCCCGTCCGGACCGGTATACCTCCACGGTGCGGGTGTAGGGGTCGATGAGCACGCCGATGCGGGCTCCGTTCCGGAGGTAGATCTGCATCTTCTCCCGCAGCTCCTGCGGGGTTTGCGAGGAGGATCGGACCTCGAAGACCGCGTCCGGGCAGAAGCTTCCGAACCCCTCCCGCTCCTCAGGGCCCAGCCGCTCCCACCTCTCCCGGCGGATCCACGAGGCGTCGGGAGACAGCAGCGAGCCGTCCGGGAGGTGGAATCCGGTGGACGAGTCGAAGACGACACCCGCTCCGGTGCGCCGGTTCCAGTCCCCAAGCTGCCTGAGCACTTCCGCGCTGCACCGTCCTCCTTCCATCCCCGTGGGGCTCACGACCACCCTCCCGTCCGCGGTCCGCTCGAACTGGTACCCGGGGTTCCGCTCCGAAAGCAGCCGGAGCTCCTCGTCCGTCACCCGCCGCAGCAGGTCCAGCAGGATCGCCATCCGCTCACCCCCGCTCCATTGTGCCACGACCGCAAGACCGACGTTCCGCCCGCAGGGTGGAAGCAGTCCCCCGGAGGTGACCCGTGCCGCGCCGGTGCATGTCGCCGGCACTCTCGGCCGTGCTGCTGACCGTTTTGACCCTAGGCCTGGCGCCGACAGCGCTTCCAGAGGCCACCGTCCTCTCCTGGCAGGACGGCGACACTTTCCGCGTCGTGGTGGCTGGCAGGACGGAGACCGTCCGGCTCATCAGCATCGACGTCCCGGAGGTCTCCCCGAACGACCGCGCCCGGGACCAGGCCCGCAGGCTGGGGATCTTCTGCTCGCCGTCCCGCCGAACGTGCGCCACGTGGACCGCCTCCGCGATGCCCAGAGGCGCGCCAGGGAGCGCGGAGCAGGGCTCTGGGCCTCTGGGAGTTCGGCCGAGGAGCGCAGGGCCGCGTGCGATCCGAGCTACCCGGACGTGTGCATCCCCCCTCCCCCGCCCGACCTGGACTGCCGGGACATCCCCTACCGACGGTTCAGGGTGCTGCCACCCGACCCCCACGGGTTCGACAGGGACCGGGACGGGATCGGGTGCCAGCGGTGAGATTCCACAGCTGCTAAGGCCGCCCGCATCCGGCCGGTCCCGCACCCCGCGCCTTCGGAAGCAGGGGGATTTCTGCCCTCCAGCAGGGCGTGCTCGATAAGCTCCCGCACGCGGCGGGAACGCCCTTGGGCGGCCTACCGCAGCTCGCCTGGAGCAGCCGGCCCGCGCCGCAGGGCCTGCAGAGACGGAAGCGCCACCTGGTCTGGGGAGGTGGGGATCGGCGAGACCGTTCCCGGACTGCCAGCACTGCCGCAGACCATCCGGCACCTCAAGGAGTGCTCCAATGCACCCACTAGCGCTGCCCTCCCGCGCCACCGTGGCCGTCCGGGCGGGCCTGGTCCGGGACGGCCTGCAGACGCTGCAGCCACTCGTCCAGGTCACGGTGCGACACGGTCACCGTACACCCGCCAGGCACCCATGCGACCCGTGAGCTGGCCGACCGGGACGCCCAGCCCGCAACCGAAGCCAGCGCTTCCCGGTCAGAAGGCCCGCACGTATGGGAAGAGGCACGAACCAGAATCACCCCTCCCCTGGGCTCGGCCGCGATGACAAGGCGGACGTTCATGCGCGCGCCCGCTGCCGACTCGACGTGCCCCTCCAGGACAACAAACCGGTCTCCAGGGGGAGAAACGCCGACCGTCCGTCCGCGATCCGCGTCCGGACGGTTTCGGGCACCCGCCTGTGTCCCATCAAGCTGATCTGCCAGCGATTCCGCAGAAATGCTTCCACCCGGACGGTGTGCTCCCTGGATTACAGGGCATCCCCCGACTCCGCAGTAGAACCACCCTGTTTCGGAAACGTAAACCCACTTCTGGCACTCCCCGCCCTGCCATTTGATGCACGTCTTCCACATCCGGCACGAACCGTTTTCATTCCGTGCCACGCAGATCCAGTACTCCTGCGCTGCGGCGGACGGGCCATACAGCCCGTGAAGAAGCGGCGGCCTCTCCGCCGCCAGGAGCATCACCCGCGTCAGAACCGCTGCCGCTACGGTTGCCGCCACAAGAGCAGTTCCCGCTCGCCTCAAGATTCGCCTCATGCTCGACCCCCTCTTCCTGTTACGCTCTTGGCCGCTGAGGCCCCGCACGCTGGCAGTCCAGGCCCGGGCTCCCGGCCGGGCTGGACTTACCCCGCTTTACGCTCTACGTGGGCGTTGACGGGTCGGCCTTCCCCGCGAGACCAGCACTACCGGCTCAATCGGGGGTTCCTCGCTCGGCTCCCTGGATTACGCCCAGTACCTACGGCTATCCGCGCTGGGCCTACTCTTCCACCTCCTCGCCTGGCTCCGCACCCTCCCCTTCCTCGATGGTAACCCCCGCTGCCCACGTCACCAGACCACTGCGTAGCCTGGGGACCAAGTGGTCCGGCACCTTCCACATGGTGCCCTGCTTGACGCGCCCCCGAATCTCGTCTGCCAGCGCCTTGGCTTCGCGGTCACGCCAGGGGTCCATCTTCAGCCGGTCGCTGGGGCTCGTCGGCTGGAAACGGATCTCCTTGTTCTCGTCCCGGCTATGCCATCCCACAATCACGGCCCAACCGTAAAAACCCCAATCCCAGCCGCCCGTTGGCGCGTAGAAAAACAGGACGACGTCCCCGGGCTGCGGGTCCTCCGAATCTCCCCGAACCAACCGCCCTACAGGTCATGTCTCCTCTTCTCCCTCCCAGATGTCCATCCGGTATTTTTCCGGCGGCCACTCCTGCTGGTTGATCTGATACAGCCACGTAGCCATGCACCCTCCCTCACCGACCGAAGACGTCCGGGTGTTCTCCAACCTGCTCTCCTAAGTCCCGGTCCCAGTGTAAAAGAGGGCCGACTTCTCCTCGTTTTCGACCACCAGCACCGCCTTCCGCAAGGCGGTAGCCCGGGCCAGGCTCCGGCTGAGGTTCCACGACCTACGCCACCTGGTGGCCACCACCCTGTTGACCGGTGGGACGGACGTGCGGACCACCGCAGGGGTCCTGGGGCACGCCGACCCCGCCACCGCCCTGCGGGTTTACTCCCACGCGGTCCAGGTGGCCCAGAAGGAGGCCCTGGAGAAAGTCCAGCAGGCCATCTTCGGCCCACCCTGCCCGCTCCTGAATGGAGCGTTGCCAATTTGTTGCCAACCGGCCGGTTCACGGCCCCCTCCCCGGGGGAGGGGTGTCGCTGAAACCCTTGTCTTATGCGGGTTCTGGCTGGCTGGGGGGCCAGGATTCGAACCTGGGTCGCCGGATCCAAAGTCCGGAGTCCTACCGCTAGACGACCCCCCAAAGGACCCGGCTCATTCTACCACCGCCGGTCTGTCGGGCTTGACCACGGAGTAGCACGCACAGTCCCTCGGTACAGGACTCACGTTGGGGTGCACCGACCACCGGCGCAGGACCCCCTCGAACTGCATCCCCACCTTCTCCAGCACACGCGCGGAGGCGCGGTTGTCCACGTCCACCACCGCCCACACGCGGTACACCCCGGGCTGGGCGAGCGCCCAGGTGACCAGGGCACCCACGGCTTCCGTCATGTAGCCGCGGTTCCAGTAGCCGCGCCCTAGCGCGTACCCGAGCTCCACGCGGTGCCCGTCGGGCCGCAGCTCCACCATGCCAAGGGCCCGGTCTTCCCCGCGCCGCGTCAGGACCCAGCGAAACGTCCGCTTGGCCTCCCAAAGCGCTCCCGAACGGGCCACCAGGGCTTCCGTCTCCTGAAGGCTGGCGTGCGGCGTCCACGTGAGGTACCGGCACACCTCCGGGTCCGTGGCGTACTCCGCGAAGAGCGCTGCGGCGTCTTCCGGCCTCGGCCGGCGCAGGACCAGGCGCGCGGTGCGCACCTCCTCCGGAGGGGAGAAGCCATTCGAGTCCGTCATGCGAGGGCGATGGCGTCGATCTCCACCAGGGCGTCGCGGGGCAGCCTGGCCACCTGCACCGTCACCCGCGCGGGCCGGGCGTCCCGGAAGAACAGCGTGTACTCCTCGTTCATCACGTTGAAGTCGTTGAGGTCCTTGAGGTAGACGGTAGTCCGCACCACCTTGTCCAGGGAGGACCCCGCGGCCTCCAGGATGGCCCGCAGGTTCTCCAGCGCCCGCCGGGTCTGGATCCGTGCGTCGCCCAGGACCAGCTGGCCCGTGCTCGGGTCCAGGGCGATCTGGCCCGACACGAACACGAACCCGCCCGCCTTCACGGCCTGTGAGTACGGGCCGATGGCCCGCGGCGCCTCCTCGGTGAACACAACCTCCTTGTCCGCCACCGGACACCTCCTCAGTCCAGCTTCTTCTGGAACCGTACAATCGCCACAGCGAACACCACAACCCCCAGGGCCACCAGGGCGAGGATGGACGGCCACAGGACCTCCATCCCCACCCCCTTCACCACGATCCCCCGGATCACGGTGATGTAGTACGTGAGGGGGATCAGGAGCCCTACCGCCTGCAGGAACGGGGGCAACGACTCCCGGGGGAAGAGGAATCCGGAAAGCAGGATGCTCGGGAGGAGGATGAGTTGAGCCAGCTGAGCCGCCTGGGTGAAGGTCCGGGAGACGGTGGAGATGAGGGTGCCGAGCCCCAGCGACGAGAAGAAGAACGCCAGGGTGAGGACGTACAGGAGGAGTAGACTCCCCTTCACCCCCACGCCGAACCAGACCCACGCGAGGACCAGGATGAACGTGAGGTTCACGTAGCCCAGCCCGACCAGCGGCACGATCTTCCCCACGAGGAGCTCTGAGGGCCGGATGGGGGTCACCACGAGCTGCTCAAAGGTCCCGAGCTCCCGCTCCCGCACGACGCTGCCGATGGTCAGGAAGGTCGTGGTGAACTGCAGGATCGCGCCGAGGATACCCGGCACGATGAACACCTGGCTCCGCAGGTCGGGGTTGTACCAGGCCCGGGTGCGCACCTCCACGGGCGGAGGGAGGGGGCGCCCTCCCCGCCGGGCGAGCGCCCGGACGCTCAGGTCCTGCGCGAGGCGCGTCCCCACGCCCGAAGCCACGGAGAGGACGACCCGGGCGCTCGTGGCGTCTGAGGCGTCCACCACCACGAGCACCCGGGCGGGCTTGCCCGAGCGGATCGAGCGGGCGTAGTCCGGCGGGATCACGAGGCCGATCTTCGCCGACCCTGAGTCCAGCCGGCGCTCGATCTCCCGTAAGTTCGACGCCCAGAACCGGACGGCGAAGTAGCGGGTGTTCTCGAAGGCCCGGACGAGTGCGCGGCTTTCCGCGCAGTGGCACTGGTCCCACACGACCGTGGGCTGGTGCAAGACCTCGCTCGTGAGGTACCCGTACAGCACGAGCTGGATGATCGGCAGGAGGAGGATCGTGACGAGCGTGCGCCGGTCGCGCAGGAGCTGTGCGGTCTCCTTCCGCACGATGCTCATAAGACGCGTAACGCTCACCGCTCCTCTGCCTCTACGAGGGCCACGAAGACGTCCTCGAGGCTCGGGAGCACCGGCTCGACGGATTCCACCCGGAACCCCAACCTCTGAAGGTCCTGCACGAGCCGAGGGATTGCTCCGGCATCCTCCACCGCGGCGTGGATCGCGGCCCCGTACAGGGCTGCCTCCCGGACGAGGGGGTGGGCCTCGCAGGCGGCCAGGGCCTCCATGAGCCGGTCGGTGCGTACTTCCAGCACCACTCCCGGCATCCGGGTCCGCCGGATCTCCTGGGGGCTTCCCTGCGCGACGATCCGGCCGTCGTAGATGAAGGCGAGGGCGTCGCAGTGCTCCGCCTCGTCCATGTAGTGGGTCGTGACGATCACCGTGGTCCCCTCCTCGACGAAGCGGCCGATGAGGTCCCAGAACTGCCGCCGGGAGACCGGATCCACGCCGGCCGTGGGTTCGTCCAGGAACAGCACCTCCGGCCGATGCAGCACCGCGCAGCCGAGCGCAATCCGCTGCCGCAACCCGCCGGGGAGGGTCCCTACGAGCTCGTTCTGGCGCTGAGCGAGATCCAACTGATCCAGCCACGCCGCGACCCGCCTGCGGAGTTCCGGGCCCCGCAGTCCGTACACCCCGCCGTAAAATTCCAGGTTCTCCCGCACGGTGAGGTCCCTCCAGAGGCTGAAGCGCTGGGTCATGTACCCGATCCGGGCCTTGATCGCCTCCGCCTCCCTCCGGACATCCCGCCCCAGAACCCGGGCGGTGCCCTCCGTGGGGTCCAGGATCCCGCAGAGCATCCGAATCGTGGTGGATTTCCCGGCGCCGTTCGGACCCAAGAACCCCCAGACCGCTCCCTGCGGGATCTCGAAGGAAACGTGGTCTACGGCCACGAGGCCGTCGAATCGGCGGGTGAGCGCCTCGGCGCGCACGACGATTTGGGTCATGCCCGCAACCGGGCCACGAACACGTCGTCCAGGGAAGGGCGCACGATCCGCATCCCACCCACTTGGACTCCGGAGGACTGCAGCGCCTGTTGCAGCGCACCCAGAGCCTCCGGAGAGGCGAGGAGGACGCGGAACCGATCGCCCAAGGCGTCGACGCTTGACACGAGGGGATGGCCCTGCAGGACCGCGCCCGCCCGCCGACGGGGACTAGCCACGACCTCCACCACGACGCCCGGGAGCTGGGAGCGCAGGACCGCGGGGTCGTCGCAGGCCACGAGCCGGCCCCGGTGGATGAGCCCCACCCGGGAGGCCCGATCCGCCTCGTCCATGTACGTGGTGCTCAGGAACACCGTGATCCCCTGCCGGTTGAGGTCGTAGAGGATGCGCCAGAACCGCCGCCGGGAGACGGGATCCACGCCGGTGGTGGGCTCGTCCAGCAGGAGGAGTTCGGGGTCGTGCACGAGGGCACAGGCCAGGGCGAGCTTCTGCCGCATGCCGCCCGAGAGGGTTCCGGCGGGCCGGTGGCGGGCGTCTCCCAGACCCAGGGCCTGCAACAGCCCCTGTGCGCGCTCGGAGAACAGGCCGGAGGGAACGCCGTAGAGGTCGGCGAAAAAGCGAAGGTTCTCCAGGGCGGTGAGGTCGCCGTAGAGGCTGAACTGCTGGGGCATGTAGCCAATACGGGACTTCACCGCCTCAGACTCCCGCACCACGTCGTACCCGCAGACCCGCGCCACCCCCGCCGTCGGCTCAAGCGCTCCGCCGAGGATCCGGATGAAGGTCGTCTTCCCTGCGCCATCAGGTCCCACGAGGGCGAAGATCTCCCCCCGCCGGACGTCCACCTCCACGCCGTCTACGGCCCGAATGGGGCCGAAGGTCCGAGTGAGCCCTCTCACCTCAATGAGGGGTGCCTCGCTCACGGCCGGACGCGGATCACGGCGTCGGCCGGGAGCCCCGGCTTAAGGACGCCACCCGGGTTCTCCACCGCGATTTTCACCGCGAAGACGAGCTTCGTGCGCTCCTCCCGGGTCTGGACGTTCCCCGGCGTGTACTCCGCGCGGTTCGCGATCTCCACCACCCGACCGGCGAACGTCCGCTGTGGGAAGGCGTCCACCCGCACCTCCACACGTTGCCCCAGCTTCACCCGCCCGAGATCCGCTTCCGGCACGAACACCTGCAGGTAGGGCCGCCGGAGGTCCGCGACGGTGAGGAGAGGAGACCCCGGACTCACGAGGTCTCCTACCTCCAGGAGGCGGGCGAGGACGATCCCGGAGATCGGTGCTCGGAGCAGGGTCTCCGAGCGGTTCGCCTCTACAAGACGGAGGGCGGCCTCGGCCTGCTCCACCGCGGCCCGGGCCGCCTCCACTTCTCGGGCGCGCTGCTCGACCAAGTGGGCGGTGGGCTGGGCCGAGCGCAAGGTGGCCTCCGCCTGGTTCAACTGGGCCCGGGCTCCCTCTTCCTCCAACCGGCGAATGGAGACTTGTCGTCTTCCTGCCCGGGCTGCCTCTAGGGAAGCCTTCGCTGCGGCCTCCAGGGCCGCGGCTTGGGTACGGCCTGCGTCGCTGCCTGCCTCTGCTCGGCAAGGGCGGCAAGTTGAGCTGCCACCGCGTCCCGCTGAGCCCGGGCGGCCTCCACCTGGGCCCGGGCGACCTCATGGGCGGCCTCCGCAGCGAGGAGCTGGGTGCGGGCCGCGTCCACCTGCTGGGCCGCGATGGCGCCGGCCTGGTAGAGGGCGTCCGCGCGCACGGCGTCGGCCCGGACCCGGTTCAGTTGCGCCCGGGCGGAGGCCAGGTTCGCCTGCGCCGTGCGAAGGGTGGCTTCCGCGGCCCGGAGGTTTGCCCGGGTGGCCTCCAGGGTACGGGTCAAGGCCCTGAGGTTCGCCTCCGCCGCGAGCCGCTGTGCCCGGGCCTGGTCTAGCTGGGCCTGGGCCTGGCTCAGCTGCGCAGCGACGGCCGAGCGCTGGAGTTCGGTGCTCTCCTGAGCCTGCGGGAGTCGGATCCGGGCGGCGTCCACCGCAGCCTCGGCCTGCGCCACCGTGGCCCCATACTGGGCCCTCTGGAGCGCGAGCGCCGCGTCCGCCTGGGCGAGCCGGGCTTGTGCCGCGCGGAGGTTCGCCCGGGCTTGAGCGACCTGGGCCGCGAGCTCCTCAGCCTCCAGCTGCGCCACGACCTGGCCTGCCCGCACCTCGTCCCCCTCCCGGACGAGGATCCGGGTGATGCGACCCAACACCTTCGGCGATACGTCTACCTGGGTGGCCTCGATCGTCCCGCTCGCCTCGATGCGGTCTCGCTCGCCCTGGGGACGCGCCCACACGGCGTAAAGTCCCCCGGCGACCAGGAAGGTCGCGGCCACCAGGACGCGGAGCGACCGCCCGTGCATCCTACCGCACCGCCTCCACGGGTACCACGAAGGCGAAAACCGCGGGTGGCTTCCGGTACTCCCGCTTCAGGTCCTCCAGGGCGTCCAGGAACGGAAGCAGCCCTTGCTCGTCCATCGCCACGAGCAGCACGTTGTTCGTCCCCGGCCAGATGGGGGTGCCCAAGCGCAACCCCTTGTGGCCCATCCCGGTGGCACCCTCCAGTTTGGTCCAGCCCGACACCCCGAGCTTGCCCAACAGCTCCGTCACCGAGTCGTCCACGCCGGCCTCGTACACTACCACCACCAGCTTCACCGTCCCGCCTCCTCCGCCACCTCCGCGGCGCGCACGGGCTTGGGCGCGCGGACCCGTCCCACCCAGGTCCGCAGGTCGTCCAGCAGCGTGTACGTGACGGGGATCACCAACAGGGTGAGCGCGGTAGACCACACCAACCCTCCGATCACCGCCCACGCCAGCGGGGATCGCAGCTCCGACCCCTTCCCGAACTCCAGGGCCACCGGGAGGCTCCCCAGGACCACGGAGAGGGTGGTCATGAGCACGGGCCGTAACCGCGTCGGCCCAGCCTGGAGGACGGCGCTCGTGCGGTCCAGCCCGCGCGCCCGCAACGTGTTGGTGTAGTCCACGAGCAGGATGGAGTTCTTCATCACGAGTCCCGTCAGGAGGATGAAGCCGATGGCGCTCACCATGGACAGGCTCTTGCCGGTCGCGAGCAGGGCCAGAATGCCTCCCACCCAAGCCAGCGGCAGAGCCAACATGATGGACAGCGGGGTGAAGGTGCTCTCGAACAGCGCCGCGAGCAGGATGTAGACGAGCACCACCCCCAGGGCCAGGGCGAACAGGAAGGTCCCGCCGGCCTCTGCGATCTGCTCCGCCTGACCGCCGAACTCCACCGACACCCCCGGCGGCCGGATGTCCGCGATGGCGCGGGCGGCCAGCTGGTTGGCGTTGCCCGCGAACGTCCCGGGCTCCAGGTTGGCCGACACGGTCACCACCCGCTGCCGGTCCCGCCGGTCGATCTGGGTGGGCCCGCTGCCCGGCTCCACCCACGCCACGTCCCGCAGGTAGACCGGACGGCCGCCCACCGCGGCCACCAGGACGTCCGCCAGGTCGGCCGGTTGCAGCGGACGGCCATCCCGGACCATCCGCACGCGCACAGGGACCTCCTGCTCGCCCGCGCGGAACCGGACGTCCGTGTTGCCCTCCACCGCGTTCCGCAGCAGGGCCGCCACCTGAGCGGTGGCCAGACCCAGTTGGGCCGCCCGCTCGCGGTCCACCCGCACCTGGAGCTCGGGCCGCCCGATCCGCACGCTCACCTCCACGTCCCGCAGCCCAGGGACCTGCCGCAACCGCTGCGCAATCAGGTCCGCATTCCGCGTGAGCAGCGAGAGGTCGTCGCCCCGCAGGCGCACTTCCACGGGCCGCACCGGCCCCGCCACCTGGGCGGTGCCGTACACCACCCGCGCACCCGGGATCTGGGTCGCTTCGGGCTCCGACTGCAACTGCGCCAGGACGTCCACGTCCCGGCGGCGCCGGTCTTCCCGCAGGCGCACGATGAGGCTTGCGAACTGGGGGCCCGTCTCCGCGAACTGGCCTGCGGTCCCCACGTTGGTGATCACGTCCTCCACCTCCGGGACCCGCCGCAGCACCCGCTCCACCCGCTCCGCCACCTGGGCGGTCCTCTGCAGGCTCGAGCCCGCGGGCAGCTCGATCCGCGCGGTCAGCACCCCCTGGTCCACGGTGGGGACGAACTCGAAGCCCAACCGGCCCGCCAACGGGAACGCCACGACCACGGACAGGACGCCCAGGAGGACCACCACGCCGCGGCGCCGCAGGGCCCACCGCAGCAGCCGCTCGTACCGGGCGTCCAACCAGCCGTAGAACCGGTCCACGGGCCCGAAAAGCCGGGCGCTCCGGGAGGGCACGTGCTCGAGCGCGGTGCGCCGCCGCAGCCAGCGCGCGGCCAGCATGGGCGTGAGGGTGAAGGCAGCGAACAGGCTGAACAGCGTTACGGTGGCCACGGTGAGGCCGAAGGGCCGCAGGAGCTGTCCGAACACGCCACCCGACAGACCCAGGGGCACGAACACCACCACGTCCACCAGGGTGATGGCCACGGCCGCCAGGCCGATCTCGCTGCGGCCGTTCAGGGCTGCCTCCGCGGGCGGCTCCCCCCGGTCCAGGTGGCGGTGGATGTTCTCCAGGACCACGATGGAGTCGTCCACCAGGATCCCGATGGCCAGAGAGAGGCCCAGCATGGTGAAGAAGTTCAGGGTGAACCCCAAGGACCCGATCACCACGAAGGAAGAGAGCAGTGAGGTGGGGATGGCCAGGAAGACGATGAGCGTGTTCACGGCGTCGTGCAGGAAAAAGAACACGATGGCGGACGCGAGCACCACCCCCAGCACCAGGGCCAGGAACACGTCGTTCACCGCCTCCCGGGCGAAGGTGGAAGCGTCGCTCGCCACCGTCACCTCTAGGTCCGGGAGCTCCGCCCGCAGGCGAGCGAGCTCCCGCTTCACCGCGTCCGCCACCGCGATGGTGTTGGCGTCCGCGGCCTTGCGCACGAGGACCGTGACGCTCTCCTCGCCGTTCAAGCGGCTCAGCTGCGACCGCTCCGCTACCCCGTCGTGCACCGCGGCCACGTCCCGCAGCCGTACCGCTCCGCCGCCCGGCAAGGGCAGGAGCACGTCCCGGACCTGCTCCAGGTCCGCGAACTCGCCCAGGGCGCGCACCCCGTACTGTCGCGGTCCCAGGCGCAGGGAGCCCGCGGGGACGTTGAGGTTCTCCTGGGCCAGGGCCGCTGTCACCGCCCCCAGGCTGAGTCCGTAGGCCTGCAGGCGGTCCCGGTCCACGTCCACTTGGATCTCCCGCAGCTGGCCGCCGATCACCTCCACGTCCGCCACGCCCGGCACCTGCTCCAGACGGCCCTGGATGCGATCGTCCACCAGGTCCCGGAGTTGCTGGGGCGACCGCGCGCGGCTCGTGAGGGACAGCGACAGGATGGGGAAGGCGGAGAAACTGAAACGCTGCACGACGGGTGTCTGGGCGTCGCGGGGCAAGCGCGCGCGGACCGCCTCCAGCTTCTCCCGCACCGTGGCCGCGGCCGCGTCCAGGTCCGTCCCGAGGGCGAACTCCACCAGGACCAGGGACAGCGCTTCCTGGCTGGTGGCCTGAACCCGCCGCACGCCGGAGACGGTCCCCACGGCCTCCTCCACCGGCTTGGTGACCGCGCTCTCGACCTCCTGCGGTCCTGCTCCCGGGTACACCGTCACCACCGAGACCACGGGGAACTCGATGTTGGGCAGCAGCTCCACGGGCATGCCCCACAGCAGTCGCAGGCCGATCACGCCCAGGGCCACCCACGCCATGAGGACCAGAACGGGCCGCCGGATGGAAAGCCTCGTCAGCCACACAGAGCACCCCTACCGCTGCACGACCACCGCGGACCCGTCCCGCAGCAGCGACTGGCCGGCCACCACGACTTCCTCCCCGGCCGCCACTCCGGTCACCTCCACCCAGGCCTCCGCCGCGAGGCCTGTCTGGACCGGCCGCCGGCGCGCCACCCCGGAGTTCACCACGAACACGAAGGCGCGCCTGCCTTCATAGACCAGGGCCTCTGCGGGGACCGCGGGCACGTCCACCCTGCGCTGTACCTCCACTTGGCCGCGGGCGAACATGCCGGGCCGCAGTGCGCCGTCGGGATTTGCGATCCGCACCCGCACGAGGAAGGTGCGGGTGCGCGGGTCCGCGGTCGGCGAGCGGTCCTCCACGCGTCCGAGGAAGGACCGGCCGGGCAGCGCATCCACCGTCACGCGCACCGGCTGGCCCGGCCGCAGCCGCTCCACCTGGGTCTCGGACACCACCAGCTGGACGCGGACTGTGCTCGTGTCCGCCACGGTGAGCAGCGGGACACCCGGTGCCGCGTACTCGCCGGGGTCGACGTTCCGCTGCGTCACGAGCCCGCTGAGCGGGGAGCGGACTGTGAGGTTCTGCACCTGCAGCCGCGCCAGCCGGACCGTGGCCTCCGCCTGGCGCACGGCCGCCTGCGCCTGCTCCACGTCCCGCTGCCGCAGGGAGGCCTGTTGGCGGTTGCTCTCCGCGATGCGCAGGGCGGCCTGCGCGGACCGGAGTTGCTCCTCGGCCGCGCGCCGTTGGGCCTGGCTGGCCTCGTGCTGGGCCCGGGCTGCCTCGGCGGCGGCGCGGGCGGCGTCCACCTGCTGGGCGGCGACTGCTCCTTGCGCGAACAGCTGCTGCACCCGCTGCAGGTCTGCCTCGGCCCGAGCCCGGGCGCTCGCGGCCGCAGCCAGCTGGGCGTCTGCGAGCGCGACTTGAGCCCGCGCCGCCTCAACGCCAGCCCGTGCCTGACGCACCTGGTCCGCCGCGGTCTGCGCCACCAGCTCTGCGGCCAACACGGCCTGGGGGACGCGGGCCCGCGCGGCAGCCAGAGCCGCCTCCGCCTGGTGCACTTGAGCCCAAGCGTCCGAGGCGTCTAGGCGTACCAGCACCTGGCCCGCCCGCACTGGGCTCCCCTCCTGCACCAGGACCTCCACCACGCGGCCCGGGACCTTGCTGGCGACGTCCGCGGTCGCGAGGGCCTGCACGCTGCCCGAGGCCGAGAGCACCTCCACGAGGGTGCGACGCTCCACCTGGCGGACCTCCACCGGGACCGCCCGTGGGCTCGCCGCAGGACGGGGTGCGGGGCCCGCGCACCCCACGGCACCAAACGCCAACAACAGGAGAAACCCGCTCCTGCGCATGGACGCCTCCGGATCACAAGGCGCCGCTCGCCAGCAGCAGCTGCGAGCGCGCCAAGTTCTGGTTGAACCGGGCGACAGCCAAGCCTACTTCCGCCTGCGCCAGTTGTGCCTGCGCCGTGACGAGCTCCAGGGACGTACCGACCCCGGCCTCGAACCGCACGCGGGCGATCCGCAGCGCCTCCCGGGCCTGCTCGGCGGCCCGTTCCGCGGCGGCCAGTTCAGGGCCCGCCTGCTGGAGGGCCAGCCACGCCTGCCGGACCTCGAGCTCCGCGCGCTGCCGGGCCTGCGCCTGCAGAACCTCCAGCTGCTGCAGGCGCAGCTCGGCCTCCCGCACCCGCTCGCGGGTGATCCCGCCGTCGTACAGGGAAAGGGTCACCGCCAGGGTCACCGACCACGCGCCGAATAGGTTCGAGGGGGTGTTGCCGGTGAGGTCGTACTGCGCGGCGAGGGCCACGTTGGGTTTACCCCCGCTGCGCGCGAGGTCCACACCCGCCCGCGCGGCCTCCGCGCGGGCCTGGAGCTCCAAGAGGTCCGGCCGGTTCCTGAGGGCGCGCCCCACCCACTCCTCCAGAGTCCCCGGCACGGGCCTCGGCGCCAGCTCGTCTGTGGGCTCGAACCGCGTCTCGAGCGGCAAGTTCAGCAGCGACGCCAGCTGCACCTGAGTCGCACCCACCTGCGCCTGCGCCCGCGCCAAGGCCTGCTGTGCGTTGCTCAACGCCACCTCGGCCTGGAGCAAGTCGAAGGGTGCCGCCACGCCGGCCGCCACCCGCGCCCGGGCCACCCGCACCGACTCCTCCGCCGCGACCAGGGCGCGGCGGGCTGCCGCTTCGTTCTCCCGCGCCAGCAACAGCTGCAGGTACGCCTGGTGCACCCCGAACACCACTTGCTGCCTGGTGCGCTCCAGCACCGCGCGGGCGCCCCGCACGTTGGCCTCCGCCAGCGCGCCCTGCGCCTCCAGCCGGCCGCCGGTGTACAGCGGGACCTGGGCCGCAAGGCGCAGGGCCAGCACGTTCGGGTCGGGGGGCGGGACCTGCACGGTGAGAGTCGGGGGGACGGGGCCGAAGGGGTTCGGGAAGGTGAGGGTCTGACCCCGCTGCTGCAGGTAGGTGTACGAACTGGTCAGGTTGAGCTGCGGGGCGCCTCCGGCCCGCGCCTGCGCCAGCTGGGCCTCTGCCACCGCCACGTCCAAGGCCGCGGCCCGCAGGGCGAGGTTCTGCTGAACGGCCAGGGACACGGCCTCCGCAAACGAGAGCCGTCGCGGGGCGGGCTGCGCATCGACTCGCACACCTGCGAACGCCAACACGGCCGCTAACGCCAACACCCGAAGCTTCATCCTCGACCTCCAAAGCGAGACGTTCGTCGCGGGCGTGGCAGCAACCCGTACAACACGAACCGCGCCACCTCCCGCGCCACCACCTCGGGCGGGTAGCAGTCGAACAGGGGCTTGGGGTCGTACCGGTCGAACAGCACCAGCCCGCGGATCAACGCCCCCAGCGCCCGCACCACCACCTCGAAGTCCAGCCGCGCCACCACTCCTCTGCGCACGCCTCTCTGGAGCAGCTCGGTCACCTCCGCCAGGAACTGGCGCACCCGGGCGCGGGTCCGGCGGCGGAACTCCGGGTCCACGTCCGCCCGGTGCATCACCAGGCGGAAAAAGGACCCGTGGCGCAACAACATTTGGAACTGGTCCCGCAGGATAGCGGCCAGCACCCGTTCCTCGGAACCGGGGGGCACGGCCTCCGCCTGCCGGAGAGGCCCGAGGACGCCCGCGAAGGCCAGGGACTCCCACGCGGCCACCAGCAGGTCGCGCTTGCTCCGGAAGTACAGGTAGACGGTGCCCTCCGCGACCCCTGCCCGCCGGGCGATCTCCCGCACCGTGGCTTCCCCGTACCCGCGGGCGGAGAACACCTCCAGGGCGGCCTGGGCGATCTGCTGACGCCGTTGCTGCGTCAGCGCGGCGCGGGCCTGCGCGGTGAGCCGGGGCACCCTCGGACCTCCAAGAATGAATGAACGCTCATTCATTGAACGTCGGCGCCCTCCCCTCCGTCAAGCCGTCCCGCGAGGCTACCGGATGGCCAGCACCTGGTCGCTGGGCCGGACCACGGGCTGGCCCCGACGGTCCGTGCCCTCAAACACCAGCAGGGCGAAGAAGTCGTCCACCAGTTTGTGCTTGGGCTCCCGAGAGGCCACGAAGGCGCCCACCCCCACCACCTCGGCCCGGAACTCCCGCATGAGGTCGAACACCCCTCGGGCCGTCCCGCCGCCCCGCACGAAGTCGTCCACGAACAGCACCCGCTGGCCTTCCCGCACGGCCCGCAGCGGCAGGGTCATCTGCTGCAGCAGTCGGGAGGAGCCCGACACGTAGTTCACCGTCACCGCGGGGCCCTCCGTCACCCGGCCTGCCCGGCGGATGGTCACCAGGGGCACGTTGAACGCCCGGGCCGTCATGAAGGCCACCGGGATCCCCTTGACCTCCATGGCCAGCACCACGTCCGGCCCACGGTCCGCGAAGTACGTGGCGAAGGCCTCGCCGATCTGCTCCACCACCGCGGGCGTGGACAACAGGTCGCTGGTGTACAAGAACCCGCCGGGCAGCAGCCGGCCAGGGCTGGACAGCTTGGCCGCCAGCTCCTCCGCGAGCCGCCGGATCCTGGAGGGGTCCCGCTGGGGCACGAACCGGACGCCGCCTGCTGCGCCGCTCAGCGTCTCGATCCGGCCGAGTCCGAACCGCTCGAACACCCGGCGCAGGCTCGCCACGTCCTCGCTGAGCGTGGACTTGGCCGCCCCCAAGGTCTCCGCGAACGCGCTCAACCGGTGCACCCGGTAGGGCTGCGACTGCAGGGTGTGGGCGATGGCGATCATGCGCTCCCCGCGCCGCAGCCGGCTCGTGTTCGCCGCCACCGCCTTCCGACCGGGCCGAGCACCGTCCATCTCTACCTCTCTACCTCGCGCTCAGGTGCCGCTCCGCCCACGCCCACCGGTCCGCCGACCCCACGTCCACGTCCAGGGCCACCTCCGGGTCCGGGCAGACCACCGCGGCGCCGCGCAGCCCCGTGAGCTCCTGCACGCGCTCCTCCACGTCCGCCACGGACAGCCGGCCGCTCAGGTACTTCACCACGTACTTGCCGCCGAACAGCACGGCGAGCTGCGCCGGGTTCTTCCGCGCCTCCAGCGCTCGCGCCAGGAGCGGCCGCACCCGGCTCACCACCTCGGGCCGCAGCAGCACGAGGCTGCTTCCCGTGAACGTCCCCTCCCCCACCCGCACGAACGTCTTCCGCACCCCCGGGAAGCGCGACTCCACGTCCTCCCGCCTCACGATTCCATAGTAGAAGTCCGCGTCCCGCTCCGCGCACCGCGCCAGGAACCGCGAGACCGCCGCCGGCGTCAGCAGGGGTAGGTCCGCGGCGCAGGCCAGCACCCAACGCGCGCCCGCCAGGGCGTCCAGCGCCGCCTCGACGTTGGCCAACAACTCCCCCTGGTCGGCCAGCACTCGGTCGCACTCAGACGCGACTTCCGCAGGGACCGGTGCGGGCGCCACCAGGACCAGTCGGCGCACCTCCGGTGCGGCGCGCAGGGCGTCGATGACCCGTCGCACCAGGGGCGTGCCCGCCAGGGGCAAGAAGGCCTTGTTGGGGACTCCAGGGGGAAGCCCGCGCTCCGGGCCGCCGCCGGCCAGGACCGCGGCGTCCACCTGGCGCGGAGGTGCGCTCACCGGCCGAGCTCCGCGAAGGTGCGGGTGAGGAAGATCTGCGCCCCCCCCGCTGCGGCCAGGGACTCCGCGGCACGGCGGGCGTCCCCTTCTCCGGGGAACAGTCCGTACACCGCAGGCCCGGTCCCCGTCATGGCGGCCCCGAGGGCACCCGCGGCCAGCATGCGCTCTTTGAGTGCGGCCACCTGCGGGTAGTGGTGCGACACCAGGGGTTCGAACACGTTGCACAGCGCCTTCGCCACCTCGACCACGTCCTCCCGCCGCAACGCCTCCACCACGCGCTCGGTGTCCGGCCGGCGCGCCACCGCCGCGAGGTCCAGCTGCCCGTACGCCCACCCCGTGGACACCTCCACCTCCGGGCACGCCACCACGACCCACGTGGTGGGTAGCGTCGGGAGGAAGCGCAGCCGCTCGCCGCGGCCCGTGGCCAGCGCGGCGCCGCCCACGAGGAAGAAGGGGACGTCCGAGCCCAGCTGGGAGGCGAGCTCCACGAGCTGCGCGTGGTCCAGCCGCAGCTTCCACAGCTGTGCGAGCCCCAGCAGCGTCACCGCGGCGTCGGAGGAACCGCCTCCGAGCCCTGAGGCCGGAGGGATGCGCTTGCGCAGCTCGATCTCCACCCCTCCCTGGACCCCGTACACCTCCCGCAGCAGCTGCGCGGTGCGGAAGACCAGGTTCTGCTCGTCCGACGGCACCCGTCGGTGGTCGCACACCACCCGGATGCTCCCCTCGGCCTCCCGGAGCACCACCGTGTCGTGCAGCTCCAGCGTGTGTAGGACGGTCTCCACGTCGTGGTAGCCGTCCGGACGCCGGCCGCGCACGTCCAGGGTCAGGTTGACCTTCGCGTACGCGTTCAAGGTGAGTTCCTTCACGCCCGCCTCCTTCCGGCTAGAAACGGGAAGGCCGCCGCGGTGGCGCGGCGGCACATGGGGTGTTCCTCGGTGGGCATCCGCACTGCGCGGTCCACTTCCCCGCGCGGCATCCGGATTCCTACCGAACGGGCGCTCGGGGCCGGAGACTTCTTCGGGCCGCACAGGTGCGGTATGCTCGGAGGCGTGCGACCGGATCTCGGGGAACCCACACCCCCCGCGAGACCGAAGCGGGCACCTTGGGTCTGGAGGGCGCTCCGCTGGGCTGTGGCCGCGTCCTTCCTCGCGTTCGCCGCGTTCGTCCTCGCGTCCGTCACCGGGGTTCTGGCCCGGGTGGGCGGCACGTCCCGGGACGGCAGGATGGCGTTCCCGCTGCAGCTGCGGGAGCGCACCAACGTCCTCATCATGGGCGTGGACGTGACCTTGAACAACCGGCGCCAGATCGTGAACGTGGCCCGCGCGGACACCCTGGTCCTCGCCACCTTCGACCCCCACACCCGGAGTGCAAGCTTCCTTTCCATCCCGCGGGACACGCGGGCGAGCATCCCCGGCCACCGCGGCTGGTGGAAGGTCAACGCAGCCTACGCCTTCGGCGGACCTGCGCTCACCATCCGCACCGTGGAGCAGCTGGTGGGGGTCCCCGTGCACCGGTACGTGAAGCTCGGGCCCCACTCCTTCGCCCGGCTGGTGGACGCGGTGGGCGGGGTCTGGGTGGACGTAGAAGAGGACCTGCGCTACGAAGACTGGTGGGGCGGGCTGCGCATCGACCTCAAAAAGGGGCGGCAGCTTCTCAACGGCGAGCAGGCTATGGGCTACGCGCGGTTCCGGCACGACCCTCTGGGCGACATCGGGCGTACGCGGCGGCAGCAGAAGGTGATCCAGGCCCTGTTCCAGCGGTTGCGGGAACCCCAGACGTGGCTGCGGGCGCCGCAGATCCTCCAGGCGGTGGCGGAGAACACGCAGACGGACCTGACCGCGCACGAGGTAGCCACCCTCGGATGGTTTCTCCGAGGGCTCGGCCCCGGGCGGGTGCGGACGGAAACCCTCCCGGGCGAGTTCGCGCCCCTGTTCTGGCAGCCGGACCCGGAGCGCGTCCGTCGCCTGGTGCTCGAGATGTTCTACGGCCTTGAGCCCGCGGAGGTGACGGGAACCACCGTCGAGGTCTTGAACGCGAGCGGCTTTCCCGGCATGGCCCGGCAGGCCGCGGACCGGATCGCGCAGCTCGGCTTCCGGGTGGTCCGGGTGGACACCGCACCCGGGGTGCGGCCGCAGACCGCGGTGCTGTCCGTCCGCGCGGACCCGAAGGTCGTCCGCGCGGTCCGCGACCTCCTCGGGGTCGGGGCGGTGTCCACCCGCGGTCGCGAGGAAGGGCCTGCGGACCTGGTGGTGCTCGTGGGGCGGGACTTCGCGCGCCGCGCCGCCTCAGGCGAAGTCGCTGTGCCCTGAGCGGTCGGCCAGTTCTCGGGCGAGGGCGTCCGCGAACGCGCAGAACTCCTCTAGCGTCAGCTCCTCTCCCCGTCGGGTCAGATCCAGCCCGCTGTGCCGTGCTGCCCGTTCCAACGCTGCGCGGGGGGCCAAGGCTCCCCACGCGTTGCGCAGCTGCTTGCGCCGCTGCCCGAAGGCCGCGTGCAGCAGGCGGTCTAGCAGGCCCGGGTCTCTGGCCCCGGGTCGGTCGTGCGGCGTCAACACCACCACCGCGGAGTGCACCCGGGGCGGGGGGAGGAAAGCACCCGGGGGGATCCGCAGGGCGAGCCGCGCGTCGGCGTGTAGGTGTACCAGGAGGGTCAAGAGTCCGTAGTCCCTGGACCCCGGCCGCGCGACGATCCGGCGGGCCACCTCCTGCTGCACCGTCACCACGAGGCGCTCAAGTCCGGGCACGTCCTGCAGCAGCCGCACGAGTAAGGGAGAGGCGATGCCGTACGGCAGGTTGGCCACCACCTTCCGCCGCAGGCCCGGCGGGAACAGCGCCGCGAGGTCGAGGGCCATGGCGTCACCCCGGACGACGCGCACGTGCCGAGCCACCAGCGCCTCCTCCAGGACGTCCGCAAGGCGCCCGTCCAGCTCCACCGCCACCACCGCACCCGCGCTCGCCGCCAGCCTGCGGGTGAGCAGCCCCGTGCCCGCTCCCACCTCAAGGACCGCGTCCCCGGGCCCCAGCTGACCGAGCTCCACGATGCGGTCGAGGTAGCGGTCGTCTACGAGGAAGTGCTGGCCGAGGCTACGGCGTGGCCGTACGCCCCGCCCCCGGAGCAGGTCGAGCAACTCCCGGCGCGTCCCCACAGGGGAAGCGTACCGGAAGCGCCCTCAGTTCGGACCCCTTCGCAGGATGTACACCCGGACCGTCCTCCGGCCCCACCGGTACGCTTCCCGGGCTGTGTCGAAGCAAACGTCCAGCCTCCGTCCCCGGATGGCGCCCCCGACATCCGCGGCGACGGCCACACCGTAGCCCTCCACGTATACAACGGAGCCGAGGGGGATCACGCGCGGATCCACGGCCACCACCCCCCGACGCGCCGGGACTCCCGTCGCGGTCACCCCGTCCACCCCGGGTCCGTGGTGGGGGGCGTACGCGGTGGCCACCACCACGAGGGAAGGCCTGCGCTCAAGCTCCCCGCGGGACGGCACGTACGGGCGGTGGACCTGCACCACGCGAGGCTGGGTAGGCCGCAGGACCCGGCGGGCCACGCGCTGTTCGGAAACCGGGCGTCCGTCCGCGTACACGACCCGGTAGACCTCCTCCACGAGCCCCGCGCGGCCTTCTGCGACCACCCGGGGGGGCTGCGGCAGGTACGTACGCACCACGCGCCGGACGGTCGGGAACGGCACGGTGCTCCGCCGCACCACCGCCTCCTCGCGGATCCGCACCACGCGCACCCGGTCCCCGGCACCCACCTCCTCCCACAGCCCTGGGAACACCTTGTCCTTCGGCGACAGGGTCACACCCGCCCGGGTGAGGACGTCGGCCACCGTCCGGCCCACCACGTGCACCTGCCACTCCGCTCCGTCGGCGAGGACCCGCACCGGGATGGCGCGGAACACCGTGACCCGCAGCCCGCTGCGCACAGGGGTCTCGGGGGAAGGCACCACGAGGTCGTAGGGACCCAGCAAGACGCGGTGCTCAGCCAGCAGCTCCCCCACCGTGGCCGCCCTCGAGCTCACCACGCGGCTTGCGCCGTCGTCCACGATCTCGACCTGCGCGGGCTCCGCAGGCTGCGCGGAAGCAACCCCCAGCATCGCGAGGACCGCCGTGGCGGCCAGGGCCGTTGCCCGCCGCCGTCGCGCGCACGCCACCTCCATGCACCGCCTCCTGCGACCGGACGTGACGGACGGGGTGAGCGACGAGCGTGGTGGAGTCCGTCCTATTTACGCTTTCGTCGCTCACGATACTAAGAGATAAAGTAAGGTCAATGCAAGCCGGCATAGGTCGCCGTTTCATGTCGCCCCGCGCTGCCGGCCTTGTGGGAAGGGCCTCTGCAGAGACGGATCGAGCTCCCGAGACTCGCCGGTGGTCTAGCGGCGGGCAGCTTCGACGAGCTCGACCAGGACTCCGCTCGTGTCTTTGGGGTGCAGGAAGGCCACGCGCCTACCGCGGCTCCCCAGGCGCGGCGCCGGCTCCAGGACCCTCACACCGGCAGCACGTGCCCTCTCCAGCGCAGCGTCCAGGTCAGGCACCCGCAGGGCCACGTGGTGCAACCCCTCGCCCCGCGCCTGCAGGAAGCGGGCCACGGGGCCGTCGGGCTGCAGCGGCTGGAGGAGTTCCAAGGCGGCCTCGCCCGCCGGCAAGAAGGCCACCCGGACCCCTTCGGAGGGCACGTCCTCCACGTGCTGGCACCGCAGCCCCAGCGACTCGTACCGGCGCACCGCCGCGTCCAAGTCGTGGACCGCCACCGCCACGTGGTCCAGACCGACCGGACCGCTCACGGGGCAAGTGCCGCGCGGGCCAGCAGACGCTCTGCGGCCTCCCTGGGTGACAACTCGCCCGAGGCCACGCGGGCGGCGAGTTCGTCCAGGTTGGTCCCTGAGCGTGCGAGAAGCTCCGCTCTCAGCCTGGCCTCCGCGACCCGTAGGATCTCCGACTGCACCCGCTGCCGGCGCCGCGCCTCAAGCCGACCGGACGTCTCCTGGTAGGCCCGGTGACGTTCCACGGCCTCCAGAAGGGAGGCTACGCCCTCCCCCGTGGTGGCCACGGTGGCCACTACGGGCGGCTCCCAGCCGGAGGCCGGTAGCAAGCGCAGGAGGGCCCTCAGCTCCGCCACGGTGCGCTCCGCGTCCGGCCGGTCGGCCTTGTTGACGGCGAACACGTCCGCGATCTCAAGTATCCCTGCCTTCAGCGTCTGCACCGTGTCGCCCAGCCCGGGCACCGCCACGACCACCACCGTGTCCGCGGCACCCACCACGTCCACCTCGGCCTGCCCGGCCCCCACGGTCTCGAGGAGAACCACCTGGCAGCCCATGGCGTCCAGGACCCGGACCACGTCGCCGGTGGCTTCCGCCAGGCCTCCGCTGGCGCCCCGGGTGGCCATGGACCGTACGAACACGCCGGGGTCGGTGCTGTGGTCCGCGAGCCGGATCCGGTCGCCCAGCAGAGCACCGCCAGAGAAGGGGCTGGAGGGGTCTACCGCCACCACGCCGACGCGGTCGCCCCGCGAGCGCAGCCGGCGGACTAGCGCGTCCACCAGGGTGGACTTGCCGGCGCCGGGAGGCCCCGTCAGGCCGACCACGTACGCCCGGCCGGTGTGAGGGTGCAGCCGGCGCAGCAGCTCGAAGGCTTCGGGGTGTCCGTCCTCCACCAAGGAGATGGCACGCGCCACCGCGGTGGGGTCCGCGGACAGCACCCGTTCAGACAGCGCCGCGACGTCCAAGATGCCCTCCTACACCGCCACCGGGGGCCGGTACACGCCGAAGACGCCCCGGAGCACGTCGCACACCTCGCCCACGGTGGCGCAGGCCCGCACGCACCGGTACAGGTACGGCATCAGGTTGTCCGTGCCTCGGGCCGCGCTTTCCAGTTCGCGAAGGGCCCGGGCCACCGCGCGGCCGTCCCGGGAGGAACGAACCTCCCGGAGCCGCCGCCTCTGACGGTCCACCACCTGGGGGTCCACGCGGAGGATGGGTACGGGTGCGTGGCCTTCGCTGGTGAACCGGTTGACCCCAACCACCACCTGCTCCCCGGACTCCACCCGCAGCTGCTCGCGGTAGGCGGCCTCCGCGATCTCCCGCTGCACCCAGCCCGTCTCGACGGCCCGAAGCATCCCGCCCTGGGCGTCGATCCGCTCCAGGTACGCGCGCGCCTCCCGCTCGATGCGGTCCGTCAGCCACTCCACGTAGTACGAGCCGCCGAGGGGATCCACCACGTCCGCCACCCCCGTCTCGTAGGCCAGCACTTGCTGCGTCCGCAGCGCCAGCAGAGCCGCTTCCTCCGTGGGCAACGCCAGCGCCTCGTCCTTGGCGTTGGTGTGCAGGGACTGGGCGCCGCCCAACACCGCGGCCAGGGCCTGGACGGCGACCCGGACCACGTTGTTGTCGGGCTGGAGGGCCTGCAAGCTCGCACCCGCGGTCTGGGCGTGGAACCGGAGGGCCGCCGAACGGGGGTCCTGGGCGCCGAAGCGCTCCCGCACCAGCCGCGCCCACAGGCGACGCGCCGCACGGAACTTGGCCACCTCCTCGAACAGGTGGAGGTGCGCGTTGAAGAAGAAACTCAGGGACGGCGCGAACCGATCCACGGCGAGGCCGCGGGCCAGGACCGCCTCCACGTACTCCACCGCGTTCCCGAAGGTGAACGCCACCTCCTGCACCGCGGTCGCCCCCGCCTCCCGGATGTGGTAGCCGGAGATGGAGATGGGGTTCCAGCGCGGCACGTGCTGCGCGCAGAACTCGATCACGTCCGCGACAAGGCGCAGAGACGGTTCCGGTGGGAAGATGTAGGTCCCGCGCGCCACGTACTCCTTCAGGATGTCGTTCTGGACGGTCCCGTCCAACCGGTCCCACGGCACCCCTTGGCGCTCGGCCACGCAGAGCAACAGAGCCAGCAGGACGGGCGCCGTAGCGTTGATGGTCATGGACACCGACACGCGGTCCAGGGGGATGCCGTCCAGCAGGACCTCCATGTCCGCCAGGGAGCACACCGCCACCCCGACCTTTCCGACCTCCGCTTCCGCTGCGGGGTGGTCGGAGTCGTAGCCCATCTGGGTGGGCAGGTCAAAGGCCACGCTCAGCCCGGTCTGCCCCTGTTCCAGCAGGAACCGGTAGCGCCGGTTGGACTCCTCCGCGGTCGCGTAGCCCGCGTACTGTCGCATGGTCCACAGCCGGCCACGGTACAGGGTCGGGTAGACGCCCCGGGTGTACGGGAACTCGCCCGGGAAGCCCAGGTCGCGCAGGTAGTCGAGCTCCGCGGTGTGCTCGGGGGTGTACAGCGGCTCCAGCGGGATACCGCTCGGCGTGGAGAAGGACGCCTTGCGCTCGGGGCCTCGCGCCCCCTCCCACCGCAGCCGCGCGTTCCGGATGCGTTCGAGTTCGCCTGGGTCGAACACCGCCTCCCCTCCGTGTGTCCTCGGACAGGATACGCCCCGCCGGGGCTCTCCATCACCACCCGGGGCTAGAACTGGGGGGCTTGTGCCGGCCGGCGGACCGGGACGTCGATCAGAACCCCCTCCCCGCCCATGGCCTCCCGCACCTCCCCCTCGATCTGGATGCGGACCTCCTCCACCCCACGGAAGTGGGTGGCAGTGTACACGACCTGGTACAGCCGCGCCAGCATGCTGGCGCTGCCGCCCCCTCGCTCCAGCTCGCGGGAGAAGTCCACGTACGCCACCTGTCCTTCGACCCGCACCCCCCTGAGCCGGGTGCCCGGTGGGATCTCCGTGGAGTAGCCGAGGCGCTCCTCCTCCTCCGCGGGGCCGGCCAGCAACGCCCGCAGGGCCGAGGCCACGAGGTCCGCACGCGTGCGGCCGCGCACCCACCGGAGGCCTGGCGCGAGCCGGCCGGTGTTGTGCGTGGCGTCCCACTGGACGAAGTACACCAGCGCGGGCTCGGTCCGGGGCCGGAAGGCCCACAGGGCCAAGGCCAGCAAGAGCCCCACCAGGACAGCGAGGGCGACCCAGAGTCTGGGGCGGCGCACGGGGGAACTGTTCGGCCCGGGCCGCCTCCACGCCTGCCCTCCCGAACGCGTGGTTGCGAGGAGGAGAAGGGGAGGGTTCGCGCGAAGATCGCCTTGCCTGCAGGTCCGCGAGCCTCGTGCCACCGAAGGGGGGTGGGAGGTTGCCGACGGCGTCGCGTCCCCTCGCGAAAGGACCTAGAGAGAGGAGGTGAAGGCCGTGAACGTCACCGTCACGGTGAACGGCGTGCGGTACAGCCGTGACGTGGAACCGCGCACGCTGCTGGTGTACTTCCTCCGGGAGCACCTGGGACTCACCGGCACGCACGTGGGCTGCGACACCAGTACGTGCGGTGCGTGTACGGTGCTCCTGAACGGGAAGGCGGTCAAGTCGTGCACGGTGCTGGCGGTCCAGGCGGAGGGCGCCCAGATCACCACCGTGGAAGGCCTGGCCCAGGGTGACCGGCTGCACCCCATCCAGCAGGCTTTCTGGGACGAACACGGGCTGCAGTGCGGGTTCTGCACCCCGGGGATGATGCTGGCGGCGGTGGACCTGCTCCAGCGGAACCCCAACCCCACGGAGGAGCAGATCCGGCACGCCCTGGAGGGAAACCTGTGCCGTTGCACCGGCTACCAGCACATCGTGAACGCGGTCCAGGCAGCCGCCCGCGCCATGAGTGCTGCGGTGGGCGCCCCCTCGGGAGGTGAGTAGGCCATGGCGGTCACCCAGGTGTTCGGAGCCAGGGTGCGGCGGCGGGAGGACCCGCGGCTGATCCGCGGGACCGCCACGTACACCGACGACCTCACGCTACCCGGGCTGTGCCACGCGGTCTTCGTGCGGAGCCCGCACGCGCACGCCCGGATCCGCAGGATCGACACGTCCCGGGCCAAGTCCGCTCCGGGGGTCGTGGCGGTGCTCACCGGAGCGGACCTCGAGGGCAAGGTGAACTCCATCCCGTGCGGCTGGCAGGTGCCCAACTGCGACCTCAAGACCCCGCCCCACCCACCCCTGGCCCGGGACAAGGTGCGGTACGTGGGCGACGCCGTGGCGGTGGTGGTGGCGGAGAGCCGCGCACAGGCGCACGACGCGGCGGCGGCGGTGGAAGTGGACTACGAGGTCCTGCCCGCGGTGGTGGACATGGAGGCTGCGCTGCGTTCCGCCACCCTGGTGCACGACGACGTGCCCCAGAACCGGGTGCTCCTGTGGTCGGTGAAAGGAGGAGACTTCGAGGCCGCGGCGCGTGAGCCGGGCGTGCGGGTGGTGCGCCAGCGCCTGGTGAACCAGCGGCTCATCCCCAACGCCATGGAACCGCGGGCCGCGGTGGCCCACTACAACCCCGGGTCCGGAGAGCTGACCCTTTGGGTCACCAGCCAGAACCCCCACATCGCGCGCGTCATCCTTTCCGGCGTGCTCGGACTGCCGGAGCACAAGCTGCGGGTGATCGCGCCCGAGGTGGGCGGGGGGTTTGGGAGCAAGATCCCCGTGTACCCGGAAGAGGCGGTGGTGTCGCACCTGGCGGTCCGGCTGGGCCGGCCGGTGAAGTGGGTGGAGAGCCGCCGGGAGAACTACCTCGGGACCATCCACGGCCGCGACCACGTCACCGACGCGGAGATGGCCGTACGGCCCGACGGCACGGTGACAGGGCTCCGGGTGCGGACCCTGGCCAACTTCGGCGCGTACCTGTCCACCGCGGCGCCGGCCATCCCCACCATCCTGTACGGGCTGGTGCTGTCCGGACCGTACCGGATCCCGAACATCGACTGCGAGGTCACGGGGGTCTTCACGAACACCACGCCCACGGACGCCTACCGGGGAGCGGGGCGGCCGGAGGCCACCTACGTGCTCGAACGCATGATGGACCTCGCGGCCCGGGAGCTCGGGTTGGACCCTGCGGAGATCCGGCGCAGGAACCTGATCCCCAAGGACCAGTTTCCCTACACGGTGGCCACGGGCATCACGTACGACAGCGGCGACTATGCGCGGGCCCTGGACCGGGCCCTGGAGCTGTTCGACTACCGCAGGGCACGGGCGGACCAGGAAGCCGCCCGGCGGCAGGGCCGGTACCTGGGCATCGGGCTGTCGACGTACGTGGAGATCTGCGGGGCTGGGCCGTCGAAGGTGGTGGGGTCGACGGGGTTCTCCGGTGGGCTGTGGGAGAGCGCGGTGGTGCGGTTCTCGCCCACGGGTAAGGTCACCGTGTTCACGGGCACGAGCCCCCACGGCCAGGGTGAGGAGACCACCTTCGCGCAGATCGTGGCACAGGAACTCGGGGTGCCGCTGGACGACGTCGAAGTGCTCCACGGCGACACCGACAGCATCCTCATGGGCTGGGGCACCTACGGGAGCCGCACCACGCCCGTGGGCGGGACCGCCGTCTACCTGGCCGCCCAGAAGGTCAAGGAGAAGGCCGCCCGCATCGCGGCCCACCAGCTGGAGGTGAGCGCGGACGACCTGGTGTTCGAGAACGGTCGCTTCCACGTCCGCGGGGCGCCGGACCGCGGGATGACCATCCAGGAGGTGAGCCTGCAGGCGTACCTGGCGTGGAACTTGCCCGAGGGCATGGAGCCGGGGCTGGAGGGTCAGGCCAACTGGGACCCGTCCAACTTCGTGTTCCCCTTCGGCACCCACGTTTGCCTGGTGGAGGTGGACCCGGAGACCGGGCAGGTGCGCATCCTGCGGTACGTGGCGGTGGACGACTGTGGCCGTGTCATCAACCCCCTCATCGTGGACGGGCAGGTGCACGGGGGCATCGTGCAGGGGGTGGCCCAGGCTCTGTGGGAGTTCGCCCAGTACGACCAAGCCGGCAACCTGCTCACCGGCACCATGTCGGACTACGCGGTGCCCAAGGCCGCCTGGTTCCCGAAGTTCGAGTGTGACCGCACAGAGACGCCGACCCCCGTGAACCCCCTCGGGGTCAAAGGTGTGGGAGAGACCGGCACCATCGCCGCCACCCCCTGCGTGGTGAACGCGGTGATGGACGCCTTGAGCCCCTTCGGGGTCCGACACGTGGACATGCCGCTGTTGCCGGAGCGGGTCTGGAGGGCGATCCAGCAGGCGAAGGGAGGGAGCGCCGCATGATTCCCGCCACCTTCGAGTACGTCCGAGCCAAGTCCGTCCGCGAGGCCGTGTCCCTACTCCAGCAGCACGGCGGCCGCGCCAAGCTGCTCGCGGGCGGCCACAGCCTCCTGCCCCTCATGAAGCTCAGGTTGAGCCAGCCCGAGGTGCTGATCGACCTGGGGCCCGTGGAGGAGCTGCGGGGCGTCCGGGAGGAAGGCAGCAGCGTCGTGATCGGCGCCATGACCACCCACGACGAGCTCGCCAGCAGTCCGCTCGTGCGGGAGCGGGTGCCCCTGCTGGCGGAGTGCGCAGCCCAGATCGGGGACGTCCAGGTCCGAAACCGCGGGACGCTCGGGGGGAGCCTGGCCCACGCCGACCCCGCGGCGGACTACCCTGCGGCGGTGCTCGTCCTCGACGCGCAGATGGAGTGCGAGGGCCCGGCCGGCGCGCGCACAGTTCCCGTCTCCCAGTGGTTCGTGGACATGCTGACCACCGCGCTGCGCCCCGACGAGGTGCTGTGCCGGGTGCGGGTCCCCGCACAGACCAGGGGACAGGGCTGGTCGTACACGAAGCTCCCTCACCCCGCCTCCGGCTACTCGCTGCTGGGCGTGGCCTGCCTGCTGTCGGTGGACGGGGGTACCGTCCGGGAGGCACGGGTGGCCATCACGGGCGTCGGCCCCAAGGCCCTGCGCCTTCCTAAGGTGGAGCAGGCGCTTGCGGGCAAGCCGGCGGACGAGGCGAGCTTTGCGGAAGCGGCCAAGCTCGCCTCCGACGGACTGGACGCCACCGACGACCTGTACGCGTCTGCCGAGTACAAACGCCACCTGGCGGCGGTGTACACGAAGCGGGGGCTACTCCGGGCGTTGGAACGCGTCCGGCAGTAGGCGGCTGGAGGGCGGGGCAGGTGCCCCGCCCTCAACGCTCCACGCGGACCTCGGCGTGTACGGCCACGCACTCCGGGGCGTCCGCGGAGACCGGCCGGCCGTGGGCGTCGGTACCTTCCAAGTGCACCACCACGGGCACGTCCGGGCTCAGGGACTCGCGGCGGCGCACGAACCGGCCGAGCAGCTCGGCCATCGCGGAGGCGCTGCGGAAGGTCGGGTGGAGGCCCCGGATCTCCCACGCAAGCCGCAAGCTTCCGTCGCGCGACACCTCCACCGGCTCGGTGACCTGCCCGGACTCGAACAGCTTTTGCACCACGTTGGGCTTCCAGCGCGCGGGGTCCTCCGTCCCCCACTCCACGTCCACCAGGCGCCGCAGGCGGCGGAAGTCCTCCTCCAAGGCCTTCGCCAGCGAGGCGCTGCGTAGCGCCGCCGCGGGGTGGTAGGTGGCGAACCACCACCGCCCGGCCTCGCGCAGGGCGCGACCCCGCACCTGGTTCAGCTTCTGGTCCGCGCCCAGTAGGGCCCGCGTGGCGGTCGCCCCCAGCAGGCACACCACCCGAGGCTGCAGCACGCTCATCTGCCGCACCAGGTAGGGCAGACACGCCGCCACCTCGCCGGGGTGCGGCTCCCGGTTGCCCGGCGGACGGCACCGCACGGTGTTGGTGATGAACACCCGCTCTCGGGGAATCCGGATGCTGGCCAGAAGCTTGTCGAGGAGGCGCCCGGCGGCGCCCACGAACGGCCGTCCCTGCTGATCCTCTTCCGCCCCAGGCCCCTCGCCCACGAACAGGAGGGGCGCGTCCGGCGGGCCCTCGCCCGGCACCGCCTGGGTTCGGCCCTCGTGCAGGGGACAGCGCTGGCAGTTGCGGATCTCCTCCGCGATCCGCGCCATCGCCTCCGCGGGGTCCGCAGGGAGAGCCCGCACAGGTCCTAGCCTGCCAGCACCAGGTGGTAGCGCACCGTGTTCTCGTCGCGGCTGACCTCGCGGAACCCCCGGGAGCGGTACAGGCGCTGGGCCTGCTGCATCCACGGCGCGGTCTCCAGCTGCACTTCCCGGTAGCCGCACACCCTGCAGTACACGAGAGCCGCGTCCAGGAGCTTCGCCCCGATCCCCCGCCGGCGGTAGTCTGCGTGCACGTACTGGTGCTTCAGGACCGCCCGGCCCTTGCCCGCCTCCTGCACCGCCGTGGTGCCCACCACCCGGCCGTCCATGCGGGCCACGAAGAACACCGACCGCGGCTGGGGGAAGTGCTCCTCCAGGTTGGAAAGCTCTGCGGCCACAGTCCGGTCGTAGGGCAGACCGAACTCAGTCAGCACCGACTTGACGAGCCGCTGGATCTCCGGCTCGTCCTCGGGCCTGGCAGGTTCCACCACGAGGCTCATGGGTCCGGCCGGCCCGTGGCCGCCCACGGGCCCGGCTGCGTGATGTTCGCCGCCGGCTCCCCGTCTCCTGCCCAGCCGCGACGCTTCACACCGCCGCCAGCACCTCCCGCTCGAAGTCCCGAAGGGTGGGCCGGATCCGGATGGGCGGCCGGGCGGCGGCGGAGACGGCCTCCAGGGTCTTCAGCCCGCCCCCGGTGATCAGCGCCACCACCACGTCCTGCGGGCCCAGCACACCCGCTTCCGCCAACTTCCGCAGCGCGGCCACCGTGACCCCGCCCGCGGTCTCCGCGAAGATGCCCTCCGTCTGCGCCAGCAGCCGGATGCCCTCCACGACCTCCTCGTCCGTCGCCACCTCGAACACACCGCCCGTGCGCCGCACGGTCTGGAGGGCGTAGAAGCCGTCCGCGGGGTTGCCGATGGCCAGGGACTTGGCCACGGTGTCGGGCCGCACCGGGGTCACCTGGGACTCACCCCGGCGGTGCGCGTGCGCGATGGGCGCGCAGCCCGCGGCCTGCGCCCCGTGTAGCCGCGGCGTCGGCCCGTGGGCCAGGCCGAGAGCCCGAAGCTCCGAGAACGCCTTCTCGGTCTTCACGAACAGGTTTCCGGAAGCCACAGGTACCACCACGTGGTCCGGCAGGCGCCAGCCCAGTTGCTCGGCCACCTCGAAGGCGATGGTCTTGCAGCCCTCGGAGTAGAAGGGTCGGAGGTTGATGTTCGCGAAGGCCCACGGGTGCTCGCCTGCGATCTCCGTGCAGAGTCGGTTCACGTCGTCATAGGTACCGTCCACCTCCACCACCGTGGGGTCATACACCGACGTGGCGAGCACCTTGCCGGCCTCCAGCCCCCGGGGCACGAACACCACCGCCCGCATCCCGGCCCGGGCCGCGTGCGCCGCCACCGCATTCGCCAGGTTGCCCGTGGAGGCACACGCCAGGACGCGGAAGCCGAAGGCCCTGGCCGCGGCCACCGCCACCGCCACCACGCGGTCCTTAAAGGACCAGGTGGGGTTGGTGGTGTCGTTCTTCAGGTACAGGTTTCGCAGGCCCAGGCGCTCCCCCAGGCGCTCGGCGCGCAGCAGGGGCGTGAACCCCGGCTGCAGGTCGTCCTCCTGAGGCTCCGCGGGCAGCAGCGGGCGGTAGCGCCAGATGGAGGGCGGGCCCGACGCGATCCGTTCTCGCGTGGCCTCCCTCCACGACGCCCCGTCGTACACCACCTCGAGCGGGCCGAAGCAGTGCTCGCACACGTACTCCGGGCCCACGGGATGGCCCGCCCCGCAGGCCCGACATCGGAGTTCCGTCACCCGTCCCACGTTCCACCTCCTCCCGGGCCTTCTTCCACGACAGCTCCCTGCGGGTCAACCGACAGGCGCAGGGCCCAGCTTCGGATGCCCTCGCCCCGAAAGGCCCCCACCAGGGCCTCCGCCACGTCCGCCGCGCGCTCGGCGGGCACCAAGGCCAGCACGCTGCTGCCCGCCCCGCTGAGCGCCACCGCCCAAGCGCCCGCGCCCCGGGCCTGGGATGCCGCCTGGCGGAGTCCGGGCACCAGCCCCTCCCGGTACGGCTCGTGCAGCCGGTCCTGCACCGCCTCCGCAAGGGCCTCGGGGTCTCCGTTGTACGCCGCGGCCACGAGGAGGGCCGCGCGCCCCACGTTGAACACCGCGTCCGCAAAGGGCACGCGCTCTGGAAGGAGTGCCCGCGCCCGGTGGGTGGGTACGCGCACCTCCGGGACGCACACCACCACCTCGGGGAAGCGCGCCGGCAACACCCGCTGCCAGCGCACCCTCCCGGCGGCGTCCTGCACCGCCACCGTGAGGCCGCCCAGGAACGCCGCGGCCGCGTTGTCTGCGTGCCCCTCCAGCTGGGCCACCAGGTCCAGCTGCGCCTGGAAGTCCATCACGCCACCGAGCAACCGGTTCGCGGCCACCACCCCGGCCACCCGCGCGGCCGCGCTGCTCCCGAGCCCGCGGTCTAAGGGGATCCGGTTCCGGCAGCGGAAGGCGAAGGCCACGTCCGCGCCCGCGCGCGCGGCCACCTGTCGGGCTGCCTGGTAGACCACGTTCCGCTCGTCCGCCGGCACTTCTCCCTCTCCTTCGCCGTGCACCGCCACCCGCGGTTCCGGCGCCAGCTCGGCCTCCACCTCGTTCCGGAGGGAGAGGGCCAGCGCCAGGCAGTCAAAGCCCGGGCCCAGGTTCGCGGACGTGGCCGGCACCGTCACCCGTACCCGCACGCACCGACCTCCAGACAACGAGAAGCCCTCCTGCGCCGACGCCGGCGAACGGAGCATCCACCGGAATCCAGGCCGCGGAGGGCAACGACTGCCCTTATCTCTCGGAATGCCTTCCGCGGGAGTTGGCACCTTGCCGGCCTTGCGCCGGTAGGTTGCCGGGGGTCATCGGGCCCGTCCCTCGCCCACTCTGGATAAGGGTGCTGCTGTTCAGTTGTCCTGTTGAGGGAACGCTACCAACTCCGTCCCGGAGTGTCAAGCGCCGTCGTACAATGGCCGCGTGGACCCCGTGCTGGTGCAGGTGGGACCGTTCGCCCTCCGGTGGTACGGCATGATGGTGGCGGCTTCCGTGCTGGCGGGGATCTGGCTCACCCGGCGGACCGCGCCCCTGGTGGCACTGCCCCAGGACCTGCCGGACCGCGTGGCCTTCCCGTTCGTCCTGGCTCTGTTGGCCGGCGCCCGCCTCGGGTACGTCGTGTCCCACCCGGCTCCGTACCTGGCGGAGCCGTGGGAGATCCTGCGGGTGGACCGCGGGGGGCTTTCCTCCCACGGCGCCATCGCCGCGGGGCTGTTGTACGCCACGTGGCTCGGGCGGCGGGAGGGGATCTCCCCGTGGTCGTTCACGGACGCCTGCGCCAGCTGGATTCCGCTGGCCAACGCGCTCGTGCGGTTCGGCAACTTCATGAACGGGGAGCTGTACGGAGACCCGACGACCCTGCCGTGGGGTGTCGTGTTCCCCACGGCGCCGGACGCCCCCCGCCACCCGCTGCAGCTGTACGAGATCGCCACGTCCTTGCTGCTGTTGACCGCAGTGCCCGGGTGGTTGCGCAGTCGCCGGTTTCCGGGCGAGGTGTTCTGGAAGACGCTGGCGGTGATGTCCGCGGTGCGGCTGCTGCTGGACTTCCTGAGATCCGAGCACCGCGTGCTCGGACCGCTCGCCCTCGGCCAAGTGGCGGCGCTGGTGGTGCTTGGCGCCGCGGCCTGGTTCCTCGTACGCCACGGACCGCGCGCTGCCCGCGGCTAGGTAGGGATTCGCGATCCGGGCGCGAACCAACAGGGAGGGAGGGACGGAGCAAGACATGGACCTTTCCGCGGTGCGTGAGCGGCTGCGCGGGATGCGGGAAGAGGCTGAGCGCACGCCCCTGTCGTTCGGGTTTTCCGGGGAGCGGTACGAACCGGCCCTGGACGCCTTCGCCCGCGGCGTGCGCGAGGCTTTCGAGCGTCACGGCCACCGGTTCCTGGAGGAGGGCGACGGCTCGCTGCGCTTGGTGTTCAACTTCGTGAACCCTGCGCGGCCCCGCGCCTACCGCCGCCGGGCCAAGGCCACCTTCGTGGTCGCGGTGGCGCTGGAGGCGCAGCCTCCGGCGGACGTGCTCCGGGCCGCGTACCCGCTCCTCGTGCGGTCGCTGGCCAACCTGTGCGTCTACTTGGTGCGGTCCCCCGAGGGTCTGCGCACGTACTTCGTGACGTTGGAACAGGGGTACTACGCCATCCCGGGCTCTCCGGACGACCCGGCGTACTTCGAGCGCGTCTACGAGCGGCTGCAGCCACTGGCGTGCTCCCAGCTGGTCATCGACAACGTGTTCGAGCCCGACCTGCCGCCGGAGCTGTGGGAGGGCGACGACCTCACCCGCCAGCTGGCCGAAGCTGGGGCCCGCCTGGATCGGCTGGGCCTGCTGCCCGCACCGTTCCCCATCGACCGGCTCCTGTCGCCCAGGGACCTGAGGCACATCGAGCTCCTGTACGGGATCGGCGGCCTCAGCTACGGCAACCTGAGCGTGCGCAAGGACGCTGGACGCTTCTGGATGAGCGCCAGCGGGGTGAACAAGGCGAACATGCGGGTCGTGGGCCGCGACATGCTGCTCGTCAAGGGCTTCGACCCCGGGCGGGCCGCCATGGTCCTGAGCGTCCCTCCGCACGTGCAGCCCCGCAGGGTCTCGGTGGACGCCATCGAGCACTGGATGATCTACACGGAGCACCCCCAGGTGGGCGCCATCGTGCACGTCCACGCGTGGATGGAGGGCGTGCAGTCCACGCTGGTGAACTACCCCTGCGGCACCTTGCAGCTGGCCCAGGCGGTGGCGGAGCTAGTCCGGCAGGCTCCGGACCCGGGACGCGCGGTGGTGGGGCTCAAGAACCACGGGCTCACCATCACCGGTCCTGACCTGCGCGACATCCTGGACCGGCTGGAGCGCGGGTTCGTCCGCCAGGTCCCGATGGAATGAGCCAGCGGGATGCAGGCCCTGGTGTTCCACCCCACCATCCCGCGGTACCTGTTGACGCGGGCCCTGGGTCAGGTGTGGTCCGCCGCCTACTGGAGCCCCGCAGCACCCATCGCCCTCCGCCAGGTGCCTGAACCGCCGCTTCCCGGGCCCGAGTGGGTGCGCGTGCGCGTCCGCCTCGGGGGCATCTGCGGGAGCGACCTGCACCTGTTGACCCTGCAGACCAGCCCGGCCACCTCCGTGTTCGCCTCCTTTCCGTTCGTGCCGGGGCACGAGAACGTGGGGGTGGTGGTGGAGACCGGGCCGTCCGCGCGGGACCTGCAGCCCGGGCAGCGGGTGGTGGTGGAGCCCCTCCTCCCCTGCCGGGCGCGTGGGGTCGCACAGTCGTGTGCACCCTGCACCCGCGGCGATTACCACCTGTGCGTGCAGACCACAGACGGCCACCTGAGCCCGGGGCTGATGGTCGGCGCGTGTCGCGATACGGGCGGGAGCTGGGGGGAAACGTTCGTGGCGCACAGGTCGCAGGTCTTCCCGGTGCCCGGTGGGGTCTCGGACGAGAACGCGCTGCTGAGCGAGCCCGCCGCGTGCGCCCTGCACTCCCTCCTCCGGAACCCGCCGCGCGAGGGTGCCACGGCCTTGGTGGTCGGCGGTGGCGCCATCGGCCAGGCGCTGGTGGCGTGCCTGCGGGCACTGGGGCTCGGCGTCCGGGTGGTGGCGCTGGTCAAGTACCCGCACCAGGCGGAGATGGCGCGGCGGCTCGGCGCAGACCACGCGGTGCGGCTCCGCGGCACCGACGGCCACTACGAGGAACTCGCGGAGCTGCTGCGGGCCCGGGTACTCCGGCCCATGCTCGGCAAGCGGGTGCTGGTGGGCGGGGCGGAGTGGGTGGTAGACTGCGTGGGCTCGGGCCGGAGCCTGGACGACGCCTTCCGACTCGCCGGGCCGGGCGGTACCGTGGTGGTGCTCGGGCTGGCGTCCTTCCCAGAGGGCGTGGACTGGACGCCCGTGTGGCTCAAGGAACTCCGGGTGGTCGGGAGCTACACTTACGCTTTGGAACGGTGGGAGGGCCGGGCGGTGCGGACCCTGGAGCTCGTGCTGGATTGGATGGCCCGGGGCAGGCTCGACCTGGGCGCCCTGGTCACCCACCGGTTCCCGATCTCGCGCTATCGTGAGGCGTTCCGCACCGCGCTGGGGAAGGCGCAGGCGAACGCGTTCAAGGTCGCCTTCGCGTTCGCGTGAGCGCAGGACGAGGGGAGGTGGCGCCGTGCAGGGGCTAGTCCGGAAGGCGGACGCCGTGGAGGAGCGGCCTGTGGACCACGCGCGGGGCGCGCAAGTACGGGTCCTGGTGGGCCCGCTGGAAGGTGCGGAGAACTTCGTCCTCCGCAAGTTCACCCTGGAGCCGGGAGGCGTCATCCCCTGCCACCGACACCCGGTGGTGGAACACGAGCAGTACGTCCTCTCGGGCCGGATCCGGCTTCAGCTGGGGGACGAGGTGCGGGAGGTGGCTGCGGGCAGCGCGGTGTACATCCCCGCCGGGGTGCCACACCGGTACGAGAACCCGGGGCCGGAGCCGGCGGAGTTCCTGTGCGTGGTCCCACACACCGCGGCGTACGAGACCGAGTGGATGGAAGACGTCACGCCTGCGGTGCCCGCAGGCTGCTAGACCGCCGCGGCCAGGAGCCCGTCCGGGAAACCCTCCCGAAGGACCGAACCGGGGGGCGAGACCGGGGTCCCAAGCATCGCCGGTGCGGCTCCGGGGGAGGCTAAGCGCGCACCTCCTGCCGTTGGAACAGCACGTAGGTGGCGGCGAACAGCAGGATCACCACCGCCACCAGCGCGGTGAACTGCGGCCAGGCGATGAGGAGGCTCTGGCTCAGGGGCAACGGCGTCCCCAGCACCGCTCCCTCCAGCTGGGTGATGAGCACGGGGCCCAGGGAGCGGACCGCGGGGTTCAGGAGGGCGATCACCGTCTCCGCGTACAAGGTGTTGGGCGAGAAGCGGGCGAGCAGCAGGTGTAGGCGCGCCTGCGCCAGCTCCTCCTCCACGCCCCCGTACTGGGTGGGCCGGACGGCCTGGGAGACCAACGCGGCCAGCATGTCCCAGAACACCGCGAACAGGAGCCACACCGCGATGGCGGTCATGGCGGAGGTGGCCGGCTGGCGGAACACCGCGGAGAACAGCATGGCGAGGCCCATCCAGATCCCCGCGTACGCCAACGTCGCCCCCAGGAACAGGAGTCCCCGCGCCACCTCCTCGCCCCCGGGCGGCACGCCCAGCACAAAGAGCCCCATGCCCGTCACCACCACCCACAGGGCCACCAGGGTCAGGGCCAGGGTCGCCAGACCTGCCAGGAACTTGCCCAGGATGAGGGCGTCCCGGTAGATGGGCTGGCTCAGCACCCGGCTCAGGGTCCGGCGGCTGTACTCCCCGTTGATGGCGTCGAACCCAAGCGCGATGGCCGTGAGCGGGATCAAGAACCCCAGGAAGCCCACGAAGGACGGCAGGGGCTCCCGGGCGGTGGTGAACAGCCGGAGGAACAGGAAGGGATCCTCCCCGATGCTCTGCCGGATGCTCTGGGTGGCCGCGTACACCGTGCCCACCGCCGTCAGCAGCATGAGGGTCTCCAAGATCTGCATGCGCACGCCCGTCAGGTGGTCCGCCAGCTCCTTGTAGACCACGGCCCACAGGCCGGTCCACGGCGAGCCCTCCCGGCGAGCCATTCGTTCGGCCCTCACCTCCACCGCCTCGGTGCTCACGCCGCACCTCCTTGAGCCTCCAGCTCCTGGAAGTACCGGGCGTACACCTCGTCCAGCCCTGGGCGTTCGAGGGCGAGGCCCACGAGCTCGCCCGAGGCCACCACCCGGCGTGCGATCTCCGCACGGCAGTCCACCCGGGCCTCCACCCGGTAGGTGTCCCCGTCGGTGCGCGCCACCCGCGCCACGCCCGGCACCTCGGCCAGGACGCGCTCCATCCCCGGGCCACGGGCCTGCACGTGGATGCGGTAGGCACCCCCCAGGACCCGCTCCCGCAACTCGTCCACGGTGCCCTCCAGCACCATGCGGCCCCGGTGGAACAGGCCCACCCGGTCGCACACGCTCTGCACCTGGTGCAACAGGTGCGAGGCCAGAAGCACCGTGAGCCCGTCCCGCTTCAAGGTACGGATGAGCTCCAGAAATTCCTGCGCCGCCTCCGGGTCGAGCCCCAGGGTGGGCTCGTCCAGGATGGCTACTTGCGGTCGCTTCAGCAACACGTCCGCCAGGCCCAGCCGCTGCTTCATCCCGCGGGAGAACGTCCCGACCTTGCGGTGCGCCACGTCCGCGAGCCCCATGCGGTCCAGCACCTCTTGGATCCGCCGGTTCGCTTCTGCGGACGGGAGCCCGTTGAGCGCCGCGGTGTAGCGCAGGTTCTCCCACGCGGTGAGTTCGTCGTAGAACCCCACGGAGTCAGGCAGGTAGCCCACGCGCCGCTTCACCTCGAGGGGCTGGCGGGTCGGGTCCCATCCGAGCACCCGGGCGCTGCCCGAGGTGGGTTCCGTGAGGCCGAGGAGCATGAGGATGGTGGTGGTCTTCCCCGACCCGTTGGGCCCCAGCACCCCGAACACCTCGCCGACCTCCAAGCGCAGGGTCAGGTCCTGGACCGCCAGGAAGGGTCCGTACCGCTTCGTCAGCCCGAAGGTCTCGACCGCGGCGCTCATCGCCGTCCGTAGCGGGACACCGCCTGCCCCACCACCACCAGGGCTGCGGCGATGAGGATCACGCCCACGATGCCCCACAGGGTCCGGGTCAGCACCGTGATCCGGAAGTCCGCGGAAGCCGACCCCTCGTTGCCGCTGGCGGTGATGGTGACCATGTAGTCGCCGGCCACCGCACGCGGAGAGGGGCGGATCCGGGCGGTCACCTCGCGCTCCTGGCGCGGCGGGATCTCGTCGATCCGCTCCGGCTCGAACGTCACCTCCCAGCCGGAGGGGGGCGAGGCGGACAGCGATACGTTGCGCGCGGGCGCGGAGCCCTCGTTGCGCACGAGCACCCGCAGGGGCTCCGTGCCCCCGGCGTAGGCGCGTCCGGACAGCCGGCCCTCGGGTGCCGTCACCCGTAGCTCCGGCCGGCCGGTCACCTCCGCCACGAGCCGCACCGAGGCGCTCGCCCCGCCGCCCGCGGCCCGCACCGTGATGGGGTAAGTGCCCGCAGGCGTGTCCTGAGGCAGGTTCACCTCGACCTCCACCTCCCGGGACTGTCCGGCTTGCACGGGCAGGCTCGTGACCTGCTGGCCCAGCAGGCTGAAGTTCACCTGGAAGCGCCGGGGCGCTTGCGCGTCCAGCTGCACCAGCAAGTCCTGGTCGCTGTCGTTGCGCAGGGTCAGGCGGTAGCGGAAGCTGGAGGTAGCCGGGCCGCGCAGGGTGGGCAGCTCTGCCTCGAGGCTCAGGCGCGGCGGCAGTACCTGGCCCAGGGTGATCTGCAGGGGCAGGGCCGCGGTGCCGTTCTGGCCCGTGGCCACCACCTGGAACCGGTACGTGCCCGACCGGACTCCCCGCGGTGGCTCCAGCCGCAGGGTCACGGTGGCCTCCCCGTCGGGGATCACGGACACCGCCTGCACCACCCGCCCGCCTGCCAGGAACCGCACCCGCCACCCGCGGGGCGCGTCCACCACCCGGAGCTGTACCACCTGCGGCGGCAGGCCGAAGTTCCGCACGTTCAGGGTGATGGAGACAGGCTCTCCAGCCCGCACGGTCTGGGCGGGGTACTGGGTGTAGACTGCCAGCCCGCGGAAGGCGGGCGCCGCCTGCACCGGGCTCAAGAGCGCCAGCGCGGCCAACAGCGGGATGAGCCAAACTCTACGCACACAGCACCTCCTGACGACTCGATGTGCGCCGCGCGCGTGCGGCACCCGGCCTCCGGCGGCCGCCGCCGTCACCACGTCGCGGCTCGGGGTCTACGTCGGTGATCCGGGGAAGGCCTTGCTCACACCTCCCTTTTCTACCATACCGACCGGTTTCAACCTCGCCTCCGGCACCAAGACGTCCAGGGCCTGCGGGTGCAGGCGGAAGTGCGCTGGGGTACGGCCCACGGGCTCGCCGTCCGCGTGCACGGAGAGCGGCGGGTCTGACTCCACCACCAGCTCGCGGCAGGAGGCACGCGCGACCTTCGGGTGGGCCAGGTGCCGGCCCGCGTACAAGAGCGGCAGCACCCACAGGACCTCCACCTTGCGGATGTCGCCGATGCGCACCACCTCCAGGGCACCGTCGTCGGGGAGCGCAAACGGGCACATCCGCACGCCTCCCGCGTACGCAGGGGTGTTGCCCACCGCTACGAGGAACACTCGGGCCCGCCACCGCTCCCGGTCCGTCCGCACCTCCACCTCCTGCGGGCGGTACGCCACCAGGGTACGGAAGATCCCGACCACGTACATGGCGGTGCCCCGGAACAGCTTCGTCCGCTCGTTCACCCAGCGGGCCACCTCCGCGTCGAACCCCACGCCAGCGACGTTCACGAAGCACCGGCCGTTCACCTCACCCACGTCCACGCGCCGCCGGCGCCCCGACAGCAGGGCGTCCGCTGCGCCCCCAGGGCCCCGAGCAACACCCAGACAGGTGGCGAAGTCGTTGGCCGTACCCAGGGCCACGAGCCCGAGGGCCACCCGCCCCAGAGCGCCCGCGCGCCACAGCCCGTTGGTGACCTCGTTGGCCGTCCCGTCCCCGCCCACGGCCAGCACCGCTTCGCAGCCCCGTTCGGCGAGCCGCGCCGCCAGGTCCACCGCGTGCCCCGGCCGCTCCGACCGCCACTCTTCCAGCTGCCAGCCGGCCTCCACCAGCCGCGCCCGCACCACGGGCCAGCCGCGCAGCGTCCTGCCACGGCCGGCCACCGGATTCACCACCGCCCCCGCCCTCATCCGCAGCGGTACTGCACGCCGAAGCCCCCCCGGGGCAGCCGCCAGTCGATCACCCGGTACGGGCAGCCCACCAGGCACGTGGTGCACTCCACGCAGTTCTCGTAGGAGATCAAGATGCGGGCTTGCTCCGGGTCCCACTCGTACACCTTCGCGGGGCAGAAGGTGGTGCACGGTCGCTTCCACTGGTCCCCGCACCGGCTCGAGCACGTCTCGGCGTCGGTGATGTTGATGTGGCTTTGCCGGTCGTGCCGCCACCGCAAGGTGAACAGCTTGTCCTCGACCCGACCCGGGGTCTGTGCGTCCATCCCGTCCTCCTCCGTCACCGGACTGCCCGCCACACGTCGTACAGGTCACGCAGCATGGCCCACACGGGGCGGCGGCGGGTCATCTCCCGCCAGATCCGGCGCTGCTTCTCCCGCTTCGGCACTCCGTCCACGGTCAGCATCTCGTGGGCCGCCAGGTTCGCCAGCTCCGCGTACGTACCGAAGAGGTCTGGCCGGCGCTCCGCCAGGTCCGGCAGGTGGCGGTACTTGCGGAGGTCCTGTAGCACGAAGGACGCCTCCAGCTTGGCCGCGTACCGCGCCAGGGTGCGGGCGGAGAAGTCTCCGCGCTGCTTGGCCTCCACCACCGTCTCCCCCGCCATCCGGCCCGCGGCCATGGCCAGGTTGCTGCCTTCCCGGTGTAACCCGTTCACCATCATGGCCGCGTCCCCGGCCACCAAGACGCCGTCCCCGTAGAGGCGCGGCATGGCGTGGTAGCCGCCCTCGGGGATGGCGTGCGCGGAGTACTCGATCGTCTCGCCGCCCGCGAGGAGGGGGCGGACGAGGGGGTGCTGCTTCACCCGCTCCAGCAGGTCGTACGGAGTGGCTCGGGTCCGCATGAGGTGGGAGACCAGCACGCCGACGCCCACGGAAACCGAGTCGTGGTTCGTGTACAGGAAGCCGTAGCCCGACATGCCGCCCGTGACGGCACCGTAGATCTCGATGGTGGCCCCCTGGCCCCGCTCCAGGTTGAAGCGCGCCTCGATCACCTCAGGCGGGAGTGCCACCACTTCCTTCACGCCCAGGGCCAGTTCGTGCGGCTCCACGGGCCGCGATCGCAGGCGCGCCCGTTCGACCAGGAAGGAGTTCACCCCGTCGCAGATCACCACCACGTCCGCCCGCAGGTCCCCCTCCTCCCGGCCGGTGCGCACCCCGACCACCCGGCCGTCCTCCCACAGGACGTCCTCCACCGTGGTGGACGGGACGAGGAACGCGCCGGCTTCTTCCGCCTTCTGCGCGAACCACCGGTCCCACTTGGCGCGCAGGACGGTGAAGGCGTTCGGACACCCGTCTGGGTGGAAGGCCATCTCCGGGCTTCGGTGCCCCAGGCTCACCGCTCCATGGTTGGTGGCGAGCCACACCCGCTCCTCCACCACCACCCGCTCCACAGGCGCGCCCTGGGTCCAGAATTCGGGCACTACGTCCGCCACCATGCGGCCGTACATCACGCCACCCATCACGTTCTTCGCACCCGGGTACTCGCCACGCTCCAGCAGGACCACGCTGAGTCCCGCCCGCGCCATGGTGGCCGCCGCCGCAGCACCCGCGGGGCCAGCCCCCACCACCACCGCGTCGAACTTCTCCATCCCCGCCTCCCCTTCAACGGAGTCGGAGTGCGACTTGTTGCGCCCACGTGGTCAGCGGCCCGGGCAGCAGCCCGAACAGCAGGGTCGCCGCCGCGCTCACGGCCAAGCCTGCGCTGGCCCAGCTCGCCCGCACGACCCGCACACCGGCCCGCGGCTGCCCCGCGTACGCCGCGTACGCGGCCCGCAGGTAGTAGGCCACCGACACCACGCTGGTCGCGACCCCCACCAGCGCCAGCCACAGCAGCCCGGCGTCCAGGGCTGCGGTGAACAGGTAGAACTTGCCCAGGAAGCCCGCGGTGGGCGGCAAGCCCGTGAGGGACGCCATGAACACGGCGAAGGCCGCCGCCGCCGCCGGTGATCGCTCCCCGAAGCCGTGCAGGTCCTCCACCTCGTCCGCCTCCCACCCGGCCCGCTCCAGGAACACCAGGGTGCCGAAGGCGCCCAGGTTCATGAAGGCGTACACCGCCAGGTAGTAGACGGCGCTCCAAACCCCTCGCTCACCCGCGGCCACCCCGATCAACGCATAGCCTCCGTGCGCCACGCTGGAGTACGCCAGCATGCGCTTGACGCTGCCCTGGCGGAGTGCCGCCAGGTTGCCCACCACCATGGTGGCCGCGGCCAGGGCCGCCACCAGGGGCTGCCAGGAAGCGGCGAGTCCCGCGAGCGCGCCGGGCAGCAGGCGCAGGAGCGCGCCCACCGCGCCGACCTTCGCCAGCACCGACATGAAGGCAGCCGCGGGCAGCGGGGCGCCCTGGTACACGTCCGGAGCCCAGGCGTGGAACGGCACCGCCGCCGCTTTGAACCCCAGGCCCACCACCAGGAGACCCACGCCGACCAGCAGCGGCACGCCCGAGGTCGCCTCGGAAACCGCCCGGAGCCCGGTCCCGCCCGCCGCTCCGTACACCAGGGCCACCCCGTACAGGAACAGCCCGGAGGCGAACGACCCCAGCAGGAAGTACTTCAGGGAAGCCTCCTGCGAGCGACGGTGGTCCCGCGCGAACCCCGCCAGCACGTACAGCGGGACGGAAAGCGTCTCCAGGGCCACGAACAGCATCAGCAGGTCCTGGGCGGCCACCATGAGCATGGCGCCCAGGGTGCCGAACAGCACGAGGGCGTAGTACTCGCCCCGCTCCAGGCCCGTGCGGGCCAGGTAGTCACGGGCCAGCAGCAGCCCCACCGCGGCCACGGACAAGGTCACCAGCTGCAGCGCGTTCGCGAGCCCGTCCCGCACGTACAGCTCCCCGAAGGGCCCCTGCAGGGGACTTGTGGCGATGAGGAACCCGGCTGCGCCCAAACCCACCAGTCCCAGGACCACCCACGCCGCGCGGGTGCGGGGGTCGCGGACGAACGTGTCGCCCACCAGGATCACAAGCCCGGTGGCGGTCACCACGATTTCGGGGGCCAGAGGCCTCAGGTCCACGTCACGGCCTCCCCACCGCGGAGGGTAGCTGCTGGACGCGCCGGACCACGGCTTCCACCGCGGCCTCGCTGCGCACGAGCCACGGCTTCGGGTACAGGCCGATCCACAGGATGGCCAACACCAGGCTCACCAGAGCCACCCGTTCCGGCAGCGAAAGCGGCGCGAACCGCTGGACCTCCGGCCTCGGAGGCCCGAAGTACACCCGCTGGACCATCCACAGCAGGTACACCGCGGACAGGACCACCCCAACTGCCGCCACGGCTGCCCACCGGGGGTCTGTTCGGAACGTCCCGAGCAGTACCAGGAACTCGCCCACGAACCCGTTGGTACCGGGCAGGGCCGCAGACGAGAACACCACGAACAGGGACAGGGCCGCGAAGGTGGGCAGGACCCGGGCCACGCCGCCGAAGGCGTCCACGGCCCGCGTGTGGGCCCGCTCGTACAGGATCCCGACCAGCAAGAACAGCCCGCCCGTGGAGATCCCGTGGTTGACCATCTGCAGCAACGCCCCGGACAACCCCTGGGGGTTGAGGGCGAAGGTCCCCAGCACCACGAACCCCAGGTGGCTCACGGAGGAGTACGCCACCAGCCGCTTCACGTCCGACTGCGCGTACGCCACCGCCGCGCCGTAGACGATCCCCAGCGCGGCCACGGCCATGAGGGCAGGGGCGGCAGCCCGGGACACCTCGGGGAACAGCCCCAGGCAGAACCGCACGATGCCGTAGGTGCCCATCTTCAGCAGCAGGCCGGCCAGGATCACGCTGCCCGCCGTGGGGGCTTCGGTGTGCGCGTCCGGGAGCCACGTGTGCAGAGGGAGCAGCGGCACCTTGATGGCGAAGGCCACCAGGAACGCCGCGAACAGCCAGGGCTGGAGTTCGGGCGGGACCTGCGCCGCAGACAGCTGGGTGGCGTCGAAGGTCCCGGTACTCAGGTACAAGCCGGCGATGGCCAGCAGCATCAGCACGCTGCCCGCCATGGTGAACAGGAAGAACTTCAGCGCCGCGTACGACCTCCGCTCGGAGCCCCACAGCCCGATGAGGAAGTACATCGGGATGAGGACCGCCTCCCAGAACACGTAGAACAGCACCAGGTCCAAGGCCAGGAACGTCCCCAGCACCGCCGCCTCCAGCAGCAGCAGGAGCACCAGGTACTCCTTCACCCGCACCCGTACGGCGTCCCAGGTGCCCACGAGCGCCACCGGGAACAGGAAGGCCGTGAGGACTACGAGGGGGAGGGAGATCCCGTCCACCCCGAGGTGGTAGGCGATGCCCAGGGCCGGTACCCACGGGACCCGCTCACCCAGCCAGTAGCCGGCCTCCCCTCGCGGGAAGTGCGCGAACAGCCACGCGGCCACGGCCAGCGTACCGAGCATCACGGCCAGCGCGAGGCCGCGCAGCCACCCGTCCCGCCGCGGGAGGCCGAGGAGGGCCAGCGCGCCGCTAGCCGGCAGCCACACCAGCACCGACAACACGCTCACCGCAGCACCCAGTACGCGAACACCACCACCGCACCCGCCAGGACGCCTGCGGCGTACTGCCGCACGTTCCCCGTCTGCCAGGTCCGCACCGCACCGCCTGCCCGCGCCACCGCGGCCGCGAGGGTAGAGGCGGCTGCGTCGATGCCGCGGGCGTCCACGCTCTCGGCGAGCAGCCGCGCTAACGCCCGCCCTGGCCGCACCACCAGTCGGTCGTACAGCGCTTCAAGGCCCCACTGCCCCTCGAGGACGCCGCGGAGGGCACCCAGGTGCGGCTCGCGGCCTCCGCGGTGAACCCAGGCGCCCACCGCCACCCCCGCGCTCGCCACCGCCACGCCCATCACCGCCGTCCACGGGTCGGCGGCGTGCTCCCCGTGGCCGCCGAAGACCGGATCGAGGTACTTGTGGAACGGTGCTCCGACCCACTGCGCACCGAGGAAGCCACCTAGCACAGCCAGACCGCCGAGCACAGCCATGGGCCACGCCATCACCGGCGGCGCCTCGTGGGGGTGTGCGCTGGGGTCGCGGGCCGGCCCGAGGAAGGCCAGCACGGTGGCGCGGGTGGCATAGTAGGCGGTGACGAAGGCGGTGGCCACGGCGGCGGCCCACAGCGCGGGGCTTCCCGCGTACGCCGCGCCCAGGATCTCCTCCTTGCTCCAGAAGCCTGCGAGCGGCGGGATGCCACTCAGGCTCAGGGCGCCCACCACGAAGCCGAGGAAGGTGAGGGGCATGGCGCGGCCGACTCCACCCAGCCGCCGCAGGTCGATCTGACCGTGCAGGGCGTGCATGACGCTGCCCGCGGCCAGGAACAGCAGCGCCTTGAAGAACGCGTGCGTGGTCAGGTGAAAGAAAGCGGCCGGCGGCGCCTGTACGCCCAGGGCCAGGAACATGTAGCCCAGCTGGCTGATGGTGGAGTACGCCAGCACCCGCTTCAGGTCGTGCTGGACGACGGCCACCGTGGCCGCGAACAGAGCCGTGAGGGCGCCTACGGGGGCCACCACCCAGTGGAGGACCTGGCCTGCGGCCTCGAACACCGGCCACAGGCGGCCCACCAAGAACACCCCCGCGGTGACCATGGTGGCCGCGTGGATCAGCGCAGAGACCGGGGTCGGCCCTTCCATGGCGTCCGGCAGCCAGCTGTACAGGGGGAGCTGCGCGGACTTGCCCGTGGCACCGCAAAAGAGAAGGAGGGCGGCCACGGCAAGCCCCGGATGGCCTCGGAGGGTGCCGCCGTCCCGCAACAGGTTCGCCATCTCGCGGAAGTCCAACGTGCCCAGCAGGGTGAACAGCAGGCACAGCCCGAGCAGGAACGCCGCGTCCCCCACCCGGTTCACCACGAAAGCTTTGCGCCCTGCGGCGGCCGCGGCGGGCCGTTCGAACCAGAACCCGATCAGCAGGTAGGAGCACAGCCCCACGAGCTCCCAGCCGACGAAGAGCACCAGGAGGTTTCCCGCCAGCACCAGCAGGAGCATGGACGCGGTGAACAGGTTCAGGTAGGTGAAGTAGCGGGCGTAGTCGGGGTCGTCCGCCATGTAGCCCACGGAGTACACGTGGATCAGAAACCCGACACCCGTCACCACCAAGGCCAGCAGCACCGACAGCCGGTCCAGCTGCAGCGTCCACAGGACCCGCAGGTCTCCCACCGCCACCCACTCGACCCCCACCCAGCGCACCGCCGGAACCTCGGCGGGGAGGAGGCCGCGGGCCGCCTGGACGGCCAGCAGGAAGGCCGCCAGCACCGAAAGGCAGGCCACCAGGGCGGTGCCTCGCTTGCCCAGGCGTCCACCCGCGAGCCCGTTCCCCAGGGCTCCGGCCAGCGGCAGGCCCACCAGCCACGGCGCGACCCACGCTTCCACGCCCGCCTCCCGACTCACCCGCGCAGCAGGTCGATCTCGTCCACGTCCACCGTGTCCCGGGTGCGGAAGATGTGCACCAGGATGCTCAAGCCGACCACCACCTCCACCGCGGCCACCACCAGCACGAAGAACACCGCCAGCTGACCGCCCAGGTGGCCGTGGACCCGGGCCAGGGTCACGAACGCCAGGTTCACGGCGTTCAGCATCAGCTCGATGGACATGAACAGGATAAGGGCCGTCCGCCGCACCAACACACCCACCGTGCCCAGGGTGAATAGGGCGGCGCTCAGGACCAAGTACGCCTGCGGAGGGACCGTCACCGCCGGTCCCCCGCCCCCACGCGCTCCCGCGGGGATGTGACCCTCGGACGGGCGGGCGCGCTCCCCAGCACCACCGCGGCCACGATGGCCACCAGGAGCAGCACGGACGCCACCTCGAAGGGCAGGAGGAAAGTCCCGAACAGCTCCCGCCCCACGCTCTCCACGGCGCCGAAGTTCCGCGGGGCCGGCCGGACGTTGGCGGGCAACCCGAAGGACGCGTAGGTGAGCGCGGCCCACAGCAGAAGACCCAGGGGGACCGCCAGCGCCCACTGGGCGCCCACGGGCGAGGGGCGGCGCTCCGGGTCTTGGGCGTGCAGCAGCATGATCACGAACAGGAACAGGACCACGATGGCGCCGGCGTAGAGGATGACCTGCAGGACCGCCAGGAACTCCGCGGCCAGGGTCAGGTACAGGACCGCCAGGGCCCCGAGCACCACCAGCAGGCTCAGCGCGCTGTGCACCGCCTCCCGGGCAGCCACCACCCCCACCCCGCCCGCAAGGCTGAGCGCCGCGCCCACTACGAACAGCAGCATCTCCACCGCCGCCTCACACCTCCCGATTCGGGTCCCGGCCGGAAGCCCCGGGGTACGGCTCCTGCAGCATGGCCTTCGTGTAGATCAGCGCCTCCCGGCTGTAGTCCGCCAGCTCGAAGTCGCGACCCAACACGATGGCGCCCGTGGGACACGCCTCCTCGCAGTAGCCGCAGAAGATGCAGCGGAGCATGTTGATCTGGAACTCCTCCGCGTAGCGCTCGCCCCGGCTCACGCGCCGCTCCGGAGTGTTCTCGGCGGCCTTCACGTAGATGGCCTGGGACGGGCAGACGATGACGCACAGCTCGCAGCCCACGCAGCGCTCCGTGCCGTCCGCGTAGAGGGTGAGCCAGTGTCGCCCTTTGAACCGCGGGGCGATCCGGGGCCGCTGCTCCGGGTACTGCACGGTCACCGGCGGCCGGAAGAGGTGGCGGAGGGTGACCGCCATCCCCTTCAGGATGGCCGCGCCCTCGACCACCACGCGCTGCCAGCCGTTGCGCTCGCGCACCGCAGCCTCCCCGGACCCGCGTCTACAGGAGCAGGAGGGCGCTTCCCACCAGGTTGGCCAGGGCGACGGGGACCAGCACCTTCCAGCCCAGGTTCATCAACTGATCATAGCGCACGCGGGGGACGGTGGCCCGGATCCAGATGAGGACCACCACGAACGCCGCCACCTTCAAGACGAACCAGGCCACCGAGGGACCGAAGGGGCCGTGCCAGCCGCCGAGGAACAGGGTGGCGGCGAGCGCGCCCTGGGTGATCATGGCCAGGTACTCCGCGATGTAGTACATGGCGAACTTGAAGCCCCCGTATTCCGTCTGGTAGCCCGCGATGAGCTCCTGCTCGGCCTCCGGGAGGTCGAAGGGTGCGCGGTTCGTCTCCGCCAGGGCGGACAGGAAGAACACCACAAAGGCCACGGGCTGGCGCAGGACGAACCAGGCGTCCTGCTGGGCTTCCACGATCCGCACCAGGCTCAGGCTCCCCGCCTCGAGCACCACGGCCACCACCGCCAGGGCCAGGCTCAGCTCGTAGCTGATCACCTGGGCGCTGCTGCGCAGCCCGCCGAGCAGGGAGTACTTGCTGTTGGACGACCACCCGCCCAGGATGAGCCCGTACACGCCGATGCTAGAGGCCCCCAGCACCAGCAGCAGGCCCGTGTTCACGTCCGCGAGGTACAGGGCGACACGGTGGCCGAACAGGTCCACCTCAGGGCCGAAGGGGATCACCGCGTAGCTGAAGAGGGCGACGGTCATGAGCAGCACGGGGGCCGCCACGTACACCACCCGGTCCGCCCCCGCGGGCGCGAAGTCCTCCTTGGTGAGCAACTTGATGCCGTCCGCCAGGGGCTGCAGAAGCCCCCAGGGGCCCACCCGGTTCGGTCCGTAGCGGACCTGCAGCCGTCCGAGGAGCTTCCGCTCCAGCAGGACCTCGTACGCGGTGGCCGTGAGGAGGACAAACACGAGCACAGCGCTCTTCAGCACCGCCTCCGCCACCAGCGCCGTCACGACCCCACCTCCCGAGACGGCACCAGGGCCCGCAACCGCACCCGCAGCCCGGGAGCGCCGAACGCCGCCCGCGGGATCTCCGGGAAGCCCACCGGGACGAGCACGTGGCCCGGCTGGGCTTGGTCGGCCACGCGGGCCCGCAGGCGTACGGCCCCGTCGTCCACCTGGAGCTCCACCTCCGCCCCGTCCGCCACACCGAGCCGCGCTGCGTCCTGAGGGTGCACCACCACCGCGGGCGACCCGCTCAGCTCGGGTAATCCCCGGCAGCGTGAGGCCATCGCGCCCTGCCGGAACAGGGGCGCAGCAGCCACGACCACGAGGGCGTCCGCCAATCCGCCTGCCCCGTCGTGGCTGGGTCGCACGTCCACCCGTGGCTTTGGGCGCGGGAGAGGGTAGGGTACGTCCAACTCCAGTCCCGGGACCGCGCGGCGCATCTCCTCCCACACCGCGTCTGTGGAGGGGTACGCCATGGGGCGGTCCACTAGCTGGGCTAGCGACTGGATGACGTCCCCGTCCGCCCGGGCACCCGCCGGGCCGGGGCGAGCCGGCCGAACCCGCTGCGGCCGCGCTTCCAGGTTCGCCACCGTTCCTTCCCGTTCGAACAGGCTGAGCGCGGGCAGGACCACGTCCGCCTGGCGCGCGGTCTCGGTCCAGAACAGCTCGGTCACCACGAGGCACCGCAGGCCCGCGCGCGCACGCTTCCACAGCTCACCGTCCGGGAAGTCACGCGCGGGGTCCGCGCCGGCTACGTACAGAACCCCGAGCTCTCCCCGGGAGGCGGCCGCGAGCATGCCCGCCGCGCTCAGCCCGGGTTCACTGGGCGGGCGGAAGCCCCACAACGCCTCAAGCCGCGCTTGGGCTGCAGGGTCCTGCAGGGAGGCCAGGCCCGGGAGCGCGTCCGGGACCATGCCGGCCACACTGGCTCCCACCGCGCTGCCCTTACCCCGCAGCAGCCACAGGGTACCGCCGCACAGGCTCTGAAGGGCCTCCACCGCCGCGAGCACCCGGTCTGGCTCCGGACCGTCCAGGCTCAGCCGGCCTACCGCGAACAACACCGGGCTTGCGGAGGCGAGCGAAGACGCCGCCCGACGCAACGCTGCTTCCTCCACCCCGGCCGCGGCGCAGGCGGCCTGGATGTCCACGTCTGCGAGCGGTCCCAGCCCTTCCCCCCGCGTCTCGGCCACGGCCCGCGCGAGCGCGTACAGCACGTCTGCCTCGGCACCGTACGCGGCCACGAAGGAGTGCGCCAGGTACGGCTCGACCTCCAGCCGCTTGGGAGCGATCGCGAAGCCTACGGTTCCCCGGTCCAGGGCACGCTTGGCGCGCAGCCACAGCACGGGGTACTCCTCGGTCAGGTCGCAGCCCACCAGCACCAGGGCTCCCGCCCCGTCCACCGTGGAGAACCCGCCCGGCGCGCCCCAGGCGTAGCGTCGGCTGTCGGGCGCGAAGCGGCTGTCGGCCCGGCTGTCCAGGTGGTTGCTGCCCAGGGATCGGCACAGCTTGGACAGCAGGTAGGACTCCTCCAGGGTCAGCCGCTCTCCGCCCAGCGCACCCACCCGGGGTGCGGCCTCCCGCAGCGCGGCCGCCACCGCCGCCAGGGCCTCCTCCCAGGTCGCCTCCCGCAGCAGGCCGCCCTCGCGCACGTACGGCGTCCGCAGCCGGTCCGGGTGGTTGGTGTAGTCGTACCCGAAGAAGCCCACGTCGCACAGCCACACGTCGTTGACGGCGGGAGCCTCCCGCGCCCGGACCCGCACCACCTCGCCTCCCCGGGCGTCCACCCACGTGGCACAGCCGACCCCGCAGTGGGTGCACACGTGGGGGGCGGGGCGGTTGTCCCACGGCCGCGCCCGGAAGCGGTACACGCCGCTCGTGAGCGCACCCACGGGGCAGATGGCGATGGTGTTCCCGATGAACTTGCTCGGCCGCTCCTGGGTGACCGGCGGGGTGTCGATGTGGGTCCGGTAGCCGCGGTCGTGGCCCTTGAGGGCGTGGTCGCCCGCCACGATCTCCCCGAACCGGGTGCACCGCCAGCACAGGATGCACCGCTCGCGGTCCAGGGTGAGCACCGGGCTGAGCGGCACCGCCTTGGGGAAGTGCCGCTTGGGCTCCACGAACCGGGACGCGCCGGGCCCGTACTTGAAGGTGTTGTCCTGCAGGGGGCACTCCCCGCCCTTGTCGCAGATGGGGCAGTCCAGAGGGTGGTTGATGAGGAGGAACTCCAGGATCCCGCGTCGGGCCTCCACCACGGTTGGCGTCTCCGTCCACACCACCATCCCCTCCTGCGCCTCCAGGGTGCAGGCGGTCTGCAGCCGCGGCATCTTCTCCACCTGCACGAAGCACATGCGGCACGCGCCGAGAGGCGGCATGCGGTCGTGGTAGCAGAAGATGGGGATTTCGATCCCCAGCCGGGCCGCGGCATGGTACACGGTGGTCCCCTTGGGGACCGTCACGGTCCGGCCGTCGATGGTGAGGGTAACCGTGGACATCGCCCTAGCCTCCCGGCGCGGGGGCGCCCAGGCGGAGGCGCACCGGCATCTCCACCGGCTCCCGCGCGCCACGGATGTACGCCTCGAACTCGTCCCGGAAGTCCTCCAGCCCGGCCCGCAGGCTAGGGGGCACGCTCTCCCCGAGCGGGCAGAAGCACGTGCCGGTCATGTTGCGGGCCAAGCTGTCCAGCAGGTCCAGGTCCTCGGGGCGGCCGCGGCCGTGCAGGATCCGTTCCAGGATCTGGGTGACCCAGACGGTGCCCTCCCGGCAGGGCGTGCACTTCCCGCAGGACTCGTCCCGGTAGAACTCGCACACCCTGGCGATCACCCGGACCATGTCCGTGGTCTCGTCCATCACGATGACCGCACTGGACCCGAGCATGGACCCCAGCTTGGCCAGGTCCTCGTGCCGCAAGGGCACGTCCAGGTGCTGCGCGGTCAAGGGGCGGCTGGAGGTCCCCCCCGGGTAGAAGGCCTTGACCTTGCGGCCCCCCCGCATCCCGCCCGCCCGCTCGATCAACTCGCGGGCCGTGGTCCCGAGGGGAGCCTCCACCACCTGGGGACGGTTCACGTGCCCGCTCACCGAGTACAGTTGGGGCGGCCCCTGCGCGATCCACCACTCCGGGCCCTCGCGCACGATCCACGGCACGCAGCACAGCGTCTCCACGTTGTTCAGCACCGTGGGCTGGTTGTACAGGCCCATGACCGCGGGGAAGTAGGGCGGCTTGAGCCGCGGCATGGCCCGTTTGCCTTCCAGGGACTCGAGCAGCGCCGTCTCCTCCCCGGCGATATACGCCCCCGCGCCGGGGTGGACCACCACGTCCAGGGAGAAGTCGGTGCCGAGGATCCCCTCGCCCAGGAAACCCGCCTCGTAGGCCTGGGCGACGGCCCGCTCCAGGCGCCGCCGGCCCTCGTAGAACTCCCGCCGCAGGTAGACGTACGCGGTGCGCACCCCGTTGGCATAGGCCGCGAGTGCGATCCCCTCCACCAGCAGGTGCGGGTCGCCCTCGATGAGGGTGCGGTCCTTGAAGGTCCCGGGCTCTCCCTCGTCCGCGTTCACCACCAGGTACTTCACGGGCGCGTGCTTGGGCACGAAGGACCACTTGCGGCCCGTGGGGAAGCCGGCGCCGCCCCGGCCCCGGAGCTGGGACCGGTCCACGAGCTCCGCCACCTGCTCCGGGCTCAGCTCGCGCAGCGCCCGCCGCAACGCCTCGTACCCGCCCCGGCGCACGTAGCCGTCCAGGTCCTTCTGGTCGGGCTCGCGCACGTGGCGCAGGAGGACCGTCACGGGAGCTCCTCCACCAGGCGCACCGCCGCCTCCGGGGTGAGGGGGCCGTAGCGCTGCTCGTCCACGATGGCGCAGGGCGCCTCGTCGCAGGCCGCCAGGCACTCCACCGCCAGCAAGGTCACCCGGCCGTCCGGGGTGGTCTGGCCCGCGCGGATGCCCAGCCGCTCCTCCACCCGGCGCCGGACCTCCTCCGCGCCGGACAGCAGGCACGACACGTTGGTGCACAGCTGCACCACGTGCCGGCCCACGGGCTCGGTGAAGATCAAAGTGTAGAAGCTGGCGACTTCCGCCACGACCTCCACGGGCAGGTCCAGGAGCCTCGCCACCTCCGCCAGCGCCTCGGGTGGAACCCACCCCAGCTCCTCCTGCGCCCGCAGCAAGGCGGGCAGGAGGGCGGACTGCGCCACGGGGTAGCGGGCCCGCAGCGCCCGGATGTCGCTTTGCGCCCTTTCGGACAGCACCCTTCCTCCGGTCGGTGCGGCCACCGGCAATCCCTACCGGTCCACGTCACCCAGGACGATGTCGATGGACGCGATGGCGACCACCACGTCCGCCAGCATCCCGCCTCGGACCATGCTCGGCAACGCCTGCAGGTTCGAGAAGGACGGGGCCCGCACCCGCACCCGCACGGGCCGGTTGGAGCCGTCGGACACGATGTAGTAGCCCTTCTCCCCGCGGGGCGACTCCACGGCGGCGTAGACCTCGCCCTTGGGCGGGTGGATCCCCTCGCTCACCAGCTTGAACTGGTGGATCACTGCCTCCATGGACCGCACGAGCTCCCCGCGCGGCGGTAGCGCCACCTTCCGGTCGTCGGTGATCACCGGCCCACCGGGGAGCCTGTCCAGGGCCTGGAGGACGATCCGCCTCGCCTGGCGCATCTCCTCCATCCGGACCCGGTACCGGTCGTACGCGTCGCCCCGCTCCCCGGTGGGTACGTCGAACTCGAAGTCCTCGTAGGAGGAGTACGGGAACGCCTTCCGCACGTCGTAGGCGATCCCGCTGGCCCGCAGGGTGGGCCCCGTGACGCCGTAGCGCAGGGCGTCCTCGCGGCTCAGCACCGCCACGCCCTCGTGGCGCCGCCGCCAGATCAAATTGTCGGTGAGCATGGCCTCGTACTCGTCCAGCCGCCGGGGGAACTCGTCCAGGAAGCGCCGGACCGCGGGCGCGAACGCCTCCGGCAGGTCCGCGGCCACCCCGCCGATGCGGAAGTAGCCGGGCATCATCCGCTGGCCGGAGACCATCTCGGAGAGCTCCAGGATCCGCTCCCGGTCCCGGAAGCAGTACATGAGCAGGCTCGACACGTTGAGGTCGATCCCCGTGGTGCCCAACCAGACCAGGTGGCTGGCGATGCGGTTGAGCTCGCACAGGATCACCCGGATGTACTGGGCCCGCTTGGGCACCGAAAGCCCCAGGAGCTTCTCCACCGCGGTGCAGTACGCCAGCTCCTCGTGGTAGCTGGACAGGTACTCGATGCGGTCCACCAGGGGGATGTTCTGGTGGTAGGTCCGGTGCTCCATCTCCTTCTCGATCCCCGTGTGCAGGTAGCCGATCACGGGCTGGCAGGAGACGATGACCTCGCCCTCCAGCTCCAGCACCAGCCGCAGCACCCCGTGGGTGCTCGGGTGCTGCGGACCCATATTGATGGTGAGCGTCTCCCGCGCGAGCGCCATGCGCCTCCCTGGGGCCTAGGGGCCCTCTCCCGGCGGGGGAACCCGGGGGACGATTTCGCTTGGCACCTTGGGCACGTGCCCCCGGAACTCCACCGGCTCCTCGGTGAGCGGGTAGTCGCGCCGGAGGGGATGGCCCTCCCAGTCGTCCGGCATGAGAATGCGGACCAAGTTGGGGTGGCCTTCGAACCGGACCCCGAACAGGTCCCAGACCTCCCGCTCGAACCAGTTGGCGCCCGGGAACACGGCCACGGCGCTCGGTACCGTGGGGTCGTCTCCGGGCGCGCGGGTTTTGACCCGCAGCCGCTCCCCGCGGCTCGGGCTGAGGAGGTGGTACACCACCTCGAACCGAGGCTCGGCGGGGAAGCGGTCCCACGCGGTGAGGTCGACGAGCATCTCAAACCGCCAGGGGTCCTCCCGGAGAGCCCGCAGCGCCTCCACCACCCGCTCCCGCCGGACCACCACGGTGGCGTCCCCGCGGAAGGCGTGCGCTTCCAGGACGTCCTCGCCGAAGCGGTCGGCGAGGAACGCCTGCACCGGGGTGGGGAACGCAGGCCCGCTCACCGGCCCCCTCCCGCCCGGCCGCGCTCCCGGATCTTCTCCTGGAGTTTCATGAGGCCGTACAGCAGCGCCTCCGGCCGCGGCGGGCAGCCGGCCACGTACACGTCCACGGGCACGATCTTGTCCACGCCCTGGACCAGAGCGTAGTTGTTGTACACGCCCCCGCAGGAGGCGCAGTCGCCCATGGACAGCACCCACTTGGGCTCCAGCATCTGGTCGTAGATGTGGCGGAGGACCGGGGCCATCTTCTGGCTCACCCGCCCCGCGACGATCATGAGGTCGGACTGGCGGGGCGAGGCGCGGAAGGCCTCCATGCCGAACCGGGCGATGTCGAACTTGGAGGTGGTGGTGGCGATCATCTCGATGGCGCAGCACGCCAGCCCGAACTGTACCGGCCAGACCGACGAGCTGCGCGCCCAGGCCAGCATGCGCTCCACCGTGGTGGTGAGCACGTTGCGCTCGAGTCCGCTCAGGTCCTCGCGGGTCAGGGTTGCCATTCGAACGCCCCCCTCCGCCACGCGTACGCGTAGCCCAGCAGCAGGACGCCCACGAACACCAGGATCTCCCAGAATCCAAGCCAGCCGAGCTCCCGGAACAGCACGGCCCACGGGTAGAGGAACACGGCTTCCACGTCGAACAGGATGAACAGCATGGCCACCAGGTAGTACCGGATGGGGACCCGCTCTCGCGCGGACCCCACGGGCCACACGCCGGATTCATACGGCATCAGCTTGTCTGGCGTGGGGTGCCGCCCGCCCAGCCACACGTGCACCCCGAGGAGCCCCAAGGCCACCGCCAGGGACACCCCGAAGTGCACCAGCACCGGCACGTACTCGGCCACGCTGCCTCTCCGCAGCCCACACAAAAGACCGGGTGCTGCGGGCCGCTTCTCCGCAGCAGCCCGCCGCGAGCCCGGCTACGCCTCCATGATGGCAGACCCCGAAGGTGGGTTCAACTGCGAACGCGGAACTTCCGCCGCCCGGAGGCCGCGCGGAGCTCGCCCACGGCCTCCCGGACCATTTCCACCGCGGCGTCCACCTCCTGCTCGGTGGTCCAGCGTCCCAGGGTGAACCGCACCGCGCCCTCGACCTGCTCCCGCGGCAGCCCCATGGCCGCCAGCACGTGGGAGGGCTCCAGGCTGCCCGCGGTGCACGCCGACCCGCTGCTGGCGGCAAGGCCCCGCAGATCCAAGCTCAGCAGCAGGGCCTCGCTGCTCACGCCCTCGAAGGAGACGTTGGCGTTGTTGGGAAGCCGGGCCGTGGGGTGGCCGTTCAGGACCGCGCCCTCGATGGCCAGCAGGCCGGCCAGGAGCCGGTCCCGGAGCGCGCCCACGCGTGCCTGCTCGGCCTCCCGCTCCGCCAGGGCCAGTTCCACCGCGCGCGCGAAGCCCACGATGCCGGGCACGTTCTCGGTGCCCGCCCGCCGGCCGCGCTCGTGCGCCCCTCCCCGCAGCAGCGGCTCGATCCGGGTGCCTCGGCGCACGTACAGGAGCCCCACGCCCTTCGGTCCGTACCGCTTGTGCGCGGAGGCGGACAGCAAGTCTACCCCGAGGGCGTCCACGTCCACGGGGAGCGCCCCAAAGGTCTGGGTGGCGTCCGTGTGGACCAGGACGCCCCGCTCCCGGGCGATGCGGGCCACCTCGGCCACGGGCTGCAATGTGCCCACTTCGTTGTTCGCGTGCATCACGGACAGGAGTACGGTGTCGTCCCGCAGGGCACGCCGCACGTCGTCGGGGTCAACCTGTCCGAACCGGTCCACGGGCAGGAGGGTGACCGCAAAGCCCCGGGACGCCAAAAAGCGCGCCGGCTCCAGCACCGCCTTGTGCTCCACCGAGGACACCACCACGTGGCGGCCGCGCGCCTCACACGCTAGCGTGGTACCCACCAGGGCCCAGTTGTCGGACTCCGTGGCGCCGCTGGTGAACACCACCTCAGACGGCTGGCACCCCAGGGCCTGGGCCAGCACCTTGCGCGCGCGGTCTACGGCGGCCCGCGCCTCCTGGCCGAAGACGTGCAGGCTACTCGCGTTCCCGAACACCTCCCCGAAGTACGGGCGCATGGCGTCCAGCACCCGGGGGTCAGTCGGCGTGGTGGCCGCGTAGTCCAAGTAGATTCGCACGCTCTCATTGTACGGCGGGCGCCCTGCTCACGCTCAAAGAGAAGAGCGGGCGCCCTGCGGGCACCCGCTCCCCGGCCTCCGGAACGTCCGAGCCGAGCCGTTCCGGGCAGGCCGAAAACTCTACTCCTCCCCCTCCTCCCCGGCCCTCGGCCGCGCGACCGGGATCACGAACCGGGCGCCGCTCCTCCCCGGGCTCCGTCCCGGCCGGCCCCAGAGCCTCCGCTCCCACCCGAGGAAGCGGGGCCAGCCTTCCTGGATCGCCGCCCTGGCCTGCAGGGGCGAGAGCTTCTCGTGCTCCATCAGGTGGCGCAACAGCTGGATCTGCTCGATGTCGCGCCAGGAGTACATGCGCCTGCGCTTGCGGCCGACCCGCACAGGCGCCACGAGCCCCTGCTCCTCCCACCTCCGCAGGACATGAGGCCGCAGGCCTGTGAGCACGGACACGACACCGATCGGGAACAGCTCCGAGGGACTGGGCATGTCCAGCTCCAGAGGTCCGAAGGAGGTTCGCCCCAAGTATACCAGGGGTAGGACCCCGTCAACACGGTACGTCCGTTCGCGAAGGCGAACCTATGTACGCTGTTTCGAGGCCCCGAAGTCCGACCCTCGGGCCTCCGGCTGCGGCAGGGGGACTTCGGACCGCCGCCGGCGCGCGAACACGCAGCGGGTCCGGTATCCAGCAGCCCAAGCCTCGGCTTCAGCCCGCGGGAACCCGAACCCCACGTGCTCGGCCAGGTGCGCGTCCGAGCTGATGACGACGGGCACCCCGTAGCGTCGGAGGGTCCTGAGGAAGGCCGGTGCGGGATACAGTTCGGCCACCGGCTTGCGCCAGCCCGCGGTGTTCACTTCCGCGCAGACCCCAAAGCGGGCCATGGCCTCGGCCGCCCGCTCGTACCAGGGCTGGGGGTCACGGCGGGACCGGTGTCCAAAGACCTTGACCACGTCGGGGTGCGCCAGCACGTCGAACAGGCCTGTGGCCGCAGCGTCGCACAACAGTCGGAAGTACTCCTCGTACACCTCGTCCACAGCCCGCTCGCCCCACCCGTGGGCCTGCTCAGGGATGTCGAAGCCCCACCAGCCGCCCCCCCGCCGGGGCAACCAGTGAACCCCCCCCAACACCAGGTCCCAGTCGTAGGCCTTCACCCACCGCTCCAGCTCCGCTTCCCGGCCTGGACAGTAGTCCCACTCCAGCCCGACCCTGACGGGCAGCCCCTCGCGCCGTGCGGCCTCCCCCAGCCGGAGGTAGGCGTCCAGGTCCCAGTTCCGCCGGTGCGGGGACTCGCGGTCGTGCACCCACGGGTTGTCCGGCGGGTAAGTGGTCCGACACTGGACGAAGTTGTGGGCGTGCTCTGTGAGGGCGATCTCGTCCACCCCCTGGGCCAGCGCCGCGTCCACCATGCGCAGCAGGCTGTCCCGGTCGAGGGCGTAGTTCTCCAGGTGGGTGTGGTAGTCGGGCCGGTGTGCACGGCTCACCGCAGGACCTCCACGAGCCTCCGGAGGACCCGGGCGGTGGCACCCCACACCGTGTGCGCGCCGTAGTCGTAGAAGTGCAGCTCCCGGCGCGTCGCACCCTCACCCACCACCTCCACCCGCACGTTCCGCTCGTCCTCGAAGAACGCCAAGGGCACCGACAACACCTCCGCGATCTCCTCCGGCGACGGCCGAAGGGGATACGGGTACGGCAGCCAACCCACGTACGGGCGGATCAAAAACCCGGACACCACCGTGGACACGTCGTCCAGGGACCCCAGCACCTCCACGTGGTCGGGCTGGATGCCTAGCTCCTCGCGGGCTTCCCGAAGGGCCGCGGCCAGCGCGTCCCGGTCCTCCGGCTCCACGACCCCACCGGGGAAGGCGACCTGGCCCTTGTGGGTGGCGACGGAGTCGGTGCGGCGGGTGAGCAACACCTGCACCTGCCCGCTCTGCTCGAACAAGGGGACGAGGACGCCCGCCAGTACAAGCCCGCCCTCCCGCAGCCGCCGGGGGACGTAGTCCTGGAGCCTTTGACGGATACGTTCTCGCCCGGGGCCTTCGGCCGGTCGTGCCTCCTCTGTCACCTCGGGGGAGTCAGGCAAGGCCTTAGCCACCCGCGGGCCACGAGCCGGGCCCGCCCCGCAGGCGACGCGCCATCTCGTCTACCGCGTCTTCGTCCGGGGCGCCTCGGCGGAACGGCGAAGCCGCCGCCCGGGCCAGCCGTCGCAGGGGGTGGGAGGGCGGTACCCCCATGCTCAGGTCGAACAGCCCCGCGGCCACTAGGCCCGCGTACAGGCCCACCAGCATCAAAGCCACCGCGAGCCAGAACAGGAACACACGGCACCTCCGCGTGTACGATGATACCAGAACCAGAATTGCGCGGCGATTCGTGGGCACCCCGATCCCTCTGGCGGGGAGCCCTCCCAGGGACCGGCTACGCGCCTCCGCCCAGCAGGCCCGCGGAAGCCAGAAGCCGCCGCGGGGTCTTCCAGTACAGCGACTCCAGGACCCAGGGCGGCAGCGCGATGCCCTGCAGGACCGGCTGCCCCGCATCCGGGTCCTCAAGGGGAAGCGGCAGGCGCAGGTCCGTCTCCCAGAAGATCCGGTGGACCCAGTACCGCAGCGCGTAGCGGTGGGGCTCAGGCTCCCGCACCACCACCTGGTCTGTACCGAAGCCGATCCGGTCGTGCCAGCGCTCGAAGAACGCGCGGCTGCGGGTTGGGTCGCGTCCGAGTTCCCGGACCATCCACCGGGTGCCCGCGGTGTCGAGGACCAGGTTCGGGTGGTCCCGGAGCAGGCGGTCCAGGTGGTCCAGGTGCTCTGGGTCCCCGCCCATGTGCGCGGCCTGGAACAAGACGCTGCGGTGGCGCGCCAGCCGCCGCTCCAACGCCCGGTGGTGGTCCTCCTTCCGGCCGTAGCGGGCGGAGTCCGCGTAGCGGGTGGCAAACCACCGGTCCGGGTCTGCCACGTGCACGAGCAGCGCCATCTCCCACCGCTCCACGAAGGCGAAGACGGGATCCAGGGCCTGCGCGTCCACTGTCGGCGGCGGCGGGGGCAAGCGATCCCGCAGCCTCGGGGCCATCCACAGCTTCACGATCCGCACGCCCGCCCGCGCGGCTTCGTCCAGAAGGCGCAGGTTCTCCTCCGCAAACCCCTTCGGGTCTCCCCAGGCCTCCCACGAAACGGGGACCGCGAGGTGCACGCAGGGCTCAGCCCCACGCCCATGCCGCCCGGCTTGCAGCTTGCCGATGCCCACCACGTGCCGGACTCCGTACGCCCACGCGGCGGCGAGCAGTTGCCGGTCTGGGTCTTCCCGCCAGCCCGCCCAGTGGGCGAGCCGCCGCACGCCCGGGAGTCTGCGGGCCCACCGTGGCGGCTGCGGCCCGGCGAGGTGAGTGTGCAGGTCCACCACAGGACAGCCCACGCGTGGTGGAGGAGGCGGGAACCCTTCCTGCCTGGCCCGCTCCACGACCTTCGCGTCCACCTGTACCTCCTGGGAGGAATCGCCTGCGGCCTTCCGGAACACCCACAGTGTATCGCCTGCGAGGAGGTGGCCCATGGGCGAGGCGGCCACAGGGATGCGGGTGGCCCAGCTGCGGATCTGGAAGGTGGCACAGACGTCCTTCGTGCTCGACGCGTGGGACGGCGTGCCGTGGGCCGTTTGGCAGACCGACTCCGCCCGCGACGCGGAGATCCTGGCGGAGTACGCCGGCAGGCTTTGCTACCAGTCGTGGTCGAACCCCAGCGGCCGGTCCAACGAAGCCTACCTCCGGAACATCCTGGCCCAGGAGCACTTCAGCGTGGTGGAGCACGCGGGGTTTACCGTCGTCCTCACGGGCGTCTCCCGGAGCTGCACCCACGAGCTCGTACGCCACCGGCACTTCTCCTTCTCGCAGCTGAGCCAGCGCTTCTACAACGAGGAGGACGCCGCGGTGGTGGTGCCGCCTCTGTTTCGGGAGGACCCCGAGGCCCTGGCCATCCTGGAGGAGGTGTACGCCACCACCCGGGCCGCTTACCGGCGCCTGGTGGAACTCGCCCAGCGCCGGCTCGAGGGCCTCCCGGACCGCCGGCTGCGACGGAAGCGCGCCAGGGAGGCGGCCCGCTGCGTGCTCCCGAACATGACGGAGACGCACATCGTGGTCACGGGCAACCACCGGTCCTGGCGGGAGTTCTTCGAGAAGCGCGGCAGCCTGCACGCAGACGCGGAGATCCGGGAGGTGGCGGTCCGCATCTTCCAGGAGGTGGCCCGCCCCCTGGCCCCGCACCTGTACCAGGACTTCGAGGTGGTGCGCCGGGAGCTGGGCCCTGGCGGCGTCGTGGACACCCTGGAGCGGCGGCATCTGGACGCCGACGAGTGAGGGGACCTCTTCCCGCCCGGGCGCGTAGGGCGGACAGACGCGACCCGGAGGTGTTCCGTGCGCTGGCTCGTCCTGCTCGCCGTGGTCGGCTTCGCCCTTACCCTCCCTGCGGGCGCTCGGCCCCGTTACTGAGCCGCAGCTCGGCGGCCATGTACAGTACCCGGCGGGCGCCGAACAGCCAGCGCTGCCACCAAAGGGGCTGCGCGCGGACCACTTGGAAGCCTAAGGAGCGATACAGCCGCACCGCCGGTTCGTTGCCCTCCACCACGTACAGGGCCACACGTCTGCGGCCGGCCGCTCGGGCCTGCTGGAGCGCCTCCATCATCATCCGGCGGCCTACCCCGCGGCCGCGCCACTCGGGGAGCACCGCCACCGCTTCCACCACCGCGGTGGCCGGGTCCGGAAGGCTGCTGCCGAGGAACCCCAACAGGAACGTGGCCTGCAGGGCCGCGCCGAAGGATAGGTGGCGACGCAGCACGGGCCAGAGGGGCGGGGCAGGGCGCGGTTCCAGCACGAGGGTGAACGTTCCCACCACCTGACCCCGGCAGTCCGCTACGTACACGCGGCCCGTGGGCGGCAAGTCCGCGAGCACGGCCGCGACCCGCTCAGGCTCCCGGCCGAAGATGGGGCCGAACTTGTCGGGAAACCCCAGGGCCAACAGCCGTCCCACCGCCCGGCGGTCATCGTCGCGGGCCGGCCGGACCCGGAGGTCCTCCGTCAGCTCCACGTGTTGTGCGGGTGCGCGCGGGACAGCAGCCCCGCCACCTGCTCCAGGAAGGCGCGGTCGGCCTCGCCGAAGGCGTCGGGCTCCCGGCTGTCGATGTCGATCTCGCCCACCACGGCTCCGTCCCGCAAGATGGGGACCACGATCTCCGACCGCGTGTACGGGAAGCAACTGAGGTAACGGGGGTCCTGGGTCACGTCCCGCACCACCTCGGTGCGGCCGCTGGCGGCCGCCGCACCGCAGATGCCGACGCCCACGGGAATGCGGGTGTGCTGGGTAGGCTCCGGCCCTCTCCAGGGCCCGAGCACCAGCTCGTCCCCCTCGAGCCAGTAGATCCCGACCCACGTGTAGTGCGGGAACGTGGCGTGCAGGAACTCCACCACGCGCTCGGGCCCGTCGGATTGGTCTAGAAGCCTGCGGACCACTTGCAGCGCCTCGTCTCGGTTCATCTGCCTCCCTCCCCTTCGTCCACCAGCCGCCGGAGTCGCGGCCCGACTCCCAAAGCCAGTAGGACCGTGAGGAGCCCGCCCGCGGCCAGGGCAGAAGAGGTGCCCGTGGCTTCCGCCAGGGCTCCGAAGGGAAAACTCCCCAGGGTAAACATGCCGAAGGCGGTCACGGAGTACAAGCCCATGGCGCGGCCGCGCATGCCCGGTTCCACCGCGGTCTGCACCAGGGCGTTCGCACTTGAGAGCGCCGCGGACTGGAACAGCCCCGCGGCCACCAGGAAGCCGAACGCCCACCCGAACGCCGGCGACAGCGCAAACAACGTGACGCACACCCCTAGCCCCAGGGCCGAGCGAGCGAGCAACCAGCCCTGCCCGCGGGTCTGGCCCACGGCCACGTACCACGGCGACAGGAGGGTGCCCAGGCCGGGAGCGGCCTGCAGGAGCCCGAGCCCCGCGGCGTCCGCGTGCAGGACCTCCCGCGCGAACGCAGGCATCAAGCGGAAGTACGGCCGGCCCAGGAAGTTGACCGCAGCCACGGTGCCGAGCACCCACGCCACCGTCCGGTTGCGCCGCAGCAGGGTGACCGCCTCCCCCACCTCTGCCAGGACGGAAGCCCGTGCGGGCACGGGCGGCGGAGGGGCGGCCATGCGGCGGAGGGCTGCGACCACGGCAGCGTAGGAAAGCGCGTTCAGCAGGAAACACCCCGCTTCCCCAGCCCAGGCGATGACCAGGCCCCCCAGGGACGGCCCCACGATGCCCGCGCCGTTGAACGCCACGGAGTTCAGGGTGACGGCCTGCAACACCTCGTCGGAGTCCACGAGGCTCGGGATCCACGAGTGACGCGCGGGCATGTCGAAGGACTGCAGCGCGGAGTTGACCGCCGCGAGCGCCAGGACGTGCCACACCCGGATCCAGCCCCCCAGCGTCAGGCCCGCGAGCACGAGGGCGCTCGCCGCGAGCCACGCGTTCGTCCAGAACAGCAACGCCTTGCGGTCCCACCGGTCGGCCAGCGCGCCGCCCACGGGCGCAAACACGAACCGCGGAACGGCCTGTGCGAGGGCCAGCAGGCCCAGGTACAGGGGCGACAGGGTGAGGCGATCCACCAGGTAACCGACCGCCACGAACTGCATCCACGTCCCCACGTTGGACACCACGAGGCCGGTCCACAGGAGGCGGAAGTCGCGGTGCCGCAGCGGGCGCAGGGCGCTGCGGGGCCCGAGCGCCGCCCCGGACCTCATGCGCCGCCCGGCACCACCGGCTCCCCCTGCCGGTACACGAGCGCCTGCATGGTGGCGACCAACGCGCCTTGCGCGTCCCGCACCTCCACCCGGTACGAACCCAGGCGGCGGCCAGAGGATTCCTCCACGCACTCCGCGAGCAACAACCCCTCTGTGGCCGCCCGGAGGAAGTGCACGGTGGCGGAGACCGCCACCGCCCGCTCCCCCCGCGCGTTGCTGGCTGCGGCGAAGGCGCAGTCCGCCAGCGCGAACACGGCCCCTCCGTGCACGAGGCCGTGGAAGTTGCGGTGGTGCGGGACCAGCAGGAGGCTCGCCCGCGCGTACCCCTCCCGCACTTCCTCCAGCTCCACCCCGAGGGAACGCGCGAACGGGTCCGCTCGCAGCGCCTCCGCCAGCGCCGGCGGGATGCCCTCCTTCACGACGCCCGCAGGTCCACCACCCGCCGCAGCTTGCCCCCCTCGGACCGCGGCAGGCTGCCCGGCGCGGCCAGGGTCACGCGCACGTGGAGCCCCAGCACGCCGTAGAGGGACTCGTACGCGCGGCGCAGCAGCCCCTGCACCCGTTCGTCTGCGGGGTCGAGTCCGCCGAGGGCGTGGTGGTACAGCGGGTCCACCTCCACCCGAACCTCCAGTTCGTCCAGCGTCCGCTCCCGGCTCACCACGATCTGGTAGTGCGGGCTGAGCTGCGGCAGGCCCACCAGCGCAGCTTCCACCTGCGAAGGGTACACGTTGACGCCCCGCACGATCAGCATGTCGTCCGTCCGTCCCACCACCCGGGACATGCGGACGAAGGTGCGCCCGCACCGGCACGGCTCCGGGTTCAACGAGGCCACGTCGCCCGTCCGGTAGCGGATCACGGGGAGCGCCTCCTTCGTCAGCGTGGTGAACACGAGCTCGCCTTGCCGGCCGGGCGGCAACGGCTCCCCGGTGTAAGGATCCACCACCTCCACCAGGAAGTGGTCCTCGAAGACGTGCGCGCCGTCCTTCGCCTCGAGGCACTCGTTGGCCACCCCGGGCCCGATCACCTCGCTGAGGCCGTAGATGTTCAGGGCGGCGATCCCGAGTTTCTCCTCGATCTGCTGGCGCATGGCCTCCGTCCACGGCTCCGCGCCGAGGATCCCGTAGCGCAAGGCCAGCTGGCCGGGGCGCACGCCGCGGGCCTCCAGCGCCTCCGCCAGCGTGAGGGCGTAGGACGGAGTGCACGCGAGCACCTTGGGTCCGAAGTCCTGAAGGAGCAGGATCTGGCGCTCCGTGTTGCCGCCTGAGGCGGGCACCACCACCAGCCCCATGCGCTCTGCGCCCGCGTGCATGCCGAGACCGCCTGTGAACAGCCCGTACCCGTAGGCGTTCTGGAACACGTCCCCGGGCCGCGCGCCCGAGGCGGCAAGACACCGCGCGCATACCTCCGCCCACACGTCCAGGTCGTGACGGGTGTAGCCCACCACCGTGGGCTTTCCCGTAGTCCCGGAGGAGGCGTGGATCCGCAGCACACGGTCCAGCGGCACGGCGAACAGACCGTAGGGATAGTGGTCCCGGAAGTCCCGCTTGGTCATGAACGGGAGCTTGGCCACGTCCTCCCGGTGGCGGACGTCCTCCGGGCTGACCCCCGCCTCCCGCATGCGCTCCCGGTACGGCTGCACGCGCTCGTACACGTACCGGACCACCCGTCGCAGCCGTTCGGCCTGCAGCCGCTCTAGCTCCGGTCTGGGGAGGGTTTCGAACTCCCGGTTCCAGATCATGGGAAGACCCCCGTGTGGAGGCTGTCTTTGGGTGTTTCGTCAAGCGGCCCGGCGCTTCCCTGCCGTTCACGCCTCCGGGGGCGTGGCCAGGAACTCCGCGGCCAACGCCCGGGCCCGGTCGAGGTTCGGCTCGTCCACCAGGAGGTCCGCCCAGACCCCCTCGGCCCGCTCCACCGCGCCCTCATAGCCCGGCACGGACCGCCAGCGTACCAGGACGGGGATCCCGGCCTCCCGCAACACGGCCTCCACAAGCCGCGCCTCCACCTGGCTGTGGGCCCGCCACGCCACCACGAGCGGGGGACGACTCCCCGCGATCCACCTGCGCAGCCATTCACCCACCGGCCCACCGCTCGGGCACGTACACCTCCGCCGGGACCGTGCGGCCTCCGGCCCGAACGCGCACCCGGCGCCGGCAATACCCCTCCTCGTAGGCGTCCAGGGCTCGCAGGCTCTCAGGGTCCACGCCCAACAGAAGGTACCCTCGCACGCACCGCCCCGCGGCGGGCTCCACCTCCGGGTATCCGGAGGCCGTGCGCGGGACCAAGTGCCACCCCGGGAGCTCGGCGGTCACCCGGGGAAAGGTCCGGCCGGTGAGCGTACGCACGAGGCGGTTGTCCTTGAGGGTGCCGTACACGAACAGGTTGGTGAGGCGGTTGCGCACGCTGGATCGCCCCCGTCCTTCCACACGAGCGCCCTCCGTGGCCACGCCTAGCACCCCTCGCTCAACGCGAGCGCGCGTCGGTACGCCTCCCGGCGGGAAATGCCACACCGTCGTGCCGCGACCTCCGAAGCTTCCCGGACGGACACGCCACCCGCGAGGGCCTCGCGCAGCACCTGCTCGACGTCCTGTTGCGGCGCCGCCGGCGCGGCCGCGCCTTCCACCACCAGGGTCACCTCCCCGCGGACCGGAGCCGTTCCAAGCCGCGCCAACACCTCTTGTACCGTCCCGCGCAGGACCTCCTCGTGGCGCTTGGTGAGCTCGCGGCAGACCGCCACACGCCGGTTCCCCGCCACCTCCTGCAGGTCCAGCAGGCACGCGGACAGGCGTCTGGGCGACTCGAACAACACCAGGGTGGCAGGCAGGCGAGCCAGGTCGGCCAGGAACCGGCGCCGGGCCTGGCGCCGCCGCGGGGGAAAGCCCGCGAACAGGAACCGGTCGGTGGGAAGCCCTGAGGCCACCAGCGCCGCGGTGACCGCGGAGGGCCCGGGGACCGGGACGACTGGGATCCCTTCCTCCACGCACGCGCGCACGAGCTCGTACCCCGGGTCGGACAGTACCGGGGTCCCCGCGTCGCTCACCAGGGCCACCGAGCCTCCCGAACGCAGCAGGGCGAGGAGCTCTCCCACCCGGGCCCGCTCGTTGTGTTCGTGGTAACTCACCACCCGGTTGCGGATGCCATGCCGGTCCAGCAGCGCGCGTACCCTGCGCGTGTCCTCCGCGGCCACCACGTCCACCTCCCGGAGGACGCGCAGGGCGCGCAGGGTCACATCCTCCAGGTTCCCGATGGGGGTGGCTACCAGGTACAGCACGCCCGGCATCTCACCGCCTCCGCGCCGCCGAACCGCGCCGGACGCCCGCACCCACCAGGGCCGCCAGCACCTGCACCGCGGCGTCCTTGTCCAGCGGCTGGTTGCCGTTGCCGCACTTGGGGGACTGCACGCACGAGGGGCAGCCCCCCGCGCAGGGGCAGGTCCCTACGAGCTCCCACGTGGCGCGCAGCCACTCCTCCAGCACCGCAAAGCCGCGCTCTGCGATCCCTACCCCGCCGGGGTAGCCGTCGTAGACGAACACGGACGCTGCCTGCGTTTGCGGGTGCCGGGGGTAGCTGACCCCGCCCAGATCCCACCGGTCGCACATGGCGAACAACGGCAAGAGCCCGATGCTGGCGTGCTCCGCCGCGTGGATGGCACCGGGCAACACCTCGGGGTCCATGCGGGCCGCTAAGGCCTCCGGCACGTCCCACCCCACGGCCACCGTGGGCAGGTTCTGCGCAGGTAGGTCCAGAGGCTCGACGCTCACCACCTGGTCGCCCGTCAAGTGCTTGCGCGCGTAGCCCACCACCTGGGTGGTGACCTCCACCTCCGCCAGGTACGCGCGCGCCAGGCCCAGTTTGCGTTCCCGCAGCACCCTGCGGACCTCCAATTCCGTGACCGTGCGCGGCTCCGTGTAGTAGTCCACGGGGCGACGGCGGACCCGGGCGGTGCGGCTTTCGAGGTCCAGCGCCTCGACCACGTACGTCTCGCCCTGGTGCAGGTACACCGCACCCGGGTGCACCTGCTCGAAGGCGCGGCCCTCGTCCACCGTGCCCACGAGACCTCCGTCCACGTCCACGATGGCATAGCGGGCCTCCCCCGCGGTGCGGATCCCGACATGGGCGGCCGGGTAGCGTACGCCCCGCCAGGTCCACCGGCCCCGCTGCGGGGCAAGCTCTCCGGCTTCCGCCAGCACTTGGACCACAACCCGCGAGGGCTCGCCGAAGTGTGCGAAGTCCTCCTCGCCAAGGGGCAGCTCCGCCGCCGCGCACCGGAGTTGCGAGGTCAGCACGTAGGGGTTGTGGGGGTCCAGGACCGCGGCTTCCACGGGCCGGTCGAACAGGTAGCGCGGGTGACGCACCAGGTACTGGTCCAGGGCGTCTGAAAGTGCGATGAGCACCACGAGCCCCTCCGACCCACCCCGCCCGGCCCGGCCTGCCCGCTGCCACAGGCTGGCCACCGTCCCCGGGTAGCCCACGAGCACCGCGGCGTCCAGCCCACCCACGTCGATGCCGAGCTCCAGGGCGCTGGTGGACACCACCCCGACCAGTTCGCCGGAGAACAGGGCGCGTTCGATCTCCCGCCGCTCCTCCGGCAGGTAACCCGCGCGGTACGCGCGCACCCGTCCCCCGAGCTCCGGGGAGGCGGCCACCGCGTACCGGTACACGAGCTCCGTGGTCCTGCGGGCCTGGGTGAACACGATGGTCCGCACCCCGCGGGAGACGAGCCAGCGCAGGAGCCAGCTGGCCTCGCGGTAGGGGCTGCGCCGCCCCTCCCCGGCCGCGCCCGGTGGGTTCCACAGCACGAACCACCGGGTCCCCTGCGGCCCGCCGTCGTCGTCCACCACGCCCACTCGAGTCCCCAGCAAGTTCTCCGCGAACTCTCCGGGGTTGGCCAGCGTCGCGGACGTACAGATGAACTGCGGCTTCGACCCGTACGCCCGGCAGATGCGGTGCAGCCGACGCACGAGACCGGATAGGTGGCTCCCGAACACGCCGCGGTACACGTGCAGGTCGTCCAGCACCACGTACCGGAGACCTCGGAACAGGCGGACCCAGCGGCCGTGCTGCGGGAGGATGCCCACGTGCAGCATGTCGGGATTCGTGAGGACCACCTGCGCCTGCTCCCGGATCCGCGCGCGATCCTGGGCGGGCGTGTCTCCGTCGTAGACTTCGCACCGGACCCCCAGGCCGAAGGCGTGAAGCCATTCGTACTGGTCCTGGGCCAGGGCTTTGGTGGGGAACACGTACAGCGCCCGCGCACGGGCATCTTGCAGGACCGCCTCCAGCACCGGGAGGTTGTAGCAGAGCGTCTTCCCGCTGGAGGTCCGGGTGGTGACGACCACAGACTCGCCCGCACGCACGCGGTCCAGGGCCTGCGCCTGGTGCGTGTACAGCCGCTCGATCCCCCGGCGCCGCAGCGCGTCCTGGAGTCCTGCTGGGAGGGGACGCGCGGGGTCCGCGAACCGCGCCGGTCGCGGAGGAAGACGTTCCACATGCACCACGCGGCCGCCCGCGGCGCGCTGCAGCTCGGCCACCACGGCCTGGAGGGTCCTCGCCTTGACCATCCCGGAGCACCTCGGCTACGATCCCTTGTTGCAGGGCCGGAGTGGCGGAACGGCAGACGCGCTGCGTTCAGGGCGCAGTGGGCGCAAGCCCGTGGGGGTTCAAATCCCTCCTCCGGCACCACGGCCACGCCTCGAGGGTCCCGCCGTGCCGCCCGAGCCGAACCCTGCCGATGCCGCCCTGGACCTCGCGGTGATCGCGCACCTGCGGGGCTTCCCGGAGGACCTGGAGCGGTACGCCAACCTCGTCAAGCACGCGCACCCGAAGGGCAAGTCCGCCGTCGCGTTGATCATACACCGGCCCGGTTCCGGGTTCCTCCGGCGACTGTGCGAGCTCGTGGCCTCCGGGGAGGACGTGGTCACCACCGTGGAGGCCGCGGAGTTGGTGGGCGTGACGGTGGAGGGGCTGCTGGCGCGACTGGAGGGCGGGACGCTCCCCGCCCCGCTCTTCCGCCAGGGCACCCGGGTGATCTGGTCGCGGCCGACCCTGGTGGAGTGGCTGCGCGGAGCCGAGTCGGGGTCGTAGGAGGCGCCGTGGCCCGGGTGGCGCTGTACGTCCAGTGCCCGACCTGTGGGGCGGTGTTCGACACCGGACTGCGCACGGACACCGGATCCTTCCAGCGCGGGACGTTCGCGGCCAACTACCACACCTGTCCTCATTGCAAGGCCCAGGAGACGTACCGGAAGGCGGACTACCGCCTGGTGGACGCCCGCACGGGCCAGCCCCTGCCGGGGCCACAGCGGCCGGCCTAACTCACTCCCTGCCGCCGCGCTGCTCCACGAACCGGCGTACGTCCTCCAGCAGGGCTGCGGTGTCCCGCTCGAAGGTCTCCTGGATGAGGGCAAACCGCGCCTGTTGCTCCACCGTGAGGGCTGTCCGGATCCCCGCCAGGGCCGCCGCGCGCCTGCGACGGAACTCCGCCTGTGCTGCCTCGAGCGCCCTCAGCTGGGCCTCCACCTGGCTGCGGTCCACGGGGCGCACCGCCAACAGCCGATGGATCTCCCGCTGAGCCGACAGCCTGCGCTCTGCGAACTCGATCCGCGCGTACTTCAACGCCCGCAGGTGGGGGAAGATCCGGGCGATCTGGTCCTCCCGCAGGTCCAGCTCGTCCACGAGCCGCCAGACCAGCAGGGCCTCCAGGATCCGTTGTGCGCGCGCTGCGAGGCTCGCGCGCTGTGCGGCGTTCCCGGCCGCGGCCAGGAGCACCACGGCCGCAGCCAGCGCTAGGGCCCCAAGGACCGACCGCCTCACTCCCCTCCGGCCCACCACCGGTCCACCTCTGGTTCGAACCCGGAGCGCCAGCGGCCGGCCAGCCGCACCACCTCCGGCATCACCTCCCGCACCGCCACGCTCACCACCGCAGGACGGTCGTCCGCCGTGGGCCGGGTGGCGTACGGGGCCAAGGTCAGGAGCACGCCGGCCAAGGCGGCCGCTGCAGCCGCACGCCAGGGCCGGAGGGAGGCACGCGGCGTCCAGACCTTGAGCTTCAGTTCGTCCCAGAAACCCTCCGGCGCCCGCGGGTCGGGGAGATCCCGTAGCCAGGCGACCGTCTCCTGGAGCTCTACCCACCGCCTTTCGCAGTCGGCGCACGCCTGCAGGTGCTCCCGCAAGATGAGCCACCGCTCCGCTGGCACGTGCCCCGTGGCGGCTTCCGCAAGCCCTTCGAGCGCGCTCCGGCAAGCAGCCCTCACCGGGAGCCCTCTCGCAGCGGTCCCAGCCTGGCCCGGAGCCGGGCAAGCGCCGCGAACACCGAGGCCTTCACCGTACCCTCCGCGCAGCCGAGGATGTCGGCCACCTCCGCGTACGTGTGGCCGCCGTACAGCCGCAGGACCAGAGCTGCACGCTGGCGCGGGGGAAGCGCGCGGATCGCCTCCTCGACCCTGGCCACCCACTCCCGCCGCTCGGCCACGGACTCGGGTCCGTGGTCCGGAGAGTCCGCCCAGGAGGCCACCGCGTCCAGGGGCAGCGCCTGCCGGTTCAGGCGCGCCCGCTGGTCCAGGTAGGCGTTGGTAGCGATGCGGAGCAGCCACGTCCGGAGCCCGGACCGGCCCTCGAACCGCGCAAGGCCCCGGTAGGCGCGGACGAACACCTCCTGGGTGAGGTCCGCGGCGTCCTCGTGGTTCCCGGTCATCCGCCGAAGGTACCGGTACACGGCTGGCCCTTCCCGGGCCACCAGTGCCGCGAAGGCCTCCGGGGAGCCCTGTCGCAGAGCGCGCAGGAGCGCTTCCTCCATCCCTCTCCATGGTAGAAGACCCCGGGAGGAGGCGGAGCGTTTAGTCCAGCCGGTGGTATACTGGGGACGAGCTCGCCGGAGAACCCTTCGAAACCCACCCGCGAAAGGAGGGTCTCACCGTGAAGTACGAAGCCAAGAAGTTCAAGTCGTTCGAGACAGAGCTGGACGGGATCAGTAAGCGCACCATGGAGGAGCACTACAAGCTGTACCAGGGGTACGTGAACAAGGCCAACGAGATCCTGGACAAGCTGGCGTCGCTCGACAAGGACCCGGCGAAGGCGAACCCCACCTACTCCGACATCCGGGTCCTCAAGGTGGAGCTCACTCGCGCCCTGGGCGGGATCAAGAACCACGAGATCTACTTCGACCACCTGGGCGGGCTAGGTGGCAAGCCCGACGGGGGGATGCTGGCCCTCATCGAGAGGGACTTCGGGTCCTTCGAGGAGTGGCAGAAGGACCTGAAAGCCACGGGGATCGCGGCCCGGGGCTGGGCCTGGACGGCCTACGACTGGGACACCGGCAAGCTGTTCAACTACATCGGGGACGAGCAGAACACCTACCCGGTGTGGAACTGCACCCCGCTGGTGGCCCTGGACGTGTTCGAGCACGCTTACTTCATCGACTTCGGGACGAACAAGGGCGGCTACATCGACGCCTTTTTCCGGAACCTCGACTGGCGGGCGGTGGCCAAGCGGGCGGAGGCGTTCGGGATCTTCGCACACGCCAAGATCTAGCCCGGGAGGGCGGGCACCCGCTCTCCCCGCTAGGCTCTCCGGGGCAGGAGGAAGACGGCCGGGGGGATCGAAGGAGGGCCACGGAAGACCTTGGGGGCAGCGGGGGAGCCATGCGGGAGGCGGCGTTGACCTGTCCGTACTGCGAGACTGTCATGGTCACGTGCCACGAGCCGCGCGCGGAGGAGGCCTCGTGGTACGAGTGTCCGATCTGCGGCCACCGGGTAGAGCCCCACGACCTTCGGTCCCTGGACGACGAGATGCCTTCCCAACTCCACCCCTTCTAGAGGGCGCACCCGTGCGCGGCCGACTGACGGTGCAACAGCGATCGCGGGCGCCGGGGGCGCTCGCCAAGGTGGTGTAGTCCGTCGCCATGACGGTCCCGCTGAACCGGCCCTGCCCGCAGTGCGGCGCGGAGATGGAGCTGCTGGCCTCGGACGAGTCGGGGGCGGTGCTCGTCTACGAGTGTGTGGACTGCGGGTACCAGAGCGAGGAGCGGGTGGAGAACGTGCTCGAGCCGGCTTCCGAGGACGACGAGGTCGTCTTCCAGCCGGAAGACGAGGAGGAATTCCCCGAGGAGGAAGAGGACGAGCTGGACGAGTCCCTCTGGGAAGAAGACGAAGAGGAGGAAGACGCGTGGCGGTAAGGCGGCGTGCAGCCGTTCCGAACAGCCCGGCGGGCTCGCTCCGAGGGCCTGCGGGCACGCAGATCGCGTACGCTACAGCCCGCTGCGGGGCCGGAGCGGTCCTGATGGCAGCTACCGACCGCGGGGTGTGCAGGGTGTACCTCGGGGACCGCACCCACGACCTCCTGCGCCGCCTCTGGCGGGAGTTCCCCGACGCCCGCCTCCACCGGGACGCGAGGCGGGTCGGGTCCTGGCTTCGCGCGTGCCTCGAGGGAAGGACGGCCGACATTCCGGTGGACTTGCGGGCCACGCCCTTCCAGCAGAAGGTGTGGCAGGCCCTGCGGAAGATCCGCCCGGGCCAGCGCCGCACGTATGCGGAGGTTGCGCGCGGCCTCGGCCGGCCGGGTGCCGCCCGGGCGGTGGCACGCGCCTGCGCCGCAAACCCCGTGGCGCTGCTGATCCCGTGCCACCGCGTCGTCCGTTCGGATGGGGGCTTAGGGGGCTACCGGTGGGGGTCAGAGCGCAAGCGAGCCCTGCTGGAGCAAGAGGCTACCGCGAGCGGGAAGCAGCCTGTCCGCTAGTCCTCCCGAACCGCCCCTTCGCCACGAGGACCGTGCTCCGGGTGAGGAGCCCTCCGGCCGTGCTGGCGGCCGCCGCAATGAGAAGGGGCAGGAGGCAGCACGAGGCCATGAGGAGGACGGCTAAGACCCTGGAAAGCGTGTCCCGCATCCCTTCACTGACCTAGGCTCAGCGCAAGGCCGCCCAGGGAGATCTGGACGTAGATGAGGTAGGCTCCGGCCACCACCATGCCCAGCGCACCGGCCGTCCGCAGGTGCGCTGTCCATCCCCGCGCCCATCGGATCA
>Ga0101941_1000167_pt1 | contig 157913 bp, 114 predicted proteins | sample DewCreD2012metaG_3_FD_75242 | JGI IMG/M metagenome (GOLD analysis project Ga0101941, IMG submission 75242) | Hot spring sediment bacterial and archeal communities from British Columbia, Canada, to study Microbial Dark Matter (Phase II) - Dewar... ... | reverse complement strand
GCCTTCGCCCGCGACGGCGTTCCCGTCGCGGCCGGTCAACCGGCATGGCGCCCTTACGGCGAGGGCCGCGCCTACATGGCCTTCTCCGATGCGCCCAAGCCGGGGGCGCACCTGATGCCCGGGATGTACGAGCTGAACGAGCAGGTCGTCTGCCGCCGCCGCGCCAAGGGCGGCATACCCTGGAACTGGAACTACGGGATCGTCTCGCCGACGCTTCCGGCCGGAGATCCTCGATGCTGATGGCGGACGGAGACGTTCAGTCGTTCGCCCTGACGCTCGACAAGTTCCTGGATCACGCGGCCAAGTGGCATCCCCGAACCCAGGTCGTGACGGCCGGGGAGGGCGACCGCATCGACCGGATCGGTTATGCCGACCTCCGCGCGCGCGCCCTGCGGATTTCGGCCGTGCTGGCTGATTTCGGCGTCGTGCGCGGCGAGCGGGTCGCCACCCTGGCCTGGAACAGCCAGGCCCATGTCGAGGTCTGGTACGCGATCATGGGCCTGGGAGCGGTATGCCACACGCTCAACCCACGCCTGACGGCCGCCCAGTTGGGGTGGATGGTCGTGCAGTCGCGGGCCCGAATCCTTGTGGTCAGCGCGGACCTTGAGCCTCTGGCCCGGCAGATCGCGGAGCATGCGCCGTGCGTCGAGCGGCTGTTGGTCATCGACGTTTCCGCGGAAGCGCTGCATCCCCAGGCGCTGGAGCCGCTGATCGGCGAAGCGCGGGATGACGTCGTCTGGGGCGACTTCGACGAGACCGCGCCCTGCGGTCTGTGCTTCACGTCCGGCACCACCGGCGCGCCCAAGGGCGTCACCTACACGCATCGTTCCAGCTATCTGCATACCCTGCGCCTGCTGCAGGTGGACGTGATGGCCATCTCGGGAGCCGACACGGTGCTGGCCGTCGTGCCGATGTTCCACGCCAATGCCTGGGGCCTGCCGTTCGCGGCGCCCGCGGCCGGCGCCAAGCTGGTCTTGCCCGGTCGGCACGCGGACGGCGCCAGCCTGGCGCGCCTGATCGCCGCCGAGGCGGTGACGGTGGCCGTGGGCGTGCCCACGGTCTGGCTGGGTCTGATCGAGCATCTCGAAACCACGGGCGCCCAACTGCCGTCGTTGAAGCGTATCATCATGGGCGGCGCGCCGCTCGCTCCCGCCCTGATGCAGCGGATCGAAGGGCGTCTGGGCGTGACCGTGCAGACCAGTTGGGGCATGACCGAGCTGTCGCCGTCGGGCACGGTGTCGCCGGCCGCCGATCCGGCGCGTTCGGCGGCCGCTTCGGGCCGTCCGGCGATCGGGGTCGACCTGTTGCTGACCGACGCCGACGGCAAGACCTTGCCCGAGCAGCGCGAGGTCGAAGGGCACCTGCGCGTGCGCGGGGCGGCGGTGATCGAGCGCTACTTCGGACACCAGACACCGGCGACCGACCCCGACGGCTGGTTCGCGACCGGCGACCTGGCGCGGATCGACGCCGAAGGCAATCTGTTCATCACCGGTCGCGCCAAGGACCTGATCAAGTCGGGCGGCGAGTGGATCAATCCCGCCGAGATCGAGGCGGTGGTCGGGGCGCTGCCCGAAGTCTCCCTGGCCGCCGTCATCGGGCGCGTCGACGCCAAGTGGGGCGAGCGTCCGATCCTGCTGGTGGAGATGCGCGAGGGCGACCCTGTCAGCGACGAGACGTTGCTGGCGGGCTTGCATGGACGCGTGGCGCCCTGGTGGATTCCCGATGCCATCGTCCGCTTGCCGCACATGCCTCTGGCGTCCACCGGCAAGATCGACAAGATGAGACTGAGATCCGAATTTGGGGGCGGATGAGTGTCTCGTTCCTGTTCGATTTCGCCCAAGCTTGAGACGGAAAGAAGCCTAGTGCCCGAAGACGTGAAACCCCGGCAGCGCTCCACCAAGGCGGAGCAGCGCGCCGAGACGATGGAGCAGATTCTCGACGCGGCCGAATATCTGTTCTCCAAGCACGGGCTGTACGGCGTGACGCTGAAGGACGTGGCCAAGCGGGTCGGCGTCCACCACACGCTGCTGAACTACTATTTCGAGGACAAGCGGAAACTGTTCGACGCGGTGTTCGCCCGCCGGGCGGTGATCACCAGCGAGCGGCGGATGAAGGCGCTCCAGGACTACGAGGCCGCGACGGGCGACAAGCCGACGGTCGAGGGGGCCCTTCGCGCCTTCCTCGACACCGACCTGGACCTCTATATCGAGGGCGGGGAGGGCTGGAAGAACTACGCCGCCCTGGGCGCCCAGGTCGCCAACGCCCCCGAGTGGGGCGCGGAACTGATGGACGAGCACTTCGATCCCGTCGTGCTGCGGCTGATCGCCATCCTCAGGAAGGCGTTGCCGGGCTGCAGCGAGGCCGACATCTTCTGGGGCTATCACTTCGTGACCGGGGCGCTGATGCTGACCCTGGCGCGTACGGGCCGTATCGACAAGCTGTCCGGCGGCGTCTGCCGATCCGACGACTTCATGGCGGTCAAGGATCGCATGGCGTCGTTCATGGCGGGGGGCTTCCTCACCGTCTGCGGACGCGGGGCGCCTCAAGCTTAGCGATCACTTCTGCCTTTGGGCTTCAGCGGGAAGCCTGGGCTTAGATATTAACTCGCCGGCCAGTGAAGATTTTTAGGGCGCGGCGGATGCGGAGAGGAAACCACGGATGTCGCTTATCGGACGCGTTGCGATCGTCACCGGCGCGGGCGGAGGCCTTGGCCGCGCCCACGCCCTGTTTCTTGCCCGGTCCGGCGCGCGGGTGGTCGTGAACGACATGGCCCAGGAGGCCGCCGACCGCGTCGCCGCCGAGATCGTCGACGCTGGGCACGAGGCGATGGCTGTCGTGGGGTCGGTCACCGACGAGGCGGCCGTGGACGCCATGATCCGCCGGACCATGGCGGGTTGGGGCCGCATCGACATCCTGATCAACAACGCCGGCATCCTGCGCGACAAGAGCTTCGCCAAGATGGACCTGGAAGACTTCCGACGCGTGATCGACGTGCATCTGATGGGCGCGGCGATCTGCACCAAGGCGGTCTGGGACATCATGCGCGAGAAGCGCCATGGGCGCGTGGTCATGACCACGTCCTCGTCCGGCCTCTACGGAAATTTCGGCCAGGCCAACTACGGCGCGGCCAAGATGGCGCTGGTCGGGCTGATGCAGACCCTGGCGATCGAGGGCGAGAAATATGGAATCCGCGTCAACTGCCTGGCGCCCACGGCGGCCACGAGCATGACCCACGGCGTGCTGTCCAACGACAGCCTCGATCGCCTGGACCCGGCCCTGGTCAGTCCCGGCCTGCTGGCCCTGGTCGGCGATGAGGCTCCGACCCGGACTATCCTGTGCGCGGGGGCCGGCCACTTCGCCACGGCGAACGTCACGCTCACCGCCGGCCGCTATGTCGGCGCCGGTGACGAGGCCGGCGAGGGGGTTGTGCGCCTGTGGGACGAGATCGCCGATCGGACCGGCGAGATCGTGCCCGCGTACGGCTTTACCCAGGCCGAGCGCGAGCTGGCCAGCGCGGGCGTGGTCTCGCCGGTGGCGGCCGTGAGGTCGTGAAGCGCCCGGCGCGCTGACGACGCCAAAACGGAGCGCTTCGGCTCAAACGGTACGAACGCATTGAACCTATCGGCCGGCCGGGAATTGCCTCGGTGTCACGCGAACCTGCCGGAGTGAATGATGCGAGCCGCCGAAGGAACCGGAGCGCCGGTTCTCCATCCCATTCACGCCATTCTCATGGCTTTTCCGCTCGCCCTCTTCGCCGCGGGGCTCGTCTCGGACATCGCCTATCTGAAAACAGCGGTGATCCAATGGTCGAACTTCTCGGCCTGGCTGATCGCGGGAGCACTGCTGGTCGGCGGGGGCGTCCTGGCCTGGGCGATCGTCGAGACGGTCTTTCCGCGCCGGACCGAGCGTCCGCGCGCCTTGGCCTATCTGGCGGCCGTGGCGATCATGTGGATCGCGGGTCTTATCAACGCCTTCCACCACAGCCATGACGGCTGGAGCGCGGTCGGCGTCACCGGCGTGGCGCTGTCCGTCGTCTCGACGCTGGCCGCGCTGGTCGCCGCCGGCATCGGCTATTCTGGACAACGCGCCGGGAGGATCGTGCGATGAGCAAGCCTTGGTTCATCGTCGCGGCCAGTGCCCTGGCTCTGCAGGCCTGCGGCCAGAGCAATCCAGGTCTGGACCAGACCGGCGCGGCCCCCGCACTGCCGGATCGCCAGGAAACGCTGGTGCCGCCCATGAAGATCGCGACGCCGGCGGGCTGGAATGGCCAGACGCCGACGGTCCCCAGCGGCTTCACGGTGACCGCCCTGGCGACCGACCTGAAGATCCCTCGCCAGATCCTGGTGTTGCCCAATGGCGACGTGCTGGTCGCAGAGGGCTCGGGCGGCGCCACGGCCCCGAAGATGCGGCCCAAGGACTTCATCGCCGGGTACATCAAGGCCAAGGGCAAGACCAAGGTGAAGGGCGGCAATCAGGTCACCCTGCTGCGCGACGCCGATGGCGATGGGCGAGCCGAGCTGCGCGAGGTCCTGATCAAGGACCTCAACGCGCCCTATGGCCTGGCCTTCGTGGACGGGGCGATCTACGTCGCCAACCAGGACGCCCTGCTGCGCTTCCCCTACCAACAAGGTCAGACCCGCATCACCGCGCCGGGGCAGGAGGTCACCAAGCTGCCCTCCAGGATCAACCACCACTGGACCAAGTCGCTGACCGCCAGCGCCGACGGGACAAAGCTCTATGTCGGCATCGGCTCCAACAGCAATATCGGCGAGCGCGGCCTGGACGTCGAGGAAGAGCGCGCCGTGGTCTGGGAGATCGACTGGCTGACGGGCGCGCGCCGCACCATCGCCCATGGCATCCGCAATCCCACGGCCCTGGCTATCGAGCCTCGCAGCAGCGCGCTGTGGGCCGTGGTCAACGAACGTGATGAGCTGGGACCCCAGCTGGTGCCCGACTATCTGACCTCGGTGCGAGACGGGGCCTTTTATGGTTGGCCCTACAGCTATTGGGGCCAGAACGTCGATCCGCGCGTGCATCCGCAGAAGCCGGAGATGGTGGCCAAGGCGATCGCCCCCGACTATGCGCTGGGCTCCCACGTCGCGGCGCTGGGCCTGAGTTTCGCGACCCAGGGCGGCTTTGGCGGACAATATGCGGAAGGCGCGTTCGTCGGCCAGCATGGCAGTTGGAACCGGCAGGATCTGTCGGGTTACAAGGTCGTCTGGATCCCGTTCGCGGGCGGGCGGCCCAGCGGCAAGCCGGTGGACTTCGTCACGGGCTTCCTGGACCAGAACCATGCGCGTGGCCGGCCAGTCGGCGTGACCTTTGATCCCGGTCGTCGCATCCTGCTGGTCGCCGACGATCTGTCGAACACCGTCTGGCGCATCGCCCCCACCCGGTGATCGGCGGGGCGGGCTTCGGTTAGAGACCGCCCTTCGCGGCGAGTTCGACCCAGGCCGGCGCGGCCTGCCAGACGATGGCGACCGCCGCCAACGCGGCGCCCAGCATGCCGAGTCTGGCCTCGAAGGCCTGCTCGGGCAAGGCCGGACTCAGGCCTCGCCACGCCGTCACGGCCAAGGTAGCGGCCAGCGCCAGGCAGCCCAGCGTGGTCAGGCCGTGGATCCAGGCCAGGACCCGTACAGGCGCGGCGCCGATGGCCGCCAGGCTGGGCAGGGCGTAGACGATGGCGAAGTGCGCGAGCCATATAATGGGCCCCGCCAGGAGGGCGCTCCAGGCCCTGATGCCGCGCCGGAACTTCATGACGCGACCGTCGCGAACAGTCGCGGAAGGCCGACGACGACGAGGCCCTGGGCGCCGACATAGCCCAGAAACAGCCCGACCAACTGCACCGTCGCCGGGCGGCCGGCGGCGACGTGGCCGAACAGCCAGCGCAGAGCGACATAGGCCGCCATCAGAACGCTGATGGCCACGAAGACCCCCTGCCAGGCCAGCAGGGTATGGACGATCGCGCCCTGGGCGCTCAGGTCCGGCGCCAGACCAGTCGTGCGCCAGGCCGCCATGTCCAGCCACCAGGCGATGGAGAGCAGCAGGGCGGAACCGACAGTGAGCAGCGTGGCGAGACGTGGTCCCCACTGGCCCGGACGAACCAAGGCGCGATTGCCAAGCCACACCAGGCCTACGCCGCCGGCGCAGAGGCCGGCCGCCGCCAGGCCCGGGGCGAAGTCGATCGGCGCCGACCAGGCCTGCGACGAGCGACTCCACAGGAAAATGTAGGAGAAGACGCTCATCGCCATCACCATGCCAGCCACGATCAGGGTGATGACCATGGCCCACCATCCGGTGCTCGACGGGCCGCTGACATAGGTCGGCAGTTCCAGGCCGGCCCCGACATCGACCTTGGCCTGGGGGAGGGGATGGTCGAGGAACCAGCACCAGCGCATGACGCAGCCGATCGCCAGCACCCCGCTCACCACCGAGGCGGTGTAGGCCTGGACAGTGAGCAGCAGGAAGAAGCCGGCCGTGAACACCGCCGCCCAGACGTGCCACCCCGAGGGCGTGGGCATCGGCAGCAGGTGCTGCGGCTCTGCGTTGACGGGGCTGGTGACCAGGGTCTCGCGGCCGCCGGTCGGCGCGCCGGGCAGGAAGTAGCGTCCGGCCACGACATCGCGCGCCAGGTTCTTCTGGTCCCACAGCGGATAGAGCGATCTGACGACGGGGATGCTGCGGGTCGAATAGAGCTCCGAAGGCAGCCATTCCAGGCCGCCGCCGTCGAAGACGTTGCCGGCGCTGGCGCCGAAGGGCCGAAAACTTCGGACCATGTCGATGATCCAGATCAGCACCGCAACGGCGAAGACCGCCGCGCCGAGGCTGGAGATCAGGTTGGGCCATTCCAGGTCGCGGCCCGGCGCGTAGGTCCAGACCCGTCGCGGCATGCCCATCAGGCCCGACAGGTGCATCGGCAGGAAGGCCAGGTGCATGCCGGTGAACATCAGGCCGAACACCCAGCGGCCCAGACGCTCGCTGAGCGCCCTGCTCGAGACCATCGGCGTCCAGTAGTAGATCGCCGCGAACAGCGGGAACACCATCCCGCCGATCAGCACATAGTGCAGATGGGCGACGATGAAATAGGTGTCGTGGGCCTGCCAGTCGAAAGGGACCATGGCGGCCATCACGCCGGTCAGCCCGCCCATCACGAAGATCAGCAGGGAGCCGAGCACGAACAGGCCCGGCGTGTTGAATCGCATCTTGCCCGACGCCACGGTCGCGATCCATGAGAACACCTGCACCCCCGCCGGCAGGCTGACCGCCATCGAGGCGGCCGAAAACACGCCGATCGAGGCTCCTGGCAGGCCGGTGGTGAACATGTGGTGGGCCCAGACCCCGAAGCTGATGAAGCCCGTCGCCAGGAAGGCCAGCACCACCATCCAGTGGGCGACCAGCGGCGTGCGCGAGACCGTGGACACCATGGTCGACATCGCCCCGGCCGCCGGCAGGAAGATGATGTAGACCTCGGGGTGGCCGAAAAACCAGAACAGGTGCTGCCACAGCAGCGGATCGCCGCCGCGCGTGGCGTCGAAGAACGGCCAGCCCAGGGCCCGCTCAAGCTCCAGCAGAGTGGTGGCCAGGATCACCGACGGGAAGGCGATGATGATCATTCCGGCGAAGACCAGCATGGCCCAGGCGAAGATCGGCAGCTTGTCCAGGGTCATGCCCGGGGCGCGGGTCTTCAAGATGCCGACGATGATCTCGATGGCCCCGGCGATGGCCGAGATCTCGATGAAGCCGATGCCCAATAGCCAGAAGTCGGCGTTGATCCCTGGCGAATAGGTGGTCGAGGTCAGGGGCGGGTACATGAACCAGCCGCCGTCGGGGGCCAGGCCGAAGAACAGCGAGCAGAAGAAGGCCAGGCCGCCGATCAGATAGGCCCAGAACGCATAGGCCGACAGGCGGGGGAAGGGCAGGTCGCGCGCGCCCAGCATCTGTGGCAGCAGCAGCACGCCCAGCGCCTCGACCGCCTGCACCGCGAACAGGAACATCATCACCGTGCCGTGCATGGTGAAGACCTGGTTGTAGGTCTCCTGCGACAGCACGCCGTTCAGCGGCAGGGCCAGCTGGGTCCGCATCAGCAGCGCCAGGACGCCGGCCAGGACGAAGAACAGCATGGCCGCGCCGAGATAGTAGACGCCGACATAGTTGTTGTTGATCACCGTGATCCACTGCCAGCCCTTGGGCGCGCACCAGATCTCCTCGAGCGCCTCGACCTCACCCTTGGGCCGACGACCCTTGGTCGGGAAGCGGTCATAGAACGCCGGGTCGAAGCCGGTCTCCGAGCCCTCCGGCGGCGCGCTCACTTCAGGCTCTCCAGGTAGTCGGCGGTCGCGCGCAGGTCCTGGCCGTTCAGCACGGGATAGGCGGGCATCCGGTTGCCGGGCTTGATGGCCTGGCTGTCGGCGATCCAGCCGGCCATGGTCCCGGTATTGTTGGGCAGGACGCCGGCGCCGAGCGTGCGGCGCGAACCGACATGGGTCAGGTCCGGGCCGGCCACGCCGTTGGCTGTCGTTCCCCGGATGCTGTGGCAGGCGCCGCAACCGCTGTTCTGGAAGACCAGCGCGCCCGGGGCCTTATGGAGCGAGGCTTCGGCCGGCCGCGCGGCGCCGGCGCGCCAGCGTTCGTAGTCGTCGGGCGCATGGGCGACGACCACGAAGGCCATCAGGGCGTGGGCGCCCCCGCAATATTCCGCGCACTGGCCGCTATAGGTCCCTGGCTGGTCGGCCTGGACACGCAGGACGTTGCGGCGACCGGGGATCATGTCCAGCTTGCCGGCCAGGCGCGGGACCCAGAAGCTGTGGATGACGTCGGTCGACTCCAGTTCCAGGGCGACGGGTCGGCCGACCGGGATGTGGATCTCGTTGGCGTCCTGGAAGGTCTCGCGGCCGGCGGCGTCGAGATAGGCCACGCGCCACCACCACATCTCGCCGGTGACGCGCACCCGCAGGTCGCCGGGGCGCGGCGCTTCCGTCAGGCGCGCGGTCAGCGACAGGCCCCAGATCAGCAGGGCGCTCAGAACGACGACCGGGAAGCCCAGGCCTGCGATCCAGACCAGCCGCTCGCCGCCCAGCCGCCGCCGCCAGGACCGCGGTGCGAACAGGGCGATGGCCAGGGCGGTCAGCACCACGGCCATGACCAGCACGCACATCGCCAGCAGGCCCCAGGTCAGGGTGCTGAGCGGCGTCGCGAAGGGCCCCGCCGGATCCAGGACGGGCGGGGGCCAACCCTTGAAGCTGTCGTGGGCGGTCCTAGCGGTCATCGAGCGTATAGAGGTAGGCCGCGACATCGCGGGCTTGGGCTTCGTTCAGGCCGGTCGCCGGCATGGCGGTGGCCGGCGACAGCGCCGGCGGATCGCGCAGCCAGCGCGTCAGCACCTCGGGGCGGTTTGGAAAGCGGCCGGCGATCAGGGCGCGATCGGCGAAGCCGGCCAGCGACCCGCCCACCTGGCCTTTCGGCCAGGCGACGCCGGGAATGTCGTGACAGACGCCGCAGGCCTCTTGCTCGATGACCGCCAGACCGCGCTTTGGATCGGCGCCGGTGATCTGGCGGATAGGCGACGGCTTTTCGGCGCAAGCCAACAGCCCGGCGCCCGCCAAGCCGATCATCGCCGCGCCCGCCGCCTTCGATCTTCCGCTCACGCTGTTCCCCGGATAGCCTCGAACCTCAACCCGTCGAGGCGGCCAAGGTTCCTGAGCGGCGGAACTGGGCCGTTCCCCGCCGGTTAAATCGATGTGCGCCCTCATTTGCTCCTCCTTCTCGCGCTGACGCTGGTTTGCGCCGCCTGCGATCGCCCGGCGAGCCGGACCGACGAAACGCTGAGCGCCAGCGGGCGCCTAGTGGCCATGAGCGGCGGGGCCGGAGGCGCGGCCAACGCCTGCTTCTCCTGCCATGGCCTGGACGGCGCCGGCGACGGCGTCTCGACGCCCCGTCTGGCCGGGCTGGAAGCGGGCTACCTTCTCAAGCAGATGGAAGACTACGCCTCTGGTGTTCGTCCGGATTCGGTGATGACGCCGGTGTCCAAGGCGCTGGACGACAAGGCCCGCCAGGCCGTGGCCGCCTACTATGCCGGTCTCGCCCCGCCGGTCGGTCGTGTCGATCCGATCGCCGTACCGGCGCTGTGGAGCCAAGGTGACGCCCAGCGTGGTCTACAGCCCTGCGCCGCTTGCCATGGGGCCGCGGGGGAGGGCGTCGGCGCAGGCCAACCCGCCTTGGCCGGCCAGCCGTCCGCCTATCTGGTCGATCAACTGGAGCGTTGGCGTCACGCCAAGCGCCGCAACGACGCTCGGTCGGCGATGACCGAGATCGCCCGCGGGCTCACGCCCGAGGAAGTCGCCGCGATATCGGCCTGGCTAGAGCGGCAACCCGCTTCTCCAAGGCCAGCCACCGACGCCGCCAGCGGGTTCGTCGCGGGGCAAGCTGCGGCACGATCGGCAGCATCCCGTGAAGGACGTCGTCTCGATCGATGACGTGACGCTTCATGGCCGCGCCCGCATGGATCGGGACCAGGAACAGAAGGCTGATCACGAAGCCCAGATGGAGCCAGCCGGCGACGGCCTCGATGGCCCAGAGCGTCGGATTGTCCAGCGCGCCCAAAGGCATCAGCGGCCAGGAGATCACACCCAGCAGGGTGAGCTCGGTCTCGCGCGCCGTCGCCGAGACCATGGCCCAGCCAGTGAGCGGCAGGCCCAGAAGGCAGGTGTAGAAGACATAATGGGTGACGTGGGCGGCCGCGCTTTCCCACCCCGGCTTGTCGGCGTCGTTGATCGTGTCCGGCGCGAACAGCCGCCAGCCGAGGCGTCCCAGGGCGAGGACCAGCATCAGAACGCCGACCAGATAGTGGAGCTCGTAGGCGTGCACCATTCCGGCTCCGGCCGGAACGCGGCCCATCCAGAATCCCCAGCCGAGCTGGAACAGGGCCAGCGCGGCCATGGTCCAATGGAAGAGGATCGCGACCGGCGAATAGCGCCCCTCGTCGGCATGCCCCGCCGCCCACGCGAGGATGTTGGTGATCAGGCGGTCGATCATGCGGGTCGAGCCAAAGGGGGAGGGCGAAGGGCGCGGGCCAATATGCTGAGAGCGAACGCCAGGTAGATCGCCGCCGCCGGGACCCACATGATCAGACCCGCCATCTGTTGATCGGCCAGCGGGGTCAGGCCCCAGGCGGCCGTCGTCAGGGCGTGAGGCGCGTACAGCGCCCGGGGGATGAAGGTCAGGACCGCGCCCAGCAGGCCCATCGGCACCATGGTCGCCAGCAGGCTCGCGACGGCGGCTGGCGCCGGCGCCGCGCGAAGGGCTCGCCAGGCCAACGTCGCGCTGAGCAACAGGCTTGTCTGCATCACCGCATAGCCGAGGTCATGCGATAGCGCCCAGCCATAGGCGGCGGGGATGTGCCAGCCCCAGAAGACCGCGATGAATATCGTGGTGGCGGCGGCGAGGGCGGGAGGCCTGGCGGCGCGCGGCAAGGCCCAGGCGATCAGCGGGGCGGCGACGGCGACGATCAGGATGTGGTGGACGGTCCTCGCGGCGAACAGGGCCGAGCTCAAGGCGCAGAGCGGCGAAACGAAGGTCAGGACCAGCACGGCCATGGCCAAAAGCGCCAGTCCGCGCCGCTCCCTGCCAGCGGTCAGCAGCAGGGCTCCGAGGACGGCGAGCGTCAGCAAGAGCAGCGGATCGAAATTCCAGCGAGACCAGAGCTCGCCCGGCGTCGGGCCCGCCCCGCAATAGGGACGCCAAGGCGGATCGGCGATCGGCATGGTGCAGCCTCCCTGAACGGCTACAGGCAAATCCCCAAGACGCCGATGGCGTTCCGCTACCCTGGCGACGGAACCGCGATCCGGCCTGACCGTTGCCATGGCGCACGGTCAGGGAGAGGCGCGTTGGATGCGAACGTCGAGTATGGTCGCGCCCTGGCCCGGGCCGCCGGCGGCGCCCTGCTGTTCTCGTTCCCGCTGCTGATGACCATGGAGATGTGGTCGCTGGGCGTGACGGTGGATCGCTGGCGGTTGTTGCTCTTCCTGCTGCTCACCTTGCCGATGCTGGTCGGCCTGTCCTATTTCGCCGGCTTCGAACCGACATTTCGGTTGAAGGATGAAGTGCTGGACGCCCTGGCCGCTTTCGGGTTGGGCTTTCTTCTGTCGGCCGCGCTGCTCGGCGTGTTCGGCGTCCTTCACGGTGAGAGCTTGGGATCGCAAGGCGCCTGGGGCAAGGTCTCTCTCTGCGCGGCGCCGGCCGCGGTCGGCGCGCTGCTGGCCGGAAAGCAACTGGGCGAGCGCGGCCTCGGATCTCGGGAAAAGGCGCAGGCCGGGCCGCTGGGCGAGCTGTTCCTGATGGCGGTGGGCGCGGCCTTCCTGGCGTTCAATGTCGCTCCCACCGAAGAGATGATCCTGATCGCCTACCAGATGGGGCCGCTCCACACGCTGCTGCTCGTCGCGGCCTCGATCGCCTTGCTGCACCTCTTCGTCTATCGCCTGGGCTTTCCGGGTGAAGCCAAGCGACGCGAGGCGGGGAACTTCATGCGCACCTTCGTCGGGTTCACCGCACCGGGATACGGCGTCGCCCTTCTGATGAGCCTGTACCTGCTCTGGACGTTCGGGCGCACCGACGGCGTGGCGGTCCATGAGATCGCCACCATGACGGTGGTGCTGGGCTTCCCCGCCGCGCTGGGCGCGGCCACGGCGAGGCTGGTGGTCTGATGGCCAAGCCTCGCTCGCCGTCACGCCGCGCGGCCGCCGCGCCGAAATCCAAGCCGGCCAACGACATCCCCGCCCTCGAATGGGCGTCGGCCGCCGTGGGCCTCGCCCTGGCCGCGACCGCGATCGGGTTGACGACCTGGGACGCGGTGTTCGGCGTCGATGGCCCCCCGGCGATCGAGGTGCGGCTAAAGAGCGTCAGCGCGACTCCGCACGGCTATGTCGTCGAGGTGGAGGCGTTCAACCACGGAGGCTCGCCGGCGGCGCAAGTCCAGATCGAGGGCGTGCTCGCCAGCGAAGCCGAGCCCGAAACGGCCAATGCGACCATCGACTACATTCCCGAGCAGTCGGGCGCGTCCGGGGGCCTGATCTTCGAGCGGGATCCCCGCGCCCATGCCCTCAAGCTCCGCGCCAAGGGTTTCGCTGACGCCTTCTGAGAAGAGCCGGCCCGCGGAGCGGCGATTAGCATGATCGACGTCTGTCTCTTCGACTATCGCTAGCGCAGTGCGACGGAAGACTTGCGGTGTGCTTCCACAATATGAGAAACATTCCTACAGAATGGAACCATGAGCGTCAATCGAGCGCGTGGCGTCCTGCGCCCCTAGCCCTCGTGGTCGGGGCGCCGGCATCGTCCACGCCGACGGTCTCCGCGCTTAGAGTTTGGGAGAGAAACGATGCGACGCGCGCTACTGGCCGGCCTGGCCGTCATCGCCTTAGGCGGTCCCGCCCTGGCTCAACCGATCGATCGCCAAGCCCTGATCAGCCGTCACGACATCCGGTTGACCAAGGTCGACCCCTCCGCGCCGCTGATGGTGGGCAATGGCCAGATCGGCTTCACGGCCGACATCACGGGCCTGCAAACTTTCCCGGAGGCCTATTCCAAGATCGCGCCGCTGCTGACCGAGGCCCAATGGGCCTGGCACAGCTTCCCCAATCCCGAGGGCTATACCTATGCCGACGGGACCACGCCGATCGACGTGCGCGGGACCCAGCAGCCCTACGCCTACATGAAAGACTGGAACGAGACGGCCACCCGTCCGGCCCTGGCCTGGCTGCGTGAGAACCCGCACCGCTTCTCGCTGGGCCGCGTCGCGCTGGACCTGCGTTCGAAGGCGGGGCGGCCGGCCAAGTTCGAAGACATCAGCCAGACTGTCCAGACCCTGGACCTGTGGACCGGCGTGCTGACCAGCAAGTTCGTCTATGACGGCGAAGCGGTGACGGTGCGCACCCGCATGCACCCGACGCTGGACATGATCGTGGTCGACGTCGATTCGGCGCTGGTGGCGCAGGGACGCGTGGGGCTATCCGTGAAGTTCCCCGGCGTCTCCAAGTCGCTCAACCCCGATCCGTCCGACTGGAGCAATCCTGAGGGTCATGCGACCAAGGTGACGGGCCAGGGCGCCAAGACGCTGCGCGTCAGCCGCCAGATCGACCAGACCCGCTATTTCGCCGCGCTTCAGGCCGACCAGGCGGTCAGCTTCACTGCAGAGGGCCCTCACGCCTTCAAGGTGGAGCCCAAAGCCAAGGGGCGCACCCTGGGCCTGGAGGTCGCCTTCTCCCGCGCCGCCTTGCCGGCCCTGCCTGCCTTTGCCGAGGCCGACAGAGCCGTCCGCGAGCACTGGAGGACCTATTGGACCAAGGGCGCCGCGGTCGATTTCAGCGGCAGCACCGATCCGCGCGCCGCCGAGCTGGAGCGGCGCGTCGTGCTGTCTCAGTACCTGATGGCGTTGAACGCCGCCGGCGAGGTTCCGCCGCAGGAGGAGGGGCTTTTCTCCAACAGCTGGAACGGCAAGTTCCACCTCGAGATGCACCCGTGGCACGCAGGGCACTTCGCCCTCTGGAACAAGCCGGAATACCTGGAGCGCAGCCTGCCCTGGTACGTCGGTCACCTGAAGGACGCCAAGGCCCGCGCGGCCAGTCACGGCCTCAAGGGGGCGTGGTGGCCCAAGATGGTTGGCCCTGACGGGGTCGACAGCCCCAGCAAGGTCTCGCCGTTCATCATGTGGCAGCAGCCGCACCCGATCTGGATGTCCGAGCTGATCTGGCGCGACAAGCCGACCAAGGCGACCCTGGCGAAGTACGGCGAGCTGGTGGAGCAGTCGGCCGAACTGCTGGCCAGCTTCCCGCATCGCGACGCGAAGGGTCGCTTCGTTCTGGGTCCGCCGATCATTCCGGTGCAGGAGAACTTCGATCCCCTGACGACCTTCAATCCCGCCTTCGAGCTGGAATATTATCGGTGGGGCCTGGAGACGGCCCAGGCCTGGCGTGAGCGCCAAGGCCTGGCGCGCAAGCCCGAGTGGGACGCGGTGATCAAGGGGCTGACCCCGCTGGCGACCAAGAACGGCCTCTACCTGCCGACCGAGTCGACGCCGGACTTCTGGGATACGGCCAAGAGCGCGGCCTGTTCGCGCAACGCCGTAGACGAGAAGTGCAAGAACCGCGACCACCCCTCGTTCCTGATGGCCTACGGCCTGCTGCCCGGAAAGAGCATCGACAAGGAGACCATGCGGCGCACCCTGCGCGCGGTCGAGAGCGACTGGGACCTGCGCCAGACCTGGGGCTGGGATTATCCGATGGTGGCCATGACCGCCGCGCGGCTGGGCGAGCCGGACAAGGCCGTCGACTGGCTGTTCTTCGACGCCAAGAACAACAAGTTCGGGGTCAGCGGCATGACCCCGCGCGTACACCTGGACGCCCACGCCCAGGCCTTCGTGCCCTCGGCGGGCGGGGCGGGCGTGCAGGCCCCGCCGGCGGGGCAGGCGGCCGGCCAGGACGGTCCGGGCTATGCGCGCGCGGCCGAGACCTATTTCCCGTCCAACGGCTCGCTGTTGGCGGCCGTGGCGATGATGGCCGGCGGGTGGGACGGCTCGACCGGGCCGACCCCGGGCTTCCCCAAGGACGGCAAGTGGACGGTGCGGGCGGAAGGGTTCAAGCCGCTGCCCTGAGGTCGCCCCGGAAGGCGGCGAGGCCTATGCGGGATGGGTCAAAGGCCCATCCCGCGCCGTAGGGGCTATTTCACCAGCCCGTTCACGTACTCTTCGATGTTAGTGTAGCCGTCGCCGTCGCGGTCCTTGGACGCGTCGGATGGATCCTTGGGGTTCAGCTTGCGGGCCTTTTCCCAGGCGTCGGGCATGCCGTCGTCGTCGCCGTCCTTGGGGGCGGCGGTCGAGGCGGCGGTGAACCAGCCGCCGACGTCCTTCTGGCTGTTGATGATCTTGCCGGTGCGCTCGCGTACGCTCTTGACCACCCGTGCGTCGATCGGGTCGCGGGCCTTGGAGGCTCCAGCCTTGTCGAGCACCAGGCGATAGGCCTCGTCGGCGGGCTGGGTGGTGACTGGTCCGAACGCGAAGGGCGTGGAAACCACGTGCTCGCCAGGCGCGGCGGGCGAGGCCAGGACCAGGCTCGATTGATCCGCCACCAGCTTGTCGTCCATCCAGTTGCCCGAGACGTGGGTCTTGCCGGCCTTGTTGCGGATGTAGAGGACCAACGGGCCGCCGGTGTTGGCGCCCTGGATGTAGTAGTTGTTGACGAAGTTGGAGTGGGTCGTCGAGTTGGTGTTCAGGTCCTCGCCGGCCGCGAACCGCGAGGCGTTGTCGGGCCGGCCGTAGAACGGGTCCATGGCGTAGCCACGGCTGACGCCGGGCTCCCAGTTGTAGAAGTCGGTCGTGGCTCCCGGACCCCAGTTGTAGAAAACGTTGTCGCGGAAATCGAGGGTGATGCCCTCGGGGTCATCGGTCGATTTGGCGTAGTTGCCGATGCGCGGCATGCGCGCCTCGTGGTGAGCCCATAGATTGTGGTGGAAGCTGTAACGAGCGCCGTACGAACCCTGGAGCAGGCTGCCGTAGCCGTGCTCGCCCTTCTCATGGATCGAGTGGTTCAGGCTCTCGGAGATCAGCGACCACTGCACGGTGACGTTGGTCAGGTGCTTGACCTCGGGCGTGACCTTCTGGGTCACCGACAGGCTCTCGTCGATCGACCAGCCTGATGAAATGTGGTCCAGGATGATGTCCGAGCCGCCGCCGATCGAGATCGAATCATATTCCTTGCCAGCCTCGTCGCCGACCCGCGAGCGCAGGTATCGGACGATCACGTGATTGGCGTGGATCAGAAATTGGCCGTCCCGCAGGGTGATGCCGTAGCCGGGCGCTGTCTGGCCGGCGATCGTGATGTAATCATTGGCGATTTTCAGGTCGCTCTTCAGGCGGATCACACCGCCGACGTCAAAGACCACGATGCGCGGCCCCTCGGCCTCGACCGCGGCGCGCAGCGAGCCGGGACCAGAGTCGTCAAGATTGGTCACCTTGATCACGCGCCCGCCGCGCCCGCCCGTGGAAAATTGGCCAAAGCCTTCGGCGCCAGGAAAAGCGGTCATGTCGGATGTAGGGGTGGCGAGCGCGTTCGACGTCGTTGTGCCGATCAAAAGTCCATAAAATACAAGCGCTTTGATTTGTCGCATGATTACGGTCTCACTCCCACTTAGTTGGCCGGACGCCACTTCTTGCGTCAAATTGGTAATACCAGAGTTGCAGACTTTCGTCGGATGTTGCAAGGTATGGAAAGAGGTTCCACATAATGAGAGTTGTGGATCTTGTTAAGACACCGGTGTCAAATCGGTACATTGGGGAGCAACCACGATGATCTCGACCACCCTTAAGGCACGTCTGCTGGCGTCGGGCGCCTGCGCTGTCGTCATGGCCATCGCGACGGCCGCCGTCGCGCAAGAAGCGCCCGCTCCCCAGAGCGCGTCCGCCGCCGATGAGTCCTCTCAAGTTGAAGAGCTGGTCGTCACCGGCTTCCGCTCCAGCCTCAGCAAGGCTCTGGGCGTGAAACGCGACAGCATTGGGGCGGTCGACGCCATCCTGGCCGAAGACATCGCCGCCTTCCCCGACCAGAATCTGGCCGAAGCCATCCAGCGCCTGCCGGGCGTGACCATCGACCGCGTCGGCGGTGAAGGTCGCCAGATCACGGTGCGCGGCCTGAACGCCGACTTCACCCGCGTGCGCATCAACGGCGTCGACGCCATCGCCACCGGCGGCGGCAACCGCAGCCGTGGTTTCGACTTCAACGTCTTCGCCTCGGAGCTGTTCAACAGCATCACCGTGCGCAAGACCCAGTCGGCCGACACGCCGGAGGGCTCGCTGGGCGCGACCGTCGACCTGCAGACCGGCCGGCCCTTCGACTACAACGGCTTCAAGGCCGCCGCTTCGGCCGAAGGCAGCCTCAACAGCATCACCGACCGCATCCTGCCGCGCGCGGCCGGCCTGCTCAGCTGGGCCAACGAGGACAAGACCTTCGGCGTGCTGGCCTCGGTGGCCTATTCCAAGCGCCAGCCGGTCGCGGAAGGCTTCAACACCACCCGCTGGCAAGGACGGGACGCGACCGACAACTTCGCCAGCTGCTCGGCCTGCACCACGCCTGCACAGCTGACCCAGGTTCAGAACGCCTTCTATCCGCGCATTCCGCGCTACACGGCGTCGAAGATCGATTCCGAGCGCCTGGGCGTCACGTTCTCGACGCAGTGGCAGCCCTCCGACAAGACGCGGTTCGACCTGGACGTCATGTACTCGGACCTCGACCAGTTCACCGAAAGCCCCAACCTCGAGGCGATCTCGTTCAGCCGTTCCAACGCGGCTGGCGTCGGCAGCACGATCGTCCGCGACTATGAAATCAACGACCGCAACACCTTCACCTACGGCGTGTTCGACCGGGTGGACGTGCGCTCGGAGAACGGCACCCAGCGCGACCACACCAAGTTCACCCAGGTGACCCTGGCCGGTAAGCACGACTTCAGCGACCGCCTGCGGGTCAAGGGCCGGATCGGCGTCGCCAACTCGGCCTATTCGATGCCTGAGCAGATCTCGTTCCAGCTCGATCGCAACGACGTCAACGGCTACACCTATGACGCCCGGGCCAACGACCGCACGCCGATCATCACCTACGGCTTCGACGTCACCGACCCGTCGCTGTTCACCCTGACCGAGATGCGCTCGCGCGAAAGCACGGCGCTGAACATCGTGCGCACCGCCACCGGCGACGTGGAATACGACATCGACGAGCACCTGACCCTGCGCGGCGGCATCAACGCCCAGCAGTACGTGGTCAAGTATCGCGACAAGAGCCGCAACCAGACCCTGACCGGCGGCCGCCAGATCGTCGGCGTCGGCGCCTTCTCCAAGGTGGTCAGCTTCGGCCGAGACTTCCCGTTCCCGGGCGGCGACCGCTCCTATGTGGTGGCCGACATCGACAAGGCCGTGGCCTATACCAACCTGCTCAGCTATCCGCTGATCGTGCAGTCGGGGGATACCCGCGACGTCGCCGAAGACGACCTCAGCGGTTTCGGCCAGGCGATCGTCAGCGCCACGGTCATGGGGGGCATGCCGCTGCGGGCTGATTTCGGCGCCCGTGTCGCCCGGACCAAGGTCGTGTCCAAGGGTTTCGTGAACACCACCTACATCACGGCCAAGAACGACTACCAGGACGTGCTGCCGTCGATGAACCTGTCGCTGGAGCCGACTGACGGCGTGATGCTGCGCCTGGGCGTCGCCAAGGTCATGGCCCGTCCGACCCTGGGTAGCCTGACCCCGGGCGGCTCGGTCAGCGCCACCACCCGCACCGTCAATTTCGGCAACCCCGACCTGGAGCCGTTCCGCGCCACCAACTACGACATGGCGGCTGAGTGGTACTTCCAGCCCGAGGCCCTGATCTCTGTGGCGTTCTTCTACAAGAAGATCGACAGCTTCATCGCCAGCAAGACGACCCAGGCCGTCTATAGCTCGCTAAATCTGCCGGCCAGCCTGATCACCAGCGCGGGTGCGACGGTCGATGACATCTTCGACGTCACCAACCCGTACAACGGCACCGGCGGCACCCTGAAGGGCGTCGAGTTGCAGTATCAGCAGCCTTTCACCTTCCTGCCGGAGGCGCTCAAGGGCTTCGGCTTCATCGGCAACTTCACCTATGTCGACTCGAAGGTGAACTACGGCACCGAGGCCGCGCCGAACTACAACAAGCTGACCGGCCAATCGAAGACCACGGCCAACGCCACGCTCTACTTCGAGCGCGACAAGTTCAGCGCCCGCGTCTCGGCCGCCAAGCGCTCGGGCTTCCTGACCGGCTATCCGGGCTCGAACGGCAACAACGAGCACGGCACCCACGGCAGCACGTACTACGACTTTTCGACCAGCTATAAGGTCCGCGACAACCTGACGGTCACGCTGGAAGGCATCAACCTGTCGGACGAATACACCGACGCCTATGTCGACGTGGCCGACCGCGTGAACGATTACCGCCACACCGGCCGCGAGATCCTGCTCGGCGTCCGCTGGACCTACTAGAGGAAGTCTTCCCCCCACTTCCTCTTTCTGGCCTGGAGCGGATTGTCCTCCGCTCCAGGCCCTTTTATTCGGCAAGACCACCTGGAGAGAGATCCATGTCGAACGCGACGCTCTCGGCCCACCGCCGCCAGTTCCTGGGCGGCGCCGCTCTAGCCCTCGCGGCCGCCGCGGCCGCGCCCGGTCAGGCCTTGAGCCAGACCGCCTCCGCGACGGCCGCCACGACTTCCGGCGCCGAGCCGCCGCGAGACTGGATCGACGCCAAGACCGGCCACCGCATCGTACGGCTGTCCAATGATCCTGGAACCCAGAACCTCTATTTCCACCAGAACGGCTACACCCCCCAAGGCGACAAGCTGGTGCTCAAGAGCGCCGGCGGCCTCTGGCTGTGCGACCTGAAGACCTTCAAGCTGACATTGCTGGTCAAGGGGCCCGACGCGGACCTGCTGTTCACCACCCGCCATTCGCGCGACGTGCTCTATTCGGTTACCGCGCCCAAGATGGCGGATGGGAGCGAGGGCCTGGCGGCGGACAGGCCCAAGACGATCTATGCGATCGACGTCGATACGAAAAAGACCCGCAAGATCGCCCAGATCGCGGCGGGGGCGATCAACTCTATCAATTTCGACGGCACCCTGCTGGCCGGCTCAGTTGCCTATGGCGCCAAGCCGCTGCAGCCCAAGACCGAGGACGACCGCAAACGCTTCGGCCAGGCCGAGTACGCGGCTCTGGGTCCGGACGGCAAGCCGCTGTCCTTCGCCAAGGCCAAGGGCGTGCGGATGACCGAGCGTTTCGAGACCGACGTGCCGGCCGAGATCTTCACGATCGACCTGAAGACCGGCGCCCGCACGGTGATCCACAAGTCCATGCGTTGGCTGGGCCACATCCAGTTCTCGCCCACCGACCCGACCCTGGTGATGTTCTGCCATGAGGGACCTTGGCACCGCGTCGATCGCATCTGGACGGTTCGGACCGACGGCGCGGGCCTGACCAAGATCCACACCCGGACCATGAACTTCGAGATCGCCGGCCACGAGTTCTTTTCGGCCGACGGCAAGTGGATCTGGTACGACCTGCAGACCCCGCGCGGCCAGGTGTTCTGGATCGCCGGGCATGAGATCGCCACCGGCAGGAAGCTGTATCATCGCGTTGAGCAGAACGAGTGGTCGGTGCACTACAACGTCGCGCCGGACGGCAAGCTGTTCGCCGGCGACGGCGGCGACGAGGACATGGTCGCCCACGCCAAGGACGGCAAATGGCTTTACGCCTTCCGGCCCGAGCAGATCCGCGACGCGGCCACCCAGTACTATGCCGAGGGCCTGATTACCGTGAACAAGATGGCCAGCGAAAAGCTGGTCGACATGTCGGCCCACGACTATCGGCTGGAGCCGAACCTGACGTTCACGCCGGACCAGAAGTGGATCGTGTTCACGTCCAACATGCACGGGGCCAATCACGTCTATGCCGTGGAGGTCGCCAAGGCCTGACCTCTTTTCCTCCCTGAAGGAACATGGACTGCCCCCGGAACGGCGACGTTCCGGGGGCTTCTTTTTGCGAGATGGCGGCGTGGGTTCAGACCGCCGGCCGGGGCTGCAGTCCCACCACGCCCGACGAGTCCACGACCTCCGGCGCCTTGCCGTCCAGGGTGTCGACCAGGGTGCGCTTGAACGTCCAGTCCTTGGCGTTGGCGATGCGGCCGGGGGCCTGGACGTCGAGGTCCAGGTTGTCGAAGGCGAACCGCTCCAGCGGCGCGTCGGGGAATGCGGCGACCTCGAACGCGGTCTTGGCGCCGACGGCTTTGATGTCGCTGACCCGAACGTCGCTGAGACGGGCGCGGCCGCGCTCGGTCGATACGTGCTCCGTCATCACGCGCCAGTAGTCCGGCACGTTGGTCATGCCGTCCGGAATGGTCGCGTAGCTGTAGCTGGGGTTCCAGTTCAAATTCACGCGGAACACCGTGAACACGTCCTGCAGGCGCATGTCGCGGATGTCGATGTCGCGGATCACCCCGCCGCGCGTGTGGGCCGACTTGAACAGGATGCCGACCGGGGTGGGGTGCATCACGGTCAGGCCCGAGACCTTGATGTCGTGGAAGCCGCCCGAGGTTTCGCTGCCGAAGGTGATGCCCGCCGAGGCGTCGCGGACCACGCAGTCGCGGATCGTGACGTTGTAGGTCGGCCGCGCCACGCGAAGGCCGTCGGCGTCTCGGCCAGCCTTGATGCACAGGGCGTCGTCGTTGCAGACCACGTCGATCCGCTCGATTAGGACGTCGTGCGAGGAGTCGATGTCGACGCCGTCGGTCGACGGGCCGCGTCCGCCCTCGTTGTTGCGGATATTGAGGTCGGCGATGTGGATGTCGTGCGAGTAGCAGACGTGCACCGTCCAGAAACCCGCCCGGCGCAGGCGCGGCCCGGCCAGCTCGATCTTTTCGGAGTCGAAGATCTGGATCAGGCGCGGACGCTTGCAGTCGTAGTCGGCGGCCCAGCGCAGGCCCTTGGGGTCGTACTTGCGGCGCAGGGTCCAATAGCTGTCCCAGAACACCTTGCCGTCGCCGTCGATCACGCCGTCGCCGACGATGCGGACGTTCTTCTGCTTGTACACATTGATCAGGGCGGCGGGCCAGGTCAGCTCGATGCCGGCCACGCGGGTGGGCATTTCGGGATAGTCGGCCAGGTTCGTCGAGCCCAGGATCGTCACGCCCTTGTCCAGGCGCAGGGTGACGCCGGACTTCAGGAACAGCGAGCCGGTCAGATAGACGCCGGGCTTGAAGGCCACCGTGCCGCCGGTCTTGGCCGCCTCGTCGATGGCGGCCTGGATGGCCTTGGTGTTCAGCGTCTTGCCGTCGCCGCGCGCGCCGTGGGCCGAGGCGTCGACCGCGCGTGTGGCCGCGAGGGCCAGTGTGGGGGCGGCGGTGGAAGCCAGGCCAAGCTGGAGGAGGGCGCGTCTGTGCATCTTGGGAACTCCGCGAACTAGGCCGTGACTGTGAAGGTGTAGGCGCCCGAACCGATCTCGACGATCGCCTCGGTCGGGGTGCGCTTGATCGGGATGACGACGCGACGGCCCTCGCGGACGGTCGCGCCGGGCGTGATCGGCAGGTGCACCTGAGCCGTGGCGTTGGCCGGCACGACAACGTCGACGGCCAGGCCGTTGGCCGTCCGGCGCCAGCCGCAGGAAATCCGCCCCATGGCCGACTCGTAGTCACCCGCCGCGCCGGGCAGGCGCGGATCGATCAGCGGCCGGAAGGCGATGCGCTTGAAGCCCGGCTCCAGGGCGTCGATGCCGACCACGCGCCGCCAGATGAAGCCGCACACCGCGCCGAAGGCATAGTGGTTCAGCGAGCCGGTCACGACGCCGTCCTTCAAACCGTCCCAGCGTTCGAACACCGTCGTCGCCCCCTGGCCGACCTGGTAGCCCCACGAGGGCAGGCCGGTCTGCAGCAGCAGGCTGTAGGCGAGGTCGACGTGGCCGTGGTCGGCCAGGGCGTCGAGGATATAGGGCGTGCCGATGAAGCCGGTCGACAGCTTGTCGCCGCGTCGCCGGATGTCGGCGGCCAGCCGATCGGCGGAAGCCTGGCGCAGGGCGGTTGGGACAAGGCCGAAGCGCAGGGCCAGGATGTGACTGGTCTGGCTGTCATTGCCGACGCCGCCGTCCGGTCGCACGAACGCGCGGACAAAGGCCTCGCCGATCGCGACGCGCAGAGCCTCCAGGCGCGCGGCGTCGGCGGTGCGGCCGCTGGTCCGGGCCATCTGGGCCAGCAGGTCGGTGGACCAGGCCCAGTAGGCGGTCGAGACCAGTTCCTTGGGCGTGGTGACGTCCGACCGGCTCTTGGCGTCGACCGACAGCCAGTCGCCGTAGTCCATGCCCCGGCCGTTGCGCCAGACGTGGTCGGGGTTGGTCTCCAGCAGCCGCCGGCTCCAGCGGTCCATGGCCGCCCAGTTCTCGTCGATCACGGCGGTGTCGCCGTACCTTTGCCAGATCGTCCAGGGCAGGATGATCGCCGCGTCGGCCCAGCCGGGGGTGTTCTGGCCCAGGGCCCAGAACGGCGCGGTGTCGGGCATCTCGCCGGTCGGGGACTGGCCGGCGCGGATGTCGCCCATGAATCGGCGGGTGAAGGCGTCAACGTCCATGTTGAAGGCCGCGGCGTCCCAGAAGATCTGGGCGTCGCCGGTCCAGCCCATGCGCTCGTCGCGCTGCGGGCAGTCCGTGGGCACGCCCAGGAAATTGCCGCGCTGGCTCCACAGGGTGTTGCGCCACAGGGCCTGGATCAGGGAGTTGTCGATCCGTGCCGCGCCGGAGAGGGGGGCGTCGCTGTGCAGCACCACGCCTTCGACCGCGTCAGGCGAGAACGCGCCCGGCCAGCCGATGATCTCGACATAGCGGAAGCCGTGGAAGGTCAGGCGCGGCTCGAAGGTTTCGCCGGCCGGATCGCCGCGTAGAATGTAGGTGTCGGTCTGCAGGGCGCGACGGTTGGACGTGGTGTTCAGCGTGCCGTCCGGATGCAGCGCCTCGGCGAACCGAAGCTTCACAACGGCCCCGGCCGGCCCTTGCACCTTGATCCGGCACCAGCCCGAGACGTTCTGACCGAAGTCAAGGATGCGGATCCCGGGCGCGGGCTCGCTGAGCTTGCGGGGCTGCAGGGTCTGGGTCGCGCGGATCGCCGGGGCGACCTGCGGGGCGAGGGCGCAGGGCGGCGTCTGGCCCAGCCGAGCCGCCGCCCAGCCGTCGTCGGCGAAGCCCGGCGCGTCCCAGCCGGCCTGCTCCAGGCGCGCATCGTAGGTCTCGCCGTCATAGATCTCGGACAGCACGATCGGCGAGGCGGCCATGCGCCAGCCCTGGCCGTTGGTTTCGATCCGCGTGCGCGCGCCGTCGGTGTGTTCGACATCGAGCAGGGCCGAGAACCGGCGCGGCGGTGGGCCGAACGTGTAGCGCATGTCCAGGAAGCCGAACGGGCTGGCGAACCAGCCGTCGCCGACGATCGCGCCCAGCACATTGTCGCCGGCCCTGAGTTGGTCGCCGACGTCATGGACCTGATAGAGCGCCCGGCTGCGGAAGTCGGTGGATTCCGGGGCCAGGACGCCGTCGCCGACCTTCCTGCCGTTCAGCCGCGCCTCGTAGCCGCCCAGAGCCGTGGCGTAGAGCCGGGCGCGGGCGACAGGCTTGTCCAGTCGGAAGGCGCGACGCAGCAGCACTGCGGGTCCGGTGACCCAGGGATGACAGGGCGGAACGATCCGCGCGGGCACGGCCCTGGGCCAGGCCGCATCGTCATGGGTCGTGGCCTTCCAGTCCTCGGGCGCGTCCAGCTGGGTGCGCCAGCCGTCCTTGGCGTGGACGCGGACCTCGCGGCCGTCGGCCAGGGTCAGGCGCAGCATCGCCGCCAGGGCTCCGCCGATAACCGGGCGCGGCTCGTCCAGGCGCAGCCCGACCGCGACCGCCAGGACGTGCGGGCCTGGCGTCAGGTCGGGCAGGGTGAAGCTGGGGCCCTGGCCCCAGGCGGTGCGGTCGACCGGCTTGATCAAAGATGCGCCGTCCAGCCACAGGCCCGCCAGGCTGTCCTTGGCCGAGACCGTGACACGCGCCTCCTTCACCCCTTCTGGCAGGTTGAAGCGCCAGCGGAAGCGACGGGGCTTGGCGTCGTCGGTGTCGCCCCAGACCCAGTGGACGCCTTCCAGCCGTTCAGCGCGCATGGCGTCAGGCTCGGCCTCCAGCCAGCCGGCGGTCCAGTCGGTTGGATCCAGGAGGCCCATTTCCCACCACGCGGCGGCGGCGGACCGCGCGGGCTTGTCTCCCTGGACCCAGGCCTGGACCGTCCACCAGCAGCGCCGGCTAGAGGTCAGGGCCGGGCCGTCATAGGCGATGTCGAAGGAGCGGTCGGAGGCGACCTTGCCGGTGTCCCACAATAGAGGACCGCCGGCGCGCAGCGCGTCAGGGCTGGCGGCGACCGTGATGCGGTAGGCGGTTTGCCTGATGTCGCGCCCGGCCTCGGCCGCCAGGGTCCAGGAGAATCGGGGCCTGCGATTGTCCAAGCCCAGCGGGTTTTCCAGATAGTCGACCCGCGGGGCGGCGACCCGGACGTCCGGCGTCGTGGCCTTGGCCGAGGTGATCGACACCCCCGCGCCCAGACCGGACGCCGTCAGGAGCTGGCGGCGATCGAGGCCGGCCTTGGCGCGCGGGCGAGCCATCGGCTATTTCGCCGGAGCGAAGGACGGCTTCTGCGCCTGAACGTAGGCTTCCCACTCGGCCTTCGAGTGGAAGTCCAGACCTTTGTCCCAGGCCGCGCCCATGTAGTAGACGAACGGCTTGCCGGGATCGACCTTCAGCAGCACCAGCCAGTCGCTGTCTGTTTCGACGACATCGACGATCTGGCCAGGATCGACCAGCAGGGCCAGGCCCATGGTGCCCTTGTCCGGATCGGTGACGTCCCAGAAAGTGATGACCCCCTTGGCCTTGTCGACATCCAGGGTTCCCGGCGACTTGGCGGTGGGCTTCTTGGTAATGCCGACGGCCACCGTCAGCGGGCCCTTCCTGTCGGACTGGAAGGTCGAGACCAGCCGCGTGAAGTTGGTGCCCGTCGGCAGGGTGAAGGTGCGGCTTTCCCAGACCTTGCGGCCATTCTTGGTTTCAGGGGCGCCGACCTGCCAGGGGGCGTAGTCGACCTTGAACGACGCCGCGTCGGGACCGTCCTTGAGGATCTTGTAGGACTTCCAGTTGCGCGACACCCACAGCTTGCCGCTGTCCCAGACGCCCAGGCCGCCCGCGCCGCGGAAGGTCCCGACGTTGTAATAGTCTATGCCTTCGCCGTGATAGGCGTGCTGGTCGCCGGTGCGGAGCTGGCGGGTCATGAACGGGTAGCGGACGCTCTTGCCCCAGGCGTCGATGCCCGAGGTCGAGGGCGGCTCTGCTGCTTCCAGCGCCGGGCCGTAGATGCGGTGAGCCGTGCGGTCGTTCTCCCAAAGGATGTCGTCCAGGCGCTCTGGGGCGTAGCGCACGGTGGCGCGCGGCTTGTCCTGTCCGGCCGGCGGCGGGGCCATCCGATAGATCATCTTGGGCGGTATCGGCTGGCCGGGCGCGGCGGGTGGGACGGTGGCGGGCGACAGGCCTGGGCCTTCGATCAGGGGGTCATAGGCCAGGGCGGCTACGGCCTTCATCTCGACGGCGTGGCGGGCGATTTCCTCGGACGAGCCTTGCACGGTCCGGGGCAGGGCGGGCGTCGGTGTGGTGGCGACGATGAACTCCGGCGCGTCCTGGGCCGGTTCGGCCATGGGGAGGGCGGTCGATGGCTTGCCAAGGTTCATGACCTCCAGCCCCGCCAGCAGGAAGGCGCCCGTGCCGTACGGGCCGATGTCGGTGGAGGCGGTCGGGACGGGCTGGTCGCCGGTCTTTTGCACCGCGCCGATCATGCCGTTCGGCAGCACCTGGGCTTCCAGCGCCGCCCAGCCCTTGGTCACATGGGGCAGGTAGGTCGCGCGGTCGAGCACGCCGTGATTGATCCCCCAGGCCAGGGCGTAGACGAAGAACGCTGAACCGGAAGTCTCGGCCTCGGGGAAGAGGTCCGGCTGCATCAGGCTGGAGGCCCACAGGCCGTCGGCTCGCTGCAGGCCGGCCACGCGCCTGGCCATGGCCTGGAACGTGGAGACGTAGCGCTGACGCGAGCCGTAGTCGGCCGGCATCGACTCCAGCACTCGGGCCATGCCCGCCATCACCCAGCCATTGCCGCGCGACCAGAACAGCTTGCGACCCTTGTCGTCGCGTCGCTCGATGAAGCGCTCGTCGCGGAAATACAGGCTTTCGTCCGGATCGTAGAGGCGCGCGAAGGTGCGCCACCATTGCTTGTCCATGGCGTCGAGATAGGCCTTGTCGCCGGTCAGGACGCTCATGCGGGCCAGTACCGGGGGACCCATGAACAGGGCGTCGCTCCACCACCACACCAGGTGTTGAGGGATCGGCGTGCGGGTCAGGTGCGGGATCGACCAGTCCAGCCGCTGGCGCAGCGGCATGATCACCCCGGGCTGCACGCGTCGGGCGTAGAGCTCTTCGTAGAGATCTCCGATCGCCCATTCGTCGGCGTTCAACATCAGCTTGGGCGAGCGCGATCCGCGCAGGCCGTAATTGTAGTGCTCGGCCGCTTCGCTGAGGAAGATCAGGGTGTCCTTGTCGTTGGTCACCCGGGCCAGGCGCGCGGCGCCGACATAGTAGGTGGCCGAAACCCAGTTGGACGACATCTCGCGCACGGCGCCGCCGGTGGACACCGGAATGGGCTCGGCGCGCATGGCCTGGATCTGGGCGGCGTTGGCGCGGTTCAGGACCGCCAGCACCGCGTCGGGGGCAGGAACGGCGGCGTTCGTGGCGGCGGCCGGGTTCGCGGGGGCGGCGAGCGAGGGCGCGGCGAATCCCGCTCCGAGGGTCGCGCTGGCCAAGGCCGCGATCAGAACACGGGAAAGAGGCGAAATAGCTTGGACCATCGACGACTTTCCTCCGCGAAACGCCACTGCAACCGGTGTCATTTTCATTATATGGGTTTCTATGCCATAAAATGGTATTTGGCAAAGCCGATGATCCGGCGCAATCGGGAGGTCATCATGGCTGAGGACACGCTAATTCGGCGCGACATCCTGCTGGGCGGTGCGGCCAGCCTGATCGTCGGTCCTGCGGCGGCGAGCGCGCGGCCGCCGGCTGTCGTCTGGACTTTCGACCGTCTGGACAGCATCGGCGGCGAGGTCGTTCGGATTGAAGGCGCGCCTACCGTGATCGACACGCCGCTTGGCAAAGCGGTGCTGTTCGACGGTATCGACGACGCCCTGTTCATCGACCGTCATCCGCTGGCTGGAGCGGCGACCTTCACCTTCGAGGCGCTGATCCGGCCCGACGGCGGCGACTTCGCCCAGCGGTGGTTCCACCTGGCGTCGGACGAGCCGGCGCCTGTGCCCGGCGCGCCGCCAGTGACCCCGTCCAACACCCGGTTCCTGTTCGAACTGCGGGTGGTTGGAGATAACTGGTACCTCGACGCCTTCGTCAACGGGCCGGGCTACAAGCACACCCTGATCTTCCCGGACAAGCTGCATCCGATCGGCCGCTGGCATCATGTGGCCCAGACCTATGATGGCGAGACCTATCGCGCCTATGTCGATGGCCAACTGCAGGGAGAGGCGAGGATCGCCTTCACCCCCCAAGGCCCAGGCCGGGCCTCGGTGGGGGTGCGCATGAACCGCATGAACTATTTCAAGGGCGCCATTCGCCAGGCCCGCTTCACGCGCGGCGCGCTGAAGCCTGACGCCTTTCTGAAGGCGCGCTGAACCGGACGCGCCGACCAGCTATCAGCTGTGCTGGGGCGATCGCTCGCGCCTGCGCCTGCCAGACACTGCGTCGCAAGCACGAGTTAATGCGAACAAGCGTCAATCTAAGGATTTGTGGTCTGCGGGCTTTGGTGTTTGGCGTGCTGTCTCGGGCGGGCGGGCAGGCGGCTCCGCACCCAGGGCCCTTGATCCACGGCCCACTGCGCGGGCTTCACGCCTATCGGACGTCGCGCTCTTAGAAAAACGCGTCGTGGCGGTCGAAAATACGAAGCAATATTGAGGGCTTCCGATCGAGTATGCTTGTATGAAGCCTTGAGCGCGCGACGATCGTGGCGGCTCGAAGTTCATGTGTACGCGGCGGCCATGGTCGCGCGAGAGGGGCGATCTATGGCGCTGGTGAAGACGACGACCTTGGCGACGCGCGCCAAGGGCCCCAGGAAGCCTTCGAGCGAAGCGGCGGCGCCGCAGGTCAAGCGCGCCCCGGTTCGCAAGCCGTCGCGGCGCGAGAACGCCGGCGAGCGGATCAGCGCGGCGACGCTGGAACTGGCCGGCGGCATCACCGAGGCGTCGAGCGCGGTCGAGGAGCTGCGGCGCGCCCTGGCCCAGATCGCTAGCGGAGCCGAAGAGGCGGCCGGCGCGGCGCACGAGTCCCTGGCGGCGGTGAGCCAGATGAGCGCTTCCTTCGCCCAGGCCCGCGGGCAGGCCGAGGCGGCCCGCCATCGCACCGAGACGCTGCAGACCCTGCTGACCGAAACCGGGACGGCGATCGATGCGTCGGTCAAGGCGGTGGCCGTCAACGCCAAGCGGCAAATGGCCAGCGTCGGGGTGATCGAAACCCTGGAGGCTCACGCGGCGCGGATCGGCGAGATCACCCGAAGCGTGGCCGATATCGCGGACCAGACCAACCTGTTGGCGTTGAACGCCGCCATCGAGGCCGCCCGGGCGGGTGATGATGGACGAGGCTTCGCCGTGGTCGCCGACGAGGTGCGCGCCCTGGCCGAAACGTCCGAGAAACGATCCCTCGACGTGCGGGGACTGGCCGACAAGATCGCCGGGACAGTGCGCGAGGCGGCGGATCGGCTGCGCGGCGCGGCGACGGCCGCCGAGGCCGAGGCCGAGGCCGGCGCCAAGGTCCGGGAAAGCCTCGCGGTCGTTCGCCGCGAAATGGCGGTTCTGGGTGAGGACAGCCAGGCGATCCTGATCGCCGCGGTGCAGGCCGTCAGCGCGGCGGACGAAACCCGGCGTGGTTCGGAAAGCGTGTCGAGCGCGGCCGAAGAACAGGCTTCGGCCGCCGCCGAGGCGCAGCGGGCCGTCCAGCAGCAAGGCCAGTCCCTGGAGCAGAGCCAGGTCGCGTCGGACTCCCTTGCCGAGATGATCGAGATGCTGACCGCCGGGACCGGCGACGCGGAAGCCGCCCAGGAAGCGGCGGCGGCGGCCGAGGAGCTGTCGGCCACGGTGCAGGAACTGTCGGGCGCCGCCGGTGAGATCCTGGTGGCCATCGACCAGATCAGCCGCGGCGCGCAGATCCAGGCGGCGGCCACCCAGCAGGCCAGCACGGCCATGGTGCAGATCGAGAAATCGGCCCGTATCTCCAGCGAAAACGCCGCGGCCAGCGCCGAACGCGTGGCGTCGATGCAGGAGATTCTGGTCGCCAGCCGCGAGGCGGTGGCGCGTCTAGCGACCGGTGTCGCCACGTCGGTCGATGAAAACAGCGCGGTGCTCGCGACGATTGACGAGTTGGAGGTCCTGGCCGGCGCGATCGGCAAGATCGTCGACGCTTTGGGCCTGGTGGCCGTCCAGACCACCATGCTGGCGACAAGCGGCGCGGTGGAAGCCGCGCGGGCGGGCGAGGCGGGGCGGGGCTTCGCCGTGGTCTCCGGTGATATCCGCACCCTTGCGCGCGACGCCTCGCACAACGCCGACTCGGTCAAGGACCTAGTCAGCGCCATCGTCGGCCAGATCGCCAAGGTGCGGCGGGAGGTCGACCAGATCACCGGCCAGGCGGACGCCGAGCTCGACAATAACCGCGCGATTGAAGACCGGCTTGCGCAGGTGGTGTCCGAAACGGTCGTCCTGAAGACCAGCGCCGACGATATCGTCAAGGGCTCGCAGGACATTCTCGCGGCCAGCGCTCAGGTGCTGTCCGGGATCGGCCAGATCGCCGCCGCCGCCGAGGAGGCCAGCAGCGCGGCGGCCCAGGCGGCTTCGGCGGCGAGGCAGCAGTCGCAAAGCGCCGAGGACCTGGCGGCGGCGATCGAGGAGATCGCGCTTCTGGCCAATGAGTTGCAGCAAGCCTCGGAGGCCTGAGATGGCGTCCGCCGAGTCCCGTCAGCGGCTGACGGTCAGGGCAGGCAGCGCCCGCGTGGCCATGGCCGCGTCCGGGGTCGCCGAGGTGATCCGCGCGCCGCGCATCACCCGCATGCCCCATGGACCGGCAGGCCTGATCGGCGTCACCCATCTGCGGGGCGCGGTTCTGCAGGTGGTGTCGCTGAGCCAGTTATTGGGCGAAACCGCCTCCGGCGACGCCGCGCGGGTGATCGTCCTGCGGCGCGACCAGCCCGTCGGCCTTGCCGTCGACTCTGTCGAGGCGCTGAAGGCGATGGGAACCGACGAAGTCGCGCCGCGGCACGGCGGACTGATGCTCGACGACGCGGACGGGGCGCGCTGGTTCGACCTGGACGCGGCGCTGGACGAACGCTTCGCGGCGTTTCGCACCGCCCGGCGCGCGCCTGAACGTCAAGCGGTCAAGGCCGTCGAGGCGGCGGCGGTCAAGGATCTTGCCTTTCTCGGATTCAGCCTGGCCGGGCAGGACTACGCCCTGCCGCTGGAGACGATCGCCGAGGTGATGACCGTGCCCGGCGCCATCGCCACCTTGCCGCGTACCGAGGCGGTCTTGCTCGGCGTGTTCGAGCTGCGCGACGCCGTGCTGCCCGTGGTCTCCTTGCGGGCGCTGCTGGGGCTGGCTGATCGTCCGGTACGGGGCGACGAGCGGATCATCGTGGTCAGGATCGCCGGCCATCGCCTGGCGTTGCTGGTCGACCGTGTCAGCGTCATCCTTCGCGCCGCGGTCAACGCTGTCGGTCCGGCGCCCAGTCTGTTTAACCGCGGCGCGGGCGAGGCGCGGATCGATTCCGTGCTGCGGCTGCCCGACGGCAAGGGTCTGGTCTCGATCCTGGCGCCCGAGCGCATTCTCGCCGACGAGCGGGTTTCCCAGCTGCTTTCCGAGGCGAACGACAACAAGGAAACGGCCATGGCCGGCACGACGTCTTCAGCGGCGCGCGAGCGCTTCCTAGTGATCCATCTCGGCGACGAGCGCTACGGTCTGCCGATCGCGGCGGTCGACGAGGTGGTCGGTCTGCCCGACACCCTGACCCGCCTGCCGCGCGCGCCGGCCTATGTGAAGGGCGTGATGAACCTGCGCGGCAGCGTGATCCCGGTGATCGACCAACGCCAACGCTTCTCGGTGGCCGGCGACACCGCCGCAGGCGTCCCCCGCGTCGTGGTCGTCACCCTCGGCCGGCTGCAGGCTGGGTTCGCGGTCGACGCCGTGTCGCGCATCCTGGAGATCGAGGCCGATGACCTGATGCCGGCTCCGGAACTGTCGGATGGTGAAGCTCGTTTGTTCGATCGCGCCGCGCGAGTTGAGCGCGAAGGGGACGTCATCTTGCTTATCGATCCGAAGGCCTTGCTCGATCGCGCCGAGGCCGATCTGCTGCGCGACCTGACGGCGGAGCCGCACGCCTCGTGACCAGACTGTTGGTCGTCGACGATTCCGCCCTGATGCGCCGCGTGCTCGGCGAAGTGTTCCAGAACGAGGACGGGTTCGAGCTGGCGTTCGCGCGCGACGGGGTCGAGGCGCTGGAAAAGGTGCACGACTTCAAGCCCGACGTGATCACGCTCGACGTCCAGATGCCGCGCATGGACGGGCTGAGCTGCCTGGATAGGATCATGGTCGAGCGACCCTGCCCGGTGGTCATGGTGTCGTCGCTGACGGCCGAGGGCGCGGACGCGACTCTGGAGGCTCTGGAACTGGGGGCGGTCGATTTCGTGACCAAGCCGGGCGGCGCGGTGTCGCTGGCCATCGACGAGTTCGGCCCCCTTATCGTCGACAAGGTGCGCACGGCGGCCGCGTCGCGCCTGCGACGCTCGCATCGGCTGGCCGAGCGCCTGCGAGCCCGACGGGAAGCTCTGCAGACGCCGACGCCGAAGCCGAGGCCGCCACCCGCCTCCAAGGTCGCGATGGCCTGGCGGCCGGCTCCCGCGGGAAGTCCGCCGGGCGTGGTGATCATCGGCACGTCCACGGGAGGACCGCCGGCCCTGGACGCCGTACTCTCGGAAATCCCCGTCGATTTTCCCTGGCCCATCCTGGTCGCCCAGCACATGCCCGCCGCCTTCACCGCATCGTTATCGCGCCGGCTAGACGGCCTTTGCCCGCTGCGGGTGATCGAGGTGACACGACCCACGCCGCTGGCGCCGGGCTGCATCTACATCGCCCGCGGCGACGCCGACATGACAGTGAGCCTGCGGGCGGCCGGACCCGTGGCGCTGTCCACGCCTTCCAGCCCGGAGCATCGCTGGCATCCGAGCGTCGATCGCCTGGTCGCCAGCGCCGCAGCCTGCCTGCCGCCGGAGCGGTTGGTCGGCGTGCTGATGACCGGCATGGGCAATGACGGGGCCAAGGCGATGGCGGCCCTGCGCGCGGCCGGCGGTCGCACGATCGCCGAGGCCGAGGAAACCGCCGTGGTCTGGGGCATGCCGGGCGAACTTGTAAAGGCCGGCGGCGCCGACCACGTGCTGCCGCTCGAGGCCATCGCCCGACAGATCATCGACATGGTCGCGGTCGGATGAGACGCTCGCCGCTTCCAGCCGACGCCCATCTGAGCGCCGACGACCTGCGGCGGCTGTGCGACTATCTGTATCGCCAGACCGGCATGCTGTTCGGCGAGACCAAGCGCTACTACATCGAACGCCGCGTGGCCGATCGGTTGCTGGCGACAGGCTCGCCCAACTTCACGATCTATTTCAGCGCGTTGCGCGCTGATCCCGAAGAGCGCGAACGGCTGATCAACGCCTTCACGGTCAACGAGACCTACTTCTATCGCGAAGAGCACCAACTGGCCTGTCTGAGCCGCTCTCTGCTGCCGGACTTGATCACCACGCGCCGCCCGGGCGACAAGATCCGGATCTGGTCGGCGCCGTGCTCGACGGGCGAGGAAGCCTATTCGATCGCGATCTGGCTGCTTGAGAACTGGCGCATGGTCGACGCCTACAACGTCGAGATCATCGGCTCGGACATCGATACGCGCGTGCTGGAGGCCGCCCATCAGGGCCTCTATGGCGAGCGGGCCTTGTCGCGGCTGTCCGCCGAGGTGGTCGAGGCCTATTTCGAGCCGCCTCATCGTCATCGCCGCCAGATCATCAGCGACCTGCGGGAGTCGGTGACCTTCAACCAGGCCAATCTGGTGGATGGTCCCAGCTTGGCCGGGCAGGGGACGTTCGACGTCATCTTCTGCCGCAATGTCCTGATCTATTTCGACGAGGACTCCCGGCTGGTCGCGGCCGGCAACCTTTATGATCGCCTGGCGCCCGGCGGCTATCTCTGTCTGGGCCATACGGAGTCGATGACTCGGATCAGCGACCGGTTCCTGGTGCGGCGCTTCGAAGACGCCATCGTCTATCAGCGGCCGACGGGCGTCAAATGATCGACGAACTGATGGCCCAGTTCCTGATCGAGGGACGCGAGCTGGTCGCTGGCGCCGAGCGCGACCTGTCGATCCTGTTACGGCGTCCCAATGACGCGGCCGCCCTGGATGGTTGCTTCCGCGCGATCCATACGTTGAAGGGCTCAACGGGACTGTTCGACCTGGCCCCGATGGGGCTGATGCTGCACGCCGCCGAGGACCTGCTGACCCTCCTGCGCACCGAGCGCACCGGCGGAGCCGAGGATTTCGAGGCCTTGCTCAGCGTTGTCGATCGGGTCGATAGCTGGCTGGACGCCCTGGATCGGACCGGCCTGCTGCCGCCGGACGCCAAGCAGGTCGGCGACGCCGAGGAACGGCGTCTGCAGGTCCTGGTGGGTGGGGCCGAGAGCAGCCCCGCCGCCCCGACCCCCGCGTCCAACGGCTGGCGTCCTCCGGTCGAGTTCAACGCCCTCGGCGGCCTCGCCCTTCGCTATACCCCACGCGCCGACAGCTATTTCTCGGGCGACGATCCGATCGCCATCGTCGCAGCCGCGCCCGGGATCACCGGCATGAGGGTGTCGGCGCGCGAGCCTTGGGGGGCGCTGGACGACTACGATCCGTATGCCTGCAACCTGGTCATTGAGGCGGTGTCGTCGGCCGATCGGGCGGCGGTCGAGGCCGCCTTCCGTTTCGTGGCCGACCAGGTGGACGTCGTCGAGCTGGCGACCGCCGAGCCGGTCGCCAGGATCGAAGGCGAGGGTGCGCGCCGCACGCTGCGGATCGACGCCGAACGGGTCGACCGGCTGGCGGATCTCGCCGACGACCTGGTCATCGCCAAGAACGGCTTGCTGGAGCTTGCGGCCCAGGCCGAGGCTCTGCCGGGCGGCCAAGCCTTGAGCCAGGCGCTGAGAGGACGGCAAGCCCAGCTTGATCGGCTGGTCGGCGACCTGCACGCCACGGTCGGCAAGGTCCGCCTGGCGCCGCTAGGCCCCTTGTTCAGCCGCTTTCCGCGCTTGGTCCGTGAGATCGCCCGTTCGCTGGACAAGGCCGTTGTACTGGAGACGACCGGCGGCGACGTCGAGGTCGACAAGGCGATCGTCGACGGCCTGTTCGAGCCGCTGCTGCACGTTCTGCGCAACGCGCTGGATCACGGCGTGGAGACAGCGGACGCTCGCCGCGCCGCCGGAAAGCCTGATGTATCGACCGTTCGGCTCTCGGCGCGGACCGAGGCCGATCAGGTGGTGATCGAGGTCAGCGACGACGGGGCGGGCGTGGATCCGGCGCGCGTGCGGGACGTCGCCGTGCGACGCGGCGTTCTGAGCCGGTGGGCGGCCGACGCTTTGGACGACCGGGCCGCCGTGGACCTGGTCTTCACACCGGGCTTCTCCACCGCCGCCGAGGTCAGCGCCGTGTCGGGTCGTGGCGTGGGCATGGATGTCGTGCGCGCCGCGGCGACCACGCTGGGCGGCAGGGTCGCGATCGACAGTTTGAGCGGGCGGGGCGCGACCGTCCGCTTCATCCTGCCGGTCACCATGGTGCTGACCAAGGTGATGATCGTCAGTTGCGGCGCCGAACGCTACGGCTTGGCGCTGGACAGCGTCGTGGAAACCACCCGCGTGTCGGTCGACCGCATCGTACCGGTCAGGGCGGGGCGCGCCTTCCTGCTGCGCGACCAGGTCGCGCCGTTGGTCAGCCTGGGCGCCCTGGTCGGCGCCACGACTTTTGAGGATAAGGCTTTTGAGCGGGTCGTGGTGGCCCGTGTCCAGGGCGAGCTGATCGGCTTCGGGGTCGATGCGATCGTTGATCGGATGGACGCCGCGGTCCGGCCCATGACCGGACTTCTGGCCGGCGCGCCCGGCGTCGTGGGCACCACCTTGCTGCCTGACGGCGCCGTGTTGATGATCCTCGACCTTGCGGAGTTGATCATATGACGGTCGTTCGGGATGGCGACGTCGTGCGCCTTGTCGGCCTATGTCGGGTGGAGGACGCAGAACCCCTGACAGCACTGCTACAAGGCTTTTCCCACTCCACGCTCGACGTGTCGGCATGCGAGGGTCTACATGCGGCCGTGCTCCAGGCGATCCTGGCCTTCGGCCCCCCAATCGTCGGTAGTCCCGGCGACGCCTTTCTACGAGATCGCCTGTTGCCCGCCATTGCCGGCGAGCGACAAACGAGAGCGCCCAAGCTATAGTTTCAGTCACGCCTGTTCGGCGCCGACCAACCGGAGAAGTAATTCATGGGGACGACGGTTCTCATCGTCGATGACAGCAAGCTGGCGCGCATCGTTCTGGGTAAGACGATCGCGGCCCTGCAACCGGATTGGACACGCGTAGAGGCGGGCAACGCCGACGAGGCGATCACGTTGCTTGACGCCCACTCGGTCGATGTCGCCATTCTCGACTACAACATGCCCGGCCGCGACGGCCTGGCCCTGGCGGAGGAACTGCGCGCCCGCTACCCCGCCATGCCGATCGCTGTCGCCACGGCCAACGTCCAGGACGAGATCATCGCCCGCGCCCGGGCGGCCAACGCGACCTTCATCCCCAAGCCGGTCACCGAAGAGGGTATGCGCGGTTTCCTGTCGGGCGCCGCACTGCGGCTGAAATCGAACACCCAATGAGCGTCCACGTCATCCTGCTTGACGAGCTTGAGCGGGACGCCCTGACCGAACTGGTCAATATCGGCGTCAGCCGCGCCGCCGCCAACCTGCGCAAGATGGTGGGCGAGCAGGTACTGCTGTCCGTGCCGTCGGTCGAGGTCGTGACGCGCGAGGGCGCGGCGATCCTGCTCCGCGAACGGGAAAGCGGCGAGCTGGTCGCCGTTCGCCAGGATTTCGAAGGTGTGTTCTCCGGCCGCGCCCTGCTGATCTTTCCCAAGTCCAACAGCATGGCCCTGGTCCATGCCGTGACGGGCGGAGCGCTGTCGGCGGAAGACGCGGCCGACATGGAAAACGAAGCGCTGGCCGAAACCGGCAACGTGGTACTCAACAGCTGCCTGGCGACCATGGCCAACATGCTGCAGCAGCCCCTGACCATGTCGCTGCCGGAAGTGATCTGCGGCAATGGTTCGACGTTCTTCAACATGTCGCCGACCACAGCCGACGATGGCGGGGTGGTGTTGTTCCTCTATATCAACTTCGCCATCAACGACCGCGACATCCGGGGTTATATCGCCATGCTGATGGACCTGCCGTCGCTGCAGGCGTTGAAGGCGCTGATCGCAGACTTTATCGAGCGCGTCGTGGGCGACGTTGTCTAGACATGAGAAATGTGAACGCGCCTGAACCTATTGCCAAGCTTGGCGCTGGTCGTCATTCATGACGGAAGTCGATGATCTCGCCGAGCAATTGAGGATCAGCCGCCAGAAGCTGGCCGAAGCCAATGAGCGCCTCCGGGTCGCCCAGGGGATCGCGGGCGCTGCCGGCGCCTGGGAATGGGACATCGCCTCAAGCCGGATCGTCGCCGATGTCAGGTTCGCCGCCCTGTACGGACTTGATCCCGTGGCCGTCGCACAAGGCTTGCCCAGTTCGACCTTCTTCGCGCCCGTGCACGAGGATGACCGCCTTCGGTTGAAGATCGCCGTGGCGGGGGCTTTGCACGGCGCCGAAGTCTTTTCGCGCGACTACCGCGTCGTGCTCGACGGCGTCGTCCACTGGGTCTCGGCGCGGGGCCGCACCTATCTCGACGCCGAGGAGCGGCCCGTGCGCTTCTGCGGGGTTCTGGCCGACATCACCGACCAGAAACGGGTCGAGGAGCAGCTTCGCGTCGCCCAGACGGCCGGCGGGGTGGGGTCGTTCGAGTATCTGAGCGGCTATGGCACCGCCAGCGTCTCGGAGCAGTTCTGCCACCTGCTAGGCTTGCAGCCCGCCGCCAGCTTGCCGGTCCGCACCATCAATTCCCTGGTTCACCTGGACGATCCGCCGATCATTCAGGGGCGAGACGGCCAGCACGCCTTCGGCCCCGCCTTCCACGAGTTCCGCATCCTGCGCGCCGATGACGGCCAGGAGCGTTGGCTGGCCTCGCGCGGGGAGTACCGTCCCAGCGCCGCCGGCGGCGTCAGTTTTATCGGCGTGATCTACGACATCACCACCACCAAGCGCTCAGAGGCGCGGTTGCGTGAGTTGACCGAGACGCTGGAGGTTCGCGTCACGGCGCGAACGCAGGAGCGCGACCGGGTCTGGAACCTCTCCCGCGACCTGCTGCACGTCATCGGGCCGGACGGCCTGTACCGCGCGGCCAATCCGGCCTGGAAGACCCTGTTGGGCTACGATGAGGCCGACATCGTGGGCGCGGCCGCCGGCAGCCTCGTACACGCGGAGGATCTTGAAGCCGCTCTGGAGCGTTTCGCGACCCTTCAGCGCGGCGAGCCGATGAGCAACTTCGACTGTCGGATGCGGGCCAAGGACGGCTCTTATCTGTGGGTCAACTGGACGGCGATGCCCGAAGGGGACGCGATCTACGGAATCGGTCGCGACGTCACCCAGCGCAAGACGTTGGAAGATCAGCTGCGGCAGAGCCAGAAAATGGAGGCCGTGGGCCAACTGACCGGCGGACTGGCGCACGACTTCAACAACATGCTGACCGGCATCCTGGGCGGTATCGACATGGTGCGCCGGCGTCTGGCGGAGGGTCGCCTGGAAGACGTCGATCGGTTCCTGGACGCGGCGATGCAGTCGGGACAACGGGCGGCGGCCCTGACCCACCGGCTGCTGGCCTTCTCGCGCCGTCAGACCCTGGACAATCGGCCGCTGGATGTGGGGATGCTGGCCAGCTCCATGGCCGATCTCCTGCAGCGCACCTTGGGCGAACAGGTCTCGCTGACCATCGACATGGCCGCCGACCTCTGGCCCGCCGTCGCCGACGACAATCAGCTGGAAAGCGCCATTCTGAACCTGGCGATCAACGCGCGCGACGCCATGCCCAACGGCGGCGCGCTGACCATCCTGGGCCGCAACCGTCACCTGTCCGACGTCGAACTGGCCGATAGCGACCACGCGGAGATGGGCGACTATGTTGAAATCAGCGTCTCGGACACTGGCGTCGGCATGCCTGCCGAGGTGCTGACCAAGGCGTTCGATCCGTTCTTCACCACCAAGCCGCTGGGACAGGGCACGGGCCTGGGCCTGTCGATGATCTACGGCTTCGTTCAGCAATCGCGCGGTCACGTCGTGATCGACAGCGAAGAAGGCCGCGGCACGACGATCCGCCTCTTCCTGCCGCGTCACGTCGGGGTCCTTGAGCATCAGGTGATCGACGACAGCGCGAGCGCTCCGTCCGGGACCGGCGAGACGGTGCTTGTCATCGAAGACGACACCGCCGTTCGCCTGTTGGTGATGCAGGTCCTCGAGGAGCTGGGCTACCAGGCGATCGAGACCGCGGACGGTCGCCAGGCGATCCCCGTTCTCGAATCCGCCCGCCATCTGGACCTGCTGATCAGCGACGTCGGCCTGCCTGGGCTCAACGGCCGACAGCTCGCCGAGATCGCCCGCGAGCGGCGTCCGGGTCTGCCGATCCTGTTCATGACGGGCTACGCCAGGCAGGCGGCCGACCAGGGCGCGTTCCTGGATGGCGGCATGGAGATCATCAGCAAGCCGTTCGACATCGAACAACTGGGCCGAAGGATCGGCGAGATCCTCCAGCGGAAATCGCAAAGCCCATCCTAGCTCCGTTCAGGCGGCCTCGGTCGCCAGCACGGGCTGGCCGTCCTTGAACGCCGGGAAGGTAAGGCGCGCGTGGAGGCCTTCGCCGCGCCAGTCCATGGCCACCTTGCCGCCCAGCTGCCGTTCGATCACCGCCTGGATCATGGTCGAGCCATAGCCCTTGGAGCGTTCCGTGCGGGGCGCGGGTCCTCCGGTTTCCCGCCAGTCGATCTGGATCGTCCGGTTTGGCTGGTCGTGGATCCACTCGATTCTCAGGACGCCGCCGGTGGCCGACATCGCGCCAAAGGCGGTCGCATTGGCCATCAGCTCATGAAGCACGATGGCCAAGGGTTGGACCGTCGTCGCGGAGATCCGCAGGGCCTCGCCACCGACGGCGACCGAGCGGTCGGGGCGCGGCTGAACGATCCGGTCGACAAGCTCGGTCAGGGCGACCGGTCGCCAGCCCTGTTCGGCCAGGATCGTGTGGGCGTCGGCCAGGGCCTGGACCCGGCCCCGAACCGCGCGGGCGAACTGCTCGGCGTCGTCGGCCTTGGTGAGGCGGGTGATGGCTTGGACCAGCGCCAGCACGTTCATCGCCCGATGGTCGACCTCGCGCATAAGCCGATGCTCGGCCCGCTCCAGCTCCTGCACCCGGTGACGCTCACTGATGTCCAACTGGGAGCCGAAGAAGTACAGCAGCTTGCCCGCGTCGTCGTGGATGGGGCTGATCCAGACCTGGTTCCAGAACGTCGAGCCGTCCTGGCGATAGTTGAGGAGTTCGACGGTGATCTCCCGGCCGTCCGCGATCGCCGAGTCGAGGGCTTCGATGGCCGCGGGATCGGTCCCGGGACCCTGAAGGAAGCGACAATTGCGTCCGATCACCTCTTGGGCCGAAAGCCCGCAGAGGTTCAGGAACGCCTGGTTGGCCAGGACGATCGGATTTTCGGGTTGCCTGGGATCGGTCACGATCATCGGCATCCGGGTTCGCTCCAGCGCGATCAGCGCCAACTGGCTGCGGTCGCCCAGCCCCTGCGGTGTCGCGGCGGCGGCGGCGTCTCCGCGAAGCCCTTCAGATGGGGGAGCGATGTGAGTCAAGGCCGGGATCTCGAAAGGAGGGACTGCAGCAACGTTCCCGCCAGGGCGCCGGTTCAATCCCATGCTCGGACGGGGCGCGGCGCCGTCGAATGGCGCCCGGCCGACCGTGCCGGCCATACACGCGTCCAGGTGCGTCCTGCCTTGGCCACATGACGCGAGCGGGTTCGTCTGGTCACGTTCAGGGGCGCCATCGCCGACCTCGGGGCACAACTGTCACAAAACCGCAGTACGGCTCCGCTCCGGTGCGCATCTGGAGACGACCATGCTGAGCCTGCTGCTAGCCCTCGTGGCCGCCGAACCGAGCGCCTCGGCGGCGCGCATGAATGATCTGCTCGCGGTCGGAACCCACAATTCCTACAAGCAGGCCATGCCGTCCGAGGAGATGGCGGCCATGATCGCGGCGACGGGGCCGGGGCCGCTGGGGCTGGACTACGGCCACCGTCCGCTGGCGGAGCAGTTGGACGCCGGCGCTCGCCAGCTGGAGCTGGATGTCGTGCGTGATCCCGACGGCGGCCGCTTCGCCAAGCCGGCGACCGTGTTCGGCAAGGGGCTTGTCCCGACACCGGCCTGGGCCGCGGCCATGGCCAAGCCTGGCTACAAGGTCATGCACATGCAGGACGTCGATTTCCGTTCGACCTGTCCGACCTTTGTCGAATGCCTGATCCAGGTCCAGGCCTGGTCAAAAGCTCATCCCGACCACGCGCCCATCCTGATCCTGCTGAACGCCAAGGAGGGTCCGTCCAGCTTTCCGAACGGCGTGGCGGCGCCGCCCTACGATGAGAAAGCCTTCGACGCTCTCGACGCCGAAATCCGCTCGGTGTTCGCGGAAGGCGAGTTGATCACGCCCGACCAGATCCAGGGCAAGCGCCCGACCCTGCGGGAGGCGGTGCTGACCGACGGCTGGCCGGTGTTGGACGCCGCGCGTGGCAAGGTGTTCTTCGCCCTCGACGAGAGCCCCGAGAAGGTGGCTACCTATCGCGGGGCTCGCGGATCTCTGCAGGGGCGGGCGATGTTCGTCAACACCGAGGAGACCTCGCCGGCGGCCGCCTATCTGACCCTCAACGACCCGATCGGCCAGCGCGAGCGGATCGCCGCCGCTGTCAAGGCCGGCTTTATCGTCCGCACCCGTGCCGACGCCGATACCCGGCAAGCGCGCGCCAACGACGTTTCCATGCGCAGCGCCGCGCTCTCCAGCGGGGCGCAATATGTTTCGACCGACTACTTGTGGCCCGACCCGCGCTTCTCCGGCGGCTACACCGTGCGCCTGACCGGCGGGGAGGTCGCGACCTGCAATCCGGTGCGGCTTGCCAAGGCTTGCAAGGGGCCGTTCGAGAGCTTGCCGGGCGCGCCGGTCCAGGGCTATCTGACCCCGGCCCAGCGCCCCGACCTGACCAAGGTCCTGGCCGCTCCCCCGGCCGCTGGCTCGCCACGCGCCCTGGCCGACGCCGCCATCTTCGACCAGAGCCGCGGCCTGAGGGGCTCCGTGCGCTGGCAGCGGGCCACCGACGACGTGCGCGGAACGGCCTACGAGCACTTCGCCGAGGCCTTGGGCGTGAAGCTGAACGAGGCCGACACCCCGATCCTGACGGCCTTGCTGGACCGCGCCGGCGAGGACCGCTCGGTGGTCAGCGTCGCCAAGACGCACTGGTCCACCAAGCGGCCCTATATCGGCAAGGCCGACGCGCCGATCTGCGAGGAGAAGAGCGCGCACCTGGCCGGCAATCCCGACTACCCGTCGGGCCACTCGGCGTTCGGCATGCACGTGGCGATGATCTTGGCCGAGCTGGTCCCCAGCCGCGCCGACGAACTCTACGCTCGCGGCCGCGACTACGCCGAGAGCCGGTGGGTCTGCGGCTCGCACAGCGTCAGCGCCGCGGAGGCCGGCGCGCAGTCGGGAGCGACGATCTACGCCGCCGAGCATGTCTCGCCGCTGTTCCGTCGCGATATGGAGGCGGCACGCGCCGAGGTCGACGCGGCGCTGGCCAAGGCCGCCTCAGCACCCCGGCCGTGAAGTTTTAGTGAAATCAGCGTCTCGCCGCTGAGGGCTCGTCACGGCGTGTCGTTGAAGCCGTCGGGGGTGTGGGTCGAGCGAAGCGTTCGACCTCCCGCCGTCGCAACAAGACTCGGGGATTTCGGAAAATGATCGGACTGAACACCAATGGCGCGCCAGCGCGCCGCACGGCTTTGCTGATGACCAGTTGCGCCGCCATCGGCCTGTTCGCCGCGACGGGCGCTTACGCTCAGGCCGCGCCCGCCCAGCAGGACGACACCGTCGAAGAAGTGGTCGTCACCGGCAGCTATCGCCGCAGCCTCGAAAAGGCTGTCGACATGAAGCGCGAAACCATCGGCTTTTCGGACTCGATCGTGGCGACCGACGTGGCCAACTTCCCCGAGCAGAACCTGGCGGAAGCGCTGCAGCGCATGCCGGGCGTGACGATCGAGCGCAACAAGGGTCTGGGCGGTCGCGTCAGCGTTCGCGGCCTGCCCAGCGAGTTTACCTTCGTCACCATCAACAACCTGGCCACGGCCTCTGGCAGCGGCGGCCGTGACGTCGAGTTCGAGATCTTCGCCTCGGAGGTCATTCAGCAGGTCACCGTCCAGAAGTCGCCGCGCGCGTCGGACGAAGAGGGCGGCATCGCCGGTTCGGTTCTCATCTCGACGGCCCGCCCGTTCGACTACAGCGGTCGCAAGCTGGTCGCCTCTGCCGAGGGCGCCTACAACTCGATCTCCGAAAAATCCGACCCGAAGGTCTCGTTCCTGGCCAGCGACACCTGGGGCGACTGGGGCGGCTTGGTCTCATTCTCGGCCGCGCGCCGCACCAACCGCACCGATTCCAACTCGGGCATCAACTTCCGTCCGATGTTCCGCTTCCTTGAAGCCGGCGGGACCCGCGCTTCCCAGGCCGCCGCCGTCCTGGCGCGCGACGCCGGCGTTGTTGTGACCAGCAACACCAACCGCAACCAGACCGGCCGCATCATCTTCCAGGATAAGGTTGGCGACCGCGCATACCTGAACGATCAGGACCAGTGGGGCGGCACGGTTTCGCTGCAATACAAGCCTTCGGCCAATTTCGACATCGCGTTCGACGGCTTGGTCGGCGGCTTCGAGGGCACCGAGGACGAGTATGACGCGGCGGCCTATTCGGCCTCCAGCCGAAGCACGCTTGAAACGATCCACAGCTATGACAAGGACACCCTGTCCGAGTACGGCATGGTCGTACTGCGCGACGTGTCCTACACGGCGACCCAGCACGAGATGCTCAGCAAGGAGCGGATCAACAAGACCGACTACGCCCAGTTCGGGACCGAATTCAACTGGCGCGGCGACAGCTGGAGGCTGCACGGCCTGGCCGGCTATTCCGGCGCCGAGAAGACGATCGACTACGCCAACCTGAAACACACGGCCTATGCGCCGTCGCGGACGCGCTGGACCGCCGATGGCGGCGAGACCGTCAAGAGCGCCAACCCGGCCTCGATCGACATGTACAACTCGCCTTCGAGGTACCTTTTCGAGGCTTATGAAACTACGCTGGAACAGATCACCGACGACAAATACGCGGCCCAGCTGGACTTCACGAAGGACTTCGCCCTTGGCTTCTTCCCGGCGCTGAAGGCCATCCAGGTCGGCGGTCGCTACACCGACAGGTCGAAGGAACGCCAGTACGGCGCCTTGAACATTCAGGGACCCAGCAAGGGCAGCACCGCCTGGCTCAACACCCGCACCATGGCCGACAGCCCGCTGACGCCGATCGACCAACTGGTGCCGGGCGGCGCATACAGCGTTCGCGACATCACCTGGAGCCAGATCTCCAACGCCTATGCCCGCGACACCTTCCGCTATGCCGGCTTCTCCACGCCGTTCACGCCGGGCGACTACTATGAAGTGTCGGAAGAGGTCGCCAGCGTCTACGCGATGGCCGACCTGGGCTTCGACGTCGGTCCGGTTCCGGTCGCGGTAAACGGCGGCGTCCGCTACGTGGACACCTCGATCACGTCCTCCGGCTACCACCAGATCCAGACCCCGACCGGCGGTACGACCTACACCCCCGAGCCGGTGTCGAGCGACGGCAGCTACAACAAGTTGCTGCCGAGCCTCAACTTCACCGCCGAACTGACCGACAGCATCGTGCTGCGCGGCGCGGCGTCCAAGACCCTGATGCGTCCGGCCCTGACCGACCTGGCCTACAAGCGCACGGCCAGCTGGAACTCGTTCCGGTTCACCGACGGCAACCCGAACCTGAAACCGACCTTCGCCGACCAGTGGGAAGTGGGCCTGGAGAAGTACTTGCCAGAGGGCGGCCTGCTCGCCGTCTCGTACTTCAACAAGAAGATCGAGGGCGTGGTTCGCCAGGCGCTGACGGGCACGGTGCCGAACGTCACCAAGTACAACGCCAACGGCACGATCGACGGCGTCTACGAGTTCGACGTCTATGCGCCGGTCAACGCCGAAGGCTCCTACAAGGTCTCGGGCGTCGAGTTGGTGGCGATCGTTCCGTTCGGCCTGTTCTATGAGCCGTTGAAGGGCTTCGGGATCAACGCCAACTACACGATCCTGGACAGCTCGCTGACGGGCCAGTCGATCATCGGCGTTCCGACCCCGCCGGTGGGCTTGGCCGACAAGGCCTATAACGTCACGTTCTACTACGAGAACGACCGCTTCCAGGCGCGCGCGTCCTATAACTTCAAGGACAAGTACGTCGAGGGCATCGGCTACGAAATGTACCCGATCTGGCGCGATGGCTATGGCCAGACGGACATCTCGGTCAGCTATAATCTGAACGACAACGTGCAGATCAGCCTGGAAGGGATCAACGTCACCGACGAGGTCACCAAGGGCTACACGATGGATCCGTCGTTCCCGACCATGTACGAAAAGTCGGGACGCCGCTTCACGCTCGGCCTGCGGATGAACTTCTGAGCGCGCTAGACGTCATCACCGGTCGCGCTCCCCCCGTCGCCGGGGGGAGCGCTTCGGCGCGTGCTCATGGGAGTGGCGGCATGACGGGCCTGCGCGCTGAACTCGTGTTGTTTCTGCAGAGGCGGGGGCAGTCGCTCGAGGACGCCGAGGACATCGTCCAGGAGGCGTTCGCGCGTTTCCATCGGGCCGGTCATGAGATCGCCCAGGCGGACACCCGGCCATTGTTGTTCGCCATCACCAAGAACCTTCTGAAAGACCACTGGAAACAAGCCAATCGCGAGCGGGTCCGCACTCTGCGGCTCGACACCGACGACACGACCGCCGCCTGGGAAAGGGCGCCCAGCGAGGAGCCCGCCGCCGATCGCCGCTCGATCGCTCGCCAGGATTTGGCCGGGATCGCCACGGCGATCCGGGAGCTGCCGCCGCGCTGCCGCGACGCGTTCCTGCTGCATCGCTTCGAGGATCTCAGCTATCGCCAGATCGCCGATCGCCTGGGCGTTTCGGTCAGCATGGTGGAGAAGCACCTTGCCGAGGCGCTTCGACGGCTGAAAGCGGTTCGAGGGACCTGAGGTGTTCCGTTCCGCGATCGTTGTGAAGACAGGCCCCGCGAAAAGCCGGGCGATGCTCATTTGGAAGGCCTGACCCGCCAAGATGCTCGATCGTTTCGCCAGCTTGTTCGAACGCCGGCCGCGCGGCGCGGAGGACTGGGTCGCGCGCCTGGGTCGTCCCACCGTATCGCCAGCGACCTTGGCGGCGTTCGAGGCCTGGCTCTCGGCCAATCCCCGCAACCTCGCCGACTACGAGGACGCCAAGGATCTGCTGCGCGAGACGCGCGACCTAAGGTCCAATTTCATCGGCGAACTGAACCTGATCCCTCCGGCGCCGGCTTTCGCGCGCAAGCGGCGAGCCTCCACCCACTGGACCCCCGTGGCCCTGGCCGGTGGTCTCGCCGCCGCCGCGGTGGTCTTGGCTGTCGCTCCAGCCCTGTGGATGCGCTTCAGCGATCCGCTGGCGGGCGCGACGACCTATACGACCGTCGTCGGTGAGATCCGCGACGTGACCCTGGCCGACGGTTCTGTCGTCACCTTGGACACGGCCTCGACGCTGCGCGCCAGGATCGACGGCCGCGTACGGCGCCTTTCCCTGGACAGGGGCGGCGCCTATTTCGCCGTCGCCCACGACAAGGCTCATCCCTTCCAGGTCGCCGTGGCGGATCGTCAGGTCGTCGTCACGGGCACGCATTTCGCCACGAGCCTGCGCGGCGACAGCGCCCGCGTGGAGCTCCTGGAGGGTTCGGTGGAAATCGCTGAGCCTCGCGCCTCGAACAAGCCCCTCCGTCTCGCGCCGGGCGACCGGGTATCGTATCGGGTCGGCGGCCAAATCCTTCGCGAAGCTCGGATCGATCCGGCCAGCGCCGTGGCTTGGCGCCAGCGCCGGCTGGTCTTCCAGGATGCGACGCTGTCGGAGGTGCTGGCGGAACTTGGTCGCTACACCGACGTGCGGATACGCCTGGCCGATCCAACCCTGGGCCGCCATCGCGTCACGGCGATGCTGCCGCTGGACGGTCGGGGCGGCGTCATCGACAGCGCCGCCAAGCTTTTGCCGGTGACGCTGGAGCGCACAGCTCCGGGAGAGGTCACGGCCACCGCCCGGTAGGTTCGCAAGGCTGTCACGAAGCGACGTTACCAGAACCCAGGCGCCGCGTTGCGCTGGGGATCTTCGTCAGCCGCCACATGTCGTTTCGCCGCGTGTCCGCCTTGTCCATCGCGGCGCTGACCCTGGCCTCGCCTCTTGGCGCGCCCTTCGCCGCGCCCGCGGGCGTCGCTCGCTTCGACATCCCCGCCCAGGACGCTCGCGCCGCCCTGATGACGCTGTGCCTCAAGTCCGGCTGCGCCTTCGCCCTGTCGACCGAGCCAGGCCGGTCCTATCGAGCCAATGCGGTTTCGGGCGTCCTGTCCTGGCGGGAGGCGTTGAAGCGCATGCTGGAAGGCACCGGCCTGCGCTATGAGATCACCGACCACGCCTCGGTGCGGGTTTGGGCCGAGACGTCCGCGCCGCGGCGCGCCGCGTCCGTTCCGGAAGAGGTGGTTGATCTGGAGGCAGTGACCGTCACGGCCGCCTTCGTGGCTGGCATCCAGGATTCCCTGATCCAGAAACGCCGCGCCGACGCCATCGTCGACGCCGTCTCGGCGGGCCGCATCGGCGAGCTCCCGGCCGCCAATCTCGCCGAGGCCTTGCAGCGCGTGCCGGGCGTGGCGATCGAGCGGGAGGTGGGGGAGGGTCAGTTCGTCAGCGTCCGGGGGCTGGGACCGCTGTTCCAGTCGGTGACGCTGAACGGCGCGCCGGTGGCGTTCAACGAGAACATCCGCAACTCCAGCCAGAGCGGGCGCCAGTTTCGGTTCCGCGCGCTCTCTGCCGACCTGCTGGCCGGAGCCGTGGTGGCCAAGTCGGCGACGGCCGATCTGGTCGATGGGGGCATCGGCTCCAACATCGACATTCGCACGGTGCGCGGGCTGGAAGGGGCGTCCTACCTTTCAATCCGGGCCAACGCCCATGCCGAGGCGCGCTCGGGAACGATCTCGCCTGATTTCGCCGTCGCGGGTCGCTGGCGGCGAGCCGACGATCGGTTGGGCGTGGTGGGCGGAGTCGCCACGGAGCGCCGTGAGGTGCAGTACGATCGCTTCCAGATCCAACGCTATCGCGACGTGACAGTGGACGGACAGATGCTTGCCGTGCCCGATGACGTCCGCACCACGGTCGAGCAAGAGCAGCGGGCTCGCGCCACCGCCTTCATCGGCGTCGAATGGCGGGTCGCGCCGGAGGTCAGCCTCTCTCTCGACGCTCTGGCCTCGCGCTTCAACAACGCCATTCGTGAGGATCGGATCGTCTATGCCGTCGGCGACTATGCGGCTTCGGCCCTGGCGGCGGGCGGCGCTCGCATTGAAGGGGGCGTCCTGACGGGCGGACGGATCACCGCGGGCCAGATCGGCAACAATCTGGAAATCTCGGACCAGACCCACGACAACGTGTCGGTGAGCCTGGCCATGAAGGCCGACGCCGGGGCCTGGAGCCTGGAGCCGCGCGTCAGCGCATCGAGCGCCCGTTCAAATCTTGATACCCCGCTGCAGCGGATCGGCGGCGTCAGCCCGCTAGGCGTCTCCTACGCCTTTGACCTGGGGACGGACCTGATCGCAACCCGAGAGGCGCCGCTGCTGTCGACGGCCTTCGACATCGCCGATCCCGGCAAGCTGACGTTCTCGCGCTATGGCGTCCGCGCAACCCAAGTCGAGGACCACGACGTCACTGGTTTGATCGCCGCGGCGCGTCCGGTCGATTGGTCGCTGGGACCCTTGCGTGTCGAGCGCCTGCGGTTGGGGGGGCAGGCGAGCGATCGGGGCAGGGACTACCAGCGTCGAGACCGCGAAGCCGCGCTCAGGCCCGGTGCGACGGTGGACGCTGGCTTCTTCGACGTGCGGACGCCCACCGGCGCCTTTGATCGGCTGATCGGCGCGAGACCTCCCGCCTGGACGTCCGCCGACTTCGCCGCCTTCCGGTCGGCCTTCGTGTTGCCAGGGGAGGCGAACGGCGTGATCGTCGACGCCGACGACCTCGTGGCGAACGGCTCGGACCTGCAAGGCTCCTACAAGGTCGCTGAGCGGATCCTGGCCGGCTATGGGCGCCTGGATTTCTCAACGACCGTGCTGGATAGGCCGGCCACCGGCAACGTCGGCGTCCGGGCGGCGCGCACCCGCACCGAGGTCATGGGCTCGCTGTTGGGCGTATCAGGGGACGGGCGATTGGACGTCCGTCCGGTTCGCTACGCCGGTGCGCATGCGGTCGTCCTGCCCAGCGTGAACCTAGCCGTCGCGCTCGATGAGCATTGGCGGTTGCGTCTGGCCGCTTCACGCAGCATCACCCGGCCTTCCCTTGCCGACCTACGCTCGGCCACGGTGCCGGCCAGCAGCCTGGTCTCGACACTTTACAATCGCGGCCATGCCGAGATCGACAGCCCGTCGGCCGGAACCCTATTCGCCGGCGTGGGCGGCAATCCCACGCTGAAACCGTATATGTCGACAAATTACGACCTCTCGCTCGAGCGCGAGTTCGAGGGCTTCGGCGGGGCCAGCCTGGCCGTGTTCCACAAGACGATCGACGACTACATCGTGGTGGCCGCTCGCCCTGAACGGCTGGCTTTCGCCACGCGCGCGGGGCCGCCCGTAACCGCCACGGTGATGATGTCGCGCCCCCGCAACGCCGGCGAGGCCAAGGTGACCGGGATCGAGGCGGCTCTCAGTCGAAAACTGCTCGGCGGCCTTGGAATCTGGACAAGCGCCACCCTGGTCGATGCGGGAAGCCGCACAGACGCTAGTCCGCGGGGCCGTCTCAACGGCGTCTCGCGTCTTTCCTATTCGATCAGCCCTTTCATCGAACGCGGGCGGCTGCACGCTCACCTGTCATGGACCTGGCGTTCGTCGTTCGGCTCGGAAGCCGACATGCAAGGCGGCGGCGTCTCCAGTTTCGTCGTCGCCAGCGCCGGCTATCTCGACGCCGCCGGCTCTTATGACCTCACGTCCAAGATCTCGCTGTTTGTCGAGGCGAGCAACCTGACGGACACGATCGAGGCGGCCTACGAGGGACAGCATGATCGCCCGCTGCAGATTGGCCGCTCAGGACGCTCATTCGGGCTAGGGATCAGGATGAGGCTTTGAGTTAGGATGATAGGTATATATTCCTATTCGCCGCGAAGTGCGCCGTCATGATCAGTTAGTCTGTCGTGCTGCGCACGAGTAGACATGCCTCTTTGGGCTATATGTTGAGCATTCACTGACCGACCAACGCGTCAGAAGTAGGAATATATTCCTATTATGGATGCGCTTTAGCGGGTGAGCGATGAGTGACAGCCGACCTGTCACGCGCTGACGATCTGGAAGTCCAATCTCACGAAGTCGATCAGCGGTTGTTTGCGGTCGGGCATCAGGGTCGAGAAGATCTGCGCGCCGAAGCTGAGGAAGGCGGTGTTGCCTGAGCGCGGCGCATGGTGAGTGAACCAGTCGGTGACCGCCCCGGCGGTGTCGGCGGGTGTCTCAGCCGCATAGGCGAAGACAGGGCGATAGAATATCGGCGTCATCGAGACCAGATCATCGGGCGACAAGGGACTGTCCTGGCCCCCGACCGCGACGAGTCGATAGCCATAGCGGCCGGTCAGATTCTGCTGGGTTTCGGCGGCCGTCGGCGGCGCACCGAGCAGGTCGCTGAACAAGGCCCCCAGAGCCGCTGGAAGCGCGTCGAGCGCGCCTGATCCGAACAGCAGCGATTGGTCCCAGCGAAGGTTGGGCACGGCCAGGTTGGCGAAGGTCAGTTGCGGCGTCTGGTAGACGAACAGCGGATTGGTGGTCTTGCCGGGGGTAAGGTTCTGGTTGCGGCTCACCGAGAGGCTGGCGCGCGCGTTCTGATAGGTGACGACGTTCAGGGCCTCATACCAGACCACATAGGTGAGCCTGCCGCTGTCGGGCAAGCTTTCGGCGAAACGGTAGGACAGGGTGGCCGGCGGCGGGCCGGGTGGAACGGCCGGCTTGACCAGCGGCTTGAGCGTGCCCGACGCGTCTAGATAGCCCAGCGAGGGGATCTGTCCGGCCGGACCCCAGTCCGGGGTGTCTTCCGTGCGGATCAGCACCAAGGCGTCCAGGAGCGGCTCACCCCCCGCGCCCGAACGGCTGCGCGTCTGCAGCCTGAAGGCATAATGCTCAGAGGGCGTGAGCCCATCGCCCGCGTCACGCGGATCGACCGCCGGCGAGGTTTGCACGAAACCCCAGTTGGCCGCGACCTTGGTCGCCAGGTCCGCCATCGCCAGCACCGCCGACTTGCCGGGCGTCACCGCGCCCGGCGCGCCGGACGCCGGTTGCAGCAGTGTGACCAGATCGGCCTTGATCATCGCGGCGTTGACCGCGTACTCGGCCAGGGACGCGAACGGATCGGGCGCGACCAGCAGGGCCTTTTCCTGCAGGGTTTGGCGGTAGTTGAGACCGACGAAGATGGTGGCCGTGTCCTGCGCGGCCAGGGCCAGTTCAAAACCCGCGTAGTAGGACCAGGCCTCGGCCTTGGCGATCTTGTCGGCGATCGGCGCGTCGGGTGCGATGTCGCCGGCGTCGTAGCTGGCTTGGGCCCGTTGGTTGACGAGTCGGGGCGTGGATGGATAGGCCCGGAGCGGCACGGGGATGTCGAGTTGTCCGATCCGCGTGTCGATCACCGCGCCGCCCAACGCCGCGGGCGTCCGCGGCAGCGGATTGATGAAATGCAGCCATTTGGACGTCTGGTAGCCGTCGACGAAATCGGCCGGCGCGACGGCGTATTCAAGCGCGGTGATGTTGAAGTCCAGGTTCAGGAACAGCCGGCGATAGTGAGCGCGGTTTTTGACGTTGAGCAGCAAGGTCAGGGCGCCGTCGGCGACCCCCAGGTCGATCTTGCCTGGCGTCAAGCTGTACTCGGGCACCCAGCGGACGATGTGCATCACCGTGGTCGGCGCCAGGACGGCCTGGTCGGCGATAAGCATCGCTAGAACCTCGACCGTCAGGCCCTGGGCCTGAGCCAGAGTCGCCAGGCTGGAGGTGCTGGGCGTGATCGTCACGGACTGGCCGCCGATGAAAACCTCGCCCGTCAGCAGCCCAGTCAGATCCTGGTTGGCGACGGCCACGAAGCGCAGGCTGACGTCGAGGGCGTCGGCCATCAGGTTGAGCGTGTCGCCGAATGCGACGGTGGCGCCGTAGCCGTCGATTGTCAGCAGGGAGCCGTCGCGGAACAACGGCGCCTGGTCGGCGAAGGCGGCCGCGAAGACCTCGGGCGTGACGTCGAACTTTTCGATCCCCGTTCGCAAGGTGTCGTGGTCGGCGATCGTCCAATCGACGCCGTTCAAACTCAACTGGGTTCCAGTCGCCAGCAGGTTGGGGGTGACCGCCAGCAGTTCGGTCACGCCCTCGAGCGAGACGGTGAACCGGGCGGCCAAACTCCTTAGGGTCGTGCTGGTCGATAGCGGGAGCGTCGCGGAGGAGACCTTGCCGCTGAGACGATGGCCGCCGGCGTCCAGGCCGGTGGCGGCGAAACTGGCCTGGACCGATGTCGGGGTCTGAATGACCGCGTCGGTGGCGAAACCCATCGACAGATTGGCGCTCAAGGCCTGGCGCACGGCCTCGATGGCGGCGGCCGCGTCGATGGCGCTGTCGCCGGTTTCGATCGGCGACAGTTGCGCGGCGATCTTTGCGGCCAGGCTGGCCTTGGCGGCCAGCAACTGGTCGAAGGCGACCGAGCCGCCCTCGGGCGCGGCGGTGATCGCATAGGCCGCCGAAGCGTAGGACGGCGAGAGCACCAGATCCACGGTGGCCAGGAAATCGACGACCCAGTCGTTGACGTCAATGGCCTGGAACATCGTCTCTTCGCTGGTGGCGCTGAAGGGCGGCTCGACGCCTGAGGCATAGGCGCGGACCGATGCGGGGCGCGACACCAGGGTGTTGGCCAGAGGAGGCAGGGCCAGGAAACTGGCGCCCGGCGGCAGCGTCACCTTGCGGATGGAATTGGGCGTGGGCGGGTCGGAGGGCGGCGGAGACGACGGGACCGGCGGGGCGAACCGCGTGGCGTACTGGCGCTGGGCGCCCTGATCGCCGCGTCCGGACGTTCCGGTCCAAAGCGCGCCGCCATAGAGCGCGGACACGGCGTTGGCGAATTCGGTCAATGTGGCGGGCGTTCCGGTCGAGCGCGGCGGGATCGGGCTGGTGGCGCGCGCGACGTCCGGCGTTAGCTTGAAGTTGTCGTCGATCTCGTCGTCCGGTCGCTTCAGTGTCAGGCTTGTGGCAAGGGCGGTGAGAGTGGTCACGACCGCCGGGGCGTCGGGCAGGGCTGCACGCAGGACCGCGCCTGGGGGCGGCAACAGCACCTTGGCGGCCGGATCGACGATGGCTTGGTCGAGCAGGGCGGTAAGCAGGGCGTCGTAGGTCAGAGGTGTGGTCAGCACGGCGCTCACCGCCCCCAGGGTGTTGGCCAGGGTCTGCCAGGGTCCGACCGTGAAGGCGTGGCCCGACACCGTGAACGAGGCTCCGGTCTTCAGAAAGCCCGCGAAGGCGGCGTTGGACTTGGCTAGTTTCAGCGGATCGCCACCGGGCAGGAAGGCGTTGGCCAGGGCCGCCAGCGTCAGTGGGTCGCCCGAACCGGCGAGGTGAGCCGTCGGAACGGGGCAGACCAGCGCCGCGCCCGGCAGCATCAAGCCCATCTGGGGGGCGATGGCGTCGACCAGGGCCGACAGGCTGGGCTGGCTAGCGGGCGGGAAGAGGTCGATCAGGCTGGCCAGCGAGTCCTCGGGTCCAGTGACCACCGAGCCGAAGCCGGGGACGGTCACGGTCTGACCGGGCGTGAAGACGCCGGGAATGTTCTGGACCTGGGTCCCCAGCGCCTGGGCCGCGACGCCGAACAGGGTGGCGATCTGGCCGAACGTGGTGGAGGCGGCGATGCGGTAGGGCGTGGCCGCCAGGGGCGTGGCGTCCAGCAGCGCCGGCAGCAGCACCGTGGAATCCTTGGTCATCACGCTGGCCAGGTTGGCCAGGGCGAAGTCGGTGAGGGTCACGCCGCTGACATGGGCCAGGTAGCGTCGCAGGCTGTCGACCGGCGGCGCCTGCGTGGTCTGACCGATCTGAAGGCGGGCGTCCTGAACCATCAGGCCGGGCAGGTCCCCGTTGCGGGTGATGAAGTCCGAAAGGTCGTCGAACAGTTCGGCGGTCACCGCGGCGATCGTCGAGGCCGCGGCCAGTCGGCGTCGATCGACCACGTAGGTGGTGATCGATCCGTTGGGGATCAGCAGGCCGGCCACGGCTTGGTTGGCCGTGGCGATTTCCTCGACCGTCGTGGTCACCCCCGCTCCGGCGAAGGCCGTCACCAGCGCGTCGAAGGTGATGCTGTGCGTGGTGGTGACCATCACCTCACGAACACTCAGCGCCAGGGCTTCGGCGATCAGCCCCGGCGTGGCGCGGTTGGCGCGCGCAATGTCGCCGACTGTGCACTGCGAGGCGGCCGCGTATTCGGCGAGGGTGGCGCTCGCCGCCAGCAGGCCCGTCGTGGGCTTGATGGCCAGGTTCGTGCCGGCGGGAATGATGGCGATCGCCGCGTTGTTCCATTGGTCGAGCAAGGTCAGGGCCGGCACGCCGACGCGCGTGGCGAAGGCGTTCAGCGTCTCGTTGTGCTTGACCTGATCGAAGACCGGCGTGGTGATCGCGGTCGCGAACAGGCTCTTGACCGTGCGATCCAGATTGTCGCGCAGCAGGTCCTCGGCCGCCACGCTGTAGGCGGCGGCCACCTGCGCCAGCGTCTGACCATCGGCGATCTCGTGGGTCTTGATCGGCAGGCCGGCCAACTGACTGGTGTAGGTGTAGGCCGCCGACACGTAGCCGATCAGCGGCGCCAACGGCGGGCTCAGCGGCGTGGTCGAGAGGCTGGTGTCGACGCTGACGGCGATGTTTGGACGACTGATCTGATAGAATGCCTCCTGGAACTTCAGCGCGTGGGCGCTGGCCGAGCGGAGGGCCGTTTCCGAAGCGGCCTGCGGCGCGGGTAGGTAGCTGCCGAACTGCAGCGCGCCGTCGATCTCCAGTACGCCGCCGGGGGCGTCGCCAACGGGGATGTAGGACCAGCTGGTGCCAGGCCAGTCGCCGATTCCGGCCAGACGATCGGTGTAGCGGTTGTCGACCGAGACCGTCGCCAGCGTGTCGGAGGTCACCGCCTGATTTCCGAACACATCGTGCGCGGCGAACGACAGCGAGGCGGCGCTGGTGGATGAGATCCCCGCATAGATGTCGCCGGCCGCCGCTGGAAGCCACGGATTGTTCTGCGCGATGAAGCCGGCTGGCGTGGCCCGCGGATAGAGGCTCAGGACCTGGCTGTAGGTGACGGTGTCGCCGCTGCCGTCGGTGTCGCCGGGCGGCGGCGCGGGCCCTTGGGGTATGGCCTCGTTGCTGGCCAGGTAGCCGGTGGCGGGATTGATCTTGTAGCCGATCAGGCCGTAGAGCATGCCTGAAAGCTGTTCGGGCGTCGGATCGACCCCAGAGGGCGGGGCGGGGTCGGTTCGGGCGATCTCGAACCCGACCGAGCCGGTCGGCGCGGTCGCCGTCCGCGTGAACGGCGCCCCGGCGCCGGTCTCCTCGGCGTAGACCTGGACAGCGGACGCGTCGATGTTGACGCCGACAACGGCCACATTGTTGACCGCCAGCAGCGGGCCGCCGGCCGCGCCGTCGGTCTGGCTTCCGAGCAGGCACAGGACCTGCAGGCTTCCACGCCCGGTGTCATCGAAGATGAAATCCGGCAGTCCCGCGCCGCCGGCGTCGTAGCGAAGATAGAAACCGCCTTCGACCACCACCGACGCCTGCCAGAGCAAGGACAGGAACGCGGACGTCTCGTCGATGGTGGCGCTATAGGTCGAGGCGGTGGGGGGATCAGCCTCGGTCGCCAGATCGCGCGCCTGGCCCGGATCGCGGGTCGTGGTGGAGAGATTGGTCTTCAGCACCACCGTCTTGAGTTTATCGACCGCGTCGGAAGCATAGCCCTTGGGCGTCACGCCCGCGGCGTTGGGCGTATAGAGCAGTTGCAGCGCGCCGGTGTCTGATACGGCGAGGTAGGTCCACAGGTCGTACAGGCGCTGGGCGTCGTCGCCGCTGGCGCCGGTGACCAGGTAGAGGCCATCGACCCAGGGCGAGCCGAGTTCGGATCCGCCGGTCGAGGTCGCGGTGTCGCCCGGATCGTTGGGGTTGGCGACGCGGTGGATGGCGATCGGGATCTGAATGCCCCACGCGTAGGAGACCACGGGCGCGCCCTCGGTTCCCGGCGGGGCGCTCAGCGGGACCGAGGCGAGGGCGAACGGGGCCTCGCCTCCGGCGGCGGCCAAGCGCTGCAGGTTGGCGGGAAGCGGCCACAGGCTCGGTTCGCCCGGCGCGTCGGACGACGGCGCGCCGGGCAGCGTCGGCCGATCGGCCGCTTGCCAGTGCTGTGTGACCTGGAAATTGTAGTGAACCGGCGTTTCCTCATAGTTGCGCAGCGCCGTCGGCGCGGTCGCGTTCAAGGTCACCACGGTCGAGGGGAGGTAGGCGGTAAAGTCGGTCTCGGTGATCGTTAGGTCGATCTGGCTGATCGTGCCGGTCGCCAGGATCAGGCCGACGCGTGCCGTACCGGTCTCGCCCAGGCGGGGATTGAGCGTTCGCATCTGGCCGGTGATCGTGTGGTCTTCGCCCTCCGAGACGACGGTGTCGACGAAGTTGAGCCAAGGCGCGGAGCTGTGAGTCAGGGTCACGTCGACGGACTGGCTGGTGTCCGCCCAGGCGAACTGCTGGCCGACCTGGTCGGCCATGCCATAGAGCTTGCCCGTGAACGCCCCGTCGAGCACCTGCTGAGGCGTCAGCGACGTGAAGGCGGCGTCGTTGGTCGCCGGTACGCGCAGGCCATGAGCCAGGAAGTTCGAGACCTGGGTGGCGATCTTGTTGATCTGTGCGGTGGATTTCAGCAGGTCGACGAACTGGTTGACGGTCTGGGTCGGAACGTCGCGGATGTTCAGGGCGGTCGCCGCCAGAAGCGCCGGGACGCCCTTGATGATGTCGATTAGGTCGGGGAGGCTAAGGTCGTAGGCGTCGGCCAGACCCTGGATCGACAGGGCGGCGGGCGTCTTGGTGTTGAAGGCCGGCAGGCGCAGAACCGCGAGCGGCGTCAGCACCTTGCCGGTGAGGTTGGCCGCGACCAGGGCTGCCTGGTCCAGGCCTGGAAAGTCCTCGACCAGACTGTCGAAGGTGTTGGTCGAACCGATCCCGTGATCCATGGCCGGGATCTGCGTCGGCTGGGTCACGGGCTGGTCGCCGTCGGGCGACATGGCCTGGAACAGCGAGAACGTCGCGGCGATGCGGGGCAGGGTGTCGCCCTGATGGATCGGGTAGTTCGCGGTGGCTGGGGTCGAGTCCAGATACGCCCGGGGCACGACGATGGCCGGCGAGGCGGTCGTCAGCGCGGTCCAGTCGACGTTGGGATTCATCGTCGAGATCGCCTGCTCGTACCAGTCGAGATTCGCCACGCCCTGGAAGCCGTTGTCGCGCACCTGGAAGAAGGCCGTCAGCAGATGCTGGGTGTCGCCCGAGAGCGGGGTGTAGGTGAAGGCGGGAATCCGCAGGGTCGCGCCGGCCCGCAGTAGTCCGTCGATCTCGCCGTTGGCCGCGCCGATGGCCGCGCCGGTGAGCGGCGTCGCCGGGTCCACGAATGGGATGGCCGCGGCGATGTCGTTCAGCGACTGTCCCGAGCGCACCTGGTAGGGCAGGGTCGGCATGGCGATGATCAGATCGCTCGCCAGCAGGGCGCCGGCGTTGTCCTCGGCGATCGACAAGGGCGTGACCCCGACCGGCACATCGACCTGATCATCTTCGCCGGCCGCCGCGGCGGGATTGGCGGCGGTCAGTTGTTCGGGGTGATGCCCGGTCATCATGGCGAGATCGGCCAGGCGCTGGCCGCGGGCGAGGGTGGTGCGAGCCATCAGGTCGTCAAAGCTGTCGGCGAGGACGCTGAGGCTGGGGCCGCCGGCCGCAGGATAGTCGTAGGGATAGTTCTGCAGCAGGGCGACCGCGCCCTGCAGGGCCGCCTGGGTCAGGAGGATGAAGTACTCGTCGAAGATCAGTTCGGCCAGGCTGGCGGCGCCCGCGACGACGGGGGCGTCCGGAACGGGCTCGCCCGTCACGGTCGGCCGGCTGGCCACGCCGCTGGTGGCGCTGTTGAGCATCTGCTGAAAATAGGCCGACAGGTTGCTGGCGTAGGCGCTGCTGACGGGGTTGTAGCTGGTATAGACGCGGGTGGTCTCCACGCCGCCGATCGTCACCGAGGCGGTGATTTCCGGACAAAGCGGCACGAAGGTGCCGCTGGTTTCGGTGGGCGCGTCGCCGGTCGGATAGGCGGCGACGTCGAAGTGCAGGCTGGCGGCGAGGAAGTCCGTGAGGTTGCCGTAGCCGAAGGTCGCCTGTTGGAAGTCTAGGTCGTTGAGCTCTTCGAGCAGGTCCTCCAGCGCCATCAGGCTCAGGTTCTCAAGGCCGGTCTTGCCCGCGCCCTCCTGGGCCGCCCAGCGGAAGAAGGCCTCGACCATCAAGGCCAGCGGCGTGTCGCCGTTCTCGTCCAGGGCATGGACGTGGTCGAACGTCACGCGTCGGGTCTCGGCGTGGCCGTTCGCCTGGACCGCCACGGAGTTCTCGGCGACGAAGCCGAGCACGACCTGCATCTGGTTAGTCGCGTCGCCTTGGGGCGTGCCCTCCGAGGCGTGTAGGCTGGCCGGATCGGCGATGGTGAAGAAGGGGCCAAACTGCAAACGGGCGGTCTTGTAGGCCCCGTCGCCGAAGACCGCGACGGGCGCCCAGGGCTGAGGTTGTTCTGTCACCGCGGTCAGATGCGGCTGTAGCGACCGGGCCAGCGCCAGGCGGCCCCAACGCCGGCTGCGGTAGTCAGGGTTCTCCGCAAGGCTGGCGAAGTATCGGCGCGCGTGCCGCAGCCGGGTCAAGCGGCGGATCGGGGCCATGCTGCGCTGCTGGCGCAGGCGCGGGGGCGCCTGGCCTCCGCCGCGCGCCAGGCGAATGGCGTCGGCATGGAGGGCGTGAGGGGCCATGCGCTCGCTGTTGGTTCCCACGATCCAGGGTGTGGCGGAAGCCGAACCGATGGTGAAGCTCTGCTCGATCGTCAGGTCGAAACTGAAATGGATGGTGATGAAGAGCACCTTGACCTTCGCCTTGGCGGTCACCTCCAGTTTCATGTCGATCTCGCTGGGCCGATGGGCTTCGAGCACGAAGTTGACCGTGGCGCGGGCCACGATGCTGACCTCGGCCTTGATGATCACGAAATCGACGCTGCCGTACAGCTTGCCGACGATGCCCGCCGTGCCCTGGATCCAGTAGTAGGTGTCGGGTCCGATGGAACGGTCGTAGGGATTGAAAGGGGCGTAGACGCCCTCGAAAATGCCGAAGATCTCGACCTTGAGCCCGGCCTTGAGGGGGCCGGCCTGGAAATCCTTGCCCAAGCCGACCGCAAGGCCCAGTCCAGCCTCGATCACCGGGCTGAATTCACCGTTGGTGACCAGCGGCACGCGCTCGGACGTCGCGCCGGTCAAATAGGCGAAATAGAATCCGCCCTCGCCGATGAAAGGGAACACCTCCACCGCGAACGAGAGGGAGAAGTCCTGGTTGTGCGGGAAGCCCAGGTCGATGCGGAAGTTGCCATTGGTATAGATGTCGAGGTGGATCGTGCCCAACGTGATGCTTACCTCGCCGAACTCGAGATGGCGGAACATGTCCGGCACTCGCAGATCGACCGATAGCTCGCCGATGTCGTTGGTGATCTTGCGGTAGAGCAGTTCGAATCGCAGGCCCGCCAAGGGTCCCGCGCGCGGCCCCGACAGGGCGATCAATCCGCCGTAGATCGTCGGGTCGAAGAACACTGCTTCCAGGGTCACGGTGTCCAGGATCGTGGCGTCCAGGCCGAACATCCAGTTGGCGTTGCCGTCGTAGCGGAGCGAGTCGGCCGCCGGATCACTTAGCGGATTGCCGCCGCCCTTCACCGGCTGCATCGAAGCCTTGAGCGCGGTGATGATCTTCTCGACGGTGTCGAGCTCGGCGATAGGCGTCGACAGGGCCACGTGCTGACCCATGCCGACATAGCGCAGCTCGATCAGGCTGGGGCCCTTGCCGGGCACCTCCGGCGCGGGGTCGTTGATGACGTCCCACGAAAGTGGCTCGCCGTCGTCGCCGCCGAAGGGCTGGCCCAGGAATTCGCCGGTCAGCTCCACATAGACCCGGCCTTCGCCGTTGACGCTCTTGTAGATCAGGCTGACGGCCGTGAATTGCGCGAAGGTGAGGTCGAGGTTGAGGGCGTAGCGAACCTCGATGTCGTTGGTCGTGAGGTTCACCCGCAGCGAGAGGTTCTTGAAGTTGATCTGGTAGAGCACGTCCCATGGCGAGGACAGCCGGCGGCCTTCGCCAGGCAAGGCCAGGCTGATCAGATATTCCAGGATTTCGCCGAACGACAGGTCGCCCAGCCGCACGGTGAGGATGCTCTCCTTGGCCTGGGTCGTGGGATCGGTCTCCTGTGTGACCGTGGCCTGGATCCCGCGCGCCTTGTACCAGATCCCGAAGCTGAGAGCCGCGTTGTCGGGCGAGAACTGGTAGCCGGCCGAGATCAGCAGGCCATAGAGGGTGAAGGCGCCCTCGACTGAACCGGAGATCACCCACGGGGCGTCTTCGTCGACCAGAGCGGCGGTCGGCGCCACGGTCAGGCCGCGCTCCCAGTGGCGCGGCGCGGTCAGCAGGCGCGGCGTCGCGCCCCCGAGCGCCTGAATCTCCGACGTCTGGCGTTCGCCGTTCAGCGCGACCCGCGCGCTGAGCTGGAACTGCGGGCTGCCGGGGAAGACGCTGAAATTCCAGCTCAGCGACATGCCGCCCACGAAGGTGTAGGCGTTGGGCGTGTTGTCGGCGTCGGTCGCCAGGGTGGCCCGCAACTCGTCGATGACAAGATCGGGCACGCCGTAGGCGCCGCCGGGGATGTCGCCCTGTGGGTACATGAAGGCCAGCAACAACTTGGTGACGCTTAGGGTGCTGCCCGGCACCAGACCGCCAGCGAAGCCCCAGCCCACGCCATTGCCCGGCGAGGTGGCGGTGAAAGCGAAGTGGCCTTCGTTGATGGCGGTGAACGCCGTCAGGCTCCCTTGCAGCAATTGGCCGTCATAATCGACGTCGAACGAGATCCCCTCGAAAGCGAGCGTAATCAGGGCGGCGCCGTTGGCTTCGCCGAACGAGACGCTCCAGTCGGTCAGGATGTCGGAGCCGAAACCGAACGTGCGGTTGCGGATGTCGATCGACATCTCCAGGCGGGAGATATCCATTTCGATTGGCGGCCTGTAGCTGCGACCGGTTAGCTTCTCCATGACCGAGGCCATCAGCGACTCGACCGACACCGTCATGCCCGGCTGCAAACCGGCGGTGAACACCAGCCGCGGGATGCTGAGCGCGGCGGTCATCGCCACTTCCTCGACGATGGTGAAGTCGCAATAGAGCGAGCCGAACGCATAGGGCGGAACGCCGTCCGGGAAGGCCACCGTCGCCGCCAGGCCGACGTCCTGGACAGTGAGAATGTCGTTGGGCAGCAGGGCCCAATCGCCGACGTCCATCATCACGTCGAAGGTGACGCTCTGGACGGTGGGCAGCAGGGCGTCTTCCGCGAAGCGCAACGTCACTCCCATGTTCCTCAGGACCATGCTTGTGGGGGAGGGGACGTCGGCCGGAATCAATGTTCCCAGGTCCAGGCCGCTGGAGAGCGGCTCAAGATCCGCCCATGACGACAGGGGCTTGACCGTCTCGCTCACGCTCAGGGCGTAGAACTCGCTGTGAGGCAACAGTTCGAGCGAAAGGCGCAGGGCTGGCCCTGAGCCGAACGCGACCGTGGCCACCAGCTCCGCGGCGGAAAAAGGCCGCTCCACGGTGGTCTCCTCGCCCGTGGTCTCGTCGTAGTAGGGAAGCTCGAGGTATCCGGACGACAGCGTCGCGCCGAACTGGAAGAGGATGCCGGCCAGCGTGATCGGCGCCCCGCCGACCGGCTCCAGGGCGATTTGGGGCATGCGCTGCGGGTTGATGCTCACCGTCCCGGCCACGGTGCGGCTCTCGGGCGTCGGCAGCAAGCCCCGAACGACCGTGAACGGCCCGGTGTCGGTCACGACCCGTCCTTGGAAGTTCACGAAGGGCTTCACCGTGCCAGGAAAGCCGCTCACGTTGGTCGCGGTGCTGGTCAGCAGGAAGAGGCCTTCCTCGAACGGCGCGCCGGCCAGATCCGTGCCTGTCAGTCCATCAAGGCTGGCGCCTAGCGTCCAGTCGCCGTCGGCGGACGGTGCCTCGGCGCGGATCAGGAGTTGAGGAGAGCCGGCGGAATCGACGGTGAAGGTGGCGGTGACCGCGAGGACGGCCTGGGTCGTCGAGCCGGTCCAAGGAAACAGCGTCGCCTGACCCTGATAGATGATGGCGTTGGCCGTGGGAGCGGTCGGAAACGCCTGAATGGCGCTGATCGTCAGCGTCTGGTTGGCCAGGCTCCCCGCGATCAGCGCGTGGATGTCGGTCCAGGCCGTGACGCTGGCCGCGGCGATGGTCAGCGTGCCGGCGGACTTGTTCTGAAACGGCTGCAGAGCGGTGAAGAGGTCCTGGATGTTCATGGACATCACCACTGCAGGGTCACGACCAGCGGCAGGTGGTCGCTGATGAAGATGTGCATGTACTCGGCGGCCCGGCGCGCGTCGGTAATGGCGCCGGCCTTGTATTGCCGTCGCGTCTCGGTCCAGTTCGTGAAGGTGCCGCCCCAGGCCCCGCTGATGACCGGGACCCAGGTGTAGATCGTCGGCAGATGGCGCCTGACCTTGGGCTTACGATATTCCGGCCCGGTCGCGGACAGGCGGTGGGGATAGAAGTTGAACGGGTTGGTGATCGCTTTTTCGGTCGCCTCCAGGAACTTTTCGGTTTCCTTCAGGCAGTCCTCGTAGGCCGCCCCGTCGTTGATCAGCTCGTTCAGCAGATCGATGCGCGCGGTCGTCACGCCCGCGCCTCGGAAGAAGCCCAGGTCGATCTTGTAGCGCAGATAGTCGTCGGTGTTGCCCGTGGTGATCGGCTGATCGTGGTTCGCGCCGGTGACGATCTGCACCGTGGTGCGCCGCTGGGCGTCGGTAAGGTTGGGAGCCGGCGCGGCGGTGCAGTTGGCGCCGCCGGTATAGTCCTGCCGGAAAGGTTCGACGAAATAGACGTAGTCGTTCGGCCAGTCGTGCTGGTCGACCGACAGGTTGAAGTCCCCCCCCAACACCCCCTTGGTCATGCTCACCAGGTTCGCCGTCGGCGCGTAGGCGCCATCGACCTGGTTGATGACATAGAGCTCGCGGGCCATCCCAGCCATGAAGGCGCCCCACGGGGCGCGCTGGTTGTTGCTGGGCGCGTGATAGGCCGCGATCGGCACCAGGGTCGTGGCCGGGTCGGCCAGCCTGATCACGGTATAGACGGGTCGGCGCGCGGCGCTCCAGCGCAGGGCGTTGGGGTCGGTGATCGCCGTTGCAGGGTAGTTGAGCCGCGGCCAGGAACCCTGGAGCGCATAGCCGCCAAAGCCGTTGGGGCCGAAAGGATAGACGTTGGCGGCGAGGTAGCCGCCGGTGGAACCGAACACCGTGCGCGAAGGTGAAATTACCGTCCGCCCCGAGGGGCGCCCCCTCTGGCTGATGTTCAGTGGTGACGCCACGCCGGCCGATACTGGTCCGGTTCCGGTGGCGATGTCGTGCAGGCCGGCGATCATTCGAAAGCGGGTCGCCTGGCTGCGTCGCCAGACCGAGGCGTAGCCCTCGGTACGCGCCCCGGTTCTGTAGCCGAGGCTGTCCTTGCTCACGGCCTGGGCGACGGTGTCATCGAGGATCGCCGAGCCGCACCAGCTGTAGGCCCAGTCTCGCTCTCCATCCGGGTACACCGCGTTGAGCTTGGCCTGGAGATCGGCCAGCGATCCTCCGGCGCCCGTCTCGCTGACTTCCTGAATCATCAGCACGTCGATGGCGTGCTTGCGGCAGAAGCGCGCGATGAACCGGTTGCGCATCGCGTTGTCGAACGCCATGAAGAAGCGACCCTCGCCGTTGTACTTGGGCGAGCTCTGGCCGTAGTTCTGGATGTTCCAGATGCACGCCTTGACCGTCGGCATCGCCTATTCCTTCTTGGCGTAGGCGGCGTACCAGCCCAGGGCGCCGCGATCGCTGGCGAGGGGCTGGCTGGCGGCGTCGGGATTTCCGAACAACGTGATCGTGTTCTGTCCGGGCGGGAACTTCCAACCCAGGAACCGTAGGAAGAAGTTGCGAAATCTCAGGGTGTAGGCGGGGTCGGGCGGCGTGTCGGTCGCGCCCTGGGCCTGCAGGTCGATCGCCTGGAAGCCCAGGTCGATCACGCCCTGGATCGGTGAGAGCGAACGAATGCTCTCCACGCCGGGCAGTTTCAGCCCGATATTGACCTGGTGTCCCGAGGGGGTCGGCGACCAGGCGGCTATGATCGTGGCCGACAGAGCCGGCGCCGACGACAGCGCGCCCAAGGTGCCCAGGTCGACAGCCAGCAGCAGGCCGAACCATTCGCCGGTGAAGCCTGGCTGCGACAGCGGCGTCTCCAGCGGCATGAATCCCAGGTCGCGCGGCTTGCGCGTGGCGTCGCCGTGGATCAGGCCGGCGACCTGCAGGGGGAAGCGCCGGAAGAAGCTGGTTGGGCGGGCCTGGCTCGACGCGGGGTCGAAGGCGATCTCGTCAAGATTGAAGGCGAAGGTTCGCTGATCCGGTGTCGCGACCGGGAAGTCCATGTCGACCGACAGACTCGAGAACGCCAGATAGCCGTCGGCGAGCGGCACGCCGGCGCGGTCCTCGGTGGGGCCAAACGAGAACGCATCGAACCGCTCCAGGCCGGCGAAGCGCAGCTTGCCGCGCATCAGGAAGCGGTTGCGGATAGTGCTCTGGGTGGCGGTATCGACCGTCGCGGTGACAAACTGCACCTGGTTGAACTCGGTCTGGGACAGCACGGTTTGGGAGGCGGCGGGTCCCCGGCCGACGCTGAGGGCGCCATAGACGCTGGCCGCGCCGGTGGCGAACACGTAGTGCCCGCCGCCCCCCTGGCGCTGATAGGCGCCGTCCAGCAGGATGTTGTTGTAGTGTAGGCTGTCGTAGAGCGTGACCAGCTCGCCAAACAGTCGATTGACGAACAGCTCGATGCGGCCGGCGAAGTTGGCGATCGCCGAGTTCACGAACAGGACCTGCAGCAGCAATACCTTGAAATCAAAGGCGTTGTCAGTGTGGGCGATGTGCTCCGGGTCCTGGTAGTCAATCAGACCGAAGATCGCGCTGTGGTCTTGCGAGACGTCGCGCTGGGCGGTGTCGACGACCACGGGCGTGACCGAGATGCCCACGTGATGGGCGCGAAATTCGTCGGCCTTGACCCCCGCCGCCAGGCCCGACAGTTCCTGCGGCACCGAGCTGAAGGGAACATTGGCGTTCAGCACGATGACGCCGGTCCAACCGGGGTCGGTGACCACTTCGGTGACGAAGTTATAGAGATTGCTGGCCTGGCCAAGACTGGCGACCTCGTCGATCGCCGACCGCAGGATGGCGTTGATCAGCGTCTGGGTGGTCGTGATCGACCCGTCCAGCTGCGCGACCTGCGGCCAGGCCCAGGCGTCGGTGTTCTGGACGAAGTCATAGAGCTGGCCGGTGGCGTATTTGAAGATCATCACCGGCGGATGCAGCGTCAGGTCGCCCCATAGCGACGGCGAGAGACGAAAGCGCCAGCCCTCGACCTCCAGCTCGAAATAGACCGCGTACTTGATGACGATCGGGCGGTACTGGGCGTTAGGGCCTGTCAGCAGCGTGTCGAGCAGAGCGGTGAACGCCGCCAGTGAGGTCTGCGGGGCTCGGGCGGCCGGTGTTGAGAGCAGGGTCACCACCGCCGGCGGCACCGCCTCCGCGCCGGTCAGCCGCGTCAGGTCGCCCAGCACGGCGTCCGTGATCCAGTAGTTGTATCCGGCGTTGGCCATCAGCAGCGGGCCATTGGCCGCGACCAGGAAGAGCTGGTTGCTCTGCAAGGCCGAGCGGAAGTCGGTGCTGGGATTGTTGAAAGCCAGTTGCGGCAGGACCGCGCCGGTCTTGGCGGGGCTCAGCACCACCGAATTCCAGGTCGCGCCGTCGAAATTGGCCAGTATGCCCTGGGGCGTGACGGCGTTGACGGTCGCGCCATCCTGGGCCGTGGGCGGCGCGCGCAGAAAAAGGGTTCCGTCGTGGGCGCCCAAGGCCGCCCTGCGCATGGGGCTGAGGATTTGGGATTCCAGCGCGCGCACCAGGGCCAGGTCGTTGCCCTCGCCGCCGGCGTAGGGCGTGAACGGATAGGCCGTCGTCGGCGCGGTGATGTCGCCGGTCACCAGTTCGAGCAACAGCAGGTAGGGCAGCAGGGCGGCTTCGTCGCCTTCGGCCTCGTCGTGGCTGGAAGCTTCGTCGGGGGCTCGTACATGGAAGAACGCCCCGCCGTCGGGCTGGGCGAAGTACCAGGCTTGACCGCCGGACGGCGGTCCGATCGTCGCGAAGGCCGTGGTGGCCTCGGCGGTAAGCTGGCCGTCGGTGGTTTCGGCCGCGGCGGCCGCGACCTCGGGCGGCGGGAAGTTCGGCGCTAAGGCGGGTTGGCCGGAAACGAACGACACCGGCACGCCGGTCGCGGTCGAAAAACCGAAATATTCCGCGCCGGAGACGCCGGCGGTCAATCGGGCGGCGGGAGCGGCTTCAGCGTCAGGCGGCGCCCCGATCGTCATGGCGAACGGCCCGACCGGCGCCAGGTACAGCGGATCGTCGCCCGGCGCCTCGTCCACAGCGGCGGGGCGGCGATGGAAGGCCAGGCCGGCGGGCGCACCGGCTCCGCCGACGACGGGCGCCAGCGTGACCCCGTAACCCAGCTGGGTCGTATAATGGGTGTCCAGCGCCGCCACGGCTTCGCCATAGGCCAGCAGGGTGCGGGCGGGATCCAGCACGCTCACCGGATCCAGGTGGAAGATCATGGGCACGGACGAGGGCGCGACACCGCGAAACAACGGGTGGCGCAGGGACGTCAGCAGGAAACCGGTCGGGTCGGCCGGATCGGCCATGCCGTAGCGAAAGCCGACGTCCAGCAGGGCGTAGTCGCCCACGCCGCCGGGGTTGGCCACGGCGTCCAGGCTCAGATCGAGGCTGAAGACGCCGGCGCTGGCGCCGTTGACCGACAGCACGGTCTGGCCCTGGCCGGTCGGAGTCATCGGCCAGGCCTTGTCGTCCGTCACGAGCTGGAAAGCCGGCGTGATGCCGCCGTCGATCGAGAAGCCGTCGGCGGTCGGCGCCAGGGTCTGGCCGCTGGAGACCGAAAAGGCGTACCGGCCCATGCGCATCACGCTGGGACGGTCGATCAGGCCCTGAGCGGCGCCGCTGGCCTGGCGCACATACAGCGCCCGCCGCCCCCAGTCGTCGTCGGGCGTCGCGCCCGCCAGCCAGAAGAACCGCGCTCCGGCGCCCAGCTTTTCGCCCAACGCCAGCACGGCTTCGACAAACGCGGTCTCCACCGTTGGGGCGGGCCGCGCGGCCAGGCAAACATAGTAGCCGGGGTGGTCGACGAAGCTCTCGTTCAGCGACAGGGCGGCTGGTCCAGCCCCGTCCTGGGGAAACGACACCAGGCCAAAGCCGCCGTTCGTGCCCCAGGTCGAGGCGTCCAGCCAATAAAGCCTGGGATCTTCGCTGGACTGGGTGAACTGGGGGGCGGTCACGATGGGTCAGAGCTGTCGCAAGCTCACCTGGTCGCCGCCGACCAGGGGCATGTCCAGCGGCCAGTAGAGCGGTGTCAGGCCGCCCATGTCCTGGTCGCCCAGATTGACCGGATCCTGCGTCAGACCCAGGCTCGCGGTCGAATAGTCGAACAGGTTGGCGCAGGCCCGGACCATCGACAGGGCGTCGGCCGCGCCGCCGAAATAGGGGGCCAGGCCCTGGGCCGACAGCGCCTGACGCACGCTCGTGCCCAGGGTGGCCCAGCGCTGCTCGCCCTGGATGGAGACATTGATCAGGGGCGTGAGACTGGCGCGGCCCCGGAAATAGGTCGCGAAATAGTCCGTCCCGGTGGGGAAGACGCCGGTCTGGGCATAGCTGTCGGTGATCGCCGACAGGGTCTTCCAACTCGTCGTCCCGATCAGGGTGACGTTGTCCTGCAAGGCCGTAGAACCGTTGCTGCCAGAGGCGAACGGTGTTTGCGGATAGAACAGCCGATAGTAGGGCTGGCGGTTCTGGCTGTCGAAGAAGTCGATGGGACCGGCCGTCACCGGTCGGCTGGCGTTCGCCCCGCCGCCGGGATACAGCAGCGACAGGAAGGCGTCGACCGACAGGCTGCGGCCGGCGCCGGCGGCCAACGTGCCTGCACCGCCTTGCGGAATGGCGTCGACCAGGTCCAGCGTCTCCGCGCCGGTGGCCAGAAAGCCGTTCTTGGCGCTCGTGCCGCCGACGATCGCTTGATAGACGGCGTTGGACACCTGCAGCCGTGTGCCTGGCGTCAGATCGACCACGCGCAGGCTGTCGCTGCGCCACAGGCCATAGCGATAGTAGAGGACCTCCTGATAGGTCTGAGGCATGGCCTGGGCGATGATCTGGCGGATCAAGTTCAGGGCCCAGGGGTAGACGCCGGCGTCCTCTACGGCGCTGAGGAACGACACATAGGTGTCGCGAAGGGGCGAGCGGACCGGGTCGGCGCCCAGCGTTGTCCAGACATCGGCCCCGAGTGTCAGCTGATAGGGCAGGGGTGGAGAGCCGGCGGCGGGCGCCAGCTCGAACGACGTCGCGTCGGAGGACGGGATCGTCGGATTGTCCGTGCCGGTGAACGGCTTGGGCAGGTAAAGCACGATCGGCTTGCCGCTGACATCGGCCAGGGCCTGATAGCTGCCGCGCCGATAGACGTAGGGCGGATCACCGGCGGCGACGAGGCCCGACGACAGGGCGTGGCCGGCCAGGGTCGGCGGCAGCGGCAGGCTGGAGGGGCCCTTTACATAGGGCGCGACGCTCGGCGAACCGAAGGCCGCCCGCACCGTCACGGTGATGTTGCTCGCGAACGGATAGGTCAGGCTGACGGGGATGGCCTGGGTGAAGCTGTCCGCGCCGGCGACATAGGTGTCGGCGATCGAGGCGTTGGCCACCGTGATGACGTAGCCGCCGACGCCTGGGCCGGGCGTCGGCGTCCATCTGACATGCAGGTTGGTTCCATCATAGGCGGCCGAGACGACGTTCGGCGTCGTGGTCGGGATCGCCGCGGGCGGTGAGGGCGGCGTCAGGCTGGCGGGGCCGACGCCGCTCATCCGCACGCTCGCGCTGGCGCCCTGGGCCAGGGCCACGGGGATGGCGACCTGGGTCGAGACAGGCGCGCCCGAAGCGACCACCACGGCGCGGGCCGCCGGAGCGCCGTTGGCGGTGACCTCGAACCAGAAGGTGTCGTTGGCCAGGCCGCTGCCGACATCGGCCGTCACCACCAACTGCGCGCCGTCATAGACCGCCGAGGCGACGGCTCCGGCGGCGTTGATGGGGACCGAGACGGCCGGGCCCGCGCAGACGGCGTTGGTGGGAGTGATCTTCAAGGTTCCGGCGGCCGAGAACGCCGCGGGCGCTGGGCCGTCATAGCTGTCACCCGTCACCCGCAGACTGGCCGGATCGCCGCTGATCGGCGTGGCCTGGAGGAGATAGCCGGCGGGGGTGAATGGGCTCACGGGGGCCCAGCGCAGGCTGAGCTGGCCGTCGCCGAGCTGGCCGGAGATCAGGTTGGGGGCGTTCAGCAGCAGGTCGACCGCCGCCGACGGCGGTCCGGCCGACACGCCGTCGGCGCTGACCGCCCGAGCGCGCAGGCGGTAGGGCTGGCTGGTCGCCGTCGGGACGGCGAAGGTGACGCCGGTGGCCGTCGCGTCGGCGATCACGCTCTGCACAGTGTCGCCCGCCAGCAGTTCGGCCCGCATGGCCGGCGGCGCGCCGCTGGCGCTCCAACTGGCCACGACATTGGCGGAGACCTGAACCGAGCTGATCTCGACCAGGTTCGTCAGCACGGCGACCGCGGGGCTGGCCGCGCTGTCGCGCAGTGGCGAGACGCCGGTGATCGTGACGCTGGCGCCCGCCGCCAGGCTTAGCGAAAGCGGCAGGGCGCAGGCGGTCTGATTGGCCGCGACCAAGGCGGTCTGTCCAGCGACGGCGACGGCGTAGCCGTCGAGAAAGGGCAGGCTGGCGGCCGACCACTGCAGCGAAAGGACCTCGCCGTCATAGATCACCGAGGTGAGGCGCGGCGCGGCGATAGTCGGCAGCACGACGGTTGTCTGGGCGCTCAGGCCGCTGACGACGCCAACGCTGGGCGTGACCGTCGCCGTCCAGGTCTTGGAGACGTCGAGGTTCGCCGGAAAGGCGATCGGCAATTGGGCCGCGGTGCGGAAGGTCTGGCTCGGGACGCCGCCCGATCCGGCCAGAACGACGGTGTAGCCGTCCGCGGCCGGAGCCGCGGCGTAGCCCAGCTCGAGGGTTACCGTCTGGCCGTCATAGACGGCCGCCACGTTCTGGGGCGCGACCAGGGGCGTCGCCACGCGGGGGGAGCGCGGACCTTGGACGACCAGTCCGGAGGTCGTCGTCACCAAAGCGACGTCGATCTCGTAGACGGTGTCGGCGGCGGCCGCGAAGGCGGGCCAGGACACCGGCCCGGTCGCGGTCGACAGGCTTTGCGTCGCGCCGGCCACGTTGTTGGCGTAGAGCGTGGCCACCAGCGCACCGCCGGTGGACAGCGGGCCCGGGCTGGCCAACTGAGCGGTGATGGTCGCCGCGCCCGGGGTCCCGATCAAGGTCACGCCCAGAACTTGCGGGGCGAGCGGCGAAAGCGCCACGCTTGCGCCAACCGGACCCACGAAATCGCCGTAGCGCATCCGGGCCGCGACCTTGGGTTGCGAGAGGGCCGAGACCTGTCCGCTGACCAACTGGCCGCCAGTCCCTCCGGCGGGCGCGACGGCGACGAGATTGGCGCCGTCCAGCAGGACGAGATCGTAGCCGGGCGACGGCGCGTTGGACGGCGCCGCCGGCGCCGTCCATTGGGCGGTGACCGCGTCGTCCTGGAGGGTGGCCCGGCTGACAACCGGGGCCATCGTGGGCAAGGGTTGCGCGGTCGTGGCGGGACCGATGGTGTAGGGGGCGGCGAAGGTTCCGGCCGGACCGCCGGTGACGGGCTGTACGGCCGCGAGGGTGACCTGGTAGGTGTGGTTGGCCGTGAAGGTCGCCGTCAGGGAAGCGGCGGGGCCGACTCCAAGATAGTATGCGCCTGTCAGGGTGTTGGTCGTCGCGTCGATGACCTGTAGGTATCCACCTGCCAGGGCCCCGCCGCTGGGCGCCTCCCAGGCGAAGGTCAGGCCGGTGGGCGTCACGGTCAGGCTGGTGACGCGCAACTGCTGGGCAACGACGGGCGAGGAGATCACCGCCGCGGCGTTCGACCAGTCCAGGTTGGCCGGATCGGCCCCCGGTGGGGCGAACTGCACCTGCAACACATAGGCGATGGTCGGGGCCAGTGGCGCGGTGTTGAGCACCCTCACCAGGGTGGGGGTGGCGCCCACGCCATAGGCCACGGGCGTCAGGTTGGCCACCAGTTGGGCGTAGGCGACCGATCCGGACGGAACGCCCGTGGCGCTGAGCGAGGCCAGGACCCCGGCCTGACTCACGCCGATCGGCAAGGGGGCGAAGGGATCGATGTACTGAACCGATGTGAAGGCCGCCATCGCCCTTGTCCCCTGAGCCTGACCTGTCCGCTAATCGCCGACGCCGCTAGAACGCGCCGCCATAGCGCTGATTGTCCTGATGGATGGTGTTCAGGGTATTTGCGTAGTCGGTATGGTGTCGTTCTGGGAGGCGCGGCCGCATGTAGTCCAGCGAGTGGACGTTGACGTAGTGGCTTTGACGCAGGGCGAGATAATCGCCGACCACCACGCCGTTGGCGATGAAGGTGCCTACCGCGCCGCCCAGCCCATTGGCCCGGTCGGTTTCGTCGACCAGCTTGAGGTTGGCGAACACGGCGTCGGACGCTTCGACCTCGAGCTTGGCGACCGTATCGACCCCGTCCTCGGCCAGGACCTCGGCGCCGATGGTCAGGTCGCTGGCCACGACAAGTCCGCTGGGCGTGGCCACCGGGTGGCCGCCGGTCAGTACTAGATCGCGCCCCTTGGCGGTGGTCAGTCTATAAACAGCCGATCGCGGCGCGTTGGGCTGGACGACGCGGTGCTGGCCTCGGGTGGTGGCCTCGACGCCAAGCTCGCCCTTTCCCTGGCCGGTGCGAACGCGCACGGTGTTGTCGATTTTCTCGATTTCTCGGGTGGACCCATCGGCCAGCGTGACCAGGGTGCCCTCCGCCAGGCAGTGCCACCAGAACTCCAGCGGCTGAATCTGCTTGCAGTAGACAGACGGTTGGTCGGGCCAGTCCGTGCTGCAGACGTTGAACGAATAGGTCGGGGGAATCGGTGTGGCGAGCGGGATCTGGAACTCGAAGAAGAACGCCGTCTGATTGTCGGGCGACCAGTTCACGGGATTGTTCACCCCCGCGGTCGGGTCATAGGTCAGTGATTGGGTGGCGTTGTAGGCGTAGTTCCAGGTCACGACGTTGGTCTGGGTGTTGGCCGTCACGAGCTGGGTGTTGGGCGCGCCGCCGTTGATGTAGGTCACGCCGCTGACCCAATAGAGGCGGGTGTTCAGAACCAGGCCGCTGGTGAAATGGCCGTTGCCGTCGACATTGCCCAGCGGCGCTTGGACGTCGACCGTGCCGGTGAACGGCACAAGCAAGATCGGGTTGTCGTTGGTGTCCTGAGAATAGGTGTAGTCCGCATCGGTGCCCGGAGCAGGGCGGCCCAGCGCGATCCGGACCGACGAATGGGTATTCGACACCGGATCGTTCACGGTGACGTTGGGCATGTTGTCGGCCGCTAGTTCACTGGTCTTGGCGACCATGCCGAACGCAGGGACCGCTTCAGGGTGCGACTGGGAATGATAGAAGCCCACCGTGGTGATCTTGTCGGGCGCGGACAGGGCCGTCGCCGACCGTGTCGCGGCCGGGCAAAGGCCGCCGCCGACCTTGTTGGCGTAACCCAACGCCAGGGGTTGACCGGTCTCGCCATGCAACACCAGCGCCACGCTGCTGGCGACGTAGACGCCTTCCTGGTCCAGGTGCCAGACGCGGGCCGTGGCGCGTCCCTGGGGGTCCCGTCCCTGGTCGACGATGTCCAGCGCATGGGGCTCGTCGCTGGCCGCCGGGATCGCGCCGTTGGCGATATTCTGAAGATCGCCGTAAAGGCCGGGATGGCTCTCGGGTGTCTTGCCGCTGAGTTCGAGGAAGGCGTTGATCGCGGCCGCGTCGGTCGGATCGGCTGGATTGAGCGCCCGCTTGACGCCGTCCCGGCTGGCCTTGACCACGGCCGAGATGGCGGCGGCCTGGCTGCTGGTGACTGTGACCATTTTCCCACCCTTTGAATGCGGCCGAGCCCGGCGTCGAAGCCTTGTTTCTTGAAGGCGCTTGATCGGGCTTGCACTTCAGTTGTGGGTGGATCCTAACTTAACCTAACGGTTGAGTGAAATTCTAAATTGTATAACTCTTAGATAAAATCTTTGGTGTAGTTCGATTTCCATGCCGCTGCGGGAGGCGAGCTTATGGGGTCGGCGCGGTATCGCGCACGAACCACCGCACTTTGCTTGGTGAGATGAAAGCGCCGTGTTTCGCGCCGAGCGTTCGGCGTCTCCTCGCCCCGGGCGGGCGCCTCAGCGCGGCCGATTGGCGAAAAGGGTGTCGATCATCGAGCCCCGAACACTGGTAGGCGCCGGGCGCGCGGAGCTAGGAGCGCCGGTGAGCCGAGATGGATAGCACTCTGTCGGATTCATCCTGATTGTCGGTGACGACCACGCGGTAGTCTCCACCACCCGGCGCCACCCGCACGATCACGTGGCCGCCGCGTGCGGCCAGTCGGTCCGTCAGCCATTTGTGGGCCAGTTCATTGGCCGGCGAGAGGCCGGTGGCGAAGACGTCGCGAGGACCGGAATAGAGCCTCTGGCTGAGCATGCGCTCCAGGGCGTCAGGGCTGGGATGGGCCGCGTGCCAGCCCTGGACGATCCAGGCCCTGGGGCGCAGCGCTCGCACCACATCCGGGCCGGTGGCGTCGAACATTCCATGGTGAGCGGCCACGGCGACATCAACCGGGCCAGCGGCCTGGGCGGCGGGTGTCTCGATGTCGCGCCAGGGCAGGGCGCCGTCGAAGCTGTTGCTCGTCAGGTCGCCGGCGGCGAAATAGCCGAAGGCCCCGTACCGCAGGCGGATCGCGGCCGAGCAGGCGTTCTCGTCCGGGACGTCGTCCTTGACCAGGGTGTCGAGCGGGGGGAACAGGCGGCGGGTCTCGGTTCCCCGCCCGGTCCAGACCTCGCCATTGGCCGCCAGGTTGCGGATCTCGAAACCGGGAAAGGCGGCCGCGTCGCGACGCGCGGCGAGCTGGTCGGCGGCGCCGACCCTGAAGCGCTCCACCCGGCCGCCGGCCCGGATCCGCTCGCGGACGAAGGCGACGTAGTTGAGGGCGAACGGCGCGTCCCCGCCCTGGGGGAAGGCGTAGTCGGGATAGCCCCGGTCGACCAGCAGGCCGATCGGCAGCAGGGCGGCGACGTCGCTGACGCCGGTCAGCCTGTAGTCTCCGCCCGGCGCCGGCGGCGTGTCGGGTCCGACGTCGCCGAGATGGTCGGGGTGCAGGTGGCTGACCAGGAAGGCGTCCAGGCGGGGATCGCCTGTCGCGGCCAGATGGCGGCGGGCGTAGCGGCCGATCCACTCGCCAGGCCGTCGTTCCGGCCCCGGACGGATGTCGAGACTGGCGGGCGGCGCGGTGCTCGAAGCCCCCGCATCGATCATCAGGCTGGTCCCGTCCGGCCCGATGACCAGGGTGCAATCGCCCTTGCCGGTGGCGATGTGGTGGATGTCCAGGCGGCCGCGTCGCCAGGGACGCAGCGGCTGGCCGACGACGTCGTCATCGGATGGGTGGGCGGCGGCGGCCGTGCCAAGCGCCGTCGCGCCGAGCAGGACGCCGCGCCGCGTGAGGCCCGTCGCCATGGCCCTAGAATCGGGCCGAGAGCATCACGCCGACCGTGCGCGGCTCGCCCAGATACTCGGCCAGCACGCCCTGGGTGGACGGGGTCAGCAGGTAGTCGATGTCGCCCAGGTTCTTGGCCCAGGCCGTCAGCGCCCAGCGGCCGTCGCGGCTCTCATAGCCCAGCGACAGGTTGGTCAGGGCATAGGAGTCGATGTGCAGGTTCGGGTCCTTGGTCGCGCCGGTATAGTAGCCGCCGGTATAGGCCCAGCTCAGTGCGCCGGTCAGATAGCCGGCCCCGTTCAGCGGGATGCGGACGTCGGCGGCCAGGGCCCCCTTGTTCTCCGGCGAAGAGCCCAGCGGATTGCCGGTGTTCACCGCCCCGCCCGGAATGACGAAGTTGTCGTAGACCGTGTCCAGCAGCCCGTAGCTGCCCATCAGGTTCAGCCAGGGCAGGGGGCGCCAGGTCACTTCCAACTCAGCGCCCTCGACGGTGGCCTGGCCGGCGTTGGTGATGGTCAGCACCCGCGTCAGGTTGTTGAAGAACAGCTCCTGCTTGTCCTTGTAGTCCATGTGAAAGACCGAGGCGTTGACGCGCAGGGTGTCGTCAAGCCACTGGGTCTTGGCGCCCAGCTCGTAGTTGGTGACCGTCTCGGGATCGAAGGGCCGGGTCAGGGCCGACAGGGTCGCAGCGTCGGTATTGAAGCCGCCGGCGGTGTAGCCGCGCGTGATGCTGCCGTAGAGTTTGACGTCCTCACGGGGCGTCCAGGTCAGGACGGCCCGTGGCGTCACCTCGCTCCAGTCGGCCTTCAGGTCGCGGGCCGCGAAGCTGCCGGTCGCCGGACGGACGAAGTCGGTGCGCAGCAGCGAGGCGGTCTTTTCATCGTGGGTGTAGCGAGCGCCAAGGGTCAGGTCGAAGGCGGCCGGCAGGTGGACCGTGCCGTCGACGAAGGCGGCATAGCTCCTGGTCTTCACCGCCTGGTCGGTCAGGACGTCGGACGAGGCCACGCCGGTCACGGCCGCCAGGCCTCGCGTGCGAAGTTGGCGCTTGGCGTCCTCGTCGGCCAGGTAGACCCCGACCACGACGTCGCCGCGCGACCACTTGGGACTGGCCCAGCGGACCTCTTGTGAGAACAGGCCTACGTCATCGACGTCGCGGTTGACCGACTGGGTGTTGGTTCCGGTCAGGAAGCGGTAGCTGGCGCCGGTGCCCGAATAGTCCTCGCCCGATTGGGACTTGCGATAGCCGGTGATGGCGGTGACCTGGCCGACCGGCGCGGTCCAATACAGGCGCGCCGAGGCGCCCCACTGGTTGCGGGCGAAGCCCTGGGCATAGCCCAGCTCCGAGGTTCGGCGGTCGCCGTCCGAGCCGGCGGCCTTGGACGACAGGGTGCGCCCGCCGTTGTGGTCGTCGCCGTAGTCGGCGCCCAGCAACACTTCCAGCGTCTCGCCGGCGCGGAGGCGGGCCTGGGCCCGGACGCCGCGACTGTCCAGGTCGTCCTGCTCGCGGTCGGTCAGGCGGTCGCGGCCATAGCCGTCGTGCTGCTTCGACGAGGCGGCCAGGCGCAGAGCCAGGTTTTCGCCGACGGGCAGGTCGGCCACGCCGTCGGCCTGCCGAAGATCATGGTCGCCGCCGCCGACCCGCACCGATGCGGCCGCCTTGCCGAACACCGGCTTGCCCGTGTCCAGCACGATCGCGCCGCCCGTGACGTTGCGGCCGAACAAGGTGCCCTGCGGCCCCTTCAGCACCTGGACCGAGTTGAGGCCGTAGAGTTCGAAGGTCGCGGCGCTGTTGCGCGGGATGAAGAGGTCGTCGACGACCACGGCCACGGGCTTGTTGGCGCCGATCTGGGTGAAGGTGTTGGTCGCGCCGCGGATGGCGATGGTCGGGCTGCTCTGGCTGAACGACGAGACCAGCAGGCCCGGCGTCAGGCGCGAGAGGTCGCGCAGGCTCTCCAGGCGATAGGCATCGATCGCGCGGCCGGAAAAGGCGGTCAGGGCGATCGGCACCCCCTGGGCGCTTTCCTCGCGCTTCTGAGCGGTGACGATGATGGTGTCCAGGGCCGTGGGTTCGGCCTCGACCGTCTCGCCGGGCTTGGTCGGCGCGGCGGCGCGGCGCAGGACAATCACGCCTCCGGTGTCCGAGGCGATTTCCAGGCCCGTCCCATCGAGCAGTTGGCGCAGGGCGGCCCGGGCGTCCATCGGACCCTTCAGGGCCTGGGTGCGCACGCCTTCCAACCCGTCGGCGGGCGAGACGACTTGCAGGCCGGCCTGGCGGGCGAAGGCCGAAATCGCCGAGGTCGCGCTCTGGGCGGGCACATCAAACGTTCGCTGCTGGGCCGCCGCCGGCGCCGCGCAGGCCAGGAGGGCCACGGCGGCCGCGCCGCCGGCCAGGGTTGTCTTCAGCATCATGGTGTCGCCCCGAAATTCGCCAGTCCCGCGCCGGCCTCATGGGGGTGGAGCCTCGACCGCCAGGTTCCCGCCATGTCCTTCTTTCGAAAAAAGTCAGCCGCGGCTCAGGCGTACGCCGTCGGTCTCCTGCGTGGCGACCAGACCCAGGCTGAGCGCGGCGGCCTTGGCGAAGCCGTCGGGATCGCTGGCCGAGAACAGGCCGGTCATCTTCAGGTCGGCCACCGCCGGATCGTCGATGACGATGCGGCGGTCCGAATAGCGGGCGAACTCGCTCGCCGCCTGGCCCAGCGTCAGGCCGTCCAGGTCGATCTGGCCCTGCCGCCAGGCCATGGCCCGATCCACGGCGGCGGCGCCGATGATCGTGGGGCGAAGGTCGCCCACGCCGGCCACCCGCACCGCGTGCTCGGCGGACAGGCGCACGGGCTTGCCTTCGGCGCCGCGCCAGACCTCGACCACGCCCTCGCGGACGACAACCCCGATCCGCCCGTCGGCGTGGGTGCGCACCGTGAAGCTGGTGCCCACGGCGCGCACCCGCACATCGCCCGCCACGACCACAAAGGGGCGTGCGGGATCCTTGGCGACGTCGAACAGGGCCTCGCCGCGCAGCAGGTCCACCCGCCGCATATCGCCATCGAAGGCCGCGCGGATCGCGGTGTCGGTGTTGAGGGTCACGGCCGAGCCGTCGCTGAGCGGCGCGCGGCGAATGTCGCCCTTGCCGGTGGTCACTCGCCCGCGCAGGGTCAGGGCGCCGTAGCCGACGGCCCCGATCACCGAGGCGGCGGCCAGCATCCCGCCGGTCGCCAGCAGTCTGCGGCGGTCCGCGGCCTTGGCGGCTGGGTGGGCCGCGGGGGCGAAGTCCGCCCCCAGGCCCTGGGCGCGATCCAGGTGAGCGCTGACGGCCAAGGCCTTGGCGTAGGCGCCGGCCCGACGCGGGTCCCGCGCCGCCCACGCCTCGAGAGCGGCCTGGTCCTTGTCCGACAGCGGCCCCCGATCGACGCGCGCGGCCCAGGCGGCCGCGGCGGCGTCAATGTCGGCGCTGCTTTCTCGGATCGTGGTCAACTTCTATCAGGTCCTGGACGTCTCGATCCCTAGATGCCTGGAAGCGTCCGTTTCCGCCACGTCCCAGTGCATTCATCAGCACGCCGATGCCTTTTCCGACGTGCTTCTCGACCGTGTTTTCCGAAATGCCCATGCGTTGGGCGACCTCGCGCTGCGAAAGGCCGTGCACCTTGCGCAGGGTGAAGGCCTGGCGACACTTGGCCGGCAAACCGGCGATCAGGGCGGCGATGCGGCCTAGTTCCTGGCGGTCGCCAGCGATGGTCTCGGGCGAGGGTTCGGCGCTGGGCGGGTCCAGACCCTCGGCCTCGGCCAGGGCCTCGAAGGCCACGATGCGGCTGCGACGCAGGCTGCGCAGCACCACCGATTTGGCGACCTCGAACATGTAGGTCCGCGGGGTCTGGATGTGGTCCACCCGGTCCAGGGCCGCGAGGATCGCGTAGGTCTCCTGGACGATGTCGTCGATCTCCAGCCCGGCCAGCGGACGGCGAGAGAGCCACGCGCGCAGGACCGGCTCGTGCGGCAGGACGTGCCGCGCCAGCCAGATCGCCCGTTCATGGGTGGCCAAGGTCATGCGACCAGGGTGTTAGCGCTCAAGTGTGACAATCAAGGCCCGGCGCCCCTGTTCGGCGACATCTCCGCCGCGGCTACTGGTTTTTGAACTTATTCCCGTGCTCGAAGTCGAAGGTTGGCTTCAGGGGGGCGTTGCGGACCTCAGTATTGCGACCACAATGCCGCTAGCGGCGCGCCGCCGCCTGCAAAGCCGACCCAGGCCCTTGATCCTGACTCGGAACGGCGGATTCCAAGGTTTGCTGGAAGTGCGCCGCCAAGCGGTCGCCGTCGACCTCCAGGCACAGCCTGCTGGACGGCGAAGGGCCGGTCCTGCTGGTTTGTCCGACGCTGGCCCCCGAAACCGACACCGCGACGTGGTAAGGATCGGCCGTGAACAGGTCGGGCGCGGTCAGGCTGATGAGCGCGGCCACGTCGTGCAGGACGCAACCGTCGAGACCCTCGTGCCGCGCATAGGCCTGGGCGTATCGCCGGCTGACCGCGTAGGCGAACGCGCCAAGGTTTCCGTCCCGCGCGGCGAGGCCTTCGGCGGCGGTGTCCGACCAGACGCAGGACAGGGTCGCGTCGAGCGGGACCAGGGTGATCGGCCAGGCCGCGCCGAGCACCTCGCTCGCCGCCTCGGGGTCGTTGTGAAAGTTGGCTTCGGCGAAAGGGGTCACGTTGCCGGTGCGGCCGTGGCCCCCGAACGCGCCGCCCATGATCGTCACGCCCGCGACCAGCCCCGCGATGTCGGGCGCCGCGCGCAGGGCGAGGGCGAGGTTGGTCAGGGGGCCGATCGCCACCAACTCGACGGCCCCGGGATGGGCGCGGATGAGCGCGACGATCGCCTCGTGGGCGACACCGCCGTCGGGCGCTGGAAGCTCCAGGTCGCCAAGGTCGATATCGCCCAGACCATTGTCGCCATGCACGTGAACCGGTGAGGAACCCCGCGGACGGCTCAGGGGCGCCGCTGCGCCGCGATGGACGGGCGCGGTCAGGCCCAGACGCGCGCGCAGCCACAGGGCGTTGCGGGTGGTGGTCTCCACATCGGCGTTACCGAACACGGTGGTGATCGCGAGCAACCGCAAGTCGGAGCGGGCGCTCAGATAGAGCAGGGCGAGCGCGTCATCGACGCCGGGATCGGTATCGAGGATCACCAGTCTCGGCGGCGTGTCGCTCATCCGTAGACCGCGCGGCAGACCGCCTCGCACTTGGCCAGGTCGAATGCGCCGTCGGTGCGGACGCCCGACTCCATGTCGATCCAGTAGAGGGCGCCTCGCGGCGCGGCGATGCGAGCCAGGATGTCGACGACGGTGTCGGGACCGATGCCGCCCGAATAGCCGCCGAACGCGCCTGACGCCGGCGGCGGCGCGGGCCATTGATCGGGATGAACGCCCCTTCCGAACGAGACGTCGAACAGCCAGTCGAGCCCGGCCTCGGCGGGGAACTCGCCCTGGCACTGCAGCACCGGCCGCACGCCCAGGCGACGGCCGTAGTCGCGCGCGGCGGCGACCTGGACCGCGTCGCTGCCCTGGAAGCCGTGATTGACCTGGACGCGCTGGACGCCCGACGGGGCAAGGGGCGCGGACATCGGGTCGGCGACGATCGCCCTGGCCGCCGCGCCGCAGATGTGAGCCGCCCAGCGCAGGTCGCGCTCGGCAAACAGGGCGGCGCGAAGCTCGGCGTCCGGGAACAGCGCCATGTCCTCCTGGTCCGGATCGACCAGCACGCCCCATTCGATCGGATAGCGCTCGGACAGCCGCTTCATGCCGGGCAGCAGGTCAAGGCGATCGACGCCGGTGAAGGCGATGAAACAAGGCGGCTGCATGACGGGATCCGTGCTCAGAATATCCTTGCAAACTAGCAAGTGAAACGTTTCAGTCAAGCGAGCTGAAGCGGAGTTCGGAATGTCGGCGGTGGTGATCGCGGGATACGCGACGATCGACTATGTGGTCCGGGTCGAGGGCGACTTTACCGGACGCGGCACGCTGTTGATGCGCCAGGGGGCGGACGACGCCTGGCCGCGCGCCGGCGGGGCGGTGTTGTTCGCGGGCGCGGCCCTGGCGCGCGCCGGCGTGGCCGCAGCGCCGCTGACCTGGATCGGCGACGACTCGGACGGCGAAGCCTATCTGGCCGCGTGCCGGGCGGCGGGGGTCTCGCTGGACGGCGTGGCCGTCGCTTCCGATGCGCCATCGACCCGCTGCCTGCTGATCTATAACGCCGATGGGACCTACGGCTGCCTGCTGCGGCCGGGACCTTGCCGGCTGACGGACACGCAGCGGCGGAAAGCCGCCGACGCATCATGGCTGGTCGTCGCGGCCGGGCCGCCGGATGCTCTCGGCGCTTTGCTGGATAGCGTCGAGTCCGCCACCCGCCTGGCGTGGATCGCCAAGGACGATCCGGCCTGCTTTCCACCGAACCTCATGGCGCGCCTGGCGGAGCGCGCCGACGTGGTCTTCTGCAACGCCGGCGAACGCGGCTGGCTGGAGGCGGGACGCGCCACCCCACGCCCCCCCCGTCAGGTGCTGTTCGAGACCCGGGGCGCCGAAGGCGTACGCGTCGAGGCGGCGGGCGAGGTGTTCGATCTGCCAGTCGCGCCGCTGATCGTCGACGACGCCACGGGCGCGGGCGACACCTTTGCGGGCGCGGCCCTGGCGGCGCTGGTCGGCGGCGGATCCCCGCGCGAGGCGGCTGAGGCGGGGATCGCCGCCGCCAGGGCGCTTCTTGGGGCTAGGCGCTGATCAGGCCCATGATCGTGGCGGTCATGCAGGTGGTCAGGAACGCGGCCGCCAGGGCCTTGAAACCCAGCTCGACCACCTCGCCGACCTTCTCGGGGGCCATGGCCGACAGGCTGCCGATTAGGATCGCCACGCTACCGACATTGCCAAAGCTGGCCAGGGCGTAGGTCAGGATCAGCAGGCTCTTGTCGCTGAGCGCGCCGGGCGGCAGGGCCATCATGTCGCTGTAGGCCACGACCTCGTTGGCGGCGACCTTGGTGCCGAGGATCGATCCGACAGCCTGCAGGTCGGAGAGCGGCGTCCCGGTCAGCCAGACGATCGGCGTCAGCAGCCAGCCCAGGATCGCGCCGAGCGTCAAGGGCGGGCCGGCATGGGGAAGGGCCGCCAGCCCCATGTTGATCAAGGCGATCAGGCCGACGAAGACGATCAGCAGGCCGGCGATATTGGCCACCATCTTCACCGCGTCCAGCGTGCCGAAGGTCAGGGCTTCCAGGCTGCTGCGATAGGGGCTGGCCAGGATGATCGGCTCGCGGGCCGCGTCCGCCTCGCCGGCGGTGGTCTCGCCAGGGATCATCAGCCGCGCCATGCCGATGGCCATCGGGGTGCTGATCAGCGAAGCGATCAGCAGATGGCTGAAGGCGTTGGGCACCTTGGCCGAGATCAGCGAGCCCAGGACGATCATCATCGAGCCGCCGATCACCGACAGGCCATCGACCATGATGATGAAGATCTCGGCCCGCGACAGGCGCGGCAGGAAGGGCTTCACCAGCAGCGGCGCCTCGACCATGCCCAGGAACACGCAGGCCGAGGTCGAGACCCCGACCGGGCCGCTGACCCCGAACAGCTTGCCGAACACCCAGGCGGCCGCGCGGACAACCACGATCAGCACCTTCCAGTGCCACAGCAGGGCCGACAGCGCGCCGACCAGCAGGATGGCCGGCAAGGCCTGGAAGGCGAAGATGAAGGCCGCGCCGGGATCCTGGATGCTGAACGGCGCGGGACCGCCGCCCAGATAGCCGAACATGAAGCTGGCCCCCGCGCGCGAGGCCGCCTGCAGGGCGTCGACCGCATGGGTGGCGGCGGCGAAGGCGGCGGTGACGGCGGGGATCTTGGTCAGCAGCAGGGCCAGGATGATCTGGCAGCTGAGCCCGACGAGCACGGGCCGCCATGGCAGGGCGCGCCGGTTTTCCGACAGCAGCCAGCCGATAGTCAGGAACACGACGACGCCCAGCAGCGCCCGCGCGGTTTCGTTGTCCGGCATGTCCCCTCCGACGACCAATACGATCACGTTATAGAGTGAAACGTTTCAATGAAATAGGGTGAGATCGGTGGCGGGCGTTTGCCGTGGGTGTTTTCGGCGCGTTCCGCGGATCCCGGGCGCGGTGCTCGAAAAAGTCGCGATAATGCAAGGTGCGCCATCGGAATGAGCACGAACCGATCGCTCGTCCCTTGTGATGAAATTGTCATTGAACTCGAATATGAAACGTTTCACTAAATGAAGCGACATCCGCTGAGGCGGATCTGAAGGGGGCTTTGACTATGAGGACGTCCATCTTGTTGGTTTCGAGCGCGTTGTGCCTGGTCATGGCCGCGCCCGCCATGGCCCAGCACGTCGCGACACCGGCGACCGAGACCGTCGATGAGGTCGTCGTGACCGCCGAACGCTTCGGTTCAGGTCTGGCCCGCGCGACCTTCACCATCGGCGCCGAGGATATCCAGGAACGCCCCTTGGGCGCGGAGATCACCCAGGCTCTCGTCAAGGTCCCGGGCGTGCAAGTCTCGACCGGCGACTCGCGCGGCGGCAGCTTTTCGTTCGAGATCTACATGCGCGGCCTGGGCGACGAGCAGATCGGCCTGACGCTGGACGGCATCCCCACGGGCGATAGCCGCTTCAACGGCGGCTCTCCCCCGCAGCGCTTCATCGAGAGCAGCAACATCGGCAAGATCACCGTCTCGCAGAGCGCGGGCGATATCGGCGCCCCCTCGCGCTTCGCCTTGGGCGGCTTCATCGACTTCGTCACCGACGCCCCGCGCAAGGACTTCGGGGGCACGATCGAGGCCGGAGCCGGCTCGTTCGACTTCCGTCGGATCTACGGCCGGATCGACAGCGGCGAGATCGCGCCGGGCCTTTCAGGCTACCTGACCTATTCGCACCAGGAAAACGACGTCTGGGCCGGCCGCGACAGTCGCGGCTCGAAGCGCGATCACTACGAACTGAAGGTCGTGAAGGACTTCGACGACGGCTCGTTCGTGAAGGCCCGCGTCTCGTACAACGACCAGGTCGACAATGACTTCAACATCGTCACCAAGGGCGAGTTCGAGGCCGCGCCGCGCAGCGACCGGGCGCTTGACGCCATCACCGGCGTTCCGGCCCGCGACATCGATTTCGGCGGGGCCCTGGGCGGCTGGCGCAAGGACTGGCTGACCTACGCCAACAGCCATTTCGTGCTCAGCGACACCGTGAGCCTGGACGTCAATCCGTACTATCAGACGCTCAAGGGCGAGTCGTTTCGCTACCAGGATCGCCAGCGCGTCCTGACCGGCGGTAATCCGCGCGCGGTGACCGGCTACAACGCCAACGGCGGCGCGGTGCGGCCGACCCTGACCACGATCCGCAACAGCAATCTCGTCGGCGGTCCGGCCGACATGCGGGTGACGCCGCGCGACCGTGATCGCTACGGCGTGACCGGCGAGCTCAAGGCCCGGTTCGGCAACCACGCCCTTCGCTTCGGCGGCTGGTGGGAAGGCGGCGACTCCGCCGAGAAGCGCAACTTCTACCCGGTCATCAATTCGGCCCAGGGCATCGCGTACGACCGCTCTAAGCTGAACTATGTCGAGTACGAGCGCACGGCTTCGGTCGAGACGACCATGCTGTACGCCCAGGACGAGTTGCGACTGCTGGACGACAAGCTGAAGGTCGATCTGGGCCTGACCTGGTACGACGTGAAGTACGACGCCAAGTCGCCCCTGGAGTATCGGGCCAACGTCAAGTTCTCGCAGCATTCGGACATCAATCCCAAGATTGGCGCGACCTATCAGTTGGCCGAGGCGCTGGAACTGTTCGGCGGCTATGCCAAGAACTTCGCCGGCATCCCCGAGGATGCGTTCCTGGGCTCGACGGCCGTGATCAACCCCAAGGACCTCGAGCCGGTCGAGACCACGAACCTCGATTTCGGCCTGCGCTACGTGAAGCCGAACATGGCCTTCTCGATCCAGGCCTATGACGTGGACCTGAAAAACAATGTCGGCATCGTGCCGCGCGACCCGACCGCGACCCTGGATCCGGACGAGGTGGTACGCGGCAACGTCGCGACCAAGGCCGTCAACATCGCCGGAATCCGGACAAGGGGCGTCGAGCTGACAGGTTACTACGACTTCGGTTCGATCGATCTCTACGGGTCGTATTCACGCCAGGACGCCAAGCACGACGACCCCGCCGCCGGCAGCGCCGAGCGCCGGGCCCTGGCGGCCGTGGCGGTGATCGGCGGGGCGGGCGTGCGCGACATCCCCAAGAACAGCGTCTTCGGCCAGATCGGCTGGAAGCCGCTGGCGGGGCTGAAGCTCGACGCCAACGTCCGCTATGTCGGCGATCGCGTCGGCGGGCATATCGTGGCCCCGACCACCTTCCAGGAGATCGGCGTCGAGACGATCGACGGCTATGCGCTGGTCGGGCTGACGGCGACCTACGACTGGAAGCGCGCCAGCGGGCCTGACCTGCGGTTCCAGTTCAATGTCGATAACCTGTTCGACAAAGAGTACATCGGCGCGGTCAGCGGCTCGACCGCCACCCAGCCGGAGTTCGGCTACACGGCCGCCACGCCGAACGGCCGCACCCTGGACCGCTACTTCGTCGGCGCGCCTCGCACCTACACCGTCTCGGTTCGCGCGCGGTTCTAGGACACCGTTCGAGGCGCCTTTCCCCCTTGTTAGGCGCCTCGAACGGGGCGGATCGCGAGGTCCGCCCCGATCCCCTTCTTGACGCTCGGCCTGAAAGCTTTCACCTCCTGGGCAAGCAGTGGAATCCCAGCATGGCCAAGTCCGACCCGCCGACGCCGAACGATCCGCCCCGCAGGGCCACCCTCAAGGAGGTGGCCAAGGCCGCCGGCGTGTCCCTGGCCAGCGCCTCCTACGCCATCAACGGCGCGGGTTCGGTGGGCGAGGCCACGCGCGAGCACATCCTGAAGGTCGCCGCCGAGCTGGGCTACCGGCCCAACCAGAGCGCCAAGGCCATGAAGACCGGCAAGACCGGCGCGATCGGCCTGATCCTGCCCGACCTGACCAATCCCTTCTTCCCCAGCCTGGCCCAGGTGGTGATCCAGGCCGCGCGGGCTCACGGATACAGCGTCTTCCTGACCGACACCGAAGGGTCGGCCGAGGCCGAGCAACGCGCCGTCAGCCTGCTGGTCGACCACGGCGTCGATGGCGTCATCTGGTTCCCGATCGCCGACGACGGCCCGATCGGGCGCTTGATCGAGGGCGTGCCGACCGTGGTCCTGGACCGCAACCTGCCGGGCTATGACGTCATCCAGGCCGACTACGCCGAAGGCGGACGTCTGGCCGCCGAACATCTGATCGCGGCCGGCCACGTCGACATCGGGGTGATATCCGGCCCCCACGCCGCTTCCAGCGCCCGCCAGCGGGCCGAGGGCGCGATCGCGGCGATCCGGGAACGCGCCAACCTGATCTGGCACACTCACAACGCCTTCTCGCTGGACCTGGAACCGGCGGTCACCCAGGCGCTGGAAAGCCGGACCGCCACGGCGGTGATCGCCGGCGCCGACCTGATCGCCATCGGGGCCATGCGCCATATCCGGTCCATGGGCCTGATCGTTCCCGATGACGTCTCCGTCGTGGGCTTTGACGACATTCCCTGGGCCCAACTGCACACCCCCGCCCTGACCACGATCGACATGCCGGTCGAGGACATGGCCGCCGCCGCCGTCGAGACCCTGATCCGGCGGATGGCCGCGAGGGGCGAGCCGCGCCGCCGGGTGGTGTTCAATGTCGAACTGATCGCGCGCGACTCCGTCCGCGCCCTCAAGTGAGCGACCTTCGGTGAGTTGGGGCGCGTTCCTCGGCCTGGCCTTGAGCCTGCAACTGATCGGCGCGATGGACCTGCCCAAGGACTTGTCGATCGACGGCGCGCCGTTGGGCGGAATCTCGGGCGTCGATTACGATCGCAATGCCGGCGAGTGGCTGATGATTTCGGACGACCGCTCGGACAAGGCGCCGGCCCGCTTCTTCGTTGGCCGCCTGGACTACGACGTCCATGGGGTGAGGGCGCTGACGCTGACCCGCCAGGTCCCGCTGCGCCGCGAGGACGGCTCGACCTTTCCGGGGGCCGCCAGCGTGTCCGGCGAGCGTGCCGACGCCGAGGCTCTGCGCATCGATCCCCGGACTGGCGATCTGGTCTGGAGCAGCGAGGGCGATGCGCCGCGCGGCTTCGATCCCATGATCCGCCGGATGGACCGGAGGGGACGGTCGACGGGGACCGTGCCCAGTCCGCCCGCCTTTCGCTTCGATTCCGCCCGGGCCGAGGGCGCGCGGCCCAACCAGACCTTCGAAGGCTTGAGTTTCTCGCCGGACGGGCGATGGCTGTGGCTGGCGATGGAGGGTCCGGTGATCCAGGATGGTCCGGCCAGCAGCGTCGCCCAGGGCGGTCTGGCGCGGCTCACGCGCCTGGACCGCGCCGGCCGTGTTTCGGCGCAATACGCCTATCGCCTGGACCCGATCCAGGCCGCGCCGGCCCGCCGGGGCGACAACGGGATCAGCGAAATCCTGGCCGTCGATGATCGCCGGCTCTTGGTGCTGGAGCGCTCGGGGGTCGAGGACGCGCAGGGGCGCTTCGCCTTCCATTGCCGGCTCTATCTGGTGGACATCACGGGGGCGGAGAATGTCGCCGATCGCGCGAGCCTCGCTGGTCCGGCGCCGCGGGTCCTGGCCAAGCGGCTCATGGTCAATTTCGATCGGGTGCTCGGCGGAGCCGTGAACCTCGAGGCGATGGCCTGGGGGGAGAACATCGCGGGGCGCAGGACTCTCGTGCTGATGGCGGACGACAACTTCTCCGCCGACCAAGTCCAGCGTGTCCTGGTGTTCACGCTGCGCTAGCAACGCTTGCACGTTGAAGCCAATGCTGGAGCGCTTCACATTGGCCGGCAGATCCGGGAAATTGGTCTTCTGACCCAGGTCGGGATAGTCGAAGAAGACAGCGAACTGCATCTCGTCCTCAAACAGGTCGCGCGACACGCGGAACGCAGGGGCGCGTAGCTCGGTGCTCAGCAGAAGGAGGCTGACTGCCCAGGGCGATGTTGGTGTCGTCGCCGCAGCAGGGTCGTGCGGGTGATCGACAGGCGGTCGTGGACCTAGCTGGCGTTTTCGGCGGGGACCAGCATGCGGATGTCGGCGGCACGCCCAACCTCGCCGTCCAGCGGCGCGACAACTTATTGGACGTGTCTGGGCAAGATGGAGATGAGCGCGGCTCCTAGCGTGGGTCAAACGATCGGAGCGCGGTTCAAGATGGCGTCTGTCCAACGGCCCGAGCGGCTCAAGGTCCAGCCTGCTATTCTGGGCTCTGGACGCACCCCAAACCGACGTGAGCCGCCGGTGACGGCGTGGTCGTTCAGCATCAATGATCAGACCGACGCGCGCCAGTGGCGAGACACGATGAAACGATTGGGCTGTCGGTGGGCGTCGATTTCGGCGTCACCCAAGTGGCGAACGGCAACTGGGGCGTCCACGCCATCATTCGCAAGGCCATGTTCGCCAGCTAGGCGCCGCCGGCCGGCGCTACGGCGATGGCCCCCAGGACTTGTGCTCGGCGTAGTCAGGGCGTCTTGCGGACGGGCCTGTCGAAGGTCGGCATGAACGAAAAGCTGGTCACCATCGACGACGCGATCGCCAAGATGGCCGGGGCGCAGCCGGCTGATCCGCTTCCCAGGGCTATCCGACGAGGCCGGCGGATTTCTCCGCCGGCCTTTTCCTTGCCCGGACACCTTGGCGCTCAACTCAAGGGATTACCCCCAATGGTCAGGGTTTCACCTGATTGAGACCGCTACGCGCCGGGCGGAAGGTTCGAACGGCGTCTCATGAGGGCATGAGGCGCCTCAGTCGCTAGGAGCCATCCGATGCCGTGGAGGATCATGACCCGAGCCATTCTAGCCGCGACCATCGTCGCGGGTCTTCCGCTGGCGGGCTGCGAAGGTCCCGGAGGACAGGTTACCGTGCTTTCCGGCAGCACCCCTGGCCGGATCGACCTATGCCTCGGCGCCGGGCGCCGAGCCCGGAAGCGGCCATCCACGCGTGGACAACGACATCATCCGCGAGCGCATCAGGACCGCGGTCGACACAAACTTGGCGCCCAAGGGCTACAGCCCGGTCGATCCCGCGGAGGCGGAGCTGTTGGTCTCCTGTCATGTCGGCCTGCAGACAAGACCGACTACTCGGCCACGAGCATGGGCGGGCGAGGGGCCCTGGCCCACGGCGTCCGTGGCTGAATCGGCGGCTATGATTGGCGCATGTACGGAGCCCCATGCTTGGCGGCCTATCCGGCGTGGCAGGCATTCCTTGGCATTCCACCTCACCGTGACCACCGCGGCGACCGACCGCACGACGTCTGAATTTCTGGAGTTCCCCATGACGGACCGCAGCCCGACCGAGAAACTTCGGGAAACCTCCGCGCGCTGGCGCGGTTCGACGGCCGAGGTCGCCATCGAGCCGCGCAGCTTCGCGGCCCCGTCGGATCGTCCCGCGCCGCTCGACGAGGCCGAGTTCCGGCAATTGGTCGTGGCCAGCATCCCCGTCCTTCGCTCGTTCGCCCGCGGGCTGTGCGGCGACATGGCCAGCGGCGACGACTTGGCCCAGGACGCGCTGCTGAAGGCCTGGCGACACCGGGCGCAATTCACCCCCGGCACGAACTTCAAGGGCTGGATCCTGAAGATCGCGCGAAACCACTTCTACTCGCAGCGTCGTCGTGTCTGGCGGGAGACGCCCCTGGATGCCGCCATGAGCGCCCGGATTCCCGCCGCCGGGACCGACCAGGTCCAGTCCCTGATGCTCAACGACTTGCGTAATGCGCTCAACGCGCTGAGCGACGAGCAGCGCGAGGCGACGATCCTGGTCGGGGCGGGCGGGTTCTCCCACCGGGAGGCCGCCGAGATGTGCGACGTGCCCGAAGGCACCATGAAGAGCCGCGTTTGCCGGGCGAGGGCCAAGCTGGCGTCCCTGCTGGAAAACGGGGAGGTCACGCACGACGCCGAGCCCGCCTGGTTGGCGGCCCATTTGATCATGGCCGAACTGTCGAGCCTCTCCATCGCCCGCGCCGATCAGAACCGAGCCTGAACGATCAGCATCGCGAAGTCGACTGAGTGTCCACCCATCGCCCGCACGGCGTCGCCCGCAGACTGGTGGACCAGTTGCCCCTGGAGTTTGAGATTGCGATTGACCAACCAGGTCGCGTCCAACTGGATCGCATCGCCCACGGCCTTGGATCGCTCCGGCCCGACCGGCGCCAAGGACGTCGAGGGCTGCAGATAGACGGCGTCGTCGCCCGTCTGCCGCCAACGCAGCAGATAGCTCAGTTCGAGACTGACATCGCGGCGGGGGGCAAGGCCGAGGCTGGGGCGGAAGGCGACCAGGTTGCTCCAACTGGTCAGGCCGGTCTCGTTGAAATAGCTGCCTTTCGGGAACAGCGGATTGAAGGTCCCCAGCCTGTTGTCGTCAGCGTCTGCGTCACCCGAACCGGCGTCGAACCGCAGACCCGCCCTCGGGGACCAGGCCCGAGCCAGGGTGTAACCGCCGCCAACGCTGCCAGCCCAGGCGCGGATGTCGCGACCGGCGAACCGCCCGTCCTGGATCACACCCTCGGCCTCATAGTCGATCGCGCCGCGCTTGCCGGCCAGTCGCGCGCCATAGCTAGCCCGACGCTCGTCGCCACGCACGGCGCCGTAGCGGACGCCGTCACGATCAAGTTCGAAGGCATAGACGTCCAGCACGACGGCCTCGCTCAGCGCCTTCGAGGCATAGACGCCGTAGAACTGTTGGTCCCGGTTGCTGCTGTCGTCGAAGGCGCCGGTCTGGATCGTCACCGGATGCAGATAAAACGCCTCGAGCCGCAGGTCGCCGGCCTGTCGGGTCACCCGCACGCCGTCGAAGCTCTGACGAACGTTGGGGCCCTCGCGCACCGAGACGAAGCGCTGGGTCGTGTTGAACGTCATCTCCTGGCGGCCCAGACGCAGCCGCCACCGGCGGTCGCCGTCCGGCGTCACGTCGATGAAGGCCACCTGGGCGTCCACGCCGTTGCGATCACTGACGGCGAGCGGGGATTTCTTCTCCAGCTCGCGATGCAGACCCAGTTGGCCATAGATCCGAACCCGAGAGCCCAGATGCATGTCGGCGCTGAACAGCAGCCGGCCCAGTCCGTAGAGATCGCCCTGGGCGCCGCCGACGCCAAAGCGCGGAGCTTCGAAGGAGTCCATCCGCAGCCGGGCCTCGCCGCCCAGTGATACATAGGCGTCCGGTCCCAGCGGAATATAGCGCAGGCTGTCCAGGCCCGAGCCCGGCTTGCCGGCCAGGTAGGCGTAGCTTTCTTCGGACCGGATCAGCTTGAAGGGCGGTGCGTCGGCGGCATGGCCGACGCCGCAACCGATGAAGGTCGAGGCCAGGGCAAGAAGGGCGAGCTTGGGTTTCACGCAACAACTCCCAATCAGCGATCGACCAGGCGGACCGTGGGGGTCGCGCGATTCCGGGCAGGATGCATAGAAGCTCGCGGCGGCGAAACCCAGCGCGAAGGCGACGACGGGTGGCGGGTCGCGGCGCCTCGCCCTAAGACAGGCCTTGGCAAGACGAGGCGCCCCATGACCGCGATCTATTCCTACGACCCCAAGACCGGCCATGGCCTGAAGCACGACCCGCTGAACGCCATCATCGCGCCTAGGCCGATCGGCTGGATCTCGACGATCAGCGCGGCGGGCGTCCGCAATCTCGCGCCCTACAGCTTCTTCAACGCCTTCAACTACCGGCCCCCGATCATCGGGTTTTCAAGCACGGGCTGGAAAGATTCGGTGCGCAACATCGAGGAGACGGGCCAGTTCGTCTGGAATCTGGCGACCCGACCGCTGGCCCAGGCAGTGAACGCCACCTCGGCGACGGTCGCCGACCATGTCGATGAGTTCGACCTGGCCGGCCTGACGCCCGCCCCGTCACAGCGGGTCGCCCCGCCCCGCGTCGCCGAAAGCCCCGTGGCGTTCGAGTGCCGCCTGACTCAGTTGATCCGGCTGACCGACGCCGAGGACAAGCCGGTGGACGCCTGGCTGACCTTGGGCGAGGTGGTGATGGTCCACATCGACCAGACGCTTTTGATCGACGGTGTCTACGACACCCTGGCCGCCGAGCCGATCCTGCGGGGAGGGGGCCCAGCCGATTATTTCGGGATCGACGCGGCAGCAAAGTTCCAGATGTTCCGGCCGATCTAAACCCGCCGCCTCAGCCTGGCGCATGACCACCACATATTCCACGGTCGTGTCGGCGTATCGGGGCGCATGCCAGACCGGAACTTTCTGAAAGCTCAGCGCGAGCGTCCCCGCGCCGACACCGGCCACAGCGCCACCAGGGTGTCGCCGTCCACGACGTGATAGGTGTCGTACAGGTTCACGGTCGGATCGCAGTGCGGCGCGCCCAGGACCACGCGGTCATCCAGGCCCGGCGGCGCCGCGCCCGGCGGCGGCAGGATCGCCCCATGTTCGTCGCCCATGAAGAAATATCGCGATCCGGCTGGCGCGCCGGCCAACACCTTGGGAGGTTCCGCGTCTGTCGATAGCGCCTTGAAGCCCGCATCGACCGTGGCCATGCCGGGTGTGTTGGCGCTGACCACACGTGTGTCGATCAATAGCGACGCCTCGTATGGACTTTCGTCAGCGCCGTCCCCGGCGATGTCGCAGGCCAGATACTGGCCGTCCATGAACACATAGGACCCGACCTGGAACTCGGTGAAGATCCCCAACTCCGCGTCGATCCGGTGCGATCCGGTGCCCGAACCCGACACGATCCCCGGCGCTCCGCCAGCGGCGGTCAGGGCCTCGATCACCGACCGGATATAGGCTCCGCGATCCTCGAGATTGGCTTTGCGGTCGGCGAAGTTCTCGATGTGCTGCTGCATGCCGCAATAGCACTGCAGGCCGGCATAGATCAGCGTCGGCTCGGCCCGAATGGCCGCCAGCAGGGCCACGGCGGCCTCTGGCGAAGCCACGCCCGTGCGGTGAATACCAGGATCCAAGTCTATCAACACCTGCAGCGGCTTGCCGGCGTCCGCGGCGGCTTGGCCCAGAGCGACGACATTGAGCGGATTGTCGGCCACCACCATCAGGTCGGTCGTTGCGGCGTTCAACGCGACCAGCCGGGCGATGGCGGACGCCGAGACCACCGGCGAGGTGATCAGCAGTCCGGTCGAAACCCCGCCCCCCGCCAACGCCTCGGCCTCGCCGATCTTGGCGCAGCACAGCCCCAGGGCGCCGGCCTCCATCTGCAGCTTGGCGATGTCGACGCTCTTGTGAGTCTTGGCGTGCGGTCGCAGCTTGACGCCCTTGCTCGCCGCGAACGCCGCCATGCGGATGATGTTGCGCTCGAGGGCGGCGCGATCGATCACCAACACCGGCGTGCTGAGGTCGCTGCGAGATCCGGGGGCGCCGATCAGGCCGGTGTGCAGGTCTTGGTCGGTCATGGCGTTTCCGTCGGGGCTGTCAAAGGCCGAAGCGTTGCGTCGGGCGAGTATTGGCGAAATTTCGGTCGGGTCCCAGGTCTGACGCACCTGGGGCAAGCGCGGTCAGATTGTCGCGGCGATCAGACGGGGATGCTGAGGTCCGGAATCTGGAGATGCTGCAACAGCAGCTATTGGCGCCGTTCCGCATCCTCCTCGATCTGTGATTAGCCGAGCAGGGCGGACAGGGCGTGGGGAAGCGCGTGCGAGGCGTCGCGCATGGCAGCAGACGACGTTGACTGTGCACGCCACCGGCCGCCGCGCCCCTCGCCAGGATGGAAACACTCGCCGCCGGACCGCTGGCGCGAGCGGGCCTGTTTCGAGACAAGTCGCTGACTGCTTTAATTACCGCCAAATCCAGCACGCCAGCGTCGTTCATGGCCGCAAAGCGCGAACAGCACTTTACAGAGATGCGACGAACGCCAGCGTTGCCTTATGGCGCGACTGTCCGACATCCGAGCGCAATGGATCGCAAACCATGTGCTGGCTCACGAGCCAGCGCTGCGGGCGTTCCTGTCGGCGCGGCGGGTCGTCCACCTGGAAGTCGACGACATCATCCAGGAGACCTACGCGATCCTTGTCGGGCTGGAGAGCGTCGACCACATCCAGAACGCCAAGCGCTACATGTTCCAGACGGCGAAGTCCGTGATGCTGCAACATCTGCGGCGCGCTCGGATCGTGTCCATCGAGTCGGTGGCTGAACTCGATCGCTTTGGCCTGGCGATCGATGAGCCTTCGCCCGAGCATCAGGCGGGGGACCGCCAGGAGCTGCGCCGGGTGATCGCCCTAATCACGCGCTTGCCTGAGAAGTGCCGCCAGGTCTTCATCCTTCGCAAGATGGACGGTCTCTCACAGCATGAAGTCTCCGAGCGCCTCGGTGTTTCCGAGAGCACGGTTGAAAAGCACGTGGCCCGTGGCCTGCGGACCTTGATGGAAAGCCTGCGGACTGGCGGAAACGGTGGCTCTGGCGCATCTAGCCATTCTGAGGCATCAAGTCAGCCGCAGGGCGAGCGAAGAAAGATCCATGTCCGATCGGGAGACCAGCGGCGCCATTGACGACACCGCCGCCCTGTGGGCGGCGCGGGTCGATCGCGGACCGTTGTCGAACGATGAGCAATCCGCGCTGGACGCCTGGCTCGACGCCGATCCGCGTCGGCTTGGCGCCTATGCCCGGGCCCGGGCTATCGACCTGCGGCTCGATCAGGCGCGCGTCTTCGGCGCGGATCTCGCCGAGTTCCAGGAACAGGAGAAGGCGGGCCCGTCGAGGCGCGGTCTGATCGGCGTCGGCGCCACGGCGGCGGCCGGCGTCGGCGTGGCGGCCGTGCTGCTGCGCGACAAGCTCGGACCGCTCACCGACTACCGCACCCGCAAGGGCGAAATCCGCGTCGTCCCGCTGGCCGACGGCTCCGACCTGACCCTGAACACCGCTTCGGAGGTCACCGTCCGCTACAGCCAAGCCCAGCGCGATATTCGGTTGATCAACGGTGAGGCCCTATTCAACGTGGCCAAGAACCCCGAGCGTCCCTTCGTCGTCCAGATCGATGACATGCTTGTGCGGGCCATTGGCACCAGCTTTACGGTCGGGCGGCGCGACGACGGTAGCTTGCGCGTTCTGGTGCGTGAGGGTGTCGTCGAGGTGTCGCGCACGGGCGGCGAGCATGCGCCGGTTCGACTGGTGGCCAATACCAGGCTGATCGCCGCCGCGGGCGTACCGCCAAGGGCCGCCGCCATACCGCCCGCCGAGGTCACTCGCGATCTAGCCTGGCGAGAGGGCATGATCGCCTTTGAAGACACCAGCTTGGCCGAAGCCGCCGCCGAGTTCGCGCGCTTCAGCGACACACGGATCGTGATCGAAGATCCGGAGGTTTCGTCTAGAACGGTCAGCGGTCTGTTCTCAGCCAATAATCCCATAGGGTTCGCCAACGCCGTGGCCTTGAGTCTGGACCTAACGATCACGGCCGACGCGCGCGAGGTGCGCCTTGGCCAGGCTGCACCGCCCCATCAGACCAGCTGATCCCTACACCTCCATAAAAACGTCCGTGGCGATGGAGGATAATCCTCCGCCCGGCATCTAGGTCCCGACGCGCGCTGAACACTTCGGCGTCGTGGTCTTGGGGGCTACCATGGGGATGAAGCAGTCTTTCTTCAAAACGGTTCTGGCCGGGGGTGTGGCGGCGATCGCCGTGAACCTTGGCGGGCCGGCGTTCGCGCAGCAGAGAAATTTCGACGTACCGAAGCAGGACGCTTCCAAGGCCATCGCCGAGTTCGCCCGCCAGGCAGGCCTACAGATCATCGCGCCGTCCGATCAGTTGCGGGGCGTCACCACCCCGGCCATCAAGGGCAGCTACGACGCTCGCGCCGCGCTGCGCTCCTTGCTGGCCGGCACCGACCTGGAGATCGTTTCCGACAACGGCGGCGTCATTATCCTGCGGAAGACCACGCTCCCCCAGTCCGCGGAGGTCGCTGAGGAGCCGCTTGAGGTCGAGACGATTACGGTCATCGGCTCGCAGATCAAGGGCGCCCAGACGACCGGCGCTTTGCCCGTTTCGGTGATCGGCCGCGAGGCGATCCAGGCGACAGGCGCGGTGTCGGGCAACGACCTCTTTCGCACCTTGCCGCAGGCCGGCGACGTCACGTTCAACGAGCAATGGCTGGGCGGTAACAGCCCCAACGCCGCCCGCGGCGACGTCTCGACCGTCAGCCTGCGCGGACTGGGCCAAGGCAACACCCTGGTGCTGCTCAACGGCCGCCGGATGGTGGCCCACCCGACCTCACAGGCCGACAACAGCATTCCGGTCTTCGGCTACAACATCAACGCCGTCCCCGTCGCCGGTCTGGAGCGCGTCGAGATCCTGCGCGACGGCGCGGCTGCGCTCTATGGCTCTGACGCCGTCGCCGGCGTTGTCAACAACGTCCTGCGCTCCGACTTTCAGGGCCTGACGCTGGCGTCGCAGTATGGCGGAGCCGAAGGCACATCGCTGCGGGAATTCCAGTTCGACCTGTTCGCGGGGCGCGCCTTCGCCGAAGGGCGGGGCAATGTCACCTTGTTCGCCGGCTTCACCGAGCGTTCCAAGCTTCGAGTCGGTGAGCAGGACTACACCGCCCGCATGGACCGCCGCGCCTTGGTGGACGGCACCAGTTTCGCCGGCGTCACCAATTTCGACACCCGCGGCGCCCACTCGCCGTGGGCCGGACTGCAGACCCCGGCCAGCTTCGGCGCAATCACGCGCAACGGTGTGGCGCTGACCAATACCTCGGGGCAGTTTCACATCCAGCCGACGACCAGCGCCGGCTGTCTGGCGGCTCTGTCCGGCGGCGTCTGTATCGACGACGGTGTCGTCACTGGCACGGCCGATCGCGACCTGCGTTATGACGCCAATGGCGCGGACGGCGACATTACCCAGACGCCTTCGGTGCAGCGCTACAATCTGTTCGGCACGCTGACCTATGACCTCACCGATGACGTCAAGTTCTTCAGCGAGCTCGGCTACTACACCGCCAATACCAACGCCCTGATCGGCGCCAATTCCGTGCTCTCGGTGCCGATCACCGTGTCGGCCGCCAACTACTACAATCCCTTTGGCGCGATCACCTCGCCCAACCGGCTGTCGGGCCTGACCCTGCCGGCCGCCGGCGTGCCGGTGACCCTGGTCAACTATGCTCTGGACGATGTCGGCTCGCGCGCCGTGGAGGTCGAGAACCAGCAGTATCGCGTGCTGGCCGGCTTCAACGGCAAACAGTTCGGCTGGGACTGGGAGAGCGCCGCGCTCTATTCGGCCGCCAAGGTCACCGACACCAGCGATGGCATAAGCAATACCTTATTCCAACGCGCCTTGGCCCGATCGACGCCCGACGCCTACAACCCGTTCAGCGGCGGCGATCCGGCCAATCCAAGCCTGGGCGACACATCGCCCAGCAGCGACGTATCCTCGTTCGTCGTCAAGAACACCCGCAAGAACAAGACCACCCTGGCGCTATGGGATTTCAAGGTCTCGCGCCCCGACCTGCTGAACCTGCCGGCCGGGGGACTGGGCGTCGCCTTGGGCGTCGAGCTGCGGCGGGAAACCTACAAGGACGATCGCGACGCGCGTCAGGACGGCACGATCACCTTCACCGACTCCATCACCGGCCGGTTCTTCGGCAGCGACCTGATGCAGGCCAGCCCGTCTCTGGACGTGCGCGGTCATCGCAGCGTCAGCTCGGCCTATGCGGAGCTTTCGGCGCCGCTGGTGTCGCCGGAGATGAACATCCCCCTGATCCGCGCCGCCGAGCTGCAACTCGCGGGACGTTACGAGGATTACAGCGACGTCGGATCGGTGGCCAAACCCAAGGTCGCCCTGTCCTGGGATGTCATTCAGGGTGTGCGCCTGCGGACGTCGTGGTCGCAGGGGTTCAAGGCTCCAAACCTGGAAACCCTGAACACCGAGAAGCTCCAGCGTTCCTACGCAGGCAACGACTACCTGCTGTGCGAGGCCGACCTGCGCGCGCGCCGCATCACCAGCTTCGCGACCTGCGCTCGCAACGTCACCGTCGTCAGCGTGATCTCCGGCAACAAGAACCTCAAGCCCGAGAAGTCCGAGAGCTTCTCATACGGCGCGGTGCTGAAGTCCTTTTTCCTACCGGTCGAATACGGTGAGTTCACCTTCACCGTCGATCGCTGGAAGATCGACCAGTCAGGCATCGTCGGCATCCTGTCCGACCAGAACGCCTTGATCCTGGACTACATGCAGCGGCTGTCTGGATCGTCCAACGCCGCGGTGACCCGCGCGCCGGTCACCGCGTCGGACGAGGCGATCTTCGCGGGCACGGGCATCACGCCGGTCGGCCAGATTGCCTCGGTCAATTCGCAGTTCCAGAACCTGCTGCCGCGCAGCGTCGGCGGGGTTGATCTGGAGCTGTCCTACCGCTCGCCTTCCACCGCCTGGGGCCGGTTCAATATCAGCGTGAACGCCGCGCACCTTCTACGTTTCTATCAGGCGCCCTCGGACATCGAGCAGAGCCTGCTCGACGCCCAGAAGGCCGGTCAGATCAGCGCTAACCTGCCGATCAGCGGCACGGCCAATCTCGTCGCCGACAACGGCCGGCCAGAATGGAAGGTCTCAGCCAATCTCAGCTGGTCGCTGGGCGGGTGGTCGGCCGGGGCCTTCACCCAGTATGTCGATGCGGTCAACAACACCGGCGTGCTCGATCCCCAGAGCAACGTCTGGGAGGTGGACTCGACCCTCACCACCAATCTCTACAGCCAGTATCGCTGGAGCCAGGGCGAGGCCGAGACCGAGCTGCGGTTGGGCGTGCGCAATATCGGTGACAAGGACCCGCCGCTGGCCGCCACCGGCTATCTGGGCGGTCTCTACCAGCCCATGGCCCGCTACTGGTACGCCAGCCTGCGCAAGACCTTCTGATCCCAAGGGGAGGGCGCCGCGCGCTCTCCCCGCCTCTTGGCGGAATTTCTCATGTCCAGTTCACACCCTCTCGCCGGCGGCTTGTCGCGCCGACAGTTCATCGACCGCCTGGCGGCCGTCGGCGGGGTCTCCCTGGCCATGGCCGGCATGGACGCCCTGGGTTTCGGCTTCGCCTCGGCCCAGACCACCCCGCCCAAACTGGGTTCGGGCAAGACCGCCAAGGTCATCGTGCTGGGCGCGGGCCTGGCCGGGCTGACGGCCGCTTACGAGTTGTCGAAGGCCGGCTATGCGGTGCAGGTGCTCGAGGCTCGCGATTTCGCCGGCGGCCGCTGCCAGACCGCGCGCAAGGGCTTCACCCACACCGACCTGACCGGCGCCAAGCAGACCTGCGAGTTCGACGAGGGGCTGTACCTCAATCATGGCCCATGGCGGATCCCGTACCATCACGGCTCGGTGCTGCACTACACCCAGACCTTGGGTGTGCCGCTGGAGTTGATGGTCAACGACAACGACGCCGCCTACGTCTACTTCAAGAAGGGTTCGGGGCCTCTGGCGGGCAAGCGCCTGCGCCGCGGAGAGCTGACCGCCGACGTGCGCGGCCAGGCCGCCGAGCTGATGGCCAAGGTGGCGGGTAAGGGTGACCTGGACGCCTCGCTCTCGGCGCAAGACCGGGCGCTGTTCGTCGACTATCTGGTTCGCGACGGGGCGCTGTCAGCCAAGGACCTGTCCTATGACGGCGCCCACGGTCGCGGCTACTTGGTCAAGCCGGGCGCCGGCGTCGATCCCGGGCCGGGTCAGCCGGGCAAGCCCTATGCCCTGACCGACATTCTGGCCTCGGGCGCCTGGAAGGCGTTGAGCGACGCGGCGACCTACGACCATCCCAAAACCATGTTCCAGGCCGTCGGCGGCATGGACATGATCGCCAAGGCCTTCGTGCGCGAGATCGGGCCGATGATCCGCTACTCCGCGGTGGTCGAGAAGATCAGCCAGTCGCCGAGCGGCGTCACCGTGGCCTATCGCGACGCGGCCGGCGCAAAGCTCGAAGCGTCCGCCGACTACTGCGTCTGCACCATACCGCTGTCGGTTCTGAGCGGCGTCGCCCTGGACGCCTCCGCGCCTTTCAAGGCGGCGATGAGCGCTTGCGCCTATACGCCGGTGAACAAAATCGGCCTGCAGATGAAGCGCCGGTTCTGGGAAGAGAACCATCAGATCTATGGCGGTCACATCCACACCGACTTCAGCGGCGTGGGTAACATCTCGCTGCCGTCCACCGGCTGGCAGGGTCGCAAGGGCGTGGTGCTGGGCGCCTACGCCTTCGGCGGCGACGCGGCCCGGGTCAGCGCCTTGCCGCCCGCCGCGCGCGCCGCCCTGGCCATTCGCGCCGGGCAGGAGATCTTTCCGGAATACGCGGAGAACGTCGAGAACGCTTTTTCCTTCTGCTGGCACCTGGCCGACTTCAACCTGGGCGGCTGGGGCAATTGGTCGCCGGACGCGCGCAAGGAGTCCTATCCAGTGCTGTGCGAGCCGGATGGGCGGCTGTACCTGGCCGGAGAGCACCTTTCCTATCTGGGCGGATGGCAGGCCGGCGCGATTGAGTCGGCCTGGCAGCAGATCGCCAAGATCCATGCTCGCGTCCAGCAGGCGTGAGGTAAGCGTCATGACCCGCACCAGACCCTTGATTCTCGCCGCGCTGCTGGCCGGGCTGGCTCCGCTGGACGCCCAGGCTCAGGCTCAGACCCCGGCCGCGCTCTACAACGACAACTGCTCGGCCTGCCACCGTCCCGACGGCAAGGGCGTCAAGGGAGCCTTCCCCGCCCTGAGCGGCAACGCCCTGGTCCAGGGCGACCCGTTCGGCGTCGCCGCTGTGGTGCTGAAGGGCCGCAACGGCATGCCCAGTTTCAAGGACGAGTTGACCGACGCCCAGATGGCCAACGTGCTGACCTACATCCGCACGAGCTGGGGGAACAAGGCCAGCCGCATGCACCCGGGCCTGATCGCGGCCGCCCGGGCCCGCACCAACAGCGCCAAGGGCGCGATCAAGGCGCCGTCCAATTGACCCTCTCCGCCGCTTGCCAAGGAACCCTCCGATGAGCCGCGCCCCGTCCGACGGCGTCAGCCGTCGCCACATCTTCGCGCTCGGCGGCGCGTTGGCCGCAGCCGGCGCGGCGGCGCCCGCAACGTCTCGCCAATCGCCGACGACCAAGGCCAGCGCCAACGATGTCGCGCACGTCACCTTGACCGAAGGCGCCAACATCGCCTTCACGATCTCGCCCAAGGGCGACCAGATCGCCTTCGACCTTTGCGGCGTCCTGTGGCTGTGTCCGATCGGTGGCGGCGTCGCGCGCCAGCTCACCGAGCCGGTGTTCGACATCGCCCAGCCCGACTGGTCGCCCGACGGCCAGTCCATCGCCTTCCAGTCGTTCCGCGACGGGACCTATCAGCTGTGGCGCATCAAGGCCGACGGCACGGACCTGGAGGCCCTGACCAGCGGCCCGTTCGACTGCCGCGAGCCCCGATTCTCGCCCGACGGAACGCGTCTGGCCTTCGCCTCGGATCGCGGCGGCAGCTATGGCATCCACCTGCTGGACCTTCGCACTGGTCAGATCACCCCCCTGATCGACGGTCCCGGGGAAGAGTACGAGCCTAGCTGGGCCCCCGACGGCCAGAGCCTGGCCTATGTCATCGACCGTCGCCGGATCGAGGTCTGCGATCTTGCCGGGACCCGACGCGAGGTCGCCGGCGTGCCCGCCAGCACCGGTCCGCGCGCCCCGGGCCTGCCCCAGAACACCGTCAGCAGCCCAGTCTTCACCCGCGACGGCAAGGATGTGTGGTTCGTGCGCGGCGAGGGCGCCAACTCGGAACTGCACAGCGCCAAATCCGGCCGCGTGGTGGGCGGCGAGGAAGTCTTCCCGGTCCGCGCGACCTGGCTTTCGGCCGACGAGATCGTCTATGCCGCCGACGGCCAGATCCGTCGTCGCACCCTGGCTGGAAAGGTTCATGACATCCCGTTCTCGGCCACGGTCGACGTGGTGCGTCCGCGCTACGCCAAGACCCGCCGAGCCTTCGACGGGCCAGGCGACAAGGTGGTGATGGGGATCGGCAGTCCGATTCTGTCGCCGCGTGGCGACAAGATCGTGTTCCGGGCGCTCAATGACCTGTGGGTGGTCGACACCAAGGGCGGCGCGCCCGTCGCCCTGACCCGCGACAGCTTCCACAAGGCCGATCCCAGCTGGTCGCCCGATGGCCAGAGCCTGGTCTATTCGACCGACCGCGCCGGGACGCTGGACCTGTGGATCCGCGACTTGGCGACTGGCCAGGAACGGCGGCTGACGCGCTTCGATGGCGCGGCGGCGTCCTGCGCCTGGTCGCCCGATGGCAAGACCGTCGCCTTCCTCAACCAGAACGGCGCGCTGCATCTGGCCAACGTGGCCGACGGCGCGATCCGCAAGCTGGCGGGCGATCTCTATCAGCCTGGCCGTCCCAGTTGGAGCCCCGATGGCCGCACCATCGCCATGGCCGCCTTCAAGCCCTATTCGGCCCGGTTCCGTGAGGGGCTGAACGAGGTGATGACCGTCGATGTCGAGACGGGGGAAGCGCTCTACCAGCCGATCACGCCGCACCGCTCGATCGCGACGCGTGGCGACGACGGCCCGGTCTGGTCGCCGGATGGCCGCCACCTGGCCTTCGTATTCGCCAGCCGCCTCTACCTCGCGCCGGTCGACGCCAGGGGCAAGCTGAGCGGCGCGCCCCGGCCGATCACCGACGAGGTGACCGACGCCCCCAGCTGGAGCGCCGACAGCGCCAGCCTGCTCTATCTGTCGCTGGGCAGGTTGCGCCTCGTGGCCGCCGGCGGGGGCGCGCCCAAGACCATCCCGCTGCGGATGACCTACGCCAACGCCAGGCCGACCGAGCGGACCATCATCCATGCCGGGCGGCTGTGGGACGGCAAGACCCCGACCGTCCGTGAGGACGTCGACCTGATCCTCGACGGCGCCCGCATCGCAGCCATCATGCCGCACGATCCGGCTCGCAGCGACGCCAGCGCCAGGCGCATCGATGCGCGTCGGCAGACGGTCATGCCCGGCCTGATCGACATGCACGCCCATCACCAGATGCAGGGCTATGGCTATGGCGATCGCAGCGGCCGGCTGTGGCTGGCCATGGGGATCACCACCACCCGCGCCCCGGCCAATCCGGCCTACCACATGGTCGAGGCCCGGGAGTCGATCGATTCCGGCCTGCGGATCGGCCCTCGCTGCTACGGCACTGGCGAGGCGCTGGATGGCGCGCGCATCTACTACAATTTCATGCGGCCGGTCACCGAACCGGGCCAGATGGCGCTGGAGATGCAGCGGGCCAAGGCTCTGTCCTACGACCTGATCAAAACCTATGTCCGCCTGTCGCCGACCATGCAGAAGGCGGCGATCGCATGGGCCCACGCCCACGGCATGCACGTCACCGGCCACTATCACTATCCGGCCCTGGCGTTCGGCGCCGACGGCATGGAGCATATGGGCGCGACCAACCGCCTGGGTTATTCGCGCACGGTCGGCGCCTCGGGCCGGGTCTATCAGGACGCCCACGCCCTGTTCATGAGCAGCGGCGCGCCACGCACCCCGACCCTGTTCCAGGCTTCGGCGCTGTTCCCCGACGATCCCAGCCTGATCGACGATGTGCGGGTCAAGACGCTGTATCCGCCATGGGAATATGCCCGGCTGAAGGCCAGGGCCGACGCGATGGCCAAGGTCGATCGCGCCCCGATCCTCGACGCCCTGGCCCGCAATGTCGAAGAGCTCAAACGCACCGTGCGGGCTGGGGGCGCGGTGGTCACAGGCACCGACAGCCCGATCGACTTCAACGTCGTCAGCCTGCACATGAACCTGCGCGCCATGGTTCGCTACGGCATGACCCCGTTCGAGGCCCTGGTCACCACCACCAGCGCCTCGGCCAAATACCTCGACGCGCCATTGGGCGTGCTGGAGGCCGGCGCCTTCGCCGACGTCGCCATCGTCAATGGCGACCCGCTGACCCGGATCGAGGACGCGGCCAACATCGCCTGGGTGATCAAGCACGGACAGGCCTTCACGGTCGCCGAGTTGATGGCGCCGTTCGTCGGCCAGACCGAGCAGGCGCAGGCCAGCGGGCCGCGCTTCGTTTGCGAGGCCGTCTCACCCTACTGGTGGCACCACCCCGAGTACCTGGCCGCCGGCTTGGGAGGCTGTTGCGACGGCTCGGGCCACGACTTCATGCGCGTCTGAGAAGGATCAAGCCATGCAGACCACACGCAGGGCCCTGGCGTTGGCGGCGGCGACCACGGCCTTCGCCGCGCCAGCCACCCGGGCGGCCGAGCCCGCAACCCGTCCGGCCGCGCCGCGCGGACCTCGGCCCAGCACTGACCCGGCCTATTGGCTGAGTCCCAAGGGCGGCGAGACCGTGGCCATGCTGCTCTATCCCGGCATGACCGCCCTGGATCTGATCGGACCGCACTACGCCCTGGCCACGCTCAAGGGCTCCAGGGTGATGCTGGTCTCCAGGACGCTCGCTCCGGTACAAGCCGATCGCGGCGTCACCCTGACGCCGACGGCGACCTACGACGACGTGCCGGCCGATCTCGACGTGCTGTTCGTGCCGGGCGGCGGGGTGGGAACCCTGACCGCGATGGACGACGACGCCACCCTGGCCTTCCTGGCCGATCGCGGCGCGCGCGCCCGTTATGTGACCAGCGTGTGCACCGGCGCCCTGATCCTGGGCGCGGCCGGTCTGCTCGACGGCTATCGCGCCACCGCCCACTGGAAGGTTCGCGACGCGGTCTTGCCCAGCCTGGGCGCGACCCCGGTCAACACTCGGATCTGCGAGGATCGCAACCGCATCACCGGCGCGGGGGTGACCGCCGGCCTCGACCTTGGCCTGCACCTGGCCGCCAAGCTGCGCGGCCCTGACGCCGCGCGGATGGTACAGTTGATCGCCGAGTACGACCCGCAGCCGCCGTTCGATTCCGGAACACCGGAGCGCGCCTGGCCCGAGACCGCCAACCTGATGCGCTCGCTGCTGCCCAGCTATAATGCCGACGCCATCCGCATTGGCGAGCGCCGTCGCGCGCGCACGACGTCGTAAGCGATGGTTCTCTCGCGCCGTCAGTTCGGTCTCTCGGCCGGTTGTGCGCTGATGGCGTCCGCCACTAGCGGCGCGGCTCAGCCGTCGCCGCCGAAGGCTGACCTGGGCATGGTGATCGACGAGGCGCACTTGGCCGCCGGTCGCGCCCTGCTCCAGACAACACCGTCCATCGACATCCACAGCCACGCGGGCCGGTTCTTCATGCAGGGCGCCGGGGGGCAGACGGCCCTGGCCGTCCGCTCGGGGCCGCCGTTCCTGGAAGGCTCCCTGGCCGCCATGCGGACCGGCGGCCTCAGCGCGGTGATGATCGCCGCCGTCGCCGATCACCTGATCCTGGAAAGCTCGCCCCAGGGACTTAAGGCCGGCCGCCCCTATGCGCCGGGTGAAGCCTTCGCCGACTACCAACGGCAGGTCGCCATCTTGCGCGGCGCCGTGCGCCGCGGCCTCGTCGCGCCCGGCCTGAACGCCGCCGACATCCGCCGCGCGCATCGGGACGGCGTCACGGCCGGTCTTTTCGCGGTCGAGGGCGGCGACTTCATCGAGGATCGCCTCGACAGGATCGTGGCCTGTCATGCCGACGGCGTGCGGTCGGTGACCATCATCCACTATAACACCAACCAGATCGGTGATCCGCAGACGGCCAGTCCTGTGCATGGCGGATTGAGCAGGCTCGGCGGCGACGTCGTTCGCCAGATGAACAAGGCGGGCGTGCTGATCGACCTGTCGCACGCAAGCCGGGACGCCACCCGCCAGGCGGTCGAGATCTCGACCCGCCCGATGATCATCTCCCATTCCAACCTGACGGCGCCCAGCTTGGAACATCCCCGCCTGATCAGTCCGGAGCACGCCCGTCTGGTGACCGAGCGGGGAGGGCTGATCGGCGCCCTGCCGGCGGGAGCCGGGCAGACCAGCTTTGCGGCCTATGTCGACACGCTGCTGCGGATGATCGACCTGCTGGGCGTGGATCACGTCGCGATCGGCACCGACATGGACTTCACTTTCAAGTCCGTACTGCCCGACTACGGCGCGTGGTCGCTCATCCCCGCCGCGCTCTTGGCCCGCGGCGTCGCGCCCGACGAGGTGAGGCGCGTCATGGGCGAGAACTTCCTGCGCGTGCTCCGGGCCATCGAAACCTAGCGCCCTCCAATCCCAAAGGACCAAGCGATGATCAGACTTTCAAATCTCATGTTCTTGCTGGCCGCCGCGATCTCGCTGAACACCGCGCCGACGCAGGCGCGGGCCTCGGCTGAGACCATCGAATTCATCCCTGCCAAGGGCGCGGCGCCGTTCTCGGCGGCCGTCCGGGTCGGCGATGTTCTCTATCTCTCCGGCCAGATCGGCAATGGCCCGGACGGCAAGCTCGCCGAGGGCTGGGAGGCTCAATCGGTGCAGACGCTCGACAACATTGCCGCTGTCCTGAAGTCGCAAGGCCTTGGCATGGACGACGTGTTCAAGTGCACCGTCATGCTCTCCGATATGAGCAAGTGGTCGGACTTCAACAAGATCTACGTCCGCTACTTCAAGCCCGGTCGCCTCCCCGCCCGCAGCGCCATGGGCGTCAATGGCCTGGCCGCCAACGCCTTCGTCGAACTGGAGTGCTGGGCCTATGCGAACCGCGCCAAGCCTTAGGCAAGGCACGATGTGCGACGCTTGAAGGCAACATTACCTATGCTGTCGATGGGCGCAATTGAGTACGCCCCTGGCGTTCAAGTCCAGGGACACGGACGGCTGGCTTTGAGATCTTGTCGATACAGGGATTGGAAGGCGCTGTGACATCGGGTGTCGCCGCGCAATCACGTAAAGCCCGTTTGAAAAGCGGGTCGGGTCGAGGGCGCCAAACCATGGACAACTCCGCCGTCGAGGCCTGTGACGTAGGCAGCGATCCGGGGTTGCCCGCCTCGCCCGATTAACGGGCCGCGCGCCAACGCTTTGAGCGGCAAGATCGACGGGGACCAGTAACGTCGCGACGACGACTACGATCATGTGCACCAGCCTGGGCGTGCTTCGGCAGGGCCACCAGGATGAACTTGGCGCCGCTGCGCTCGATCGGAGCGTGAAACGCCGACTGCATGGCGTAGAGACCCATTCATAGGCCCTCCCGCGAAGGGCTGGAGAAGTTAGACGTCGCTGTTAATTCGCTGAAACAAACTCCCGCCGGGGGAGGGGTGAGACACGCTAGCGTGTTGTATTCGTTGGCTTGCAGAACACCCTTCCGGGCCGCGATGCGTCTGTCGTCTCAACGCAAGGCGTCCCTATTCCACGTAAGATCGCCAATGATGCGCGGCGGTCGCAGTTGAGCGGGCCTCTGTCTTGTCATTGACCTCGAAAAAGGTCGCAATCAAGTCTGGGTCGTTTTTTGCGGCGCCGAGAAAATGTATTGGGTCAAGAGCGCGGCGGGTAGGCTGGGCGCGAACGGAACGCGCCCGTTCTGTGGGATCCATAGGGAGCGACAACGTCATGAAGCGTGAATCGGTCATCGTGGCGCTGGCGACGGCTTTGGTCGGTGGGCTGCTCGCCGGGTCTCTGGCCATGGCTCAAGCCAAACCCGAGGACACCGAGCTATGGAAGCCCGCGCCGGCGGAGGTCTCGCCGCCTAAGGAGGTCGCGGGTCCTCCGTCGGACGCGGTCGTCCTGTTCGACGGCGACGACCTGGATCAGTGGGTTTCGACAAAGGACAAGTCGCCGGCCGGCTGGCCTGTCGCCAACGGCGTCGTCACGGTCGATAAGGCGCGGGGCAACGTCGAGACCCGGCGAGTCTTTGGCGATTATCAGCTCCACCTGGAATGGCGCATCCCGGCAGCTATTACCGGATCGGGTCAAGCGCGGGGCAACAGCGGTGTTTTCCTGGCTTCAACGGGACCCGGCGATCAAGGCTACGAGCTGCAGATCGTCGATTCCCACGATAACCCGACCTATGTGAACGGCCAGGCCGCCAGCGTTTACAAGCAGCATCCACCGCTGGTGAACGCCAGCCGGGCGCCGGGCGAGTGGCAGACGTACGACGTGATCTGGCGCGCGCCGGTCTTCGGCGCGGATGGCGCGTTGATGTCGCCCGCCACCGTGACGGCGCTGCATAACGGCGTGCTGGTGCAGGACAACGCCGTCCTGGCCGGCGAGACGGTGTATATCGGCAGGCCGGCTTACAGGCCCCACGGTCCGGCGCCGATCAAGTTGCAGGCTCACGGCGACCGCAGCGCGCCGATCAGCTTCCGCAACATCTGGGTTCGCGAGCTGCCGCCGCGGCCCTAGTCGGCGGCATCTGGTCAACCGGGCGGCGGGGCCGTGCTCGACCGGACGATCAGCCGGTGGGGCAGGGTGACGTTCCGCAGGGCGGCGGCGCGGTCCGCCAGGATGTCGAGAAGCAACCGGACCACCTCGTGGCCGATCTGCTCCATGGGCTGGCTGACCGTGGTCAGTCGCGGACTGAGATATTGGGCGAAGCGAATGTCGTCGAACCCGACCAGCGAGACGTCCCGCGGGCAGGCAAGGCCGCGGCGCCGGATGGCCTCGATCGCGCCCATCGCCATTTCGTCGCTGAAGCAGAAGATCGCCGTGGGCGGGGCGGGCTGGTCGAGCAGGTCGCCGGCCTGGCGCAGGCCGGACTCGATCGAGAAGTCGCCGATGGCCATGCGCAGCGCGCTGGCGCGTCCTCGGCGCTCCGCGGCCGCCAGGACGCCGGCCAGGCGGTCGCTGCTGATCGGGCTGACGAGCGGCCCCGTCACGATCCCGATACGGGTGTGACCCAGGTCATAGAGATGCTCCATGACCTCGGCCGCCGCGCCTTCGTTGTCGATGTGGGCGCTGGACACCGCAAGGCCCGGGCGGAATTCGCAGCCGTTGACGATCGGCGTCCGCGGCCCCTTGGCGGCGACCATTTCGGCCAGGACGTCCGGCAGGCGATGCCCCAGGAAGATCAGGCCATCGGCTTCCTTGCGCCGGAACATCGCCGCGTACTGTTCCTCGCGGGCCTCCTCGTGCCGGGTATTGCCCAGCAGCACCGAATATCCGGCCGTCAAGGCCGCCTCCTCGACGCCGCGGATGACCTGCGAGAAGAATGGATTGGAGATGTCCGGCACCGTGACCAAAATCTTCTCGGTCCGGAGCGTGCGCAGGCTCTTGGCGGCGAAGTTGGGCTCGTAGCCAAGGCGGACGACCGCTTCCATCACCTTGTTGCGGGTTGTTTCGAGCACCAGTTCAGGCGCGCTGAACACCCGCGAGACCGTCGCGGCCGAGACCCCCGCGTCTAGCGCGACTTCGTGAATGGTGGCCATCGGCGCGACACTGGCGGCAAGCTCGACCCTTGGCAAGGCGCGGCGGCTTGAAGTCGGCGCCGCTGGGTGGTTGCCGCTTCGACGGACCCCTGTTATCGATGATTTCGATTACATGAGCGCGGGAGTGGTCCAAACGGACCGAAACCTGGGCGCCGATGCTGGTCGGGGAGGCCAGAACCATGACGACGAGCTTGCGGCTCTTCCTGATGATGGTGCTCCAACTGGCGATCTGGGGCGCGTGGGCGCCGAAGATCTTTCCGTATATGGGCATGCTGGGCTTTGAGCCTTGGCAGCAGTCACTGGTCGGCAGTTCCTGGGGCGTGGCCGCTCTGGTCGGCATCTTCTTTTCAAACCAGTTCGCCGATCGCAATTTCGCGGCCGAGCGCTTTCTGGCGGTCAGCCATCTGATCGGCGGCCTGGCCTTGGTCGGGACGGCGTTCGCGACCAGTTTCTGGCCGTTCTTCGCCTGCTACCTGATCTTCAGCCTGGTCTATGTGCCGACCCTGTCGGTGACCAACTCAATCGCCTTCGCCAATCTGCGCAACCCGGCGGCCGATTTCGGGGCGGTGCGCATGGGCGGCACGGTGGGCTGGGTGCTGGTCAGCTGGCCCTTCGTCTTCCTGCTGGGCGCCCATGCCTCGGTCGAGCAGATGCGATGGATCTTCCTGGTCGCGGCGCTGATCTCGTTCGCCTTCGCTGGCTATTCCCTGACCTTGCCGCACACCCCGGCCCGCAAGGATGCGCCGGGCATCGACAAGCTGGCCTGGCGACGCGCCTTCAAGCTATTGGCGACGCCGTTCGTGCTGGTGCTGTTCATCGTGACCTTCATCGATTCAGTGATCCACAACGGCTATTTCGTGATGGCCGACGCTTTCCTGACCAACCGGGTGGGCATCGCCGGCAACCTTAGCATGGTGGTGCTGAGCCTGGGCCAGGTGGCCGAGGTCCTGACCATGTTCCTGCTTGGCCGGGTCCTGGCCAAGCTGGGCTGGAAGATCACGATGATTGTCGGTGTGCTGGGCCATGCCGCGCGCTTCGCGGTCTTCGCCTTCTTCGCCGACAGCATCCCCGTGATCATCGCCGTGCAGCTGCTGCACGGGATCTGCTACGCCTTCTTCTTCGCCACGGTCTATATCTTCGTCGACGCGGTCTTTCCCAAGGACGTCCGCTCCAGCGCCCAGGGCCTGTTCAACCTGCTGATCCTGGGCGTCGGCAATGTGGTGGCCAGCTTCCTGTTCCCCACCTTGGTTGGCCGCCTCACCCAGACGGGCGCCGATGGCGTTCCCACCGTGGACTATACCAGCCTGTTCCTCGTCCCCACCGGCATGGCCCTGGCGGCGGTTTGTCTGCTGGCCCTGTTCTTCAAGCCGCCGACCCGCGCGCCAATCTCGGAGGTCGCCGACGACGGACCGGTCGCGGCCGCCACGCCGGCCCAGCCCTGACCATGCCTATCCAGAAAAAGGAAAGCCCCATGCGCTCAACTGTTTTGGGACATCTCGCCGGCGGCGCCGACCTGTCGCGGCGCAGCCTGCTGGGCGCCGGCGCGGCGGCCCTGGGCATGACCCTTGGCGGCGTGGCCAACGCGGCGGACAAGCCGTTCTTCCAGCGCCACGGCCTGCCGGTCGGCATCCAGCTCTACAGCCTGGGTCCGGATCTGGCAAAGGACCTGGAGGCCCAACTGGCCACGGTCGCCAAGATCGGGTTCAAGTCGGTGGAACTGGCCGGCTATCTGGGCCGCACCCCGGCCGAGCTGCGCGCCGCCTTCGACCGCGCCGGCCTGGTGTGCCCCAGCGCCCACATTTCGCCCAAGGGCGCTAGTGGCCCCAGCTTCAGCGGCGATCTGGTCAAACTGGCCGACGAGTTGCAGGTGATCGGTGTGAAGTCGGCGATCATGCCCATCCACTATATCCCCGACCGCATGGGCGGCGCCGACCTGCGCCAGGCCGGCGTACAGATGACCGCCGACGACTGGAAGTGGAACGCCGATTTCCTCAACGAAAAGGCTGCCGTCCTCAAGAAGGCCGGCATCGTCACCGGCTATCACAACCACAATTTCGAGTTCGCTCCACTCGGCGAAACCAACGGCATGGAGATCCTGCTGAAGGGGACTGACCCGAAACTCGTCACCTTCGAGCTGGACGCTGGCTGGGTCACGGCGGCGGGCCACGACCCCATCGCCCTGATGAAGGCGCATCCGGGCCGGTTCACCCAGATGCACGTCAAGGACATCAAGCCCACGACCAAGACCAACTTTGAGCTGCGCCAGGACCCGACCGAGGTCGGCGGCGGTATGATCGACTGGAAGAAACTGCTGCCGGCCGCCTACGCCGCCGGTATCCGGGGCTTCTATTACGAGCAGGAGCCGCCGTTCGCCCATGCCCGTCTGGAGTCGGCCCGGATCAGCTTTGAGTATCTGGCGAAAGTGACGGCCTGATGAGCCCTCGCGCGCCCCTGCGGCTGGCCATGGTCGGCGGCGGTCCCGGCTCCTTCATCGGGCCGGTGCACCGCATGGCCGCTGAGCTGGATGGCCGCATCCGGCTGGTGGCCGGCGTGTTCAGCCGCGATGCGGACAAGAACGCGGCGGCGGCCGACGGCTGGAACGTGGCGCGCGACCGGGTCTATCCCGACCATCACGCGATGATCGCGGCCGAGCGAGCGCGCGCCGACGGGGCCGATCTGGTCGCCGTGGTGACGCCCAACCACCTGCACTTCGACGTCGCGACGGCCGCCCTGCGTGGTGGGCTGCACGTGATCAGCGACAAGCCCGCCACGCTGAACCTGGCGCAGGCTTTGGAGCTGGCCGACATCGTGGCCGCCTCGGGCAAGCTATATGGGCTGACCTACACCTATACCGGCTATCCGATGGTCCGCGAGGCGCGCGAGATCGTGGCGCGGGGCGACATCGGCGCGGTGCGCAAGGTCGTGGTCGAATATTCGCAGGGCTGGCTGTCGAAACCGATCGAACGGGAAGGCAACAAGCAGGCCGATTGGCGCTCGGACCCGGCGCAATCGGGCGTAGGCGGCTGCATCGGCGACATCGGGGTGCACGCCTTCAACATCGCCGAGTTCATCACCGGCGTTCGGGTCGAGCGCCTGTGCGCCGACGTCGCCACGGTGGTGCCGGGACGAAACCTGGACGACGACTGCAACGTGCTGCTGCGGTTCGAGGGCGGCGCGCGCGGCGTGCTGATCGCCTCGCAGATCTCTGCGGGCGCGCGCAACGGCCTGACGATCAGCGTCTATGGCGAGATGGGCGGCCTGACCTGGTCGCACGAGCGCCCCAACGACCTGACCCTGGACTGGCTGGACGGGCCCAGCCAGGTGCTGCACGCCGGCTCGGCCTATCTGGGCGCGGGCGCCCGCGCGGTCACGCGGCTGCCGACCGGCCATCCGGAGGGCTTCATCGAGGCCTTCGCCAATATCTATCGTGACTTCGCCGACGCGATCGTCGGAAATGGCGACGGTCGGCTGGTGCCGGACATCGCCGAGGGCGTGCGCGGCATGGCCTTCGTCGAGCGCGCCGTGGCCGCCAGTCGGGCCGACGCCGGCTGGGTGACGCTTGATGGAGAGGGGCGATGAAGACGCTCAAGGGACCGGCCATCTTCCTGGCCCAGTTCATCGGCAGCGAGCCGCCGTTCGACAAGCTGGAGACCATGGCGGCCTGGGTGGCCGACCTCGGCTATGTCGGCGTGCAGATGCCGACCGGCGGGGCCGACTCGTTCTTCGACCTCGCCCTGGCGGCGGAAAGCCAGACCTATTGCGACGACATCGCCGGGATGCTGGCCGGTCACGGCCTGCAGATCACCGAGCTCTCGACTCACCTGCAAGGCCAGCTGGTCGCCGTCCATCCGGCTTATGACGAGCTGTTTGACGGCTTCGCGCCGCCCGAAGTCCGCGGCAAGCCCAAGGAACGGCAGGCTTGGGCGGTGGGGCAGGTGAAAGCCGCCGCCGTGGCCAGCCGGCGCCTGGGCCTCAACGCTCACGCCACCTTCTCGGGCGCTTTGGCCTGGCCCTATTTCTACCCCTGGCCGCAACGGCCCGCGGGCTTGATCGAGGAAGCCTTCGCCGAGCTCGGGCGACGCTGGAAGCCGATCCTCGACGTCTTCGAGAACGAGGGCGTGGACGTCTGCTACGAGATCCATCCGGGCGAGGATCTGCACGACGGCGCCACCTTCGAGCGGTTCCTGGACGAGGTCGGCGGTCATCCGCGCGCCAACATCCTCTACGACCCCAGCCACTTCGTGCTGCAGCAACTGGACTACCTGGGCTACATCGACCGCTATCACGAGCGGATCAAAGCCTTCCACGTCAAGGACGCCGAGTTTCGGCCATCGGCCCAGTCGGGCGTCTATGGCGGCTACCAGGGATGGGCCGAGCGGCCGGGCCGCTTCCGCTCGCTGGGCGACGGCCAGGTGGACTTCAAGGCGATCTTCTCCAAGCTGGCCCAGTACGATTATTCCGGCTGGGCGGTGCTGGAATGGGAATGCGCCCTGAAGCATCCCGAACAGGGCGCCCGCGAAGGCGCGCCGTTCATCCGCGACCATATCATCCAAGTCACGGACAAGGCGTTCGACGACTTCGCCGGCAGCGCGCCCGACGCGGGCCGCAATCGGCGCCTACTGGGGCTCTAGAGCCGCCGCCAAACCTCTGACGGAGTCCTGTCGATGAACTTCCCGCTTAAGCTCGCTCCCGTTCTGGCCGCCGCCGTCTTGGTCGGGACGGCCACCAGCGCCGCCGCCGCGCCGCCGACAGGCCAGCAGGTGTTCGAGCAGCGTTGCACGGTCTGCCACTCGGTTCAGCCCGCGCCCGGCAAGATGGGACCGCCCCTGGCCGGGGTGGCCGGCCGCAAGGCGGGCGCGGTTGCCGGCTACGCCTACAGCTCCGGTCTGAAAGGCTCCAACATCACCTGGACTCCCGACGCGCTGGACGCCTTCCTGAAGGCGCCGGCAAAGGCGGTCCCGGGGACCAAGATGCTGCTGGGCGCGCCCGATGCGGCGCAACGGGCCGCCGTGATCGAATACCTGGGCTCGCTAAAGAAGTAGCGCCGACCCGTGTCGCCCAGGCAGCCTGAGCGAGGCTTCCGGTACGACACGGCTGGAACGTCTAGCGCGCCGTCAGTTCCTGGATCTCGATGTCCTTGAACTCGATCGAGTAACCCTCGCTCTGCAGGGCGATATAGCCCTGCGTGACGGGCTGGGCGCCGCGCGCGAGGATGTAGGGCTTGGCCCCTCCCGCGACGGTGTCGTCGGGATCGAGCGTGAGCCCGGCATAGCGGTGAACGACCGCGCCGTTGATCTTCTGAAGCACCTCGCCGTTGGGCAGGACATCCAGCTCGACCTTGGTCCAGGTCCCGTTGGGGATCGTCGGCGCATTGGCTGGCGGCGTGCAGTGTTCCTTGGCCTTGACCCCGTCGAAGGTGAGGGTGATCCCGGGCGTGCACACAGCGCCCGTGGGACGGGGCGCGTCGCCGTCCTTGCCCAGCAGCTGGAATTCGACGGAGACCGGGAAGGGCTGGTCCACGGCCATGCTCTCTGGGCTCTGGCTGTGGAACATGATCCCGCTGTTGCTTCGGGCCCAGGCGGGCGTGTCCGGGAGGCCAGCGTCCAGGAAACGGTAGGAAAGGCGCAGGCGGTAGGCCTTGAACGGCGTCTTGTGGAACAGGTGGCCGAACTGGCCGTCCAGCCTGTCGTAGCCGGCGTAGGACACCCGGATCACCCCGTTGTCGGCCACGAAGGTCTGGCGATAGTTCTCGCCGGCCGGATGCTTGGCGATCTTGGGGGTCCAACCATCCAGGGTCCTTCCGTCGAAGAGCGGTCGCCACGGTCCGGCCTTGGGCTCTTCGGCGTTCGCCGGCGCGTGGAGGCCGAGCGCGACACCGCTGAACACGACGACCATGCCGGCAACTCGGCCGGCCAGCGTGCGGCGGAAGGCAACGGACTGATGGGGCTTGTTCATGGGCTTTCGTCGTCCTCCCTTTGCGTCGGCGATTAGATCGAAATGCCGAGCTTTCTTGCAATGTAACCCATTTCATGGAAGCCTCCAGGCAACAATGAAGGGTTCGCCGAGGGCGGCGCGTCATGCCGCCCAGCGGCGGGCGCGGCCCTATCAGGCGCGTCGAGTGGGGAGTAAACATGGCCAATCTCAACGGTCGCACGCGCCTTGAAAACACCTATGACGCGATCGTCGTCGGCAGCGGTATAACCGGCGGTTGGGCGGCCAAGGAGCTGACCCAGAAGGGTCTCAAGACCCTGGTGCTCGAGCGTGGCCCGATGGTGCGCCATCTGGAGGATTATCCCACCGCGACCACCGATCCTTGGCAGGCGAAATATCCGCAAGGCCAACTGCCGCCCGAGGAGCTGAATGCGCATTACGCCGTCCAGAAGCGCACCGGCTACACCCTGACCGAGCACACCCAGCACTTCTTCGTCCGTGACGACCAGAACCCCTATACCGAGGAAAGCCGCTACGACTGGATCCGCGGCTATCATGTGGGCGGTCGCTCGCTGACCTGGGGCCGCCAGAGCTATCGACACAGCCCGATCGACTTCGAGGCCAACGCCCGCGAGGGGATCGGCGTCGACTGGCCGATCCGCTACGAAGACCTGGCGCCCTGGTACGACTACGTAGAGCGCTTCATTGGCGTCTCGGGCCAAAACGAGGGTCTGGCCCAGCTTCCGGACGGTCAGTACCAGCCGCCGATGGCGATGAACTGCGTCGAGAAGGCCTTCAAGGCCAAGTCCGAGGCGCGCTTCCCCGAACGGCGGATCACCATGGGCCGCACCGCGCACCTGACCGAGCCGACCGAGGAGCAGCTCAGCCTGGGCCGGACCAAGTGCCAGTACCGCAACCTATGCATCCGCGGATGCCCGTTCGGCGCCTATTTCAGCTCCAACTCAGCGTCGCTGGTGGCGGCGGACCGCACCGGCAACCTGGTCATCCGCCCAGGATCGATCGTCACCTCGCTGATTTATGACGAGAAGGCGGGCCGGGCCAGCGGCGTGCGCATCCTCGACGCCGAGACGCGCCAGGAAGAAGAGTTCTACGCCGACGTCGTATTCCTGTGCGCCTCGGCCTTCAACTCCGCCTGGATCCTGATGAATTCGACCAGTTCGCGCTTCCCGAACGGGTTCGGCAACGCCAGCGATCAACTGGGCCGCAACGTCATGGACCACCACCTGGGCGTGGGGGCCAGCGGGGAGGCGCCCGAGTTCGCCGACACGTACTATTCAGGCCGCCGCCCGAACGGGATCTATGTGCCGCGCTTCCGTAATCTGGGTGACGCCGCGACCCAGCGCAGCGACTATCTTCGCGGCTTTGGTTACCAGGGCGGCGCCTCCCGTTCCGGCTGGGATCGCGACCTGACCAAGCCAGGTGCCACGCCAGCGCCCAGAGGTTTCGGCGCCGAGCGCAAGGCCGCGCTGAGCCAGCCGGGGCCCTGGGTCATCGGCCTGGGCGGGTTTGGCGAGATCCTTCCCTATGCCGATAACCGCATCACCCTGAACCATGAGGTGAGGGACCAGTTCGGCCTGCCGACCCTGTCGATGAACGTCACGATCCGTGAGAACGAGATCGCGATGCGCCGCGACATGCAAACGGCCGCGGCCGAGATGCTGGAAGCGGCGGGGTTCAAGAACGTGCAGGGGCGCGACAGCGGCTACGCGCCCGGCCTTGGCATCCATGAGATGGGCACGGCGCGCATGGGACGCGACCCCAAGACCTCGGTGCTCAACGCCCACAATCAGGTCCACGAGTGCAAGAACGTCTACGTCACCGACGGCGCGGCCATGACGTCGGCGTCCTGCGTGAATCCGTCCCTGACCTATATGGCGCTGACCGCCCGCGCGGCTGACCACGCGGTACAGGCGCGCAAGCGGGGAGAGCTGTGATGCTGAACCGACGCGACGCCCTTCGCGGCCTGGCCCTGACGGTCGGGGGAACGGCGATCGGATGGGCGGCGAGGGCGGCCGCCGCGCCGGCGCTCGCCTGGACGCCCGTGGCCCTCACCTCCGGCCAGGCGCGGCTCGTCGATGTGGTGGCCGAGTTGATCATCCCCGCGACCGACACCCCCGGAGCGCGCCAAGCCGGCGTGCCGCAATTTATCGACCGCGCCTTGGCCGACTATTTGGACAAGGCCCAGTCCGATCGTCTCCGCGCGGGACTGGAGCGCATGGACGCCGACGCCCGCGCGGCCCAGGGCGACATCTTCGTGGCCTTGACGCCGCAACAGCAAGTTGAGCTCCTGACCGGCTATGAGCGCGAAGCCTCCACGATGGGGAGCGGGGCGCCGGGCGAGAGCCACTTTTTCCCCATGCTGCAGGACCTTGTCACGGTCGGCTATTTCACCTCGGAACCCGGCGCGACTCTTGCGTTGCGCTATGATCCCATACCGGGCGCCTATGATGGCTGCGTTCCGCTCGCGCAACTCGGTCGCGGCTGGGCGACCCGGTAGACAGGAGGCCCGCGCCATGCCGCCCTTCAATCGTCGTGTCGTGCTGTCTGGCGGCGTGGTCGCCAGTCTTGGCGCCAGCGCATCGATCGCGCGCCAAAGTCATGTGGCCTCCGACCTCTCCGGCGCGTCTTCGATCATCCATCAGGCGTTTTTCTGGCTGAAGAACCCCGGTTCAAAACCAGATCGCGACCAGCTGATCGCTGGATTGAACAGTCTGCGATCGATTGAAGTCATACAGCATTTGACCATCGGCGTTCCGGCTTCAACCGAAAAGCGTGAGGTTGTTGACGCCAGCTATGATGTTTCTGAGTTGATGATCTTCAAAAGTGTCGAAGATCAGAAAACTTATCAAGACCACGCGGTTCACCTCAGATTTGTCGAGCAATATGCGCACCTGTGGCGAAAAGTACTTGTCTATGACTCCAGGTCGCTATGACGGCTGGCTCGACCAAGTGAGCGCTGGCGCGGCGTTCGGCCTCTAGCGCCGGCGCCGGCTTTCGCTCAGCGCACAGGCGACCGGGGCTTGGGCTCGGTCGTCCCTGGATGGTCTTGAGGCTCGGACTTCGCCGTCGCTCTTGCCATCCCCCGCTTCGCCGCTCCAAAAGAGGGCGGCCGGAGTTCAAGCGACATGACCCAAACACGCCTGAAAGGCGCAGAACGACGCGAGCGCTTCCTCGACGCGGCCGCGCAGATCGTGATCGAGCAGGGCGTCGCCGCCGTGACCATGGACGGCGTGGCGCATCTGACGGGGGTGACCAAGGCTCTGGGCTATCGCTATTTCACGGACCGCGACGATCTGTTGACGGCGCTGTTCGATCGCGAGACCCAGATCTATGTCGAGCGTCTGGCCAGCGAGGTCGGGCCGCGGTCCAGCTTCGAGGATTGGGTGCGTGGAGCCTTGAAGTACTGGTGCCGACGCGCCGACGAACGGGGCGAGCTCTTCATGCGCCTAGTCAGGGATTGCGGCCCTCTGGCGGAGCGGGCGCGGGCCAACCGAAAGGCCGACGCCGAGGGCTGGGCGCTGGGGCTGCAAAAGGCCTTTGGCCTTCCGCCTCGCCAGGCCAAGCAGTATGCCTGGTTCATGGTGGCGGGCACGGCGGGCGCCCTGGACGCGCGCGATGGCGACGATGACGCCATGATCGAGGCTATTACCCTGGCGGTCGTCGCCGGCGCCAAGGCCTTGGCCAAGCAATATGGCGAACCCCGCCCTTCCAAGTCCTAGGGGCGATCTTTCGACGGCGGGTTGCTAGGCTCATTAAGTGACGATATCGTTACTTAATGAGCGAGACGCTGAGATCTCGCGAACGGCCGCGACGCCGAGCGAGAGGAAACGCGCATGAAGCTCTATGGGGAAGACAATCCCGCGCCCAATCCCCGACGGGTGCGCATCTTCCTGGCCGAGAAGGGCCTCACGCTCGAGCAGGAGCGGGTGCCGCTGCGCGAGCGGGCCCACAAGGTCGCCGACTTCCTGGAAAAGAACTCGTTGGGGCAGGTGCCCGTCCTGGAACTGGATGACGGCTCGTTCCTCAGCGAGAGCGTCAGCATCTGCCGCTATTTGGAAGGCCTGCATCCATTGCCGCCGCTGTTTGGAACGACGCCGAAAGAGCAGGCGACGATTGACATGTGGATCCGCCGCATCGAGCTGCAGCTGATGGCCCCAATCGCCCACATCTGGCGGCACACCCATCCGCTGACGGCGGGTCTGCTGACCCAGTACAAGGACTTCGGCGAGTCCAATCGCGCGCAAGCCGATCGGATCTATCGCTGGCTGGACCAGGAACTGGTCGATCGCGCCTTCATCGCCGGCGACGCCTACAGCATGGCCGACATCATCGCCCTGACCACTATCGAGTTTGGCCAGATGATCGGCGTGCCGATCCCGCAAGACTGCGGCCGCGTCACCACCTGGCGCGACCGCGTCGCGGAAAGGCCCAGCGCGGCGGCCTGACGAACAAGTGTTCAAAAGGCATTGCCATGCCCATTAAGTGACGATAGCGTTACTTAAGCGTCCCGGGCCCGGAAGCTGATCCATCGCAGTGGTGAGCCGTCCAGTCTCACCCGTTGCTTTCGCCGACCGCCAGTCCGCGGCGACGACGGCTTGCGCTCTAACAGACCACAAAAGAAGCCGCCCAGCGGCTCAAGGAGGAACGCGCCATGCCTACCCAATCGCGCTCGCCGCGAACCTTCAAGGCTGAACTGCTGGTCGGCGTGGCCGTCGGGGCCGCCACCCTGTTCGCCGCCGCCGCGCAGGCCGAAACCCTCCCGGACGCCAACCCGGTCATCACGGTGGACGAGATCATGGTCACCGCCCAGAAGCGGGCCGAGAACGTGCAGGACGTGCCCCTGGCGATCACCGCCGTGCGCGGCGAGGCGCTGGCGGCGATGAACATCACCCAGCCCCAGCAACTGTCGTTGATCGATCCCAGCGTGCGCTTCAAGCAGAGCCTGAGCAGCAGCGCCTCGGGCCTGACCATCCGGGGCGTCGGCACCAGCAGCTTCTCGGCCGGCATCGAGCAGAGCATCTCCACCGTCGTTGACGGCGTCGTGCTGGCCGATCCGGCCAGCCTGGCCACCCTGGCCGATGTCGAGCGGGTCGAGATCCTGCGCGGCCCCCAAGGCATGCTGTTTGGCAAGAACGCCTCGGCGGGCCTGGTGCACTTCATCACCAACCGCCCCAAGCTGAACGAGAACAGCGGCCAGCTGCATGTCCAGTATGGCGAGCGCGGCGAACAGATCCTGCAGGCGGTCGGCAATGTGGCCCTCGGCGACAGGCTCGCCTTGCGCCTGGTGGCCACGCGCAATGAGCGCGACGGCCTGATCCGCAATGTCGCCAAGGACAACGCCTTCACCGATCCCCAGGATGTCAGCACCCTGACCCTGAAGCTTCTGTGGCGACCCAGCGACGACCTGACCGTCTATTTCTCGGCGGATCGGACCGACAACGACGCCTTCTGCTGCTCGTCCACCTGGCGCAAGGTTACGCCGGGCTACGCGCCGGCGGTGACCAACGCCCGCTACGGCATTGTCGCCGGACCCAGGAACCTGCAGGTCGCCGCCAACGGTCCGTCCGAGGGAAAGTCGACCGCCCAGGGCGGCACGCTTCAGGTCGATTACAATCTCGGCGACCTGACCCTGACCTCGATCAGCGCCTATCGTTCGGTCAAGCGCCAGGCCTTCTATGACGGCGACCTGACGCCGGTCAGCTATGTCGACGTCAATGGCGGGGCAGGGAAGACCGACTGGCTCAGCCAGGAACTGCGCCTGACCTCGCCGATCGGCGAGCGCTTCGACTATGTGGCCGGTCTATACCTCTACCACTCCAAGGCTTCGTCGCTGATCCGCCAACGCGGCCAGCTCAGCTGGATCGTGCCGGCCTCCAATGGCGTCACGGTTCCGATCATCCCCGGCGCCCCGCTGGGAACGATCTTCGAGACCTCGACGGTGAACGACACCAACTCGACCAGCTTCGCCGGCTTTGGCCAGGTCGGCCTGCACATCACGCCCAAGCTCGATCTGATCGCCGGAGCCCGGGTGACGCGCGACGAGATCACCCTGGACTACCGCCGAGCCCCGACTCCAGGCGCGGTCTATATCCCAGGCTCGGTGACGCTGGCTTTCCACCAGGAGGTCAGCAACACCAACCTCTCCTGGCGCGTGGGTCCTCGCTACAACATCAGCGACGACATCATGGCCTATGCGACGGTGTCGCGCGGCTACAAGGGTCCCGGTTTCAGCGGGCTCAGCGCCGTCAACGCCACGGCGGACCAGCGCGTGCAGCCGGAGATCCCGACCAGCTACGAGGCCGGCATGAAAGCCGCGTTCCTGGACCGCCGCCTGATCGTCAACGCCAACGTCTACGCCACCACCGTCAAGAACTTCCAGGCTCAGGTGTCCGACCTGACCAGCGCCACCTACTCCTCGCGCATCACCAACGCCGGCGAGATCAAGACGCGCGGGGTCGAGGCCAACCTGATGGCGCGGCCGATGGCCGGCCTCAGTCTGACAGCGGGCGTCGCCTACACCCACGCCCGCTATGCCGACTTCAACGGCGTGCAGTGCTACTTCGGCCAGCCCAAGATCGCCCAGGGCGGTCCCTGCAGCGCGCCGCCGGCTAGTCCCACGTCGCTGGATGGCTTCTTCAACGCCGAGGGTCTCAGCATCGCGGGCGTCCCGGAATGGGTGTACGGCCTGAGCGCGGTCTATGAACGTCCTCTGACGACGCAGCTGCGCGGCTTCGCCCAGGCCAACTGGAACTGGCAGAGCGACATCAACTACGCCATCAGCGGGGATCCGGGGACGATCCAGAAAGCCTATGGCCTGCTGGGCGGTCGCATAGGCGTCTCGGCGCCGGACAAGGCTTGGAGCGTGGCGCTCTACGCCAGCAACCTACTCGACAAGCGCTACGCGGCCCAGATCACGCCGTCGCCGGTCACCGCGCTCAACCCGGGCGGCTACGTCCAGTATTTCAGCCCGGACTCGGTGCGCCGGGTTGGAATCAGCCTGGACCTCGCCTTCTAGACCTCGCTCGCGCCGCGCCCTTGCAGTTCGGCGCCTTGGGGCGAGGCCGGCCGCGTCGGCGCGAGCGGCGCGGCCAAGCAACGCCTCGTCCCATTTTTCTTCCCCTCCGCCCCTCCAAAAGGAGAGCCAAATGACAAAGCTTATGGGACGCCGCGCGTCGCTGGGCGCTCTGGCCGGACTGGCCGCCGCCCCGCTGATCGCGTCGAAGGCCAGCGCCAAGCCCGCCGCGCCAATGCCGCCGGTCACGATCTACCATCTCGAAGGCCGCAGGTCCGAGCGCATCGTCTGGCTGATGGAAGAGCTGGGCCTGCCTTACGACCTGAAGTTCAAGCGCGGCGACCTGGCCGGCTCCATGGCGCTGATCCGCGCGTTCAGCCCGGTGGTCCCGATGGCGCCGACCGTCAAGTACGGCGACCAGGTGCTGGTCGAGTCCGGCGCGATCATCGAACTGATCCTGAACCGCCACGCGCCTGGAAAGCTTCAGCCCGCCCTCGACAGCCGGGACTATCCCGACCACCTGATGTGGATGCATTTCGCCGAGGGCAGCCTCGCCGCGCGCCTGTTTTCCGACTATCGGGCCTGGATGGCGCAACCGCCCAAGGCCCGCTCACGCCTCGTCGACTCCGAGGCTGTCGTCCAGTTCGCGGAAAACTTCCTGGGCCAGCATCCGTGGTTTGGCGGCTCTGCATTTTCCGGCGCGGATATCATGATGATGTTTCCGCTCAATGCCGCCACGGGCCTGAACTTGGTCGAGGCGTCGCAGTTTCCCAACGTCGCGGCCTGGAAGCCCAAGATTGAAGCGCGGCCGGCTTATCAACGCATGCTCGCCAAGGCGCGGCCCGACGGCATGATCGGCAGTCTGCCGCGCCTGCCGCAACATGCGCCGTCCGGTCCCCGCGAAGCGCCAATGGCGCCGAAATAGGCGGGTTTTCGCAAGCCAAGGTCCCCGACGGGCGCGGGGCCGTTCTGGGTGACGATCGACGTCTTCTTCGACAGGGACGAGTCGTATGAGCAATACAAGGATGCGCCCGCTCTGTCGGCAGAGACGATTGGCCGGACCTTTGGCGCCGATCCCGCGCAGGTGAAGCGGTTCGCTGTAGACTCCCTGGCGGTGCTGAAGATCTCGTACCCCCGGAAGTCGCCTCAGGGCGGAGTCCTCGAGCGGGACATGCATAGCGGCCAGCAATATGTCCGGTTGCTCGACGCGGTGCTGGACGAGAGAGCGTCGTCATCAAGCTGATGATCCGGCGTTTCAATGTCGATCACTACCGGTAGAATCCCAGCTGAAGACCGTGTTCCTGGCGCAACACGAGAGTCTGCTTCTGGCGCAACGTCGACGCCCGCGGGAGCTACGACAGCAAGACTGCCGCTCGGCTCAGGATCGACCGCTGGAGATGTACTTCGCGCACCAGATCCTGGGCGTCTATCACCAGAAGAGCCTTAGCGCTCTGGGCATGTGCCCGCTCCAGGCCTGGGGAGAAAAGTCAGCGGGACAAGCGCCGAGGCGAGGGCTGGGGGACGGATCGGTGGCCGCCGCCCAAAACTGACCCCGGCGCAGCGCGCGGACGTGGTCGAAACGTGACCTCGGTACGCAAGTCGGCAGCCGAAATGGCGCGGCTCTAACGCGTCTCCGCGACTAACTTTTTCCTGTTTCGGAATGTCCCCGACCGCAGGTTCTGAGCCGCTTCTCGCCACGGTCCATTCGGGCGCCATATGGGCGAGCGGTGGGGCAGGGGACTTCGATCGGCGATCGGTCGCCCGGCGGCCGTGGTCGGCAAAGGCCGAGAAGAGAAGGGCCGCTAGAGGCTGGCCCCCCGGTTGTTTCGACGCGCGCCCCAGGGGCGGATCCGTTCGGCTGCCCGCCCCGCGCCGTCCTGTGACGCCGAAACGCTCCGCGCCATGCGGGGACAACGCGCTCCGGGCGCCCCTGCGTGAGCCAGCCGGACGCGCGGCGACAATTGTGTGGGGGAGCTGTGGGGCGGCGACGTCATTGGGCGGAACGGCGCGGCGACGCGTCACATCAATAGAAGAGTTCACCATGGACAGACGCCGCTTTCCCCTTGCGAGGGCTGCGCCCGCGGCGCCGAGGCCCGGCGGCAATATTGACGTGCCGATTTCCCAACCGCAGCGCGACGCCCAGCGTCCCGCCGGGCGGTAGACGACGGGCCGGCCGTCGGGCGGGCGGCCTTGCTGGATTTCGAAAGGATATGGGGTTGCACCAACAATGGGCCGAGACCCTGATGGGTCTTCTCGTCGTCGTCCTCGCGGTGGGGGTTCTGGTCTACTCGCTGACGGTGGGCGGGGTGGGCAGCAAGCCGGGCGGCTATGACGTCACAGCCAAGTTCGGCCAAGTCGGATCGCTGGCGCCGGGCGCGGCCGTCACAGTGGCAGGCGTCGAGGTCGGCGCCGTTTCGGAAATCAGATTGGACCCCAAGACCTATCTGGCGGTGACCACGCTCCGCCTGGATCCGGACGTGAAGCTGCCCTCGGACTCCACCGCCAAGATCACCAGCGACAGCCTGCTGGGCGACGTCCACGTGGCGATCAGGCTCGGCGGCGCAACCGACGACATCAAGCCGGGGGGCGAGATCGACAACACCCAGGGCGCGGTCCTGTTCGGCCTGATCGGTTCAGCTATGCGACCACAAGGCGGCGGAGGAAGCTTCGCCGGCCCGCAGACGGCCGGCGAAGCGCCCGCCGCGTCCGCCGCCACCGCGGCTCCGGATAGCTATTGAGTGGCCGCCATCGACACCGCGGTCCGGGCGGCCTTCAAGCCGCTGCGCACCATCGGGCGCTCGACCCTGGGCGCGCTGCAGATGGTGCGGGAACGGGCAACGCGATCCTTGAGGCGGTCCATCAGCGCGCCGAGGGTGTCGCAGTCGGCGCCGACTAGGTCGTCAATCTCAATATCGAAATGATCCTCGATCGCGACTAGCACCGCCGCATACTCCTCCAACGAAAGCTGTAAGTCACAGATCCTGGTCGTGCGGTGCAGCTTGGACCGAGCCAAGCCCGCGTGGCTGGAGATCAGATAGGCGACATCGCCATCGGTCAGGAAGCCGTGAGCGAAGAGGGCGTCTTTCATGAGCGATACTCCGTGAAGCCATGACCCAATGACGCCACGCAGCCATCGCCCACTCACCGAATTAATCCTTTGCTTTGGGGCGGCGGCTTTCCGGTTGCGTGGACATCGATGGTCTGGCCCCATGGCCCTCCGGTCGGCCCTCGTTGGCGCTCGCAACATGATCCTAAGAGGTGATCGCGGAGCGTTCGCGCTCTTCAGGTTGCCGGTCAGCCACATGCGCCGGTTTCACTAAACAGACGGTCATAGTTGTGACATTTCGCCATGAACCTTTCACGATAAGCTTCACAAGAGGCGGCCTCTCGGACCGCGCCAGCCTATTTGGATTCGCCGTGGCCCCGTTTCCGCCTGACCTTCATTTGACGTCCAGCTGAAGAGCCGCAGGTGCAGAGCCAATCGCCTCTTCTGGCGTCCTATCTTGAACGCCGCGATGACATGCGGCGATTCTTCCTGGCCAAGCTGGGTCCGGCCGCCGATGTCGAGGATCTCGTGCAGGACCTCTATCTAAAGGTCATCGCCCTGCAGGATGAGCCGGTGAACAATCCTCCGGCCTTTCTCTACCGGCTGGCCTCCAACCTGATGCTGGACCGTCTGCGCCAGCGTCGCCGCGCCGGCGCGCGTGACGCTGACTGGCGCAGCACCAACCAGACCTCGGTGGGAACCGTGGATGTCGCTGACGCGCCCGACGCGGAATCGGCCGTCATCGCGCGACAGCGGCTGGACAAGGTCATGGCCGCCCTGGCGACGCTGTCCCCGCGCACTCAACAGATTTTCAAACTCCACAAGATCGACGGTCTGTCGTACGCCCAAATCGCCGGCGCCTTGGGCATCTCCAAAAGCTTGGTTGAGAAGCAGATCAGCTTGGCCCTGGGCCATCTTCATTCCAGGGTGATCCGATGAGTGCGACCAATCTGCATCACCGCCCCACAAACCGGGGAGGCGAAGGTTGGTCGGCGACGTCGTTGCGGAGAGGCTGGCCCGCATTCGGCCGCGAAGCCTCAGGTGACCGCCGATGACCGCTTCTCCGATCGATCCAATCCTGCAGACAGCCGCAGACTGGTTCGCCCGCCTGCGCGACGACGCCGACCTCGACGCCTGGATGGATTTCCAGACTTGGCTCGAAGCCGATCCGGTCCACCGCCTGACCTATGAAGACGTGGAGGCGCTATGGCTCGACCTGGAAGACCCGGCGGCCGAAGCTCTGTTGGCGACCGCCACAGCGACGCCCTCCAGCCCCACTGACACCAACGTGCTCGAGCCCAGATCAACGGTCACGGCCTTCAAGCCGCGCTCACGACGCCCAGTGCCCTGGCTGATCACTGGCGGCGCCATCGCCGCTAGTATCGCGGCCCTACTGTTGGCGCCGAGATGGCTGCCTTCGGCCCCAACGGACTATGTCACCACCAAGGGCGAGGTCCGGGCCGTGACCCTGGCGGATGGCTCCCGCCTGACCCTGGGCGCCGACACGCGGGTCAGCGTCACGATGCGCGCCGGACGCCGGGACGTCATCCTCGCGGACGGCCAGGCCGCGTTCGACGTCGTCCACAAGCCTGGCAGCCCGTTCGTGGTTGCCCTGGGCGATCAGCGGGTTCGAGTGATCGGCACCGAATTCAATATCTCGCGCCATGAGGGACGCACCGCCGTCACCGTGCGTCGCGGCGTCGTCGCCGTGGCGCAGGCGAGCGGCGGCGAGGTGCGGTTGACCAAAGGCCAGCAGGTTCTCCACACCGAGGGCACCACGGTCCAGGAGGTGCGCGGCGCCGATCCCGACGCGGTGTTCGCCTGGCGCGCTGGACGGCTGATCTACGACAACACGCCCCTGGCCGACGTGGTCGCCGACTTCAACCGCTATGGTGGCGCGCCAATCCGCATCGATCCTAGCGCGGCGAACGTGAAGGTCAGCGGTGTTTTCCTCGTCGACGGACAGCAGGCCATGGTCGAGCGTTTGGCGCGGTTCAGCGGGGTGGCTGTCGTCACGCGCCCGAACGAAATCGTTCTGAAGGGACAATGATCGCCAGTTGTCGGTCATGGACTTCATGAGTCGGCTCTCTCTGCGATGGGCAGGTTTGTCCGCGCTTGTCGCTGCGTCGCTCAGCCTTGGACTCGGCGCTGAGGCCGCGTCGCCCGAGGTTCGGCTGCGGGTGGCGCGCAAGCCGGTGCGCGCGGCCCTAATTGACCTGGCGCTTCAGGCAGAGGTGTCGCTGGGCGGAAATCTCGACGCCTGTCGCGGAGAGAGCCCGGCGATCGCCGGGCTTATGTCGCTGGAGACCGCCCTTTCTCGCGTGCTGGCCGGGTCGGGCTGCACCTTCGTGATCCTGGATCAGCGCACCGTCCTGGTGCGCAGGGCCCTCCCGAAGCTCCCGCCGGCGGCCACCTACGCGCCGCGGCCGGCCCCGCCGGTCGTGGCGGAGGCGGAGGACGAGGTCGCGCTCGGAGAGGTCGTGATCACGGCCCAGCGCTTTCCCAACCTCCCGGGCCGAACCCCCTACGCCATCTCGGCGGTCTCCGGCGAGGCGATCACTCGCGAGCGCGCCTCCAGCTTGGCTGACATCGGCTTTCAGGTGGCTGGACTGACCACCACCAACCTGGGTCCTGGCCGAGACAAGATCCTGCTGCGCGGGCTTTCGGACGGGGCTTTCACGGGGCAGACCCAGTCGATTGTCGCCCTTTATCTTGACGAGGCGCCCGTCACCTACAACGCGCCAGACCCGGACCTGCGGCTGGCCGACATCGAGCGGGTCGAAGTCATGCGTGGCCCCCAGGGCACGCTTTACGGCGGCGGAACGATCGGCGGGGTCGTTCGCCTGGCCACCCGCAAGCCCAATCTTGACGAGATCTCCGGTCAGGTCCTGGCGGGAGCCTCCGGCACCCGCCACGGCGGCGTGGGCAGCGAGCTGGAGGGTACGATCAATCTTCCGCTGCTGGCGGGAAAGGTGGCGATGCGGGCCGTGGGCTACGTTGAGAGATCGCCCGGCTATATCGACAATGCCAGGCCGGCGCGCAACGACGTCAACGCCTCCGAGCGGAACGGCGCACGCCTGTCGCTTCGGGCCGTCCTGTCGCCCGCCTGGCAGGTCATGGCGGTGACCAATTACCAAGTGATCCACAACCACGACACCCAGTACGGTGTGGCGCGGTTGGGACCTTTGATGCGCGACAACGCCGTGCGCGAACCCCATGCCAACAGCTTCGACCAGTACTCGCTGACCCTGACGGGTGACGGAGACTGGGGCCGGTTGACCGGTTCGGTTTCACACCTGGGTCATGACTTCTCCAGTCGCTACGACGCCACGAGCCAGACGGCCCTGTTTGGCCTGCCGGCGGGCCCGGCCGCCTTCGACGACGCGCGGAGCACTGATCTGGTGGTCGGCGAGGTCACCTACGCCACGCCGTCCGGGCGGCGGCTGCATGGCCTTGTCGGCGCGTTCTTCTCCAGCACAGAGGCCCGCTTAGACAGCGCCATGGCGCCGGCCACGACGGGCGGCGCGCCCGGCTATCAGGAAGCGCGCGTCGACGACATCCGCGAAGCGGCCGTCTATGGGGAAGCCACCTGGGACCTGCCGTGGAGTCTGTCGGCCACGGCCGGCCTGCGCTGGTTCGACTACCGTTATGGTGTCCGATCCAGCGTCATTCAGGCAGGGGAGACCCGCGCCTTCGCAGGCGAAGACGGCGAACGCGGGGTCTCACCCAAGATCCTGCTCAGCTATGCGCCGACGTCATCGGTGTTAGTCTATCTGCAGCTTTCTGAAGGCTATCGCCCCGGCGGATTCAATACCGGTGGGAGGGTGGGGCAGGTATTTGGGAGTTTCAGCGCCCCGCAACGCCAGTACCGTCCGGATCAACTTTGGAACCACGAGGTTGGGGTCAAGCTGAAGGCTTTCGGTGATCGCCTGCAGATGCGCGCCGCGGCCTTCTATGCCGAGTGGGATTCGATTCAGAGCGACCAGTACCTCGCTGATGGCCTGAGCTACACCGTCAATGTCGGCGACGGCGACAATACTGGCCTTGAAGTTGAAGGCGCCTGGCGCGCCAGCGATCACTTTGAGCTGAGATTGGCGCTCCTGGTCAACAATCCCAGTCTGTCGCGACTCAACGTGGATCAGGCGGTGGTCGCCAACGCGGGCTTGGCGCGGATTTCCAGCGGATCGGCCAATTTCAATATCGACTATCACCGACCTCTGGCCTGGGGGCCCACCTTGCGACTTCGTGTTCAAGCCGCCTATACGGGGCGAACGCGACTAGGGTTGGACGAGACCACCGGACGAGACCTGGACAGCTACTGGACGACGTCGGCCAGCGCGGCGCTAGAAACCGAGCGCTGGACCCTTGCCGCCTATATCGACAACCCCTTCGACAGCCACGCCAACACCTTTGCCTTCGGCAATCCGTTCGCCCCGCGCAGCGACCAGGCCATCACACCTCTGCGGCCCCGCACGACCGGCGTTCGGCTTGTGTCGCGCTTCTAGACCTGTCGCCTCGGCTGGGCGTCAAAGGTGTCGCCCGCGCGCAAATGCGAGAGCGCGTTGGTCAGCTGGGTCGTGACGTTGCGCAAGTCCCTAGTGTATCGTTGGGCGAGTTGTAGCCCAGCTTCGGGGCGCCAAACCCTGAACGCGCGGTAGGGCGACGGGGGGGGGGCGGTCAGTCTGTGAGTGTCACTGACTCCAAAAGTCGCGACTGGCGTATCCAGCAATAGCCAGTGTCGCTGACCATAATCACTGTCACAATTGCATAAAGGAATATATTCCTATTTTGGGCCGCTGTCGCAAAAGGCCGATTTCTCAAGGCTTGGTGCCGAGGACTTGCCAAAGGCTTCGCGCCTTTCGCAAAGCTCTTTCGCTCGCGGATCGTATGGCAATGGGTTTGTGAAAGGGACTGGTCGGCCTGGGGCAGGGCGGCTCGCTGCTCTTTGAGCGCGTCAGCCGACGCTGAACATGTGGCCGCTCTGGTCGCGCCGCTTGGGTCCCTTGCGGCTGCGCTCGGGCTGCGGCTGGGCGTCTTGGTAGAGCTTGATCATTTCCAGCAGGGGGCCCAGGCGCTTGTTCTCGACGACGGCGGCCTGGTTTACCTTCCGGATCTTGTCGAAGGTCCGGTAGGAGAGGGGCGTTCCCTGGTAGCTGATCACTAGGCGCCCGTCGGGGTAGTCGGCGACCGTGACCCGCTTGCCGATCGCGGCCTGGGCCGCCTCGGTCGGGTCCAGGATGAACAGCACCTTGTCGTATTGTAGGGTCAGCGACTGCGACAGCGTCCGCTCAACCTGCCAGCTGAACGCGTCTTCCAGCCGGTCGCGCGGGCCCATCGGCCGGTGGAGATCCTTGGCGTTGGCCGGCGGCTTGGCGAAGCGGGCGTTGTAGTCGGCCACGAAGCCTGGAAGGAAGGCGTTGCCGGCCTCCAGGGTGCTGACGCCGGCCAGGCGCATCTCTTTGACCAGCCGGTCCTGCAGCGTCTTGTTGGCGCGCTCGACGCGGCCCTTGGCCTGGCTGGTGTTGGCGCAGATGATCTCGATGTTCAGCGCGTGCAAGGCGCGGCCGAACTGGGTCATCCCATCGCCCGTGACGCCGGCCTTGGCGACCCGGAACACCGAGTGCTTGTCGCTGTAGAACGCCACCGGCTTGCCGTGGGCTTCCAGGTAGCCCTGGGTCGCGGCGAAGTAGGCGAAGGTCGACTCCGTCTCGACGAACCGCAGATGCATCAGCCGGCTGGTGGCGTCGTCGATATAGACCAGCAGCGTGCACATCGGGCCGCGATCCTCGAACCAGCGGTGCTCGCTGCCGTCGATCTGGATCAGCTCGCCGACGCAGTCGCGCCGGTAGCGCGGCTGGTGGATCCTGCGCCGTCGTTTCTTGCGTTCCTGCCAGAAGCCGGCGGCGATCATCCAGCTGCGGACCGTCTCGCGGCCCAGGCTGATGCCGTGCAGCTCGTGCAGCTTCTCGGCGGCCAGCGTAGGACCAAAGTCCGCGTAGCGCTGGCCGATGATCGCCAGCGCCGCGGCGCGCACGTCATCGGGCTTGCGCCGGTTGCTCGGCCGGCCGCGCTGCTTGGAGATCAGACCCTCGACGCCGCAGGTCCGCAGCGCCTTCAGCAGCCGCAGCGTCTGCCTTCGACTGACGCCCAAGAGCTGGGCGGCGGCGGCCGCTGTCAGTCGCTGACTATCCAGATCGCGCAGCACCTCCAGCCGCGCCAGTTCCTTGTCGCTCATGCTCCGAACCGCCATCCCAGGCCCTCCAGACAACACGCTGGAAGGGTGACATGCCTAACTGGCACGGGGGTGACATTCTCATCCGGTCGCTACAAACAGTTTTCGTCTAACTATTATTATTAGAAGACAGCGCATGTTCCGCGGTGTTGCACATAGCCATATTCCAGTAGCGAGCCCCCGAGTCGCCTGCGGAGCGCGGCCTGTCTCAGACTCCTCAGATGCCCGAGGATGTCCGTGGTCATCTCGCGGGATGTGGCCCTCGGGAACGGGAAACACCCGGAGCAGGCTCCACCCAGCAACAGACACCCGCCCCGGCGGCTATCCAAGTCCTGGCGCGGGAAATTCCGCGAGCGTTTCAACTGAAAATTGACAATTATCGTATGCATTGCCATCGGAGCTGGAATCGGAGATGCCCTTGTCTAGCACCTCGACCATTCTGCTCGCCGACGATCATTCGATCGTCCGGGCGGGGCTGCGCGAGGCGCTGGAGTCTCAGCCGGGCTGGACCATCTGCGGCGAGGCTTCGAATGGCCGCGACGCTGTTCGCCTAGCCAAGGAGCTCGTCCCGGATGTCATGATTCTGGACATCAGCATGCCTGATCTGAGCGGCGTGATCGTGGCCCGTGATGTTCGCAAGCTGAAGACCCATACCGAGTTGCTGATCTTCACCATGCACGACAGCGAACAGTTGGTGCGCGAGGTGTTCAGCGCCGGCGCGCGCGGCTTCGTGCTCAAGTCGGCTTCCACCGACAACATCATCGCCGCCGTGGCGTCCCTGCTGAATCACAAGCCCTATTTCTGCCCGGGGATCACCGACGCCGTGCTGCGCGGTTATCTCTCGCCCGGCGGGGATGGGCTGGGGGAAATGATCCAAGGGGCCGAGACCCTGACGACGCGCGAGCTGCTGATCGTCCAACTACTGGCCGAATCCCGCAGCAACAAGGTCATCGCCTCGATGCTCGATATCAGCGTCAAGACCGTCGAGAGCCACCGTGGCAATATCATGCGCAAGCTGGGCGCTCATTCGTTGGCCGACATCGTGCGCTACGCCATCCGCAACAAGCTGATTGAGGCTTAGCCGCCAGAGTTCGCCATGCGCGGGGCTCGTTTTTGCGCGATAGCGGCGCTGGATGAGGCGGTGGGAGAGCCGGCCCTACACATGCGTCGGGACATGTAGGCCGGCTCTCGACCCGCGACCCCGGTCGCGCTCTTGGGGGATGAGCGAACCGTGGCTTGCCAAGGGAAATCGGGGGTGACGCCTTGACGAGCGAGCCACCCCAGATTGTGGCCACGGCGATTCAAGCGCCATCGGGTTAAACCCTAGAATGAGGCGTGAAAATCCTTACTGCCACGGTTAACAGCGCCTGGTCAGGCCAAGTGGACCGAACTCTTGGTGCTCGTGGCGGCCTGCTTCTGGCGCGCGCGGTCGATAGCGTCGTCAAGAAGCTTCAGGAATTCCGACTGCATCTGTTGGGACTCGATGTCGGACGCCCTCACCCCGTCCAAGGTCGACTGCCGAATTTCCTCGAGCTGTTCCAGCGACAGCGCCGCGCATAGGCGGAGGCTGAGGAACTGCAGCGCGGCTACTCGGATCTCGAGATTTGTCATCGGCATGTCGCTGCGAAAACGGGGTGCGAGCGGTTACGGGCGGATGGAGCCGTTCGGATCTCGACGACTGAACGACGATAGCCTCGAAGTTCAACCCGCGCCACGACTGACTCCCCGCAGGCGAATCCAGGACAACACCAGACCGGAACGGGCGAAAGCTGTTTTGGGTCGATCCACTGTCAACGCGTGCAACGTGAGGTCTCGACAGCCGATCGTTCTTGATTGTCAGTCTTCGAACAGACGGCGCGCCCTTAATCCCGTTAGCGGGAGTGGCTTCACTGACCAACGGACCATTGGTCAGGCCAATTGGCTTGTACACGGCCTTCGCCTCGCTATGCTTCTCGCCAAGCGTTGGGGGCCGAGCATGCGAACAATGGGCGCCTTGGGCCTTGCCGCTCTATTGTCAGTTGGCGTGGCGAGTTTCGCTCTGGCCGCCGAGCCCGCGGTCCCGCCCTCCCCTTCCGGACTCTGCAGAGGCGGAGACGGAACCTCTGCGGCCTTCGGCGGTCGCCGCACCTTCCGCTGGAACCCCGAAGCGCTGGAATACGCCAAGGCGGACCGCGACGCGCCCGCGATCACGCGAGCCTATGCCGCCGTGATCAAGCGGGCCGACGTCGCCCTGGCAGGCCCGACCTACACGGTCGTAGACAAGACCCGCACCCCGCCCAGCGGCGACAAACATGACTCAGCCACCTGGTCGTCGCGCCCAAACCCTGACATCTGAAAGCCCCGGGAGCTATTGCGGCGTGAGCGCGCTATACTGAGCGGCGCCCTTGATCGCCCCGCGTCATGCGGGATCGGGGGCCTGAAAGAACCCCATGTCCGACCATCCGGACCCGCGTCAGACGACGGGTTGGACCGCCCTGCTGGAATCCATCGGCATCCACCAGATCACCGCCCGGGAGATCCGGGCTGAGTCCTTCTTTCTGGGGAATCGCCACAAGGGCCGGATCGTACCCGGCGCACAGCTGGAACTCGCGGCGTCGGACGTCCCTGCCCGTCGTCGAGCCCTGCTTCGAGCCGTCATTCGGGCCGCGCCGGACGCCGGGGAGATCGGCCAATGACTGACGACGAGGTCCAGGCGCTCCGCCGGGAGAACGACTATCTCAAGCGTCGCAATGCTCAATTGCAGGACGACGTCACCAGCTTGGGCGGCCAGGTCTTGCGGATGCAGCAGGAGCTTGAACGGGTGAGCGGGCGGCGGGCGATGGGAGCGCCTGATCCTCTGTCAGGCGGTCAATAGAATGACGCTTTCGCCCGGCCAGTTGCTGGCGTTGAAGAATTTGGCTCGCAAGAAGGCCGGCGAGCCGGTCGATTGGATTAACATCGCCGACGCTCGCGGCTTGACCGATCTTGGTCTGGCGGAGCGCAACGGTGGCGGCTGGGTGATCACCGCCGAGGGGCTCGCCGCCCTGACGGCCCATGATGGCCCGGGCTGATATTTGAATTTGTCGATAGAGCCTTGAAATAGCGATATGAGCGGCCAGGATATTCAGGTGATTTTCTTGCCGTCGGCGCTCGGCGTGAAGTCGATCCAGGACGGTCAGACCTCGAAGCGCATGCCGTCATAGGCGGGCTCCACGCCCGGCGGAAGTTTCGCTGCCAAGGCATTGAAATCCAGGTCGATATGCAGGTTCGTCAGGATGGCGCGTCGCGGCTTGGCGCGGGCGATCCACTCCAGGGCCAGGCCGACATGGGCGTGGGTCGGATGCGGCGTCCAGCGCAGGGCGTCCACCACCCAGACGTCGAGATCGTCCAAGGCCGCCCAGCTTTCCTCCGGAAAGCCGATCGCGTCGGGTGTGTAGGCGACGTCGCCGAACCGATAGCCGACCGCGCGGATCTCGCCGTGGTCGACATCAAAGGTGGTCACCGGGATCGCGCCGCTCGGGCCGTCGACCTGCCAGGGCTCGCCGTGCGGCGGGATCGAATGGGCGTCGCAGATCGCCGGATAGCCGCCCTGGGTCTTGAAGATGTAGTCGAAGCGCCGCTCCAGGCTCGCCGTCGTGTAGGCGTCCATATAGGTCGGCACGCGCTTGCGATGGTTCAGGAAGAACGGCCGCAGATCGTCGATCCCGTGGGCCTGATCGGCATGGTCATGCGTGAACAGGCAGGCGTCTACCCGCCTGACCCCTGCCCTCACGGCCTGCAGTCGGAAGTCCGGCGCGGTGTCGACGACGACCGTGGTGTCGGTCGCCGGATCGCCGCCCGGCCGACGCACCAGCATCGAGCAGCGCGTGCGCGTGTTCTTCGGCTCGGCCGGATCACAATCGCCCCAGTTGCCGTCGGCACGCGGCACGCCGCCCGACGAGCCGGAGCCCAGGATCGTGAACTCCAGCTTCCGGCTCATGGGCGGGGGACCCGGTCGAACAGGGCGAAGAAGGCGTCCTCGGTGCGGACTTCGGCCTCGGCCCGGGTCCAGCCCCGGACCTCGGCCAGCTTGTCCAGCACATGGGGCAGATAGGCCGGCTCGTTGCGGCGGCCGCGCATCGGCACGGGCGCGAGGTACGGACAGTCGGTTTCCAGGATGATCTTGTCGGCCGGCATGTCGGCGATGATGTCGCGGACCTCCTGGGCCTGCTTGAAGGTGGCGATGCCCGAGACCGAGAACCACGCGCCCAACGCCGCCATCCGCTTCGCCAATTCGGCGCCGCTGGTGTAGCAGTGCATCAGGATCTTGAACGGCGCCTTGGCGTACTCCGCCTCGAGGATCTCGCCCATCACCGCGTCGGCCTCGCGGGTATGGACCACCAGCGGCAGGCCGGTCTGGCGGGCCGCCGCCACATGGGCGCGGAACACCTTGGCCTGCACGTCGCGCGGGCTGAGGTCGTAGTGGAAGTCCAGGCCCGTCTCGCCGATGCCGATCACCTTGGGCCGGCCGGCCAGCTCGACCAGGCGTTCGGTCGTCAGCTCCACATGATCCTTGGCCTCATGCGGGTGAGCGCCGACCGTGCACCAGATATCGTCATGGGCCATGGCGATCGCATGGACGGATTCGAACGATGGAATCTTGTCGCAGATCGTGACCATCAATTCGATGCCGGCCTCGCGAGCGCGGTCGATCACCGCCTGGCGGTCTTCGTCGTACTGATGGGCGTGCAGGTTTACGTGGCTGTCGATGAGCATGCGGTCACATGGCCGCCCGTGCGGCGGCGCGCAAGTCCATGATCGCGGTCCAGAAGACGTCGGCGCGGTCCAGATTAACGGCCTCGGCCTCGCCCGGCGCGCGGACGATCTTCTCCCAGGCGGCCACCCAGCGGTCCAGACCCGCCGGGGTGCGCTCGCCGGCCATGCCGGTGGCCATGGCGTGGATCTGGTCGCCCAGGCGGTCGAACAGCAGCTCGAAGCGGGCCGCGCCCTCGGCGCCCTTGAAGGTGTCGGCCATGGCCAGCAGCGCGCCCTCGTCCAGATCGGGCAGCTTGCGCAGGATCTCGCCGGCCGCGTCGTCGGCCTGGATGGCGCCGGCGGCGGCCAACTGCAAAGCGCGGCCTGGAGCGCCCTTTGCCATCCGGGACAGGCGATCGGCATCGTGGGCCGACACTCCGGCGCGCTGTTCGACCATCGACGCGGCCAGGTTCAGGGGCGGCGCGGGCACGACCAGCTTGCGGCAACGCGAACGGATGGTCGGCAGCAGCCGACCTGGCGAGTGGCTGATCAGCAGGATCACCCCCCGCGGCGGCGGTTCCTCGAGGGTCTTGAGGACGGCGTTCGCGGCGTTGACGTTCAGATCGTCGGCCGCGTCGATGATCGCCACGCGATAAGGCGAGACGGCCGGCGAATTGGCGAAGAAGGCCGGCAGCAGTCGGGCCTCGTCCACCGGGATCGACTTGCGGGCCTTGCCGTCGTCGGTCGCACGCTCCAGCACCATCAGGTCCGGATGCGAACGCGCGGCGACCTGGCGGCTGACGAAGTCGCTCGGCGCCGAGCCCAGGACCCCGAAAGCCGGGTCCGGCCGGGCGCCCAGCAGGCGGCGAGCCATGCGGTAGGCCAGGGTCGCCTTGCCTACGCCCTCCGGCCCGGTCAGCAGCCAGGCGTGGTGCAGACGCCCGCGCTCCAGGGCGTCCAGGAAGGCGAGCTCGGCGGCCTCGACGCCGTCGATGCCGAACACGTCACGCGGATGCGGAGGCGCATCCATGCTTACAGGCCCAGCCGGGTGGAGACCGCGTCCCAGACGTCGGCCCAGACCGCGTCGATCGCGTCGTCGGCTTCGATCACCACGCAGCGTTCTGGCTCACGGCGGGCGATCTCCAGGAAGGCCTCGCCCAGCCGTTGATGGAATTCCAGACCCTTGGATTCGAAGCGCGCCTCGCCGCCCCGGGCCAGGGCGCGTTTCAGGCCGATTTCGGCCGGGATGTCGAAGATCAGGGTCAGGTCGGGCGTCGTGCCGCCCAGGACATGCTCCTCCAGCGCCTTGATCAGACCGATCGGCGCTTCACCGCCGGCCCCCTGATAGGCGCGGGTGCTGTCGGCGAAGCGATCGCACAGCACGACGGCGCCGCGCTCCAGGGCGGGCCGGATCACACGCTCGATATGGTCGCGCCGCGAGGCGTACATCAGCAGGGTCTCGGTGACCGGCGACCAGCGATCAACGTCTCCGTTGAGGATCAGGTCGCGGATCTGTTCGGCGCCGGGACTGCCCCCCGGCTCGCGGGTCAGCACGACGTCGGCGCCGTCCGCCTTCAGGCGTTCGGCCAAGCGGCGGATCTGGGTGGACTTTCCAGCCCCCTCGCCGCCCTCGAAACTGATGAAGGTTCCACGCGTCACCGGCTTCAAATCGGCCGTAATGTCCGTCTTGTCCAGAGCCGATTGCGGCTCAGTTCAAGGCATCAGCCTTTTCCGAAAACCGGGTCCCATTTTTCGGGCGACGCCTCTAGGGTCGCAGCACGGTGGCGTCGGAAAAGCCCAGGGCGGCGACGCGATCACGCACCCCGAAGGCTTCGGCCTCGTCGGGACCGGCCTGGACGACCACGCGATAGAGCACGCCCTGGCTGCGTGGGATCGACTCGATCGAGGCCTCCCCCGCCCCACTCAACTGCGCCATGGCGCGCTCGGCGTTGTCGCGATTGGAGAACGAGCCCGCCTGGACGCGGTAGGCGCTTGTCAACGCCTGGACGGGCGGGGCTTCAGCCAGCGCCGGCGCCGCTGTGGTGGGCGGCGCGTACGGCGCATAGCCCGGATCCGCGGCCTTGGGCGGCGGCGGCGGACCGTAGGCGGCCTGGGCCGGCGGCAGGCCGCTCGCATAGACACGAGCCTTGGGCGGCGGGGCGTAACGGGGGGCGGGCGTCGGCGGCGTCGCGGCGATCGTCCGGCGCTGGTCGAACGGCGTCTTGCGGGCTGGCCCGACATACCGAACGCGAACACGGGCGACGCCCGCCCGGCCATAGCCCAGCTGCTCGGCGGCCGCCTTGGACAGATCGATGACGCGGCCATCGATGAACGGCCCGCGATCATTGACCCGCACCTGCATCTTGCGGCCGTTGTCGAGGTTGGTGACCTCCACGATGCTCGGCAGCGGCAAGGTCTTGTGGGCCGCCGACGGCAGCTCCATGTCGAAGATCTCGCCATTGGCCGTACGGCGATTGTGGAACTGCTCGCCGTACCACGAGCCGATCCCCTTCTCGTCATAGTCGGGGTCAGCCTTGGGATAATACCAGACCCCCTTGATCTGATAGGGCTTTTCGGTTCCGCGCAGGCCCTTGGTAGAGCCTGGCGCCGGTGGTCCGGAATAGGGTCTGGCGGTCTGTGAAGCCGAGGCGGTCGGCGGCAACCGGGTCGCCATCGGCGTGGCGCAGGCGGCCAGAGCCGCGCAGCCCAAGACGGCCACGGCGACGCCGCGCAGCAGACGAAACGCGCCTTGCGCATCGCACCCCATGACCTGCCGTCCTCCTGAAGGTTGTATACAGCGGCCAGGGTCGTTCAGGAGCCTTGAGGTCTGGTTAATCAAAGGTGCGACGAAACGGACGGGAAACGACTGGAGCGGGCGCGCGACCGCTGATATACGCCCCTGCTCCGGGCCCCAGGCCTGCAAGGAAGTGTGGCCGAGTGGTTTAAGGCACTGGTCTTGAAAACCAGCGACGGTGAAAGCCGTCCGTGGGTTCGAATCCCACCGCTTCCGCCACATCTCCCGAGACCCGCTTCATGTCCGACTCCCCCCAAGCCGCCGTCTACGGCTCTCCGTCCTTCGACATCGTCGATGTCCCCGGCGGCGCCGTTCAGGTCTCGCCGCTCGTGATCGGTTCCACCGATCTTGCCGACCTGGCCGAGGGTTCGCTGGACGAGATCGTCATCCTGGCGCCGGCGGGCGTCGCCGATCGGCGCTATGTGCTCGCCCAGGCCCTGCGGGCGCTGAAGGTCGAGGGGCGGCTGACGGCGCTGGCCCTCAAGGATCGCGGCGGCATGCGGATGAACAAGGAGCTGGCGGCGTTCGGCTGCACGATCGGCGAAAGCGCCAAGCGCCACCACCGGATCTGCGTCGCCCTCAAGCCCGCCGCCACCAGCGGCCTGGACGCCGCCATCGCCGAGGGCGCGCCGCGCCGCCTGGACGGCGACGGCCTGTGGACCCAGCCGGGCGTGTTCAGCTGGGACCGCCTGGATCCTGGCTCGGCCCTGCTGCTGAAGGCGCTGCCGCCGCTGAGCGGCGTCGGCGTCGATCTGGGTTGCGGGATCGGCGTCCTGGCCCACGCGGTGCTGACCTCGCCCAAGGTGACCAAGCTGACCCTGATCGATCTCGACCGCCGGGCGGTCGAGGCGTCCAGGCGCAACGTCAATGACCCGCGCGTCGAGGTGGTCCAGGCCGACGCCCGGCGCGGCGCCGAACTGGCGACGGGTCTGGACTTCGTGGTCACCAACCCGCCGTTCCACGAGGCCGGCGCCGAGGACAAGGGCCTGGGCCAGGCCTTCATCACCTCGGCGGCCGGCATGCTGCGCAAGGGCGGCGTGTTGTGGATCGTCGCCAACCGCCACCTGCCCTATGAGGCGGCGCTGAATGAGCACTTCAAGGCCGTTCGCCCCGTGGCCGACGCCGGCGGATTCAAGGTCTACGAGGCCCGCAAGTGACAAAAGCGCCGATGGCCAGGCTTGACCGGCTGTTGGCCAATCTCGGCTATGGCAGCCGGCGCGACGTCCAGGCCCTGGTCTCGGCGGGCAAGGTCACGCTGGACGGCGTGCCGATCAAGGACGCCGGTCAGAAGATCGCCGTCATGGCCGACCTGCCGCGGCGGATGAAGATCCGCGGCGTTCCCGTTGATCCGCCGGCGCCTCTGGTGCTGATCATGCACAAGCCGCTGGGCGTGGTCTGTTCGCACCGCGAGGACGGCGAGCGGATCTACGACCTGCTGCCCAAGCGCTGGCAGATCCGCGACCCGGCCCTGTCGAGCGTCGGTCGGTTGGACAAGGACACTTCGGGCCTGATCCTGATCACCGACGACGGCGACTACCTGCACCGGGTGATCTCGCCCAAGCGCCACGTGCCCAAGGTCTATCGCGCCACGCTGGATCGGCCGCTGACCGGGACCGAAGGCGCGGCCTTCGCCGGCGGGACCCTGATGCTGGAGGGCGAGGAAAAGCCACTGCTGCCGGCGACGCTGGACGTGCTAGGCGAGCGCGAGGCGCGGCTGACGATCACCGAGGGCCGCTATCATCAGGTGCGCCGGATGTTCGCCGCCGTGGGCAATCACGTGGTCGGCCTGCATCGCGAGCGGATCGGCGGGATCGCCCTGCCCGACGACCTCGAACCCGGCCAGCACAGGATCCTGACGGCGGCCCAGGCGGAGGCGGTTTTCGATGTCTGACGCCAGGCATGAAGAACGTCTGATGGACGCTCGGGGCCACCGCTGCCCGGTCCCGACCCTGCGTCTGCGTCGGGCTTTGGAAGAGGCGCCGGCGGGTGGCCTGATCCGTCTGCTGGCCGACGACCCGCTGGCGCGCATCGACGTGCCGCATTTCGCGGCCAGCGCCGGCGCCACGGTGCTTGAGATCGTCGACGCCCCGAACGGCGCGATCAGCTTTCTGGTGGCGAAGGCGCCTTGAGCTGAATGGCCTTGGGGCCCTCGAGCAGAGCCCGAGGCCGCTCGTCTAGCGCGATCTCCATCTCGGTGGCCAGGGCGCCGCCGAAGAACACGGCGTTGACGCTCCAGGACAGCCAGATCAGGAAGATGATCACCGCCGAGATCGAGCCGTAGGTCGCGCCCAGATGGGCCACCTGCTCGACATAGAAGGCGCTGGCCCACGACATGAAGACGCACATCACCGCGGCGGCGAAGCCGCCGGTGGTCGAGGCGCGCCAGCCGACCGGCGCGCGCGACATGGCGTAGCGATAGATCAGGGTCATGCCGAACATCAGACCCAGCGAGGCCCAGGTCCATTCGCTCTGGATCCAGGACGCTCCGGCCAGGGGGCGCAGGTTCAGGGTGCTGGCCAGCAGGCGGAAAGTCAGGAACACGCCGGAAAGCACGAACAGCACCATGAAGGCGGCGACCAGCACCACCAACGCCATGAAGTTGAAGCCGAAGAAGCCGCGCTGGTCCTCCTCGTCATGGATGAAGGACAGGCCGGCCAGCAGGGCCTTGAAACCGCGATGGGCGGCGTAGAGACCGATCACCAGCACCACGGCGCTCTGCACGGACAAGGCTCCCTCCGGAGCGTGGATCAGGCGACCCACCTCGCTCTGGAAGATCGGCCGAGCGCCCGAGGGCATCAGGAAGGCGAGCTTGTCGGCCTGGAGCGCGGCCTGCTCCGGGGTCAGCAGGACGCTGAACAAGCCGATCAGGATCGCCAGCCCTGGGAACACGGCCAGCAGGACGAAGAACGAGACGCCGCCGACGTACAGCATCACGTCGCGGCCCCATAGACGCTGCAGAGCCAGGCCCAGGACGCGCAGGATTTCGCTTGTCCAATGGATCGGATCGAGGTCGAGATCCCGAAAGCGAAGACGGTCCTGGGGGGATTTCATGCGGCGGAAACTGGCCCCGGCGCCGCTTCGACGCAAGCACGCCGCCGAAAAAACATGGTTCTCGAGCACAAAGGCCCGCCGCTTCAGGGAAAGCGGCGGGCCTCCGCAGGACGAACCTGAACCGATCGCCGCATCGAGGGACGGGTGGCGCGACGGCCGGTTGCAGGATCAGGTTTAAGGCTCTGCGGCTGAACCGCACCTGAATGGGTTTGGCGGTCTTCCGTCAGCAATGAGTGTTGGTCATCCCGGACAAGGCCCGAAGGGCCGCCATCTGGGATGACCAACGGAGGTTTGGAACTACAGCGCCCCCTGGTCCTTCAGCGCCGCGATCGCGTCGGCGGAGAAGCCCCAGTCGGCCAACGCCGCGTCGTTGTCGGCCCCGATCTTCGGCGGCGGGCCCTGGATCGCGCCGGGCGTGGCCGAGAAGCGCGGGGCTGGGGCGGGCTGGGTCACGCCGGCCACCTCGACGAAGGTTCCCCGTGCGGCGTTGTGGGGATGGGCCGGGGCCTCGTCCATGGTCAGGACCGGCGCGAAGCAGACGTCCGTGCCGTCCATCAGGACGCACCAATCGTCGCGGGTCTTGGTGGCGATCACGGCCGCCAGCTTCTCCCGCAGTTGCGGCCATTCCTCGCGGCTCATCTGGTGCTGGAACTGCGGGTCGGTGATCCCGGTCTTTTCAAGCAGAAGCAGGTAGAACTGCGGTTCGATCGAGCCGATCGAGATCCACTTGCCGTCGCTGCACTGGTAGGTGTCGTAGAAGTGCGCCCCGCCGTCGAGCAGGTTGGAGCGTCGTCCATCGCCCCAAAGGCCGCCGGCCTTGAAGCCGTAGAACATGGCCATCAGCGACGCCGCGCCGTCGCTCATCGCGCAGTCGATCACCTGGCCCTGCCCCGTGGCGCGAGCATGGATCACGCCCGCCAGCAGCCCGAACGCCAGGTACAGCGCCCCGCCCCCGAAATCGCCGACCAGGTTCAACGGCGGAACCGGCTTGTCCCGCGTGCCGATCGCCGCCAGGGCGCCGGTGATGGCGATGTAGTTCATGTCGTGGCCGGCGGCCTTGGCGTAGGGGCCGGTCTGGCCCCAGCCGGTCATGCGGCCATAGACGAGCCTGGGATTGCGGGCCAGGGCGATGTCGGGACCCAGGGCCAGCCGCTCCATCACGCCCGGCCGGAAGCCCTCGATGACGCCGTCGGCGCCTTCCATCAGCTTCAGGCAGGTCTCGACCGCCGCCGGCGACTTCAGGTCCAGGGCGACCGAGCGACGGCCCCGGGCCGTGACGTCGGCGGGCGAGCTGCGCCCCGAACCCTTGCGGTCGATGCGCACGACGTCGGCGCCCAGGTCCGACAGCAGCATGCCGCAGAACGGTCCGGGACCGATCCCGGCGAATTCCAGCACCTTCAGTCCGGACAAAGGTCCTTGGGGGGCCTGGGCCATATGTTCCTCCCGGCCGATTCTCGCGGCGCTTCGTTTCCCAAGCACTAGAACGACCCTGCCCTTCGGTCAGGCAAGCGGGTTTGTCTGTATACAGGCGTGCGGCGATGCGGACCTATGAGGGGCGCAGGGCTCTGCTATGTTGCGGCGTCGAATCTCGACGGCGCTGCGTCGTCGAGCGATACCGGTATCCGGGGCGGAGGCTTGAGTTGGCGGTGAACGCCCGAATCCTGATCGTGGCGCGCGACGACGCTCGCGCCGGGCCGCTGTCCGAAGGGCTCGACAAGCTCGGCTGGCGCACCATCACCGCGCGTGGTCCCTACGCCGCCCTCGCCGCCCTTGGCGACCTGAACATCGAGGCCGTGATCGTCGACCTGGAGAGCGCCGGTCCCGACGCCCATTCCCTGTCGCGCCGCCTAAAGGCGGCGGTGGCGCCGCGCCGCCTGCCGGTGATCGCCATCGGCGAACCGGGGACGGAGGCTCATCACCAGGCCTTCGACCTGACGCTGTCGCCGCCCCTGCATCCCAGCCAGGCCGTGCTGCGCCTGGAGTCGCTGGTTCGCACCGCCATCGCCGAGGAGGAGTTCGAGCTCCGCTTGGCCACCTTCGGCGATCGCGGCCGGCGGCTGGACCTGCCCGAACCCCAGGCCGAACCGTTCCGCATCCTGGCGATCGGCGAGCCGGCCCCGCAGTTCCTGGCCCTGTCCAATGCCCTGACCCGTAGCGGGGCTGACGTGGTCGGCGCCTTCACCGCCTATACGGCCTTCGACTATCTGCATGAGCGCGCCTTCGACGCCGTGGTGCTGTGGGCCGGCGACAACCAGCAGGAAGCCCTGTCGATCGCGGCGGGCATGCGCCGCAACACCCGGCTCTTCCATATCCCGGCCCTGCTCTATCTGAAGGCCGAGAGCTATGTGACCATGTCGGAGGCCTTCCATCGCGGGGTGTCCGACGTCGCCTCGCCGGAAACCGCCGAGATCGAGACCGCCAGGCGGGTGATCGAACTGGCGCGCAATTACCGGCGCGGCGAGTCCATTCGCGGCGCGCTGGAGAAGGCCCGCAGCTCGGGCCTGATGGACGCCGCCACCGGCCTGTTCACCCGAGACCTGTTCGCCGCCCACCTGGTCCGCCTGGCCGGTGCGGCGCGCGAACGGGCCCGGCCGCTGTCGATCTGCGTGCTGCGCGTCGCCGACAAGCCCGAGACCGTCTGGGCCCGCAAGAACGGCTGGCTGGACCGCGCCATTCCGCAGATCGGCTCCATGGTCGGTCGACTGGTCCGCGTCGAGGACACCGCCGCCCGCCTGGCGCCGGAGGTCTTCGCCCTGGCCCTGCCCGCCACCAACCAGGCCGCCGGACGCGCGGCCGCCGAGCGGATCGCCGCGGTGATCGGCTGCACGGCCTTCGACGCCGGCGACGATCGCCCGCCGTTCGTCTGCGAGTTCGACATCGGCGTGGCCCAGATCGAGGCCGGCGAGAGCGCGGTGAACGCCCTGGAACGAGCGGCGGCTCAGGCCTTGCAGCGGCACAGCGCCTAGGTTTTCGGCCTCAATCCTCGTTCCAAAGCGATTGTCATCCCGGACAAGGCCCGAAGGGCCGCCGATCCGGGACCGCCGGAAGCTCTGAGTTCACGCGTTGGTCCCGGATCTGCGCGCCGCGCGCTTGTCCGGGATGACAGGAATTAAGCGCCATGGGCTCAGGCCTTTGGCGGGTCTTGCCCAACGCGGCGGACAGTCCTACGTGCCGTGCGAACCGCCACCGCCAGATATGTCGTCTGAAGGACCTCGCCATGGGCCAGCCGCTGCTGATCGATCTCGTCGCCGACGTCGTCTGCCCCTGGTGCTATCTGGGCTGGCGGCGGGTGAAGTCCGCCGTGGCCTTGAGGCCAGACGTCGAGCCGCTGATCGTCTGGCGGCCCTACCAGCTGGACCCGAGCCTTCCCGAGCAAGGCGTTGACCGCAAAGCCTATATGGCCGGCAAGTTCAAGGACGGGCTGAAGCTGAAGGCGGTCCACACCGCCTTGGTCGAGGCCGGCGCGGAGGAAGGCATCGTCTTCGATTTCGACGCCATCGAACTGTCGCCCAACACCAGCGCCGCCCATCGCCTGATCCGCTGGGCGCATGGCGCGGGCAAGCAGGACGCCGTGGTCGAGGGGCTGTTCGCCGCCTATTTCACGCAGGGCCGCGACATCGGCGATCCCGTGGTGCTGGCCGATATCGGCGCGGCGGCGGGCATGGATCCGGTGGTGATCCTGCGCCTGCTGTCGGAAGGCGCGGACAAGGACACCATCGCCCGCGAGCACGCCCTGGCCGTCCAGGGCGGGATCACCGGCGTGCCGTTCGCGATCTTCGGCGGCAAGCTGGCGGTCGTCGGGGCGGAAAGCCCGGAAAACATCGCCCAGGCGATCGACAGGGCGCTGGAACAAACGGCCTAAGACTGATCCGCCGCGAGGCCCCCTCCGGCCCTCCGGGCCACCTCCCCCAAAAGGGGAGGATCTACGCCGAGCAGATGCTACCCCCTTGGGGGAGCTTTCGCGGAGCGACTGAGGGGGTCTTTTGCACGCACAGTTTCACGCTCACGCGCCGAAGCTGCGATGATGGGGAGGGCTGCGAAGCGCCCGGGCTCCGCCCGGAGGTTTTGCAGTTTTAAGTACCGTTTCGACGAAGACGAGCGCTTCGCGTGGAACCGTTATTCGAGAGCATCCGGTAGGCAGTGGTTTTATCACTTAGCCGGTCTCATTCGCCCCCGACGGGCGGGCCAGGGCGGCGCGCCCCAGTCCCGGACCGCGCGAGTAACCCCCTCGCGCCTGCTGGCTTGATCCGCCTACCTCGGGCGTCGGAGCTTCGTCGCGACTGAGGCGAACCTGCTCCGAACCGACCCGGGGCGTCTCCGAGGAGACACGGCGGACAAGCCTTCCCGCTCGTCCACTCCCGAAAGCCGCATCGGTCGCCGTACGTGCGCCCTCCCCGTGCTTTCAGGTGCAAGCATTATGCGGGCGGTTTGGAGGGTGGGGATAAGTTCGGGTCGAGAAAATTTAAGGCGTTGAAATCGCGCGAGTTTGCTCTCTGAACGCAGGGCATATGTCTCGAAACCCTCTCCCAGCGGAGGGTTCGGGTTCGACCTTTCCGGAACACCCCTGACATCATCCGCCAGCGGCGAGGCTTTAATCCGGGGCGGATAGAGGCTTGGCCAAGCGGACATTCCGAAGGTCAGCTAGGGGTGGTTGTCGGACTCAAAGCCAGTTTAGAGGCCGGTGAGACCTACGCCGACGCCTACGTAGGCGACGCGTCCCCCCACATCTTCCAGCGAGACCTGCCATCGTTTGGATACGAACCAGCTACGGGTCCGGCGAGCACCTGAATCGCAGAAAAGAAAATTCGCTGGCCCCCTAGTTACCTGCGCGCCACCTCTGTTCGCATAGTCGGCGTAGCTCTCGTTTACCATACGCGAGCACTTGAACCCGGCGCGACGCATGGTCTGTTCCGCTTGCGCTATCGGCGTGCCAACAGGCACCTGAGCCACGACTGCGGCTTTGGTGCTTAAAGCGTTCGCCTGCATCAGGCTTGAAACGTAGTCGATCATGTTCCGCAGCATGTGCTGGTGTGCAAAGGTCCGCAATGGGTCGAAAGCGGAATCGCCGCCTACGCGGGAAGCAGACGGTAAAGCGCCTTGGCGCCCCACCCAGGCCGCCCCCGCGGCGGGCGGAGGGTTTCAGGACTGTTCCAGCGTTGTCTTCATCGCCGCGCAGCCCAGATCCATAAAGCCCGCCACCTGCTGGGCAGCCTCATGCGGCAGCAGGTCGGCGGTCCAGACGATGCGGCTGCCCTCGCCTTCCGCCACAACCTGCATGCAGGCGTTGTGGTGGCTGAGCAGCTGCGTCCCTACAACCGCCCAGACCAGCCGCCGGGCCTCGTCGTCGATGGCGACGATCAGTTCCTTGGCGACCAGGCCGTTGGCGAAGGTGACGATCCGCGCCTCGCCCTCGACCTTGCAGTCGGTCAGCACGCCCGGGCACAGGCGTTGATGAACGTGGCCCCAGGCGCGCACGGCCTCCCAGACCTCGTCCGGCGAGGGCGCGACATCGACGGACCTGGTGATCGTGGCCATCGGAAATCTCCTTCTCGAAGCTTTCCCCGACCCTGCCAAACCGGCGCGCCGGCGGCTGGCGGGATCCGGACGTGGTCACCTGAACCGTGAGATCAGGCCGCCTTGGTCAGCTTGACCAGCTGCGTCAAGATCTTCTCCGCCGCGTCCAGCCGCTGGGCGGGCGTGTCCCATTCGCCCTTGACCACCACCTTCTGGTCGGGACGCACCTTCCAGACGATGTTGTTCTTGGCCACGAACTGCATCAGGGCCAGCGGCTCGGCGTAGATGTCGTTGCGGAAGCTGGCCACCGCGCCCTTGGGGCCGACGTCGATCTTGGCGACATTGGCCTCGCGGCACAGGCCCTTGATCGCCACGACCTTGAGCAGGCTGTCGGTCTCGGGCGGCAGCGGGCCGAAGCGGTCGATCATCTCGGCGGCCAGGGCTTCGCGGTCGGCGGCCTTTTCGGCTTCCGACAGGCGGCGATAGAGCGACAGGCGCACGTTGAGGTCGGGCACGTAGTCGTCGGGGATCATCACGGCCGCGCCGGTATTGATCTGCGGCGACCAGCCCCGGTCCTCGATCAGCGCCTCGGCGCCCTGGCGCTCGCGCAACTCGGCGACGGCGTCCTCCAGCATCTGCTGGTACAGCTCGACGCCGATCTCCTTGATGTGCCCGCTCTGCTCGTCGCCCAGCAGGTTGCCGCCGCCGCGTTGGTCCAGGTCGTGGCTGGCCAGCTGGAAGCCGGCCCCCAGGCTGTCGAGCGACTGCAGCACCTTCAGGCGCTTCTCGGCCGACAGGGTGATCTGCTTTTCCGCCGGCGTGGTCAGATAGGCGTAGGCGCGGGCCTTCGAACGGCCGACCCGACCCCGGATCTGGTAGAGCTGGGCCAGGCCGAACATGTCGGCGCGGTGGACGATCAGGGTGTTGGCCGACGGGATATCCAGCCCGCTTTCCACGATCGTCGTCGCAAGCAGCACGTCGTACTGGCCCTCGTAGAAGGCCGTCATCACGTCTTCCAGCTGGGTCGGGGCCATCTGGCCATGGCCGACCACGTACTTCACCTCGGGCACCTGGGTGCGGAGGAACTTCTCGATGTCCTCCAGGTCCTTGATGCGCGGCACCACGTAATAGGCCTGGCCGCCGCGATACTTCTCGCGCAGCAGGGCCTCGCGCAGGGTAACCGGGTCGAACGGGCTGATATAGGTGCGGACCGCCAGGCGATCGACCGGCGGGGTGGCGATGATCGACATCTCCCGGATGCCGCTGAGCGCCATTTGAAGGGTTCGAGGGATCGGCGTGGCGGTCAGGGTCAGCATGTGCACGTCGGCGCGAAGCTCTTTCAGCTTCTCCTTGTGCTTGACCCCGAAGTGCTGCTCCTCGTCGACGATGACCAGGCCCAGGTCCTTGAACGACACCTGCTTGGACAGGATGGCGTGGGTGCCGACCACGATCTCGAGCTGGCCGTTGGCGAGGCCCTCGCGGGTCTCGGCGGCTTCCTTGCCGGTGACCAGACGCGACAGGCGGGTCACCTTCACCGGCCAGCCCTGGAAGCGGTCCTTGAAGGTCTTGTAGTGCTGGCGGGCCAGCAGGGTGGTCGGGCAAACTATGGCCACCTGCTTGCCGCTCATGGCCACCACGAAGGCCGCGCGCAGGGCGACCTCGGTCTTGCCGAAGCCCACGTCTCCGCAGATCAGGCGGTCCATCGGCTTGCCGGAGGACAGGTCCTCCAGAACGTCGGCGATGGCCGACAGCTGGTCGTCGGTCTCCTCGTAGGGGAAGCGGGCGCAGAATTCGTCGAACACGCCGTGCGGCGGGTCGGTCTCCTCCACCGACTTCAACTGGCGGGCGGCGGCGATCTGGATCAGGCCCTCGGCCATGACCCGCAGGCGCTCCTTGGCCTTCGCCTTGCGCCCCTGCCAGGCCGCGCCGCCCAGCTTGTCCAGCTGGACGTTCTCGGCGTCGGTCCCGTAGCGGGTCAGCAGGTCGATGTTCTCGACGGGCAGGTAGAGCTTGGACTCGCCGCCATACAGCAGGTCCAGGCAGTCGTGCGGCGCGCCCTGGACGTCCAGGGTCTTGAGGCCCTCGTAGCGGCCGATGCCGTGGTCGATGTGGACGACCAGGTCGCCCGGCGTCAGGGCGCTGGCCTCGGCGAGGAAATTGGCGGCGCGGCGCTTCTTGCGCGGCCGGGCCAGGCGGTCGCCCAGGATGTCGGTCTCGGAGATGACGACGAGATGCTCGGTCTCGAAGCCGTTGTCCAGCGGCAGGACCACGCGCTGCGGGGTCTTGGGATCGGCGGCCTTGGCCGCCTGCCAATAGGCGGCGTAGGGGATCTTTTTCAGGCCGTGGTCGGCCAGCATGGTTCCCAGGCGCTCGGACGAGCCCTCGGACCATGAGGCGAACAGCACGCGTTTCCCCTGCCCCGCCAGCGCGGTGGCGTGGTCGGCCGTGGCCTGGAACAGGTTGACGCTGTCCTGCGCCCGCTCGGCGGCGAAGGTGCGGCCGAGCTTGGCGCCCATATCGACGACGTCGAGCCCTTGCGGCTGAAAGGGCGTGAACTTGCGGTTGGCGCGGTCCTCGACGGCCTGGTCCCATTCCTTGGCGGTCAGGTAGAGGGCGTCGGGCGCCAGCGGGCGATAGGCCGACTTGCGGTCGGCCGAGGCGCGGGCGTCATAGGCGTCGGCGATCATCGCCAGGCGCTCGTCGCGGCTCTCGGTCACCTGGTGGTCGATGCCGACCAGGGCGCCGTCCGGCAGATAGTCGAACAGGGTCGCCATCCGCTCGTAGAACAGCGGCAGCCAGTGCTCGAGACCCGCGCGGCGGCCGCCCTCGCTGACCGTGGCGTACAGCGGATCGTCGCCCGGCGCGCCGAACGCGCGGATATAGCCGTTGCGGAACCGGGCGATACCCTCCTTGTCGAGCAGGGCCTCGCTGACCGGCAGCAGCTGGATCTCGCGCAGTTGCTTGGTGGAGCGCTGGGTTTCCGGATCGAAGGCGCGGATGCTTTCCAGGGTGTCGCCGAACAGGTCCAGCCGGACCGGCTCTTCCGCCGCCGGCGGATAGACGTCGATCACCCCGCCGCGGATGGCGAACTCGCCGCGTTCCGACACGGTCGAGGCGCGGCTGTAGCCGTTGATCGCGAAATAGCGTTCCAGATCCGCCACATCGACGGAATTCCCAACCTTGGCCGAATAGCTGGCGCGCAGCAGGACGGCCTTTTCGGGCACGCGCTGCAGCAGGGCCGGCGCGGCGGTGACCAGCATCGCCGGCTTGTCCTTGCCCAGTCCCGCCGCCAGGCGATGCAGGGTGGCCATCCGCGTCGCGGCCACCCCGGCCGACGGGCCGATGCGGTCGTAGGGCAGGCAGTCCCATGACGGGAACAGCACGGCCTCGATCTCGGGGGCGAAGAACTTCAGGGCGTCGATGAAAGCGCTGGCCCGGGCGGTGTCGCGCGCCACGAAGGCCGTCAGCCCGCCGCGCGAGCGGGCGATGTCGGCCATCACCAGCGCGTCGAAACCTTCCGGGGCCCCGGCCAGGGTCAGGCTGCCGGAAGCCTTGGCGATCTGTTTGGCGTCGTAGGCCATGCTGCTCTTCGAAGGTTGAGTCGGCGACAACGCCGCCGGTGCTGATGCCGTTGCTCCCAATCTCCGCTCATCCCGACGAAAGTCGGGATCCAAGCGGTGTTGGGTCCGATCGCTCATGCAAAACCCCAAGCTCGGCCTGGGTCCCGACTTTCGTCGGCATGAGCGGATTTGAGAGACTAGGCCCCATCCCCGATCGGCCGAACCGCATGAGCTTCGTAGCGGAAGGTCTTGATAAGGTTCAGGACGTCCGTGTCGAACTTGGGCGGGGTCGGCTCCTGGCCGACGATCCAGGCGTAGATCTCGCGATCCGACTCCTCCAGCAGGGTTTCGAGGGTGTCGAGCTGTTCGGCGGTCAGGTTCGGCCCATGGGTGTCCGCGAACGGCCCCAGAATGAGGTCCGCTTCCCGAAATCCGCGATGCCAGGCCCGGAACTTCAGCCGCCGGAGGCGGGAGTCGTGATCGATGGTCATGTGATCGGGGATATAGAGCGCTCACAGCCTCTACGCCAGCGTCGCATTGACCCTGGCCGGCTGGCCCTGTAGGCGCGGGCCATGGCCTCGCTGATGATCCAGGGCTGCGGTTCGGACGTGGGCAAGTCGACCCTGGTGGCGGGCCTGTGCCGGCTGTTCGCCAATCGCGGCCTGATCGTGCGGCCGTTCAAGCCGCAGAACATGTCCAACAACGCCGCCGTCACCGCCGACGGGGGCGAGATCGGGCGGGCCCAGGCCCTGCAGGCCCTGGCCTGCCGCACGCCGCCGACCGTCCATATGAACCCGGTGCTGCTGAAGCCGCAGAGCGACGTCGGGGCCCAAGTGGTGGTGCGGGGCAAGGTGATCGGCGCCTACAAGGCTCGGGCGTTCCAGGGGCTGAAGCCCGACCTGCTGGCCACCACGGTCGAGAGCTACCACCTGCTGAGCGCGGAGGCCGACCTGGTGCTGGTCGAGGGCGCGGGCAGTCCGGCCGAGACCAATCTGCGGGCCGGCGACATCGCCAACATGGGTTTCGCCCACGCCGCCGACGTGCCGGTGGCCCTGGTCGGCGACATCGACCGGGGGCACGTGATCGCCGCGCTGGCCGGGGCGCACCTGGTGCTGGACGCGGCTGATCGCGACCGCATCAAGGGCTTCATCATCAACAAGTTCCGCGGCGATCCTTCGCTGTTCGACGACGGCCGCCGCGAGATCGTCGCCCGCACCGGCTGGCCGGACCTGGGCATGGCGCCGTGGCTGGCGCCTGCCCGCGCCCTGCCCGCAGAGGACGCCGTGGTGCTGGAGCGTCCGGTCCGCGCGGGCGGCGACAAGCGCGTCCGGATCGTCGTGCCGATGCTGTCGCGGATCGCCAATTTCGACGAGTTCGACCCGCTGCGGGCCGACCCGGACATCGACTTCGCCTTCCTGCCGCCCGGCACGCCGGTCCCCGGCGATGCGGACCTGGTGATCATCCCGGGGACCAAGGCCACCCTGGCGGACCTGGCCTTCCTGCGCGCCCAGGGCTGGGACATCGACATCCTGGCCCATGTCCGCCGTGGCGGTCGGGTGCTGGGGGTATGCGGCGGCTACCAGATGCTGGGCAAGACGGTGTCGGACCCCGAGGGGATCGAGGGCGCGCCGGGCGCGGCGGCGGGTCTGGGCCTGCTGGACGTCGAGACCGTGCTGCTGGGCGACAAGGTGCTGCGGGCGGCGTCGGGACGGCTGCGGGATGGCGACGCGGCCTTCTTCGGCTACGAGATGCACGTCGGACGAACCACCGGCCCGGGCGCGGCGCGGCCGATGCTGGTGTTCGACGGCGGCGCGGTCGACGGCGCGGTCTCGGCCGATGGCCGGGTGGCCGGCGCCTATGTCCACGGCCTGTTCGAGCGCGGAGAGGCGCGCGGGGCCCTGCTGGCGCCGCTGGGCCTGGCGATGACGCCCCGGGATCACGCGGCCACGGTCGATGCGGCGCTGGACGAGATCGCGGCGATGCTGGAGCGGTCGCTCGACATCGAGGCTCTCGCGCGGATCGCGGGGCTATGAGCGCCGCCGACGTTCGGCTGCGTCCCTGGCGCGCGGAGGACCGCTCGCTGGGCGTGGCGCTGTTCGACAGCAACACGCCCGGCTATTTCGCCGCGGTCGAGAAATCGGACTTCCTGGACTTCGTGGATGATCCGCCTGGGCCCTATTTCGTGCTCGAGACCTCGGCTGGCGAGGCGCTGGGGTGCGGGGGCTATGCCCGCCAGCCCAAGGCGCCGTCGGTCGCCGCCCTGTGCTGGGGCATGGTGCGCGGCGACCTGCATGGGCGTCGGCTGGGCGAGCGCCTGCTGACCGAACGACTGATGCGGATCGCCGCCGATCCCGCGTTTGAGACGGTGGACATCCAGACCACCCAGCACAGCCGGGGATTCTTCGCGCGGTACGGCTTTGTCGAGACGGCCCATGTCCCGGACGGCTTCGCGCCGGGCATGGACCGGGTGGACATGACCTTGCGACTGGACGCCTGGCGCGCGCGCCAAGGGCGTGGCTGAGGTCGGTTTCTCTGGCGTCCGGCATGCGCGTCGCGCCAATATCGACCGGACGATTCTTCGACGAGGCCCGCCAATGACGACCGCCAAGCCCCGTGGGACTTCGGCCATCCGCGCCTTCCTCAAGAGCGAGTCCGCCGGCGGGTTGCTGTTGATGGGATCGGCGGCCCTGGCGTTGATCATCGCCAATTCGCCCCTGGCCGAGGGTTATTTCCACGCCCTGCACGTTTATGTCGGCGGTCTCAGCCTGGCGCATTGGGTCAATGACGGGCTGATGGCGGTGTTCTTCCTGCTGGTCGGGCTGGAGATCAAGCGCGAGATGGTCGATGGCGAGCTGTCCAGCTGGTCGCGGCGCGTGCTGCCCGGCGTCGCGGCCCTGGGCGGCATGCTGGTTCCGGCCCTGGTCTATGTGGCGGTGAATCTCCAGGCGCCGGCCAACCTGCGCGGCTGGGCCATTCCAGCGGCCACAGACATCGCCTTCGCCCTCGGGGTGCTGTCGCTGCTCGGCTCGCGCGTCCCGGGTTCGCTGAAGATCTTCCTGGCGACCCTGGCCATCATCGACGACCTGGGTGCGATCCTGATCATCGCTGTCTTCTACACCGACCACCTGACCCTCTGGGCCCTGGGCGGCGCGGCCGCGACGCTCGGCGCCCTCATCGCGCTGAACCGTTTCAAGGTCATGAGCCTGTGGCCCTATCTGCTTGTGGGAGCAGCGCTTTGGTTCTTCTTCCTCAAGTCCGGCGTGCACGCCACGCTGGCCGGGGTGATCCTGGCGATGACCATTCCGATCACCAAGTCGCCGGCCCGCCCGGACGACGAGGACTCGCCGCTGCACCGGCTGGAGCACGGCCTGGCGCCCTGGGTGGGTTATCTGATCGTGCCGGTGTTCGGCTTCGCCAACGCCGGCGTCGCCCTGGGCCAGGTCGGCCTGGCCGAGCTGACCGCGCCCGCCACCCTGGGCGCGGCCCTGGGCCTGTTCCTGGGCAAGCCGATCGGGGTGGGCCTGTTCTGCCTGGCGGCGATCAAGCTGGGTTGGGCCCAGCGGCCCAGCGGCGCGTCCTGGACTCAGCTGTTCGGCGTGTCGGCCCTGTGCGGCATCGGCTTCACCATGAGCCTGTTCATCAACAACCTGGCCTTCAGCGCGCCGATCTTGCAGGACGAGACCAAGATCGGCGTTCTGGTCGGCTCGCTGCTGTCGGCCCTGCTGGGCTGGCTGGCGTTCAGCCTGGCGCGACGCCCGGCGAGCAACCACATCAAGGGTGACGTCTGATCCAAGGAGCACCGCCATGCGCGCCGTCCTCGTTTCCGCCATTCTGCTGCTGGGCGCGGCTCAGCCCGCCCTCGCCGCCCCCGCCGTGTCGGCGGTCAAGGTCTCGATCGGGCCGAAGCTGGCCGAGAAGGTCGACGATCTTGGCCAGCGCGACCTGGACATCCTGGCCAGTCAGCTCCGCCGTTCGGTCGAGCGGCGGCTGCCGCCGGGGCCGGGCGGCGGGACCCTGGACCTGGTGATCGAGGACGCCAGGCCCAATCGCCCGACGCCGCAACAGCTGAGCAAGTCGCCAGGCCTCTCCTTCGACAGCTTTGGCGTCGGCGGCGCGTCGATCACCGGCCAGTATGTCGATCCGGTCGGTCAAGGCACGCCGGTTCGCTACAGCTGGTGGGAAAGCGACATCCGCTGGGCGCGGTACGGCTCGACCTGGCACGACGCCGAGAACGCCTTCGACCGCCTAGCCGATCGGCTGGCCAAGGATCAGTTCGACGACGGGACCAAGCCGCGACGGTGAAGCGTGCGTTTCAACACGTCTTGCCAGGCAACGCGACACGGCGTCTGATCACTGTTCATAAACGCGGGGGCAACCCGTCCTCGGCGAGGAAACGCATGACCGGACGGCGCTCATCCTGGACCCTGGCGGCCTTCGCCGCGCCCTGCCTGCCCCTGGCCGCGCTGGGCCTGCCGCTGGTGGTCTATCTGCCGGAATATTATGTCAGCGAGCTGGGCCTTTCCCTGTCGGTGGTCGGCGCGGCGTTTCTTCTGGTGCGACTGGCCGACATCATCCTGGATCCGATCCTCGGCGGCGTCATGGACCGCACCCGCACCCGGATCGGCCGGTTTCGACCCTGGCTGGCGGCCGCCGCCCCGGTGCTGATGATCGCCGCCTTCGCCCTGTTCATGGCCAAGCCCGGGGTCGGACCGTTCTATCTCTGGGCCTCCCTGGTGGTTTGCTACGTCGGCTATTCCATGGCCGTGCTGTCGCACACCGCCTGGGGCGCGGTGCTGTCGCCGGACTACCAGCAGCGCTCGCGGATCTATGGCTGGTGGCAGGCGGGCAACGTCGTCGGCATGATCCTGGTGCTGCTGCTGCCGCCCGTCCTGTCGATCGTCTTCAAGGGCGACCACGCCGCCGGCATCCACGCCATGGGCTGGTTCATCATCATCCTGCTGCCCCTGACCTTCCTGCTGGCGATCGGCGTGGTCGGCGAGACCAACGTGCCGCCAGTCAAGCACAAGGCGGGCCTGCGACAGTACATGGGCCTGATCAAGCGGCCGTCGGTTCAAAAGCTGCTGATCGCCGACCTGCTGATGGGCCTGGCGCCGGGCATCGCGGGCGCGCTGTTCTTCTTCTTCTTCGAGCGGATCAAGGGTTTCGACAAGGCGACCGCCGGCATCCTGCTGCTGATCTATTTCGTCGCCGCTCTGCTGGGCTCGCCGATCTGGCCCGCCCTGGCCAAGAGGGTCGGCAAGCACAAGGCCCTGGCCATCGCCTCGGTCATCTACGCGGTCGTCCAGGTCGCGTCGGTCTTCACCCCCAGCAACCAGGGCGGCTTCGGGTTCAACGCCTCCACGATCGTCGGCATGGGCATACTGGTGCTGGCCGGCCTGCCGTTCTCGGCCGCCCCCCTGCT